>Ga0126337_10001917_pt1 | contig 12961 bp, 4 predicted proteins | sample DipCmetagenome_FD_92527 | JGI IMG/M metagenome (GOLD analysis project Ga0126337, IMG submission 92527) | Coral microbial communities from La Bocana,Puerto Morelos, Mexico - Diploria C A metagenome | ecosystem: Host-associated > Invertebrates > Cnidaria > Coral | place: La Bocana,Puerto Morelos... | reverse complement strand
TCTTTGTTGGAAATACAATTTTAGAGCTAATTTCGGGGTTTTATCCCTGGGATTTGATGTGAAAGCCCTATTACCCCAGGGATTGACCGGGAGCCCAAACTACTTTGGACTCTTGAATAACTTTATGACCTTAATCATCTGTGAAAGTTTGAAAGAAATCGGTGAGATGGCATGTGTCACTCCTGCCTGGTCCTCTCGTGGACAGACTCTTAAATCAGTCTCTTGGTTCTACAAATGAATGGGGCTGTTTTAGTTCAACTATGTTCTGCAGCCTGGTTTCTTCATTTGGGAAATGCTAGGAATGTTCCAATTATATTTAACCAGCACGTTCAATTCTATGTAAAGATAACGCAGTTCCATATTTTATATGAAAAAGCTGTGCACTTGGAATCATTTTGTCTGAATTGGCATATTCTATGCAAATGAAGTTGCGTAGCCGTCTTAATTATAACATAAACAGTGATACAGCACCGGAAGAAGACAGCTACCTAATCACTGAAGAATCTCTTTGAGTAAATTAAGAAATGACTTTTACAGTAAATGTTTTCTCTAAAGATTTTACTCGTTTTTAAACAGATTTTATTTGGAGGAGGAATAAATTACCTTTTGCAAGGAAGCGGTTAAGGAATTCTTACCGAGACTCGGATCCCTGGTATGACCCAAAGCTGTACAGAAAGCAGATTTCCAACAATGAACCGGTGGTAGATGATGAGCCCTACATTGTTCTTCCTCCTGATAACACAATCAATACTAAACATGAGGCTTTTTTATTGGATGAGGAGGGTGCAACTTCAACCGCAGCTCCAACAATTAAGACAACAGTTGCACCTATAACACCACCATCACGGCCATCACCACCTATCACGACACCTACGACACCAACTACGCCGTTAACAACACCAACTACAATCCCCCCGATAACAACCCCGCTGCTAACAACCCCGCTACCCACTCCATTAACCACCCCATTACCGCCTACTACCAAGCCCACAGAGAGGCAGGTCATAGCTATCCAGGCTGCGACTCCGATTAAAAGAGCGCCGCCAACTGGTGCGGCTAACATTAATCTGAACCTGGAGATTGGTGAGAATGGGGAAATTGGTCAGGCTGAGCAGCACGGAAGCGTTCCAATATCCCCAACAGCGCCAAGCTTCAACCCTCTTACCTTGCCATCCCAAGAGGAACTTGAAACGCAACCAACTCCACAGGTAATATTTGCACCAGTACCGGCAGCTCCCGAGTCGTCTCAGCAACCTCAGATAATAATGGCACAGTCTGCTCAGTCACCACCCCCAATACAATACGCCTACGCACCCTCACCTCCCCCACCACCACCACCACCACAATATGTTCTCGCTCCTCCACCGCCACCGCCAGCTCCACCACCTCCAACATACGTTATTGCACCACAGCCACAACAAGCGCAGATCGCCATGATGTATCCACAAACTGTAAATCAATACCCCCCTGCTCCCATGGCTGCTCCTCAAATGTATCTAGCACAGGCCTCACCTCCTCGAACCTTAATAGCCGCCCCTTCGCCTGTAGTCGGTCCACCAAATTTGGCCGCTCCCCCAGGACAGGTTACTGTTGCCGCATCGCCACCAGCTGCAATAACGGTGTCATCAGTCCCTTTATCACCTATGGGAGACCTTAATAACATATTAATGTCCAACCCCGTGCCAGGATCATCTCCTTTATCTCCGATGTCCTCCCTTCTATGGAATAGATTTTTACCCCAAGGCGGCTCTATGTACCCCTTGGGGATGGGAGGTCTCCAGTCACCAATGCTTCAGACTATGAATTCACCTTGGCCTCAATATTCTTCACCATTGGCCCAGTTGTCGCAACAGTACCCATCGTCTCTCATGTTTCCATCGTCTTTTTCCCTTTCTGGTATCCAACAGTTTCCTCAAACCCCAGGAGGGTATGATCCACTTCTTTATAACGCCATTACCACAATGTTTGCAAATGCCATTCGTTCTTCAATGACTCAGTCTCAACCAAATGCTCTTGCGTCGGCATTGTCTCTTGCCGCGAATCAAGCTCAAGCACGTAGTCAACCACCTGACCTTCTAACGGCTGCTTTGATACAAGCTTTGTCTCAGAACATGCAGCAAGGCATTCAACCAATCAGCAATACAAGATTAGTTCAAGCATTATCGCAGGCATTGTCACAAGCCCAACCTGGCACCTTGCCAAACCCCAATACTGTCCCTCCTCCTGTGCCTGCCGCTGCTGCACAGCCGCCATCACAACAACAGCCACTTCCTATCCAACGTCCTCTTGGGCGGCCATTACAAGTGGTTCCCCCCGTCACAGGACAAGATGCACCTGCCCGAGACTCAAGGTCGAACAGTAGTAACAATGAGTATTCCGTAAACAAGGTTGGAAAGGCTTTAGCCAACGCCCTAATCAAGGCAGCCAGGAACATTGCCACTCAAGAACCGCGTTTAGCTTCGCGGAGACGCAAAGGACCTCGTTACAGACATCACCATCGTGATCATTATCGTGTACGCTCTTTTGTTCCTTTACTTTACTCGCATTCACCAGCTTTAAATTATCAAAAACTCCGCCGTAATTCTATCGAAAAATGGACAGGTAACGATATGAAAAAATACTTTGCTATGTTCCGCCCATTCTGGAACGGGATTTTATCCCCTTGTCACTCTAGAGCTTGCTGTACGTGTCAGCAAAGTAACGAGTAATGACTAGCAGCAATATGGTATATAATGTAAAATATGACTTTTTTGTAGTATTCCCATATTGAAAATGTATTGTCCAACCATCGTCCGGAAAAGACGTCGAAATTGGTCTTAGCATAAATACATAGCATCAATCAGGGCTCACTTTGGTTAAGGTGGTACATTGAAATTAAGCTGAGTTACACTAGAGAGCAACATCTCGACACGCTCACTGTGCCTCTCATAACTCAAGCGCTAGGAGTTCGTTTCGGCAAAAATGGATATTGGCACAGTTAACCCCTCCTAAGTTATTATTGGAGAAGGGACCCATTTTTTCTGCGTATGATGTTAGCAAGTGCATTGTGTCATTGTTTTATTAGAGGACAAAAATACGTCTAGCAGTTAACGCAAGCGAGTTTTATAGCATTGATCAAAAAAATGCCAAACAGTTCTTAACATTTTGCTCGAACGTTGCTCAATAGTCTTTCACGGTTACGTTTTTCATTCGCGTTAAAATATAAATTAATGCAGCATGAATGTGAGGAAAGTTCGAGCAGAAATTAAACTACAAAATTATACGACATTTCCGCACTAAAATGCGGGATTGTATTTTAATGCAAATGAGAAACCTTAACGTTAACTGTGTGGCTATTAAAGTTATCCAGAGAGAAGTACCTTTTCCTTAAAAAAGCTGCTCTCTGAGTCGGTAGGTGTGTAGCAAAACTGTGCTTAATGTCCTACCGAAGTTACATTTCTAACCTCTTTCGCGCAATTACCACAGATGGAGTTGTTATATAATGAACTTCTGTACTTAATTTATACAACAATCATGCTAAGGGTTTATAAGAAGAGATATTCGAGGAGTTCTTTTCCGTGAGCTCATACGAGGGCCTCCTGGGGAGTTGGGTCGCCTGCTTTATTGATGTCTTGGAAATTTCTCTTTTATTCCCTTGTTTATTCCTCTGTTCCCTTAAAACCCCTCGAAGACCATCAATTATAAACAGTTTTAAATCACTAATACATGGAAATTCGTCTGTGTTAAAATCATTAAAAAGCGATCAAGGAAGATCATACTGCTATGCTATTCTGACCTAATAGCTCTGTGAAACGTCTCAGATGCAGTGAGAATGTGAATGCAAAAGATTGTTGGAAGTGAAGAGTTGCTGCTGAACATCTGGTGAACACCCTTAGTATAGAGAAACTTCGATTTTGATATTTTTATGTATTTTTGCACGTGACCCTGCCAGTTTTGCTGAAAACTTTGGCGTGGCACATTTTTATAAAATGGGCATATAGTCCTGAGCTAATACGAAACTACGTAGTTTATCTTCGAAAGAGTGACTTATAAGAAAAAGAAATTGATAAATAAAATTGGTACAGTGACTTCTCGAACTCATCCTTTGATCCTTGACCTGTCATGCGCTTTTTCGTGGGAAATGGCCATCACTCAATAAAGACAGAAAAAGACATGGTGACAGGCGAAATATTCAGGTAAGTAAGTCGCACACCGCTAGCCTTTACCGTTTGGATTGACATCCTGTTTACCCATAAAATATGTATGGGGAAAAAATAGGGTTAACAGCTTGGAGACAAAAATTCGAGTCATGCCTTGTTATAACTCCTCAAGTGAAATTAAAGACTATCATTCCAACAGACCATGATAGACATTTGAAGACCCTAAGAAAACATCTCCTTTATTAAACATTATAATATAGATATCGCCCTGCGTACGCTCTGATTGGTCAAAAACATAGAAAAAGCGTGTTTTATTGTTTTTCGCTACATTTTTTCTATATCATGAAGCAAATAAAGAAGCCTAAGCCGTGTATTACACTGTGATAAAACACTCCTGACATTTGAGAACACTCGAGAAATGTACAAAAACATTTCCCTCGTGTTCTCAAATACCCGTCGTGTTTTATCACTTCTTTATTTGTTAAATAAACCCAAAAAGCAAAACCCGTTCACCGATTTACGAATTTGTGAGAAAATGGTCTATAGTCAAACTAACTCCAGGAACCGATGCCTTATGTGCTTATGTGCACGAATTTTCCATGGTTGTAGTCCCTCAAAGTGTTTTTCTTATGTTAAGCGCACGAAATTAGTGGTTGTGCTGTATGATTCATTACAATCTCGCAGCTGTAAATTGCACATAACCTCTCATTTCTAAGAGAAATCAATCCCTAAGGGCTCTCCTATATAAAAAGGACTGAGGTCCTTGTCGGAAATTTGAACAGAACCCCTAAAAGGTACCAAAATCCTGCTTTGTGGACCCTGAGAGGTACCAATTCTAAAGCAACTTATGACCCTTATACCCCTAAAGGGACCACGAAAACGCGTACTGTGGGACCATTTAAGGCTCAAAAACCCTAAGAGATACCAGATCCGGATTTTAACTCCGAAAACGTACTACGAGCGCCCGTTCCTTTTTCCATGGGCGTCACCCAGGGTAATCAATATGAATAGCACTGATCCAAATAGCGATTCCTAAAGCCATGTGATAATTTTCTTGATTTGTGACACGTGGCATTTGTAATACTTATGATATCCCGCTTCGTCAACCCGTAACTCGTGATAACATCCATACGTTAGGGTTACTGCAATTAAGTAAGCGACCTCGCGTTAAAACAGTCGGTTAGAATCTGGATGCTGTCACGATCGTCAATAATTCGTGGAGACATTTCAACATCACATTATTCTTTGCTGAAATAGGCGTTGTCTAAGAATAGAATTCAAACGATTATCATTGCCTGGTTCTTAGATCTATGTTTCAAGAGGACAAAAACAAAATGGCTCAAGAAAGGAGCTCTAATTGACCGGGTAACTTGTGACAAATGTTAGAAGGAAACCTAACATTTACCAGGCTGTCTCTGTGGAGAGACTAACAGTTCCAAAATACTATATAACGTAGATATTTACCTAAGTTCTAACAATAAACAATGGTCGTAACACTTTATATTCGCAACGGTTTTCGAAAACAATGCCGTATGTCATAAATATAAAGTAGGTTTTGGCCTCAGGTTCTTGGACAACTATAACTGGTGCTGCCTTAACTTTTAAGCTGAAAACCCTTAGCAGTGCATTGCTTAACGGGGTTCCTTTAGGATAGTTCCCAAACCGTAGGATACTAACCACAATAACTTCAAGAACATTTTCCCAAACCTAATCAGGAAACAATTATTTCCATAAGTTGCCGGGAAGGTATGTCCTTCTGACTCACATTAGATTTTTTGTTTTTTCCGACCTGTCTTGACCCTCTTGCTGATGTTTTCTTTCTTCGCCCCAGTCTCTCCTTTTGACCTGTCCCCTGATGATGGGACCATCAGAACTGTCTCTGCACTTGTGTCATCCACTAGCTCGGGAGGCGGGTTGGGCAGAAACAGTGGCCCCGACCGTTGGCCTTGGGTATCAAATGTATATCCAGGAACAACGTCAGGATTACCATTGGAACCTTTTGGCGGTACAAACACTTTCTCCGGTGGATTGTCCGGTAATGTTCCTCCCGAATTAGCGGGGTCGTGATTTGTATTGGGTGGTTCTTTCCATTCCGTCAGGGCTCTCTCGAGCTTCCAGTTGAAGTCTGATGGTGACTGTGCTTGACTGATCAGAGGTGATTTCCAGTCAAAATTGTGAACGAACTTCCCATTTCCGTTAGGACTGTTGTGTACATTCCCCTCTGGACCACCAGTTTCATCGGAGGAATCTTGGGCTCCAGAAATTTCATCAGTTACTTTTTTCCCTGCAGGACTCTTCAAACTGGAACCATAGCCATGGACGGAAGCTAAATCATAATCACCTTGCGATTGCTCCCCACCTGCTGAATCAATCAGTTTCTCTATGGCATTCAAGGAAAAGTTTGGCAGACTGAGCACGTGGCTATTTCGTCCTGAGGTGGTACCACTTAGAATGTTACCTTGCATGTTCCCTTGAATATTTCCTTGAATATTTTGTTTGGTGCTAAACTTTGCTCTTTGCTGGAGAACTCCGTGAACGTTCCCCCCAGCCATAGCATTCTGTCTTAAAAGAGCCCTTTGTCGTTCGGGATGTGACAAGCGATTTACTGGTGGAGGTCGTTTTTTTCCCTTCTGGTAAGGCCTAAAGGCATTAAAATACCCCATGCCTGGCCCTTTCATTGGTGCAATGTTTCCCATGTGCTGTCTAAGTAGACTCGCCTGTGCGTCATCTAAACCATCCAGCAAACCAGGAGTTAATACTGACTCACTATCTCCGTTCTCAGCTTCAGCGCCATTGTCTGAAGCATCGTCGTCCTGTGAATATGGTTCTTCTACTCTCTCTGTTAAATCCTGCCCATTCTCTTGAAGCTCGTTCTCTTGAGTACCTTCTGGAAATTCCAATGAGCTTTGCTCAAGAAACTCTGGTCTAGGAGGACCTTGAGAAACACCACCCATGCCAAGTGAATAACTAGAAGGAGATGCTATGAAAGTCTGCTCCGATTCATTTTCTATATTCCGTCCATTTCTAGGTTTTCGCATTGAAAGTTCTTCTGAGGGTGCTTGAGCCTCTTGGGAGGAGAAAATGTTCGATGCGGCACTGACAGTGTGTGGTTCTACATTTGAAGCGTGTCTTTGTGTTTCGGGTGAAATGTCCCTTTCGCTAGAAGTAAACTCTTGGGCTGGAAACTGGTCTACCTTCTGGGACAGTTCCATTAAAGACTGGGGTGGCCCAACTGGAAAAGCAAGTTCTTGATTGTGTGGAGTTGATGACAGGGGTTCAGCAGCTGCGTTAGGCCACCCTCTGGGTAAAGGAAGCAAGCTTGCAGGAAGCGTTCCGCTAGCTAATTTGTACCCTTTTTTCTTCATGGCGTTTATTGGGTCTTCTACCGGTAATTGGGGATACATAAATCGCATTCTTGAATCGCTGGTATACCCATAAAATGGTAATAATTGAGGAATGCTAGCATACCAAGGGTAACTTCCCGCATTAACAAAATTTCTGGGAGACCTGAACTTTTTTCGAATCCTGGGGGAATGCCTTCTAATTACAGTTTTCTTCTTATGACTCTTTCTGTCACTGAAGTGATTTTTGTCAGCGTTCTTTGTCTTATGCATTCCATGGTTTTCACTTGCTGGTGTATTTAATTTCTTCAAGCTTGAATTGCGACTTATTTTCTTTGCGTCCACCGTTTTGTTTTTCCCACTGGATACTTCAAAAGAGTTATTAGTTTGGCGCACCTCGCGTTTCCGTAGTACAAATCTCCTGTCATAGCTTGGGAAAAAAGGAAAAGGGAATGTAGAATATGGGCCTGGATTCGGAAAGTACCCCTCATTCTGTATATCGTTCATTCCAGTCCTTTTCGTCATCATAAGGGCTGGGTATGGTAAGCGATTACCCCGACTGAATGCATTATTGTTACTTTCGATATTATTCCAATTTGCGTTCTCCTCTTCAATCTCAGCCTCGTTTGGATTAAAATACTGTTCATTATCTTGGTGCAAGCGATTGACCATTGCATGGTTATTAACTGCGGAGTAACCTCTTGCTTGCAGTGGATTAAATTTAGTAGCGACATCCAGTCCAGGAAGACCAGAAGGCCACTGAGAGGAGACCTTCCGAGGATCAGTCATAAGTGATACTTTGCCTGTTCTTACAGGGTACCACTTATTTAACATTGTGGAAGACTGATCTGTAACCTGCATTCCTGTAAGTCTAGGGTTTGTTTTTCCGTACATTCCTTGATAAGTAGCATCATTACTTTCAGAGTTTACCATAGGATGGCCTTCAAGTAGCTTGTTGTCATCTATTTTGAGAATCTGGCTGGAAGACTCAGTCATTGGGATCTGATAGCCGTCAGTGAATTTAGCACTGTCCCCCTGCAAGGAGCTTTCTGGAGACTTGTTTTCTTCCATATTTGGTTGCACTGATCCCTGGTTGTAAGAGCCTTGAGGCATTATACCTAAATTGCCACTCTCCTCATCTTGTGTCCCTCTCATTCGGTTTGCTAGTCTCATATTCCAAGGAGTGCCAAAATAATTCGGCGTTCGTAAAAAAGGCGCCCTCTTGCTTCCAAACGGAAAGTTTCTTGTAGGCAATCCATATGGTTGCATTGCCTCAAACTGTTGAGGCATAGGCATGGCCGGATACCGGAAGGGATTCTGAGAAAAAAACTGGGGGTTGATATTGCCCAGGGAATGAAATAAACCTCTTGATCGCATCATACCCATACGCTCCGCCATTCCCATTTGAGCAGCTTCGAACCGCCCTCTAGTATTGAAGTATGGCTCAACGTTTCGTTCATAAAACGGCGAGAACTGCCTGTATAGGTATGATTTACTTGGATTAAAATAAAATCCATTGTTCCTCCCATTTATAAAATTTCTGGTATTCTTCTTCACATGTCTCTTTGGGCCAACCTGAGTCTTCGCATGATGCCGTTTTAAAAAAACACCGTGCTTTATCAACAACGTAGGCACTTCCTCCCTTTCTAATTGCTTCGTTGATGCGGAAACGTTTTGTAGTTTCCCGATAAAAGTTGCAGCATTGTCCCAATGTTTCTTTCCCGCTTTTGGCCCAAATAGTTTCAATTCCCTTTCGCGTACGTTCTGTCTCTTTTGCTTCAACAAAGTCATAGTAGCAAGTCTAACGTTGGGGGTGAACTCATTAAGGATGCTCCAAATTTGTCGACCCTTCACTTTACGGATAGAGGATTTCTTTTCGTTTGAGTTTTCCGAATTGCGTTTCTTAAAGCTACGTTTACGATTTGAAACATGCCGTCTCGTTTCAGCACTTAGGATGGAATGATTAAAATGATTTTTGACTCCATCTTTCGTTTGATTTAGGCTCCGTTTTTTCAGATTCGGGAGAATCTTCCTCAGCTTGATTAGCCTGGGATCGTTTAGCCTGCTTTCCTTTGTTATAAAGCTTGTAGTTACGTAAGATTTTCTAGGCACTGGCATTTGTTCGTCTTCCGTGGCAGTTGCTATGTATCCAGTTCTCGATGTGGCCCGTTGGTTCGAGAAACGTTCAGGAATGAGGCTGTTTTCACTTGGACTCACGTTTGATAAAACTGTTTGAAGTGCAACGTCCCCGGAATTATATGCGTCGCTGGTGCTTTTGGTTGGCACGGGTTCCAGCTTTTGTCCCATGGCATATTCTTCCAGCTGATAGTTACTTTGTAAACGTGGTTCTGAAAAATCTGGTGTCCTGCTGTCGACTCCAGGCGTTGTGATAAACGCTCGCACAGGACTTCTGATCTTCTCAGTCAGTGGTATTTGCTTGCGTTGAACAGTAGTCAACCACTTTGCAATTCGGGGTGCGATTCTTTTCCCAAGTAGTGTGCTCTCCACACTACTGCGCATTATCACTGGACCTTCGGGAGACTGCGTCTTTTCCGCTCCACCGTTAGTGCCAAATAATGGTATCTGGTAAAGGTTTCCACTAAAAGGGATCCAATTTCGAGGAACATTGCGTCTATCCCCGACACCATTCTGGAGTCGTGATGGCGGGTTTGTCTTTTCGAATTTATGGTTAGCGTTATAAAATGGTTTTTGCTGAATGCGTTTGTAAGGACCATTCCAATATCGAGCAACATTACTATTCTGGAGTCGCAACGCCATGGCAGTGGTTTGCATATTATGTTTTGCGCCATAGATAGGTTTTTGGTTAGAGTTTGTGTTTAGATAATTCCAATTTCGAGAAAAACCACGCCCGTTTCCAATTCTATTTTGGCGCTGCAATGCGGATGTTGTCTTTCCTACTTTATAACTTGAGCCATAGAATGGCTTCTGGTTAAGGTTTGCATTTGGAGCGTTCCATTGTCGTGGAACGGTACGCCCGTACCCAATAGCATTTAGAGGTCGTACTGATGTGGTTGTCGTATGCACTTTGTACTTGGAACCATAAAATGGTCTTTCATAGTGGCTTATTTTTGGGACGTTCCTATTTCTAGGACCACTATACCTGTTTCCAATGTCATTGTGTAGCTGCAATGCTGGTGCTGTCTTCCTCATCTTATAACTGGAACCGTACAATGGTCTTTGATTAACGTTGGTTTTCGGAACGTTCCAATTTCGAGGAATGTTATTTCTGCTACCAAAACTACTTTGTTGTCGCACTGCCGTTGCTGCTGTTTGTACTTCATGTCTAGGGCCATAAAATGGTCTTTTGTAGACATTTGATTTTGCTGTGTTCCAGTTTTGATAACTAATCTTGGGTTGTACTATCTTCGCTGGCGCTTGTGATTGCTGTCTGACACCATAAAATGGTCTTGGATAAAGATTTGATTTTGGCGTGTTCCAGTTTTGAGGAATATTTTGTCCGTTCCCAATATCATTTTTGAGTGGTCCTGCCGCGGCTGAAGTTTGCGCTACAGACTTGGGACCATAAAATGATCTTTGATAAATATTTGTCTTTGGCGCATGCCAAAGTCGAGGAGCGGAACCCCAATTCATGACACCACTCTGGACTTGCCATGCTGAGGTCGCCAACAACCAAAGGGAAAAAATCAGCCACGAATTTGACAACAAATAAGTTACCTTCATACTTAGAAGATTCCCACTTCGCTACCAGACATTATAGAGCCGCCATTTGCGGTTTATCATGATCTCTTTGTGGTTTACAGGAAAACTACACAACCATGACCTCATCTGGTTGTGTGCTTGAGGGCGTGGCTAGAAGAGGTGTAATTTATGCACCACCTGAGTGAAGGAACCACTGGACGTCCCACATATGTCAAAGTTTGCTTGTGTTACGCGATTGGCTTGTAATATCGCAGTTTTATGCACAAACGATTATTGAAAAATAAAACATCGAGTGGCTGGGCAGTTGTATGGAAGCAACGGTGCAACTGTTTAAGCTGTCTACGTGTATTTCGAAGAAGACTGTTTTAGTGCGTCGGTAGACAAAGATAACAGCTCTGTTATCTATTACCAACGTGGGAAGCGAACCGCCATTTTGAAAAGCTGATGTGTAGAGTGTCATTTCCTTATTCTGCTCTGACGCCAACGTTCAGTTAAATCATTTTGCTATTTTCAAGTTGACGTTGAACTGCGATTTAACATTGGTGACATCAGTCTTTCGTAACTTCAGTGTTTCCTCGGCGAATCGGTGTAATCACACTACAGCGAAAGATTTTGCAAACGGAGGTTTCGCTATGAAAACCCATCAAATTTTCCTTCCACAATACCGAAGGAATATAAAAACGCAACAATCAGTTTGGATTGGTGTTTGAGGAAAATTCGGTCAGGGAAATTACATGATCATTGTGAAGCAGCTCAGTTTTCAAAGTGTTTTCCGTCCACACAAAAACGAGAAACAGACGTTTTCAAATTCCTGTCAGTTAGAGAGCGTTCTCGAAAAGCTCCATTTTCGTGACGGATTGGTCTGGACAGCAGGCTTAACTGTGGATATAAAGTTGCTATTTCAATTTCCTCCAGCGTAGCGAGGACGGGGCCTAAACTTTGCATCCAGAACCTAAGCAAACTCGGAAATTGGTTTTAGCAGTGGAGTGACTGGATAACATCCCAAGGTATTTATGATTCGATTGAAAACTATTGAGCATTTCTATGCGGAATAGCTTAATTTTACACCCTTGCAGTGGATCTTAACGCCTCATCTAGGGATGAAATCTTTCTGCTGTGTAATGACTCCTAAATATTGTTGATATATATATCTTAGAATCAGCACTGGATTTGATTAAAAATACTTATTTAGAATGCAAGTGCTGAATATTTGAATAAGAAAGTTGAACTAAAGTAACGGAAGAACTGCATCACCTTTACCCCTGGTGGCGAACCGTGTCCTGTTGTATTTAGTTACTTTATAAGAAACACCAAAACTATTTCTGGAAATGGCAAAAAAAGGAAACAGAAAAATAGTTCGACCAGAGTATCTACGTTGATCTCGATGAAACAAAAACTTTTCATGGCCATTAAATGTTAGTGTAGCACACATTGACATTCTCATTTCGTTCCTACAGGATTACATATTTAAAGTTTGCAAAAAAGTAACTGATAATGTTGCTTTTACTGTGTATGCATAAGAGATGAATGAATGTCAAAAAAGCAATCTGTGAATTTTTTGAAATCACTGACCAGTCAGAAAGCACTTCGGCTTGCTCACGCAAAAAATTCGCACGTATTTTTTTCAGAGAGGAGCAGAATAATGCAAATGCTGTAATTTGATTGGCTGAGATATTAAACACTATCAGCCATTATAGTTCATCACTAAATTTTCTCCGATTCTAATTGGTTTAGATTGATCACGTGACGCGATAGTGTTCATCCGCGGAGAGACACTATCAGCGCATAGTGTTCGTCCGC
>Ga0126337_10001916_pt1 | contig 12966 bp, 10 predicted proteins | sample DipCmetagenome_FD_92527 | JGI IMG/M metagenome (GOLD analysis project Ga0126337, IMG submission 92527) | Coral microbial communities from La Bocana,Puerto Morelos, Mexico - Diploria C A metagenome | ecosystem: Host-associated > Invertebrates > Cnidaria > Coral | place: La Bocana,Puerto Morelos... | reverse complement strand
TTGTCTTAACACCATATTTACATTGTATACTTGAATGATTTATCCGTCTCAGGCAGACGAATTACTTGTCCCAGCTTATTCGTCTCAGACGGATAATTCGTCCCTAGTATGTATACGGCCACTGTTAATAAAACAAATACTCTCAATGACACAGGGTTACCAGCAAATGTATAGCTTTTAATGTCTGTATCAAAAAAAGCCATAACACAATTACAAACACTTCTTTGATTGGTTATAAGGACTGTAGCACCGAGTCTTCAAGTTTAAAGAAAGAAAGTAACTGCTGCAACTGGATCTGTGGTTACTCTGGTTTTCCAATAGTTGGATATCTTTCTTAACAATTCTATCAGGTTGTGGTTTGACCGAATAAATGAAACCTACCATAGGAAACATGATCAATGCCAGCTGGAGCTGCAACGAAACAGCAGAATAAGGTTGAGAAAGCTTAAAAGAGTCAGGTAAAAGATAAATAAATAACTAAACCGAGTTTTATGTGTTTAAAAAGTCAGTCAGTTAATAGTGTCGTAGAAGCAGACTTCTGCACGAGCAGATTTGTGGGAGGCGTGGTGACCTTATGGTTAGTGAACCCAGGTTCTAGCCCTTGCATTGTGTTCTTGGACAAGACACGTGACTCTCACAGTGCCTCTCTCCACCCAGGTGTATAAATGGGTACCGGCAAATCAAATGCTTGGCGATGGACTAGCATCCCATCTAGGGGGAGTAGAAATACTCTTCACTGCTTCATGCTACAGAATCCGGCCTAATAGGCCTCTTACCCGGGGGGTACTCCTTGGAATTTTTGGTCGGGGTGTGCCGCCCGCATCTCCAAATCCAGACCCAATTTCAGACCAAAAAATGCCATTTCCCATACCCGTTTTCAGACCTGACCTGACCTTGTACGTGATTAAACATAGCATATGCATTATGCACAACGTGACAAAGATGAATAGGTAAAATTTAGCTGGAATGATATATTTTATCTGTTTCTCTTTCTCTCTCACCAGTTACTCGCCTCGGTTGCTGGGAAGAAAAATAAGTTTATAAGCTTTTGTGAACGTTCCCCCGATAACCATACCCAATTTCAGACCAAAATGTTCAAAATCTATATCCCTTTTCAAACCAAAACGGCTCAAAAACCATCCCCTTTGGGGCGGCATAAACCCAAATACCCGATTTGGGGGAGTTCCCCCCCCCCCCCCGGGTCTCTTCACCACTAACATTTCCTTCAAAAAGTCAAAAGATTATGCCCTGGAAACTTACAGATTACCCAGATTATTAAACATTGAACTCACTATCTCTTTTCTGATTGGCCAAAAGTGTACAGTTAATTTTCAAAATCAGCGCCTGTAATGTCATACCTGCAGATTATACAATAATCATGTCAAGGTCACGGGTAATCATGTCAAGGTCGCGGTAATCATGTCATGTTGATGTATGACTGCGGTGCATGATTTTTAAGGGTAATCATGTCAGGTTTGCTCACTTTGTTTTGCTTTTCCGTCAGTGAAGAAGCAAAAACACGAGTTTTGTTTGTTCCATTCAATGTATAATAATACAATTATTAGATTCGGTTTTTGTGATATCCAGAATAATCAAGGTCTCAGGAAGGGTTACCAGCCTCAGCCTTCGGCTTCAGCTGATAACCCCTACCTCGACCTTGATTATTCTAGATATCACAAAAACCTCATCCAATAATTGTTTATAATTAGCAGGTACATGACTTGTTAACATACATACTTTGTTAGTATCACGAAACAGTTTAAGTTAAGTTGGCTCCTACTTTACAGCACCTCTGTTAGTTTATACCTAAGTTTATAACAATTTAAGTACTTGCTACAACTTTTGTGGCGTAAAGAAATGCAGTCATTAGTTTGTGTCCTTATATGTAATCATTGCCAAGGTCATAAACTCTCTGTTATGCACCGTGAGCAAGATCACTGAAAGCTCATGCAGACCACTCATGAATTCCTTACCAAGACCAGCCGGGTTAAATACCAAGTGAAGTCAGCACAACTTTATGAAATACCCAGTGTAGATTTGTGTTGAGTTGACTGCAAGAGTCCAAACAACAAGAGAAGGAGATACTTAGATGATTGCTGGAGTTGACTGATGCATGGTGTCTGCATTTACTAGTTGTTAACTAATTTTTCATATACAATTTTTATAAATTTTTAATATATTTTTTCATTCAAAATTTGACAGGAATTCTTGGATTCTTTGGAAAAAGAGTTCTTTCATCCTTCCCTGAGAGTCATTCCAAGCCAGTAAGCATTGTTCACTCAGACATGAAGGTTCACATACTTCCTGCACTTTCTGATAACTACATGTATCTTGTTGTTGATGAGAAAACACAAGAAGCAGCCATAGTAGATCCAGTGGAACCTAAAAAGGTAGACTTATAATATATATATAATGTTGAAAACTTAGTCTAGAACCCAAATTTTCACAATTTCACCTGATTTTCAACATTGTATTGGATGGGGAGGTGGGACAGCAACAAGTTTTTTAAAGGTAGCTGCGCTTTTTTAAACTCAAGCTGTAATTTAATAGTCATAGGTTTAACTTCAAGACATTTACCTTATGCTTACAGATTTTGCAACATATCGAATCATTGTTGTTAGGTTGTTGAGGCCGTAAAAAATCATGGAGTAAAGCTTACAACAGTGCTTACTACTCATCATCATTGGTAAGTCTTAATAAACTTAGTTGGTTCCGCCCTGAATACCTATCGTCTAAATTTCTAAAACATGTGGAATGTAGTTGGAATGCGCTATTCATTAAGGGACTCCGAAAACAAACTGGTTGTGCCTCGAGCTCTTCCAGGAACTAACTATTTGAAATATAGCTTTAGTTACAGTGGTGCAGCTCTCTGGAACAGCCTACCCTGCAATCTCAGGACGATAAAATATTTCAATCAATTTAAAAACAAAGTTACTATCGAAATCACAACATTATAAGTTGCAAAATGAGACACGGCATTCATGGAAAACAGGATTAGTTTAATGTTTAAATTAGGATTTACTACAGTAATACTTATTAATTAGTATAGATTGTTTATTTGTAACTTATCAGTATTAATTTTTATTATAACCTATAGTATATTAAGTATTTTTGACCTGATGATTTTTACCATGTATAAACAAATGTAAATAAATAAAAAAATACAAAAAAAAGATAAAGACTTTTTCCCTTGCATGATTATTACAAATCCAGTGTGTTTAAGATAACTACAAAATCCTGGTAGAATTCAGAATTCCGGTATTTGATGACAAATAATGGAACATTGAACTGCATTAGAGAATTTCAGTTTCAATTGATGTACCGGTAATATGTGACCAAACATGTGTCCTTATGTTTTTAGGGATCATGCAGGTGGGAATGAAGAATTAGCTAAACTAGTAAAGGGGCTGACAGTGTGTGGAGGTGATGACAGAATTGGTGCATTAACCAAGAAAGTAGGACACAGAGACCAAATGAAGGTACTTAACAGTTACAAATAAATTTGGAAATCCTGTCAGAAACCATCAATCTCGAAATTAAATATTAAATATTTATATACTTTAATTATTTTATTTTATAAAACATTCATCTTCATCATGTGTCATGGTGCACGTGGGAAGCTCAATATGGCTGACTGTTGTCCTTCATTTAAATAGTGTTCTTTGGTTACAATCTTGCTCTTGCAATGCCTTCTCTTCTGGTTTAATAATGCCAGAAAACAGACAGGTAGCCCAAGGCCTGCTGATAACACATAAACTTGATTTTTTTTTAAGGTTGGAAACCTTGATGTGCAGTGTCTTTTTACACCTTGTCACACTAGCGGTCATATCTGCTACGTGGTCATTGGTCAGCCAAGTGCAGTATTCACCGGTAAGAGACTCTTTATTGGGTTGTTAGTAAGTACATGTTGGGAGGCAAGTGGTAAGGAAGGTATTCCAAGTATGTACTTGTAGGTATGTAGGTTGTAAAATTAGTCAGTCATTCATGCTTCCAAAGAAACGTCACCAAATCACCAGCCTAAAACATTTTTAGACAGATGTTGCATTTCACTTTCAGGTGACACACTGTTTATAGCAGGATGTGGAAAATTCTTTGAAGGACATCCTCCACAAATGTACAAGGCCTTGATTGACATTCTTGGAAAACTACCCCCTGATACTGTGAGTATCACTGTCAATTAACATTCAAATAAATTATACTCTAAAGATTACTAAAGTATGTTCTAGTATGTAGGAAGTAATAAACCCAGGGACATGATTGGGTTGCATCCTACACAATAAAATTGGTGAGAATTTTCTTATTTAATTTTGCTGACAGGGAAACATTCTGTCTTGTTTACACAGAACCATAGTTTTAAGCTGTGTTGAGCATGGTAATTATGACAATTATTATTAAAGTGCCTTTGACATGTAAAATAATTACTGCATATTTTGTAATTAAAGGCTTTTCAAAATAAAGAAGAATGGCATTTTTCTTTTTGGAATATATTTTTTTTCATTTTAATGTTTGAGATATTAATTTTTTGGAATCATGCAAATTAAGAAAGTGATGGTGTACAACTAAAATGATAATAAAAATACTGAATAAAGAATACCTCTGGGAATATTAAGCAGTGTTCTTTAAACCAGAAATGTACTCCGGTCTCTGCAAAAACCAAATATCCTCATTTTCAACATCTTAAATCAGAACAGAGGGTTCTGATTGGAACAGACATGGTTACCATATTGTCCTAACTCTAATCATTAGATTGGATGGTCAGGAGTAAATGGTCCTTGATTGAGACAAGAACTGGAAATTTCAGTTTTAATTAAGACAGGATCAATGGCAAAACTGTTGTCATGACAACAGCACAACAGGTGCTGTTTTGTTTTTTTTTGTGATGAAAATTTTTTGTGCCAGGCTTGAAAAACACTGCTTCAATATTTCCAGAAGTATTCTTAATTCAGTATTTTACCATTGTACACCTCATGATGTCATCACTTTCCTAATTTGCATAATTCAAAAACATCAGTCCTCTAGAATGGAAAAAAGATATTCAAAAAGGAAAATGTCATTTTTCTGGATTTTGAAAAGCCTTGCCAACACATGGCAATTATTTTTCATGTCATAGGCACTTTAGATCACATGGTCTATGCAGTTGTATTTTTTAATAAATAATGCATACATTACTAGACAATTAATTTGTCTTTGTCCTTTGTTCCAGCTTGTTTATTGTGGACATGAGTATACTGAAAACAATCTTAAGTATGCAGTTCATGTGGAGCCAGAAAACCCTGAAATACACAAACAAATTGAATGGACTAAGGTGATATAAACTAGTAACAAATTCTTTATTACAGCAGTCTGTATAATTTACAAAACAGTTTGTAAGATCCAACAGTACACGACTGTATGCATACATAGCAGGATCATATTTTCTTTCTTAGAGAAATACCAAATCTAAATTGTCAGTGAAATGAGAGATGTTAATGGTATTATTTGTAATGACCAAACAGTAGATCATTCTCCATCCATTACATGAGGCTGTAAAAAGTGTGATGAGCTTTATGTTGTTTCTGAGCATAAAAGCATAAGTGAGTAGAGGATTCTTCTCCTTCCAAGATGTCCAAAAATCACATCAAAATGGCTCTAAATATTGTCCACTTTCATCATCTTCCATGTTCACTATCATGTGATGTGTGGGCTCAACATCAGACACAGGGATTTTTTTCGCTCTTTTAAGTTTGCCAGCTTTCATAACCAGTCTCCTCTACTATGTTAAGAGTGAACAGACTGCTATTTTTCTAAAAGCAGTAATTCTTCTGTACTAATGTTAGAAGCAGCAGTATATAAAGTTGTTTTATTTTTGTATTAGAACACAAGAAAAGCAAATAAACCAACAGTGCCATCCACCATTGGAGATGAGTTCAAATTTAATCCTTTTATGAGGGTCCAGTAAGTAATCTTGCACTGTAGACAGTTTACAGTATAAGTTGAGTATAACTGCAATGATCAACTGTCTTCACTAGTAATAGTTGCAGCTGTTGTGATATAACTTGTTACATAAGTGGTTGTTCCCAGAAGACATTGGGACTTTCCTTGTGCTTGCAAGCATGTTGGTCAAATAAATGTGTAGTTGTTGCATTAAATTCTGTCTGGAACTCACTAAGATCCAGCTACACTTAGGCCCCAGTGATATGGTTCTCAAGTACCCAAGGCAAACCTACCCCTGAGGCAACTTTATCAAGCATTTATACTATGAAAACATAGCCCCTGTAGGCCAGGCTTTATTGTATAATCAAATGTGCAAATATCCCTCTTTCTTTGAGTTTCCTTTGATCATCCAGTCACAGTTTTGCATAGTTAATTTTCACTTTTTTGATATGAATTTCTCCTATAAATCCTGAATCTAAGCACTACATGACACTGAGAGTTGTTCCGATTAGGCGAACCACAGCAGTTATTTCAAGAAAAGTTGTCCTGCTTGCCAGGGTTAAGCCACCTGTCAAGGCAAGACAACTCACTCTCCCAAGTTGTCTTCCCCCCCACCTCTGAGACGGGTTCGCGATCCTATTGTACATGTAAATGGCTGGTTGAATTTTGCCATCAGCTTAAAGTTACTGTGGCCAGGGTAACTTGAGGAGAGGATTGTCTCGGGTATCTGAAACAATATAAACAGGGCCTTACATGGTGTAGGTAATTTTCAAATAAAGCATTTGTCATTGACAGCACATTATAAGTCAGCCAATGGAAAATTTTCATTTTTTTCAGGGAAGAGAGCATTAAGAAATATGCAGGGAAGTCAGACCCGGTTGATGTGATGGGATTTCTTAGACGTGACAAGGACATGTTCAAGGCTAAACACTGACTAAAAAGTCCGAGTATTGAATATAGACAAAGTGCTGATAGTACCCCCAAACCAACTGACAAAACACAACTTAACAAGTGGTGGGGAAAGTTCCTTCAAAACATTAACAGGCATCTAACAGAATTTTAACCACATTTCACAGGTCTCATCACCTCACATTTTTCTGTGACACTGTGTCATGAATTACAATTGGCTACCCTTGTATTAATCAGGCTGTCGACTTTCTGCAAGAAAATTGTAGAAAACGATTGTAGAGAATGGAGACTAACAAATAAAATGTGAGTAGTTACTTCCTGGGAAAAGTTATAAATCAAAAGTTCCTTTCACAAAAGTGAGTCTTGAGTTCAAAGAATGTCACCCAAGAACAAGACAATATTTTGACTCTAGTTTTTATCTTCTTCTTACATCCAAAATATGTTGTAATATAAACTGTTTCAATGTAATCTAGCTACATGCAGGAATGCAATCTTTGAAAAATTAAAAAAAAAACGTATTTTGTGATGTTCTTTCCATTTTTAGTATAAGAAATCTGAAATTATTTTTTTATTGGACATGGTCAGTCAAGCTCTCCAAGAATATTAGGTTTTTGTACAACCATTTTGTGGCTGTCATTTCATGACTGAAGGTAATTTGCAGTAACTTTTTTGTTTCTTTTTTTTCCAAATTATGGCCACAATTTCATACATTGTTGTAGCAAATACAACTACAAGTGAAGTGTACCTTAAGTACAATTCTGTTTAAATCAAACATGTAATTAAACTTTGGTCGTTCAGCAGTTATAAGTCTTAAGTTTTCTAGCTTGTTGCATGTATCATGGAATCAGCCTTCACCTGACCATTCCATGACAAATTCAGTTTCATAGCTTTTGTGTTAAATTTAACATACATTGAAACACAGAGGTGGTCGGACATATAGTGGCCTAATATTCAGTGCACTAGTCTCTGGATTAAGTGGTCAGGTTTGAGCCCTGGGCAGGGTCATGGTGTGGTATTCTTGGCAAGATGCTATTTCCACAATGTCTCTCTTCACCCAAGCAAATAACCCTGCAATGGACTAGCATTTCATCCAGGGGGAATTAGAAATACTCCTAGTTAGAGTCAACTTCTCAAAGGAAAGTGAATAAAGTAATAAAACTAAATTAAATAATTTAGAAGGAAAGCCACATCAGCCTTGGTTTTCATACAGGTTCCTCTATCCCAGGTTCCTCTATCCCAGGTCAAATAGCTTATTTCTGAGTTGACCTAAGCCACTCTATCAAAGTGAGGCCTGGTGCACAGCCATTCATATGAAAATGACTTTAATTTGCATGTGAATAAAAATTTCATTTTCATATGAAAGGATGGGCAGCAAAACATGCTTTGAGAAAGAGGTTTAAGGTAATTCAGATGTGGTCTATTGGAATTTGGACATGCTGGTTTACATAAACCCTTGGTGTAAGGTATGAACCAACAACAAACTCAACCCACATAAAACCAGGGCCACCAGGGGAGTGCTCTCTACACAGCAACCTGGAAATTGTCTCCAGAAATACTGTGGTTACCAGTGCGATAAAAAAGCAAACATTCTCTAGGTTTACATATCGTGGCTTGTGTTGATTTAAATAATATAATGATAATAATAAAATACCATCTACAAAAAAAGGATTAAAATCAACAAAGTTTATTACTACTGGTATGTAAAAATTATCATAATACAAAAAAAGCTGTAAAATTAATGATATTACTATTATGTATATTTTTATGTCAGTATAACTATTATTCATTTCCCTCTTATTTTCTTTTGATTCTATGTTCAAGCTATTTAATAAATTGTACAAACTTTTAGTAGTAGCTGATACTGCACTTTGTGTAACTCATGAAATAATGGTTGGATCGTGAACAGTCCAGCTATGGAAGACAAAACAGTTTGATTCAACTTATTCAGTAGCATTAAAAATATGTTAGTGTTTACAAAGCCATCCACCTGGGTAATCTAAGGGAACTCTATAAACTATGTACAGTTACAGTATGCTTGTTCAATATATCAATTCCTTACAAAGTCATTTGTTTGCTTGATAACAATTATACAGTAGATTTACTGGTGCACAATTCTGCCAATTTGTAAAACAGCAAGTAAGGAGAAGTAAATGACGATTCTGATGACGTCAGCAGTGTTAAAACATCAGCTTCCTCCAAAATTGCAACTTCAGCATCATCAAAATGAACCCACTGGAATGCCTGGGTTTCTTGCACATTTCTGCCCGATTCTGATATTTCCACATCACTAGAATCTGTAGCATTCTGGCCTTGTGCAGCTTGATCTGGTTGCCTTTTGCTATCTTGGAAATGGAGTGTGCGTATTGCACTTTTACCGGATGCAACATCATGATACTGAAAACTTTGGATCTTATTAAGTGATATTTCAGTTTCAGTAAAGCTTAATCTTGATGTATTATGATGCCTCCCTTTTTTAGCTGAAAGTTGTAAATCACCTCTTTTTTCTTCATCATGGTTTTCCTGTTTGGTCACCTTTGTTGAATGTTTTTTGGATTTGTGAAAGTATCTTGTGATCCCAGATATACATGTTGTTGTAGCTTTCTCAGTAGGGCTCTTTGGACTTGAAATCTGATTACTTTGAGAAAATTTGTCATTGCTGGAGAAAGTATTATTAAAACCAACTGATTTTGCATTATCATCAATTGAGAAAGACTCTGATTCCCCCAGATGAGATGATTCCATGTTACTTGGCACTTCATTACCATATTCAGAGCAAGGCACATGAGTGCTGTCAAGGTGAATGGACTGTTTGTTGTGATTAATGCCTGCCATGTTGAATTTGGGAACCTTAACATAAGCCTGATAGTGCCCACTGCAGGAGGTCATGCCACTGTGCATTACTATTCCAAACAGATGGAAAGTTGGTTCAGCAATAGAACTTGAGTTTGAGCACCAGTCCTTGAGTGACAGCTCCATAGGTGTTTGGAGGTTTGAAGTGATCTTGGAGACACTGCCTGTCAAAAACCTGTACAGTTGCAGAAAATAATCAGCTGCCATTCTGAAGACTTTGATCCAACCAATAGAGAGTGGAACACTGTTACCAGTGCTAATTAATGACTAGCACTATGCATAAGCAACACAATATACATTTCTTGGGCAATGGGGTCATAAAACAAACTATTTCCAAGTTCCCACTTGCCTCTGTTTCAAAACAAGCCCTTGTGCAAAATATAGTATAAGTTGTATATGTCATTAATTTTTAAAAAAAATTAAAAATGACTAGCATCCCATCCAGGGGGGAGTAGAAATATTCCTAGTCGCTTAATGCTACAGAAACTGGGATAAGCTCTGGCCTGGTGAGCCACTTGGCTTGTATGCAGACTTAACGTTTACCTTACATCATATTAATAGAAATAATGCTCATAGTAGATTACTTATAAACTGTAACTTTTATATTAAGGCTACACCACATGGCTTGATGGAAGGGCACATTTTGTATGAATTTAATACCATGCATAAATAAAACTTATGTATGTACCAGTATGTATGTACTGTGCTTCAAAGTTGGGTGTGAAAGTCAGTTTTTCTTGAAGTGGAACGGAAAACTCACCCTGATAAAGAATTTGCAGTAAACCTCTTGAGGTGGATTGTAAGTATCCTTGGCAACTTGTCAAAGCACATAGAGATTTCTGCTTCGGTGTGAGTGAGACAATTCTCACAGAAATACTTGTTGTCTCCACTCAGATGTTCTACTGTCGCAAATTGTGACAGGGCCCAACCAAGGCTTTGGCTATCTTGCCCTTTCTTGGGTGTTGGTGAAAAAGTGTGAGCTTTTTTAGCATCATATACTTTAGGTTCCTTTTTAACTGGCACACTGATATCTTGGAAGTTTTCAAAACGTCTCTTAGCATCTTCACATGTCAAGCATTTTGTCTGATGCAGAAGCCGTCCATGGAACAATTCTTCCAGTGAACTACAACCTTGGCCTTTGTTGTCACAAGATAATATTCCAGCCCATAGGTTTTTATCATTTGGACTTCTGTTATTCACTTTTCTAGTATCTTCTACTTTTGTTTTGATCTCACTCTCTGTTTCTTGAAGATTTACAAGCAAACTGCACAGGAATTCTTGGGCATCATGTTGAAGATTGTCTTCAAACATTGGATTTTGTCTCCTGGTTAAAAAGTCAAGACAAAAAATAAAATAATGGGGACGTGTCCATTTACAATTCAACAACCAATCTCAAAGTACTTATTTTTCCTAGTCTGAGAATTTCTGGTGTATCTTTAATTAACACCTGATAACTACTGGTATTGCAACTAGAGGCTATACCTGGGAAAAAGTAGTGCAATACCTCATTAAATTTCAACATTTTATTGAGGGCAGCAGATGTCTTTAAAATTAAAATCAACTGTGTCAACTGATACCCTTGTTCAACCCTCAATCTACATCTTGATCAACACTTCATTGAGATGGCAATTGCCATGGAGAGTTGGGTTCCCTTGTTTATTATTATTATTATTATTATTATTATTATTATTATTATTTGTTAATAATCATGAGAAGTTGTGGTTAACACTGCTAAAGAGTGCTCAATACACATTTGTGTAGAGCGGTGAATAGAATTGGGTTACTAAATGAAAACACACATGCGTAAGCACGAAACTCAGAGTTGCAGTGAATCATGTGTGTTTTCATTTAGTAACCCAATTCTATTATTATTTGTTATTATTATTATTATTGATACCAAGTCAACACTCAATCAACATCTCAGTAGACAGTCATTCAACAGTTGACTAAGTTTCACACACACACCATCAAGTGTCCCTTGATATCTACATACATGTATGCATCGATCGTCACTCTGGCAACTATTGACAAACTGTCAGTCAAGTGTTGAAGATGGTGATTGAGTGTCAATCTAGTGTCAGCCAACTATTGATTGATTGAGATGTCAATTGCGACTTTGATTGAGTGTTGATGGAAGGTATCAATTGAAATTCAACTACAGAACCTGTATTACAAGTGAAAAAAATGTGGAATAGTGTTGGATCACAGCAAACCTGAAGGTTTCCATGAAATTCAGAGGCTTTGCAGCAAGAATCAACTGATTCCTTCTCTGTACCAGATGCTCACAATTTTCTTTGTTCTCCTTGTAATCTTCTTCCAGGTCTTTCATTTGACTGAACAGCTAAGCAAGATAACATTGTATGAGTATATGTCACAATCATGCAGCCTTCATATTTGATTTGAATGACTGGAAACAAGGATAAAAGGAAGGTATTTGAGAAAACTTCATTTTTATACCTCTTTTAGTTGAAAAGTGACTGATTTATGATCCTCATTGTCACCATTGCAAAGGTCAGTTTCTTCAGGTGCCTGTTGTAATGGAAAGACTGAGTAATTGTTTACAAAGAGTGCCCATAACATTATTGTGGGAGGATTGGACAATAATAATTGGTTACCATATTTTCTCACAAAACCCCAGCAGTGCTTCTTAAATTTTTAAACTTTTTTTCGAGGGCAATGTTTTAAGATCTCACCAAGAAACATTTTTTGAATGACACATTGTCAATAAAATTTGATACAAAAGCAACAATAACCAGACATAATGTAGAAATTGGTATTTCAAATGTCAGGCCACTGTCTCTTTCATGCTAGGAGTCAAGTAACTATATTTCAGGTAATAGGCCTTTACAAAAAAAGCTACACTAAATCAGAGGTTTTTGTTGTTCAGGGGTGTGGAACTTATTTCAAGGTGGTCCTCACATTTTAGTATCACTTTTGCTGTCATATGTGGCACTAATTTGAATAAAAGTGCTAGTGTACTAGACTCAGATCTTAGCATGTGTTCTACCAGGCAAGAAGCTTTGTCTTTTGTGCTCACAAAAACCATCCTTAGAAATTAAATCCCAATACATAATATATGCAAATGTGACATTGTTACTTCTCTTTTCTGTCAGTCTACATTAGAAGACTTTTTAAATATATCATATTTCTGATCATGAATACCATTGAGCCTAACCTGCAGGTTAGCCATGGTGCTGTTCAGGTTTAAAATATTATGTAGCCTGTGCACAGTCAACAAATGTCATTTTCTGCCAGATAATTTTAACTAGAAGGGCGGGGGGGGGGGGGGGGGGG
>Ga0126337_10001915_pt1 | contig 12970 bp, 2 predicted proteins | sample DipCmetagenome_FD_92527 | JGI IMG/M metagenome (GOLD analysis project Ga0126337, IMG submission 92527) | Coral microbial communities from La Bocana,Puerto Morelos, Mexico - Diploria C A metagenome | ecosystem: Host-associated > Invertebrates > Cnidaria > Coral | place: La Bocana,Puerto Morelos... | reverse complement strand
TCATCACAAATGAACCCACAAGCCTTGCTCTTTTGATTTCTAGCTATATACTCACTCCATCAGGGACATCTTCATGATATGCTAATTTCCAAGGAAGAAGTACATTTTCACTTGCTGCAGTAGGGTAATCCTCAGGCGTGGCTTGTTCTTCCTCAGCTTAACAAAAAGTGGGAACAAAATCAAACGATGCCCAACACAAGATACAGTATCAAAAGGAATCAATTGCAAAACATTTTAAATATTAATCAATTAAAACACTTTACAATTTTCTCCTAAAATATAGTAGAGCCCTGCTACATTGTAGCTTGAACTGCCTCAGAAAAAAAAAGTTTGACCTACATGTAGCACAGCTTATTTTAAATTCCAATAATCATGTTCTTAATTAATAAATGACTTATATAAATTTAATTCTACTAATTGTACTTTTGCCACCTCTACATGTTCACATGTTGTTTTAGTCACATACATGTAGTCCTAATCACATTTCCACATGCTTATGTTGTCAAATATAATTTTGACATGTTAACTGTACAGTCATGTAATCAGATATGTTAATAGTGTTTTTCAACCAAAGTTGGCAAATGTTATTGACCTTTGTTCAAGTCAATGGGGAGTTTCAGTAAACCACGCTCCATTTAGCAAGATACATGTACCAATTGAAAAAAAATTTGTACTGATAAAAAACTCTTTTGAACAAAATTTTACCTGAATCGAAAGCTGTCTTGATGGTGTCAATCACTTTGGTCATCTGTCGGCTTAGCATCTTTTATATAAAAAAAAAAAATTATTAATAGTTAACAGCATTTATTTCATAAAATGATAAAAAAGGTTCCATGGCTAGAGTTTGTATGGGAATTATCTTCTGTGAATATGATGATACAGTACAACTCTAAAGTAAGTTACCACCTCTTGTCTAACTTGTATCTCGTGTCTTGCAAAATGAGAGTTGTTTCTCAAAAGACAAGGGTCTTCCCTCACCAGAAAAGGGTCTCATCTCTCAAGGCGAGACTCTTCTCTTGCAAGAACCAGTGAAGCATAGATTTTGGAAGAAATTGCACACGATTAGCTTCCAAGAAAATGGCTAATTTCTTGCAACGCAGTAAAGTTTACCCCAAAAGAGCATCTAGTTTTTCAGGCTCTTGTTTTACAAGCTGCTTTAAGTGAAAAAACTTTAATCGCAAGTGAAAAGCTTACACTGTAATTAGAAGTGATCAAAAACAAACAGCAAAGATGTTCACAAAAACGTAAGTTCAGTGGTCACTTTATTTTTTTGTTAATATTCACAATACCTTGTCTACTCGTGGTACATGAACTGACTGACTGACAATCTGGGCAACACTGGGTTTGATAAAAGAAACTTGTTCCCCTCCAGTCACACCAAGAAACTGTTTCAGGTCTTCACTATCTCGCAATGGTGCTTTGCATATTAGACTCTAAAGACAATAAAGTATTACATACAATTATTGTATTGTACTGATAACAAAGAGAATCACCTTGAACATACATGTACAGGAGACAGAACTGCTAATAAGGAAACCAGTTTCACTTCTTGAACAGTTGGTAACAAATTCTCCTATATAATAAATGCTAAAACATGCATGGATATTTTGCAATTGAAAACAATTCTCACCCCTAAATAATACTGCAGCAGTTCCCTTCTTCCTTCGACCACATGGGGATCAAGTCTTCCAAATGGTAGATTGTACTTTCTGTTTGGTCTTAAAATATCTAAAACAATGTATTGAAAGGATCACGTCATAAGCATGTAGGTAGCTAGTGTCAAATTACAGTACCAGCCATACATGTATATAAAACAACATACTGCATATTATATCTTACAAGCACAGACTAAAATGCTTTTATATTAACAATCAAAGTTACCCATTCAGTCAGTTATTCAGTTTCAAGCAGACCGAGTTTCACTTGTACCTTTCATGTGGCTGCCAAGTTTTCCAGCGGTGAGACGGTTATGCAACTCAATGAATTCTCGATATCTTCTGAATATCATCCGTTTTACAGCAACACTTCTCTTGATTGTCTCGAGGGAGACTTCCTCATCCTCTGGTTGACTCTCTCTTGCATACAGTCTCCTCTTCATCTTTTCTTGTTTTGCTTGCCTTATTGCTGCACTGTAAACCTCATGCCAGATCCTGATGTCATACTGTTGTAATAAAAGGTCAAGTAATTACATTGAGTCTGGCCACTGTTCCTTTAGAGAAGTACAGCATGTATCCTACATGTATTCCCAACCGTCCTCCTATCACAGGATGCTTAGCCTCTCTCTCCCTTCTCTAGCAGTTATTTCACGCTACAGGAATGTATTACTCAGTAGCCAGTTTTCATTCTCTGGATGAAAAAGGACAATCGGAACAAGAGAAGTCTTTATGAATGAAACAAAAGCATAGGTAGAGTTTGAAAAAAGTGCCGTCCAGTCATCTGGGACAACTCAATTTTCCCACCAGACTAGCAATGTTTCACTTTCACTAGCCCGATGGGTAAGGGCCCAGGCAAGTTGTCTGCCAACTAAATAAAAAAATTAAGACTGGCTGAGGGGATGCAAAATTTTAGAGCTGCTTGTCTAAAGCCCTGATAGAATGTACACTATGTCATCCATCACTATGTTTATGCATACCTCTATTTTATAAAGTGTGTATTTATTTCTTCCTGGTTCCCAGGTTGTCTCCAGTGCTACGACAGTACTAGGAATGGAGATAAGCTGACTGGGGTGCATTCTTTTGACTCTCCTAAGCTTTGTATCATCCACTGTTTCTTCCACTTTGCCAACTCCCATAACTGCTTGAGCCAGTTCCCCTTGAGGTGTCCCATAACAGGTCTCTTCATCACTATCAATGGATTCTTCAATCATGGCATCACTTCTTGACAATTTTCTTCCTCCAAATGTTGCTGCTCGGGCTCTTCCAGCATCTAAGGACTTTCTCATTGTTATAAGTTTTTTCCCGCTTGTTGAAGAGTGATCTAGAGATTCACCTTCAGACGTTGTACTTGCTTCAGTTGATTTCCCACTACCATTACTATTACTGCTAAGACTGTCAAATTTAAATGGTGGTTTGAAATTTGATACGAATTTCTTGCCTGCAGTAATAACTGCATCACTAAAAGATTCTGTGTTCTGTGTTCCAAATCCCAGGTGTAAACGTTTCCGGCGACTCTCTGTATCTTCATCAGGGTGATCTTTTTCTGAAGCTTCCCAAGATGATTCTCTGATGTCATCTAATTCTGGAGAGTCCTTCTTACTTTGAAATGCTATCTTTTCAGCTCTAAATTTGTCTTTGTTGAATGGTGAAGACATGTCTTTAGAACCAGTGGAGTCTTCTGTAGGTGAATTATATGTCTGTTTGTCATTAGAATCCTCAAAGGAAGCTTGCTTAGTTATACTTTGTCTTGTACCAGCCCAATGAGAACCAAACCTATATGGGTCAAAATCCTCACAATGTTCTACTGCTTCCTCGCCTCTCTCAATGTAGGAATCTAGAAGATCCTCTTCACTAGAAATAGACTTAAAACTATCTGTGCTGCTACCAAAGCTTGTGTTATACAGTGGAGAGGGATAAAACCTTCTTGGGCTTGCTGAAGTGGAAAACTCTTGAATTTCTTGCTCATCAAAATCTGCAAAAGACAGCTTGCTAGGAACACTGACAGACCTTGAGAGCTCACTATGGCAAGGATGTAATGAAGATTTATCTTCAAACATTTCATTGCATCCTGGAAGTGACTGACTTCTGGTTCTGAGTCCTGGACATAGTTCCTCTATGTCAGACCCCTCATCACTGCTCCCTCTCTCTGCCACCATTGACATGGGGCGGTAGTTATCACCACTCTCTTCAAACTTGTGGCAGCAAGTCAGTTCTTTCAAGCTGTGACCAAGTTCTACAAGTTTTGATCCCACATCAACATTGCCCTCAACCTTTGGTAGATTTGATTTCATGTGTTCAAAACTCTGCGTATTGAAAGATTCATCTTGAGATGATGGACAGACTCCCCATGATGAAGACAAACTAAAGGATGTCAAGTTGTCTACTGAGGATGGAGGAACAACCTCTGTTGACCAGTTTCTTCCATTTGGACTGCACTCCTCCATGCTGTTTTCTCCACTCTCGTCAACCGAAATAACAAGAAATGATTCTGTGTTATCATGTTGACTCTCTCCAATAGGTGGCTGTCTTTGTGAAGTAACTGACCACCGGAAATCAGAACTTTCTTCACAATGTCCCGGTGACATAATTTCAATTCTTTCTCCAATGTCTTCCATGGATTCTTTCCTAAGGATTTTCTCGGTTTCTTCTTTTTGTGGTTTTGCTTGAGCAGCTACAGTTGTTGTATTCTCCTCCACTGACAGTGCATGTATCTCCTCCGACAAGGCTGGTTCAACAACATAATCCAAATTATCACTTTCCTTCACAACCACACTTTCACCTACAACCTTTGACTTGTTCACTTCCGCTTTCTCATCATCAGAGAGAACGTCAATCACTGCCTCGCCTATCCAATCAGGATCTGTCAAAAGACCAACCAAGGGTTCCACAACTTGAACGGCTAAAATTTCTCTCAAAATAAATCTCCCGGCATTACAGCTGAACGTGTCCTTGGGAATCATCGCAACGAGCAGTGAATCAATAACGTTCCTTAAGTAGTTGAGTTCTGCTGCCGGTTTTGAAAGCGATGGTGGTTCCGAAACCAGCGATTTATAGGTTTGACAGAGCAGCTGTGAAGAACTAATGCTCAATCTGAGTTTAGGATCTATCGCTTTCACGACCGCCATAGCTTTGTTGAACCTTTCCAAATGTCCATGAAAAACCACGATGACTTGCTCGATCATGTAATGCGAGTCAATCTGTGAAGCGCGCTTGTATCCCTCCAAGCACAGCATCTCTAACGATTCTCGTGTTTCAGAGATAAAACGTTCGTCTTTTCCGACATCGCGGTACCAAGTACGGATAAAGTCGCGAGTGATGTTCTCGATCAACTTTTTGAAACATTCCTCTAAGGGTTTCGGAATCTCATTAAGGCTTCGTACACCACCATTAGTGTAGAAACATGAGTAAGAGATCCTGTTTTCCAAGCGATGAGGTGCTCCGAAACCAAACAACTCGACAATTTTGAACAGCTCTTCAAATAAACCGTCCAGTCCCCATTTATTTGTGAGGAAAAAGTGCGTCAAGCCAAAGCTTACGCTGGCAAATATTACATAGAGAAACAGTGCCTTGAATGAAAATCCTGTAAAAAAAACGGAGATCAACACGGCAAAAACGACGAACCAGCCCATTTCCTTCTGGGCTACGCCATGTTGTGTTATCGCCCGCCACCGCTTAGGCACCGTGCCTTCTTCAGCTTTGTATCCAGGTCTGCAGTTTCTGTTGACAAGACGAACGCAGTTTTGTACGATGGCGGAGAATTTTTACTCTGTCAAAACAGCCCTTCATGTTGGAATAGTGCAAATACTGGGCGGTCTAATAAGCATCGGAATTGGAGCATTTAACACAAGAAAGGAGGATCATCAAGCTTTTTTTAAGTTCAAACCAGAAGGACTTCCAGTTTGGTCTGGGATACTGGTGCGTTTGATAACCAGAAATATTTAATATCATGCTGAACAAGTAATACGCCCAACACGTTCGTTGAGCGCTTATCATTTTCATATTTATTTTGAGAACAAACGAAACTTAATTGGAATCGACATGGTTTGGGTCTGATCTTTTTGATCATCTTAGGAACCCATCGAAAATGAAAGAAAAAGTCGCCAATTACATTTAATTTTTAGCTTTACATGTTTGGCGACGACGCGAATTAAGACAACAGGGGTTTCTCAAACACTTAATTTACATTCCAAATGTCCATAGTGTGATTTTACCACAGTCTGGTTAGAAAACAGCTGCAGAAGCCATCAATATAACATACAAAAATTAAGGTTAATGATCATAGGGAAGGGCGTGCATCAAAATTTCGAATGATTTTGACGAGTAAAAATACAGAGTAAACACCCATAAATTTTATATGAATCTTGTGTACATCGATATATCTTAACTATTTTGTGAATCAGGGATTTAGATATTTAGTCATGTACCAGAATTTGGCAATTACCGGTAAGTCATGTTAGGCCAAACACACACACTACTCCCTTATCTGATGAACTGCCTTAGTATTTGCTTTGAAAATGCAATTCTTGAAAAGTAAAACTTGAACCAGAAATTCTTAAAAAGTATTTAATACTTGAGATCTTACAAGACCTGATTATCATACTTGTGGTTGGATATATAACTATTTATGGTTTGCGGCATGCTTGAGGTGTGGTAACCTAGTGATCAGCGCATCAATCCAGCCAATGAGGGATGCTCTATTGGTGCAAATAATGTGCCTATTACCTTAACTTCACACACCAGTGCTAGCTGCTTAGTGCTATCTTAAACATATCAAATGTAATATTACATAATGATAAAATACCATGTACTGTTGTACAGCTGTGTTTAGCCTTTTGAACCACAACTGTACAAACAATAGTTGTAATTGATTTTTCAGTGTTTACGCAGTTTACTTTTATATTATTGCAATCATCTAACATGTAAGTGACCTCTGATATGGTTTTCCAAAATTTTCCTAGTACCGGTACCTTGAATTAGACTGGATGTAGAATGTTTAATCACCAAAAATGTGGGCCAGACAGTTTATTTACTTTTTAAGCCAATTTGTCTCTTTTCCTGCTTTGTAAATAGTGGCTTTTCATGAAAAAATAATTTTAAATAAAACAAAAACTGAATTATAATTACTCATACCAATTTTACATAATTATATTTCACCCTAGAGAACACAAGAAAATTCACTGTCAGTTTACCTTGTGGTCATGCTGACATCATAACATTAAAAAAAAACTGATTTTTTTTTCTTTGAGTATATGGTGATTGTGTGGTCTTGAAATAATAGTGTTGTCTAAAAACTAAAGGGAGCAACCTAAACATCCCTAGATATTTTGAACTTCAATGTAGTTTGATACATCTATCACGGTGAAAATAACAAGACAGTTTACAATTTCAGTTTTAGCTGATCCAGTGGAGAAGCATCACATATTATTTATTTAAATTAATTATTTTTTTGTTGTTTCAGTTTGTTGTGACTGGAGGCATTGGATGTCTTAGTTATAAGCATCCAAAAAAGATAACAGTGAGTATATCCTGTCATAGGCAAACCAAAGCAGAAATGAAAAAAATATATATAATTGCTTTTTCTGCTTAGACTTTTTGAAAGATGTTTATCAAACTCACATAAATTTTTAATGTGGCTAAATGTAAAATTTTAGGAAGATTTAAACTCAAGAAAATGTTGGACAGGGGTCTCATGCATGAACCCAGGGCGCTCTATGGCTTTGCAGGGGCTTAATATTTTTACAGGTCTCCTGTTGAGCCCAAGGCATTTGCTTGCGCTACCTTTCCCCATCTGAGATATTGATCACTTTTGCTCCCGTCCCTCCCATCCGTCTTGGTGAGAGTTTGAATACTGACTCTATTCGTTAATGACTTCCATGTGACATTTGTCAAAAGAGCTGCGCATTTGTGATGTACTTTGCCAAGAAAGGCAGCTCACTGGCTACTTTGTTAGAATTTTCAAGAATGTCTTGAATGTTTGGACAGATTCACCAAATAATTTGACTGTGTTTTTATAGCAAAAGTAACTGAACAAACAGGAAACTAGTGGAGAGCGCTGGTTTATATTTTGATGCACCTTATCAGGGGTTTCATTAGCATTTAATCTTCAGCAGGAGGGCAAGCAGTTATCATGGACAGGCAGAACTTTTTAAACTGAACTTCTATCCTCTAGATGGTTTTAGAAACCAGGCAGATGAAACTATCATTGCAGCTAGTCAAATTGCTGGCTGCCTGGCCCCCAATAATGCCCCCACATTATAGATTTTTCATCTCAGGTTAAAAAAAATCCTTAAAAACAGAAGTGATTTCAGTGTTGCTGTGAGTATCACCACATGTCTGGCCACAGCTACACTGCTGACATTCGTATTGCAAAATTATTTTGAGTCAGGACAATTTTCTTTTGATATGAACTAAGTGTATTTTTTTTTCTTTGCAGATTCATGCCTTCTTAGTGTTCTGTATTTTCACAATCGTTGCAAGCATACTGATGTTTTGGATTATTCTGCCAATGCTGGTGTCTGGCGAGAAAGAAGTGTCTTGGAACTTATTTTTTGGTTCATTTCTTGGTGTTGTGGCCATAACTTTTGTTGTCAGCATGAAAGGAGCTTTTGTTGCATTCAAGTCCTCGTTTTTTCAATACAACTGCTTTAACAAACATCCACATTTACAGGTAGAGTACCGCTGTCAGTCTAGCATTTCATTTTGTTTACAATTATGTTCACAAGACCCCTGTTAGGGCTGTTGCCTTGATAGTATCTGGCTACTTCGCCATAGCTGAAGGATATCAAAGAGGAATTTTTATTTCTAAGCTGGAATTATTTTAACCAGATTTACTAATTACTGCCATGTTATGAACTCGTACACTGACCTCTTGGCTCAGGTAACTTATCACTGATAGAACCAGATTTTCTAATTGCCATGTTAAGAGTACAATTTTACCACAAAGTTTTAACCACACTTGTGAACAAAAGACATTTGGTTGACTCTAGCCTCCTATGCAGATCCTCTTTGGCCTGTCATGCCTTCTTCCTTTCCCAAGTTTATGCGGCAGGAAGATTAGATGGCAAGCTGAAAGAGTATTTGTATAGGAGGCTAACTTAACCCCAGCGTAGGAATATAATTTAAGATTATTAGCACATCTTTGTTATCATCGTGGGAAGAAATTACTGGTCACCGTTTGGCAAGTTTGTGAAGCTGGCCTGATGTTTCAAGCTTTTAGCATTGTTAGGGCAATTGCCTTGCTTTTATTTTGCTCTGACAGGGCTAATGCTTGAAATGTCAATTTTTCACTTGCGTAATGTAAATGAAGTATTTGATGAACAAAGTATTAAATACTCTCTGGTACCAGTAATTAATGCAAACCTTTATAAACCATATTCTCTGTATTTCAATCAAGAAAGTCAATCAAAAGGAGGCAGCTGAAATGAGGAATACAGCAATAAGCAAAAACACTAGACATAAGCAATTTTATGAATAAAACAATAAGTCTTAAGTCCATCTTGCATTCAAGTCTTAACGTGAATGCAAGGTAATTTACAAGTCATGCAGGTCACATTGCTCTGTTTTCTGCAGCATACAAGTGAACCTGTAGAGCTTTCATCATCTGCCTGCATGATCACATCGACATCTGTGGCATTAGAAAACACCTTGGAAGAAATTAGAGAACAGAGAAGGGTATGTAGACTTAACTAGAAAACGATTAACTAGAAATTTGATTATTAAAACATATAACTCTTAGCGATAACTTAGATTAGCTGTTGCTGGAGAGAGACTGTAGAGGCCTTATGTGTCGGCATGACAGTATGACAATGGATGGTGATGATGATGATGAGATGCTGATGATGATGATAACTTAGTTCAAGTAAATTATAGAGTTGACTTCAGTCAAAAAATTGTTTTCTGTGTGCAGATTTTGAAGTTGTTATGTGACAGTTATATTGAGTTGTTCTCTGACAAAACTGGTCAAAACTGCTTCCTGTGGCAGTAGCATCCAGAGCGCATCACAAACGCTTGCTTGCTTACATGTAGTTCTGTTACTTTTAGGCTAGGAGAGAGCATAAAGTATTTTTTTCTTCCAACTTGCAGACATCAAGATCACAAAGTCAACCCTCCTCCACGCCTCGTCACCATTCCCATCACTCCCACAGACATCACCGACCACGGGGTCATTCAAGCCGGAGGGGAGTGGAGAGAGAAGCAAGAACTGCGCGACATGATCAGCGACCCCCTCCTCCCCCATACCAAACGATTAAGCTTCCGTTCCTGCCATCTTACCAAGAAGTAGAAGTTTCTCTTCCACCGCCACCATATACAGAGAAGAAGGAGGACACATGACCCACAGTGCCGTGTTTATAAATTAAATTATGTAGTTAGATGTATTTCTTTCTTGGAGAATTCAGAATCCTAAGAACAATTCAGAGGTGGGCTTTAACAGAAAATCTTTTCAGTTCTTCTGGGAAAGCTGCTTGCGGATGCTACGCCCAAGACATACAAATGCGCTGCAACAAGAACAAGATTCGTAAATCTTTGCAAAGCGTTTCGGAAGAGTCAGTCATCCGAAACTGCTCGAGTGTTAACGAACATACCCGAAGTTAACTCGTCAGCCCGTCGTCACTTCGTTCTTACAAAGGACTAATACCTTTGTCGTCATAAGGGCTTGAAAAAGTGTACGTATTCACTGTACTGCAACAAAATTATTATTTCTAAGGACTGTAAGCCGTGATAGAGTAGACGGCTTCCGAAGAAATGAAAGAAGCATTAGAGCGCTATCATCGGCGCGTGTTAATTGGTCACATTTCAAGTTTTGTGATACAATGCGACATCACCTCTTTGATTGTTACTCTCAAACTAGTGATGCTTTAGAATAAATTATTCATTGATCTGCGCGCTGGGTTTGATCGCAAAGTAAGAGTATTGTTGTAAATAAGTTGGCCGTATTGAAATAAGAAATTTCTGAACTGGTTCTCAATGTTAGAACTCACTAAAATGTCGGATTATATTCCTGATTTTAGATTTCTTTTGACTTAAGAAATCTCAAAATTGTAAATAAATGGTTGTAATATGAAAACTGCGTTTTCTTATTGTTTATTCATTGAAGTGTTTTACGTGTAATAACAAAATATTTTGGCTTGTACCCTATCCCTTTGGCGCCGTCCACATTTTGCCGGAAGAATTTGAAACGCGACAATCACCGGGCAACTTTGGATTCGTGTTCAGTGAGGAAAATTCAGTCAGGAAAATCACGTGATTATCGTGACGTCATCGTATTCGAAAAGCTCCGTCTTCACGGAAAGCGAAAAGCCAACGTTTTAAAATTCTTCCGGCTAAAGCTCGAAACGACGCAGCAGGCTCATAAACATGTCAAACCATTTTAAACTTCATCTGCTAAATAGCTGTTTACTTGCTTGCCGACACAAGAAAACAGCTTTGCTGATTTGCTGATTTAAGCGTTCCTTTTGCTTGTTGACGCAACACAATCTCTTTAGAAATTGCTAAAGTAAATAATTTTTGGTACACTACAGAATCTTACTCAAACTGAAGTTATGGTTTCCTTTCAACATTTCCAGATAACGTTCTTCCTTTTTTGGAAAAATTCTAAATTCAGAAATTGTGCCATTACTAAAGGTCAATTTCATATCGTCTCTTTAAAAGCTGAGTGATACACTGGCTTTTCTCTCTCTTGTTTTCATTTATGCTTATGCTATCTTGAATCAGAGTTTTTTAATGTCCAATAAGAACTCTGTCCCAGTGTTCGGTGAACAGTGTGGTCGAGGTCACGAGTCACACTAATCATGGGTCCTGCACATACCTGATTGGCTGTGCGAGAATATGAATTGAGCGAGCTTCGTTTCAATGATTTCCAAAATCTGCGAGAGGAATATTTGCGATCGAGTGATCCAGCACATATTTCTTTGCATGAAACTAATCAGAAGCGTCCTCGCTTTCGGCAAGGTAGTCATCTGCATTCACGCCGAACTGCATCTCTCGGCATTCCTCTTTTTCTTGCCTTATCATCGCGGACAGATTGTCAATGCGGCTTTGAGCAGGAGCAACCTCAAGCTTGAATCCATGTCGCTGGACATGGGTGTTCGCCTCTTGAGCTTTCTCCATTGCCATAGCAACTTTATCTTCGTAAAGGTACTGATCAGATCGCAAAAGAAGAAGCTTTATTCTTGTTCCTAAAGCCATGTTTTCAGCTACTTTGAATTCAACGAAATCAAGGTGATTCTTTGCATTCATAACATCATCTTTGTCCACGAGTCTTTCTCCTCTGGAGCGCGATCCTAGCAGCAAGGCCGCCATTTTGACGTGAACATACTCTTGAAATTCATCATTCTCTGTGTAGTGGCCTGCCATTTGATAAGATTTGTAAGCTTCTTCCTTCGTGGCTCGGACAGTTTCCGGCTCCTTCGCAGTTGGCATAGCCGTAATTAAGGCGCCATGACTGTGATGTAACTCGGCTTTATCATCAGCGGAGTCCTGACCTTCAAGACAAGTGCGTGCTCTTTCCACACATTCCATCGCGTTACCAAACTTCTTTTGACGTTTGTAGATTGCTGTCAGAAGATTTAAGGCTCGCCCTACTAGAATGCCTGGGTTTTTCAGTTGTTTCTCTTGTTTTACCACAGCTTTTAAAATTTTCTTAGAATCTTTTATGTTGTTTTGAAAATATAGCGCCATGGCCCGCTCGATCTGTAGACTCATTTCCATGTCAAAGTCTGCTTCCGTCTTCAATTTCACCATCTGTTTTTCAACCATTTGCTCGTGTCCAGTAAAGTCGCCTGTATCTTGTAGTTCTTTCAGTTGCGTTATAATTAGGATATACTGAGAGGTGTCCATGCATCCACGTTTTGGAATAACTGGCATTGGCGAATAAATAAACGTGTTAACATGGGCGCGGCTATCTACTTGTATCTTCAACGCGACCCACGCCTCGCTTTCTTCATCTGACGAGGTGTAACAATTCTTGCTACATAATTTGCAGCTCTGCACTTCCAATGCTTTGGTATCAGAACCAAGTTGAGCCACAGAAAATCCTGAGACATCGATATAAAGTTCAGTTCCCTGTACGTTGATGTCCACATTAGCCGTCGGTTCATGTTTCATACGTTCATGTTTCTCAGCATCACAAATATCTTCCGTGTTTACTTGTGTCTCTTGGCCATTAGCGTGACTATGAAGGATTAGAGCTTGACCTGTAAGGCCATCAGAGACATCTTTCAATTCCACAAAAGAGGTATCGTTATTTTTAGAATCATTTCTTGAAACTGCCATTGCTGTTTGCGGCTTCAAATCCTTACAACCGAGTATCACTGATA
>Ga0126337_10001907_pt1 | contig 12988 bp, 11 predicted proteins | sample DipCmetagenome_FD_92527 | JGI IMG/M metagenome (GOLD analysis project Ga0126337, IMG submission 92527) | Coral microbial communities from La Bocana,Puerto Morelos, Mexico - Diploria C A metagenome | ecosystem: Host-associated > Invertebrates > Cnidaria > Coral | place: La Bocana,Puerto Morelos... | reverse complement strand
ATGGGAAATCCAAAATCAGACTTATCATGGCCAACAGTGGCCAACTATGCCATCATATATTCTACAGGATACAATAAAAAGTGTATCCACCCAAGTTGCCCAATGAACATCAATGATCAGATCTACTTTCAGGGCCCCCATAGATAAATCAAATCCCTCCGTTCCATCTTCCACGCTCTGCAGCGTCTTTTTGCTCCCGGGATCTCCCCGGGTTGCTTGCTGGGTGAACCAGCCAGGGACCTCAGAAGCCAAGTGGAACTGGTGCCAGTTGGAAAGTTGGATACCCTCTGCATTCTAAAATGTTCTAAAGATTTGTGTTTATAGTTTAGTCTGCATTTTTTCCAAATTTCAGCTGAGACTCTTATTAGCTGAAATCAATATTGGTTTGTCATGCTATCCTATCTAACCCCAAATCAAAGCGTCATGACAAACACCTTTGCGTTTATGGTAGCCCATTTTGATCAAACTCGTTTCCAATTCGCTGGTGGATTCACCATGGCATCTTTAGAGGGGTTGGTGGATGACTGGGATGCTAGTGATGTCATCCGTGGCAGGATGCGTAACCACTGCCGTCTCTTTTTACCAGAACCCAGGAAGACTGAGCCCAAGGCAACAGTCACTTGCGCTGACATGAACCATGAGGTTTTGCGACCTTTGGTGATGCGGCTTGAGCAAGCCACAGGGGAGCTTGGGATGTTCACGGTTCCCGATCTCAAGAAGCAGACCCTCACTTTTGGTTGAGAAATTTGTTGGTTGGTTCAAAATCCTTAAAAAAATATGTTTCCCTTGTTCTCTCCAATAATCATTGTACCAAAGCTTGGTACCACTAAACTCTATGGGGAAAGAACTTTCTTACACCAACTTCATCAGTATAAGGATTCGAGAGCTGTATTTGAAGTTCAAACTTGCTTGCCCCTCAACCCATGAGCTCAAGAAGGAAGCCAAATTGGCGAAGGCATTCATGGTTCTTATCAAGCGGAAACTTACTCGAGAACAGGTTTGCCGATCCACTCTATTCCGTACTCTACAGTCCATGGCCTTTTCGAATGTGCCAGTCTTTTTGAAGAAAGTGAAGGAGAGCTCTGGGGAAAAAGTGGAATAAGGGTTGTAGAAAAGAGTCCCATCACACACACACACACACACCAATTTCCACTCTTGTTACTCGGTCAAACCTGCTCAAGATTTTTCTCCCATGTCAAGCTCATAACCTCAAACATGTAGATAAAAACAAATAGTATTAATATAGCAGGGCAAGAAAAATAATATCAAAATGCAAGACCTTGGGTTATTGCATCACCTTTTCTGAAACCATCAACTCCCTCAACTGCATAGGAGGAAGACTCCCAAGACCAACAGAGTGAGATTGAGGACGAGGAAGTTGCTGTGGAGGAGGTTGACTCGGACAATGACCAGGATGACACTAGCATTACTCCTCAGGAGCCTGATCCATCTCAGCTAGAAGAAGGGGACATAGTAGCAGCCAGCCAACCGGAAGGGGACATAGTAGCAGCCAGCCAACCGGATGAGAATACTTTTTTTGAGCCTGATCCTACTCCTGTTCAAGATGTGGTAGACATTGAAGATAGCCCAGACAAGAGCCCCCCAGACAAGAACATGAAAAACGATGCGGAGTTGGGAAAACTTCTTGGGATGGCAACCTCAAGGGCGGAGATAGAGGACAAGATCAGTGAACTTAGTGCCCAGTTGTTGGCTGCTAAGAAACAACAAGTTTCCCAGAAACTTGGGCCTTTCAAAAACAGTAGGCTCTAAGAATGAAAGGTTTTCACTTTCTTTTGTGTGTTCTGTTTTAACTGTCTTGGATGGATGCAACTTCTTAGCGGTAAGCCAACTGCAATAGATGAAATAGGATGGAATATAGGCAATATAGACTAGAGTGACTAGAAGAGAAAATAACTTGGGGTCTGGAGTTCATAGATGCATTGAACCTTCTACTTCCACGTGTATCTCAGGAAAGCTTTCATGTCCTTGCAACGCAAGCAATCCCAGCCGCAGTTGGTGTTGGACAGCATGCCATTTGGAAGTGATGGAATGGAGACCCAACCTGGCTTTCAGCCTGACCTGGAACAGTTAGCTAAAGAGTTTGAGGGAATGCAAGTTGAGGTTCCAACTGCTCCAATCGTAACTTGACATAAACATGCCCACAAAAGAATGTCAACCTTTTCAATCATGTTGGTTTTGTTTGGCACAAATATTCACTTCCCTACCCCATCCCTTGACCACTTAAAATGTTGTTGTCTTTCGCATTCCAGCAGTTTGTGCCAAGGTAAGTCGCCGATCTCAACTTCAGCTACGAGCTGAAGAAGGCGCTGAGGGAGGGGAAACGAAGCCAGGTAAGGGCAGGGGCAGGGGAAGGGGCCGGGGAAAAGGCAGGGGAAAAGGCCGGGGAAAGGCCAAAGCCAAGGCTAAGGGTAAGGGTAAGGCAACAGAAGAAGAAGAAGAGAAGAGTGATGATCCAGGGGTCAAGGGTGAAGATGGGGAAGAAGGTGAAGGTGAAGAAGAAGAGAAAGAAGAAGGTGAGGCGGTGGTAGAGGAGGAGAAGACGGAAGATACACGAGAAGAACCAGCTTTGACCCCTACACCCACCCCTCCAGGCAAGAAAAAGAAGCAGGTGAAGGCAACACAAGAAGACCCAGAGGGGACCAAAAGATCCCAACCACCCAAGAAGAAAAGGACTGAGAAAGAGCCAGCCAAGATCCCAGAACCCAAGAGGAAGGTTCAGAAGACAGGTGATGGAGAGGGTCCCAGGACGAGAAAACGCACTGGTGGGGAGCCTGCAACTTTTGCTCGGCGTATCCAGCCAACATCCGCGTTTGGGAAGGTCAAGTGGGTGGCCCTTAAGGAAGTTTTTCTTGGGGAGATCAAGCCCAAGTTGGTTGCTCATTCAGTTGGCTATTCAAGCCATGAGGACCTAAGCTTTCATGGTCTATCACAATTTATACTTTGTTTTTTTTGTAAAAAACGGCATATCTCATATCAAATGTAAATTTAATAGATGCATGTTTTAAAATCATTTGTGATGGAAACCTGCCAATGGGGAAAAATACCTTGGACCTAGGAACATGAAACGGTAATGACTAGGGTTTTGGTTAAGGAAAAAGTAAACAGGTTTGGTGTTATTAAGTCTAGCTCCCACCCCATCTTCTCATTTTCTTGGAATCTGGAAAAATTAAACGCTGCTGGTATGATACAACCTGAAGGGACCAAGGGGTCAAACATGGCAACACATTGAAACACCTATCTGCACACAGACAACGTAGCTTTTGCAGGATTACTTCTGGAAGTTCACCACGGCTGCATGGGTGGATGTTGAGGTGAATGAGGGCAACATCAACGAACATGCCCGAACTGCGGCATTGAACTATCTAGATTCCCTTCGCGAGGAGGGAGTGATTCCGGCTTCAGCCATTGATGAGATTTAGATTTTCTCAAAGTGCAATGGCAAAATCCCAGATAGTGGTAATGTACTTCGGGTGTCATGTTTGTTTATTCCCAATCCCAGTCCAAACTTAAGCAGTGTTCTTTCTTAGTGTTATTTACTTATAGCGTTAGTCCTACAGTATGGTATGGTGTTTGATTTTTCTGGGACAGCCAGCATTCAATGCTTTTGGAGCTGAAGATATTATCTTAAATTCAAAGTTGGTTTTCATCAAAGCCAACCACATTCAGTAGTCTAGGGGAAACGTTCAGGGTCTTCACAGCGGTAGGGCTTGAAAGGAAGATGTGGTCAAGTGAAGGGTGCCTGCCCCAATGTGGAAGCTATTTCAAAAAGTTTACTAGATACTCGCTCATGTGCTTAACAATCCCAGCCAACTTATCAGTATGACTCAATTAGTTTTGTTCATATTTCGTTGATCTTGGATTGGGGCTGCACCGGGTATACTTGATTGCGTTTGACAGCCAGTGATTTAACTTTCTGTGTCACTGCTTTTTTTTTCGCCACCGTTGACGCTGACTTGTGAAAATGCAGCATCCCAAAAACTCCCAAACTCCTCCTTCGTCGGATATTTAAAGAGTGAATATTTGCTTCAAAGTGCCCAGGTGTTTACAGCAATAGAAATGATGTGGTACCCATGCCCAAGAATTTACCACATGTGCGATCCATACAATATCTCATATTGTTTGGTGTGAGTTCGACCTCTATGTATACCCTCTGCATCCGGCTCCCAAGGCCATGGCTGATGATGTTGCCATTTTGCCCAACGACCTTCGCAGGGCTGGCTTGTTGAGGGATTTTCCGGGTGTGGTTCTGTTGTGAAGTCGTGCAACTTCAAAAGGTAGTTGAAACATAGAACCATCAAGAGCCATCATCAAATCAAACATGTTGAGGAGATAGAACAATTTAAAAAAAAACTAGTATCACAGTTTAGTTGATAAAAATGTATTGCCTGCTCTTGGAAGAAAAAACATAGAGCTATTATCACTACTTCTGCGTGTATGGTTGCAACTCTGGGAGTCACAAACAAGACTTATGTTTCAATACAGCCATTTTGGTTCTAGAAGCTTCCAAGGTGTTACCTGGTTGTTTGGGTCCAAACCCTTTCGCTTCAACAATGGAGCGGATGGATCCAATGAAACAGGGCAAACTGAATATAGTGCTGCAGCGGCTCTACTTGATTGGTGCCCCCAAGGTGACTAGGCAAAGAAACGTTGATACCCATACAAAAAATACTATATAGCATCCAAAGACACATCCATGGTTACCACCCTTCAAAAAATCAGCCCATAAACCCTTAAACCCCGAGACAAGCTCGACCGTTCTTGCTTCCTGCAACTTAGGCCCTCATGGCATGCGTGATGCTTCTGGCCTTGAATCAAGAATTGACAGTCTTCAGCGAGGTTTGGGGAATTGGGGTCGGTTGTGAGGTTGTGGAATGAAGGTGAGTGGACAATAAAGTAAAGATGGAACTTATGGTAGCTTGCTGAAGTGTTTCACTCATAGCATTCTAATTTTCAGGTCACTCATAAATATATACATGCCATGTACATTATACAACCTCAGTTGTAAAATTCATATATCACTTTATCGGCTTACAGTAGTTACAACTGCACATTCGTGTGGTTTGCTTTCAACAATCCCACGAATTGAACTTTGGAGGCGTATGGCTTCATCGAGGTGTTCTCCGGGAAGGGCTTTGTGAGCAAGCACATGCGAGTGAACGGCATTCCCACTGCTGCTTTTGATTTGGAACTTGGCAAACCGCTACCGGGGAAGCAGGATGCAATGGACATACTTTCAGACAGTGGGTTTGCGTTTTCTAGCAGCATTTGAAGCATGTGTTGAATTTCAGTGTTCACTTTATTTCCCAACTTCTTTTTGAAACTTGAGCAGTACCATCATTATTCTTCATTCCATCCAGACCCCAAATTAAGGTTGATTTTGCTGACGATCTTAAATGCGAAGATGGACTGTTTTTTTGCCCTATTTGGTCTGGTATGCAGTTCATGGGTGACCGTATCGCAGGGTACCCACAACCGTGCGCCATGGTTTCCACTTGGCATGGAGCAATACCGTTTTGTGACTGACGGCAATCAAATGACATCAAGGAGAATTTCCATATATGGGTTGAATGGAATTAGAAGAAGTGTTTCCTGCATTGGAAGGAAGCCGCCACGTAACCCTTGAAAAAACATAGTTTCCAGAAAATAGAACATCTATATTTGCATGATAGCGCTTTAATACATGAGCTATAAGACAGTTGATGTTGGATGATGTTGGTTCCTCAAACTGCCACATGGTGGTGTTGGTGCAATTGAATGAAATCCTTTAGTCTTGGAAGAACAAAATTGTACATGGTTGCTTTTTACCATTTTGAGCATCAAACACCCTTTCCGCATCTCACATGCCCTGGTGGCCTTTCACCAGGACCGCGCTGTTGGTGATGGTGGTCTCAGCGATGGGAGGTGGCTGGTTGATAGAGCAGCCAAGATCATCACAGGTTGTTTGGCACCCCCGCATCCGGCTTCTTTGGAGGTTGTTACCGGAGGTTGGGTTGTGGCGAAACATAAAAAGGGATAAACATATATATGTTCTTTGCCAAAACTATAACATGTATGAGAATGAATTCATATGTAGGCATCATCAATTCAAAGGGTCTTCATGGCAAACTACCACCGGCCCCAAGGTATAGAAGTATGGTGTCTTCATGTGATTTCTTCAGGCTACTGAGTACCGGAGCATCATTTGACATATACCGATATATTCTACAAATGATATAGCGTTTCCACTTTCTATTTTGGTGCTGGCATGTTCAAAACATTTCGAAACCCAAACTTCACATATATTTGAAGGTGGGGTATCGGAAAGCTTTAGAACCTGACCTTTTCAAACACTTTGGCTTTGGAGTGTCTACTGTTCATACCCTCTGCCCTAGTGTATGAAATCTGGTGTTCATGATTCATACCACCATTATTTTTGGGGTAGGACATCTTGTGTTAATACTTCCTTTTTTGGGTTATGAAATCTGGTTTTCATACCCCCCTTGTTGGGATATGAAAAAAAAGATTGAACCCCTGGGTACATCCTACTCCTGCTAACCCTCTTCAGGTGTTTGAAGCTTCATGGTGGGCTTGTAGCTATGGGGCGCCGACCCCCAAGAGACATATAGGATGGAGCAATTGTCGAACCATCAAGCTTTTAGACTTGGGGCGGATGATCAAAGCCCACATCAAAAAGAAGAATGGTGTCATCAAGTCATCAAAAACCTACCGCAACCGACGTGGTCAAACTGCGTTTTGTGGATCACAGCATTTAAAATCAACCCAGACCCTTGCATCCGATGCAGCAAGTTGTTGGTTGAAATTGTTTGCCTTTTAAATTTTTGAATCATAGATATGAAATTCTAAAATACTGGTAAGCCCAGGTACTTTAACTTGTAATATTTAGCCTTCACCTGCCACACCTCAGCTTCTGCTTGAGGATTTATCCTCCAAACTTTGGAGCCAAAGTTGCCCGGCTTCATGGCCGCTTTTGTTCCAAGCGGACCCTGTGGTTTGGTGCGGCCATAGAAGAAAGAAATATCAGTTTGGGGCTTCATTTGTTTGAAACTCTCCCTTGGAAGCAAACAGATTGGTGGGACGATGCACGGTTATCATCGGTCTTTGCATACTTGCGTGGATCGAAAGATTTACGGTTGGGTCAACTAAGACATCTTTTTCCAACCACATGCTCATGGTAAGTTGTAAAGCTGCCAAAGACTACCAACTTCAACTTCTCAAGCCAGCAGTTGGAATAACTATGGTCCATATATATCATATAATGTAGTTCCCAAATACCCCAATTAGTTTCATGGTGCTTTGATTTGGGGAACCCTGAGATGCTAGAAATCCAACAATTAGAATTTCAAGAGGGCAATGAGATGTTGGTGTTGGCGATCATCTTGCATACAAGTCATTTCAATTCAGCAGTGTTTTGGCGATTGCTTCAAATGAAGCAATTTATCAAGCGTGACTTTGAAGAAACAAAAAGGTTCTGACATATCTTTGGAACATGTGCTTAAACGTCACAGCTGATAGAAGGATGTCATTCCCCTAGGATCGCTAAGATTCTTTTTGCGATGAAATTCAATGATTTTAGCAGCTGGAATAACCATAGGGGAAATACGTACAAAGCACGTACAAAGTACGTACAAAACACGTACCGTACCCGTACCGAAAGTGTACCCCGTACAAAGGACGTGTTTAGGTGATAAAAGGACGTGTTTTGGCGTACAGAAATACGTGCTTTTTGCGTACAAAAGCCGTATTTGGCTTTTGCCCTCAAAGATTGATTTTTGATTGATTTCGTAAGATTTTGTCATTTCCAATGTACTCTTGACATCTTTTGACTGTTTGTTGCCCCAACCATGCCCAAGTCATTGCCCCAGCCAAGCCTGCCGAAGGATTTGGCTGTAACTTTAGGTGTGTAGCCTTGCAGCTTGTCGGGTGGTTGGGAGATGTCGGAAAAAAATCCGTCCTGTCCCCTCCAAGCAGTGGAGCTGCTCGGAGCTGAAAGATGGTGAACAAAACTTGTTAGCCATCAAACAAGAGCCTTATACCAAGACTGAATTGGAGGATGAAATCAAGGAACCGATGGGGAATTCCAGTCTTGGGTTGGGAAATTATATCATATTATGATAGATTTTTTTGAGATGAGCTATATGTTTTTTAAAATCCTGCATTTCTGGAAAAAGAAACTTAGCTTGTTCACGAATACCCAATGGATGGACCCATTATAGACACTACTCCTGTCACCATTTTTTCACCCAGGAGTATGAGCGCAAGATCGCACTTTTGAAGAAGGCTGCTGAACAATCCGAGATAGCGGAGCCTTACCTTATGCACTTATGTGCTTATTGTGGTGGGTGTGCTGGTGATATGTTTCAACACTGAAAATTTTCATTCCCCCAGCTTTAGATCCAAATGCACCAACACCATTCCAATTGAGGAAGCGGAGACCCAAGTCGACTCTCATCTCAACTATTACTTGATTGACTTTGATTGTTAGTTTTCAGCTTCATTTTTTCCTCCACATCTAATCTATTGGCCTTTTGGTGATGTCAAGGCCCCTGAAAAGGAGATTCAAAAGGTAAAGGCAAAAGCGAAACCAAAGGCGGCCCAGAAGGCCGCCGCCAAAGCCAGGTCTGGTGACAAGCATTCTAGGTCTCCACAGAAGTCTGATCAGCCATCCCCTAATCCCACTGTACTAAAGAGGGTGAAAGGGAAGCAACCGCCGGAAGACCAAAAGGATCCTGATCCAGCTCGGATCATTGCAGACTTGCAGGAGGCTAGGGAATTCTCGTGATCAATGTGTTACATTCTTAACATCGATATTACTTTCACCAACACATTTTTTATAAATGTTTGATTCACCCCATCTAGGCCAACAAAAAGATGGCTGAAGAGATGAACAAGCTCAAAGCGGAGAAGGGTAAGAGTTCCAGCTCGGGGAATCCTTATCAAACACCTCCACCAACAGTCCATGCCCCTTCCCCTGATCCCAAAGCTGTGGTCCCGGCGCCAAAAAGGCTGGTGAAGGTTCCACCGCCGGAACTGGCACCACCGGCCACAGAAGGTGCTCGCCTTCAGAGGTTAAGGCGGCTGTGTGAGAAGAAGCCGAGTGGTCGCTGCTCGGTCCCCGAACAGATCCATCTCAAGTGGAAAAACGGTAGCAAGGAAGAACGTGAAAAACTTATGGACGAGTTGGAGGCAGCAGGATGGAGTAAGGAGCGGGTTGTTCAACTAATGATTTCAATATCACCTCAAAAACACATAGATTCCTTTTTGGGTGTTTTGGGTGATTGTTTTCCTCTTATTTTCAACCGCGCCAGGAGATTTTCATCTCAAGGGTCACCAAAACTTTGACCAAGACCAACAAGCTATCAAAACACAAAAGGCGTGGTTGGTTCACAAAGGATGCCATGATGAAGGTTCTCAATTGGAGCCCGACTCTTTGCTGAATTTTTCAATACGTAAGATATCAAATATACTGTACCAGTTGTAAGATCAAATTATATATGTCGACTTATTGTTTGAGTTGATAAATTTGATTGAACTTGAGTCTATTGACCGGTAAGTTTTGGCGGATACATCTATTGTCGAAGTGCTGACAAATGATATACTGTAAATGCAAATGATCATTTGCTTTTAAAATTTAAGCTAGCCCAGCCCATGCCTTACATAAGGGCCTACATCAAGACCGTTGTGGAGCATTGCGAAAAAGCAGGGAACATTGAGCGCTTGACCAAGAGTCTTACTTGCAAGTCCGTGGGTTGGGTACGAACCCCTCAAGGTACATGGTTAAAGTGTTTTCTTGGTAAAGTCGCGATCCTTAACCATACTTTCTTTGAAACCCTTCCTTGTATGTACAGAAAGGCTTGTGAGATTCTCAAATCAAAGGTACCTTTTCTTCTCCTTAAAAGAGATGATAAAAAATGGCACCATCTTTCAGGTTGGTTTTAGTATCCACAAGCCTTCTGAATACATTCATTCCATTCCCTTTGATCGGTATAAGGAAAGACCGGTATGACAAAAAGCTTCGTAAATACTATGTGGTTTACGAGGAGGGGGACGAGGAATTGTCAGAAGACGAGGAGCGTAACGAGCAACGTGATGTTGAGGCACCCCACCTGCATATAGTAAATGCCAACCAAGGAAAACCACCTCGATCCACTCCTGCACCTGAGGTTGCTGATGACAATGTCAGCTTCAAGCGTCTTGGGGTCAAGGCTGCAATTTCTGATGTTGAGAGTGATGCCTCTGAGAAAGAGGAAAAGGCTAAGAAGGTGAACACACCCAAGGAGGACTATAGACCAATCTGCATGTTTAAAGTAGAATGATCAAGTTAGTATAATAGATGTTGATATGATGTTGATGGATGTTGCAATCATTTTGCTTGTTATTTTGATGTTCCATCCCTTCTTTTGTTCACCAGGAATATGAGAAGTACGGACGATTCACTGAAAGTCTTCTTAGCAGAGCCTCAAAGCTTACAGAGTTGTGCCAGCGACTTGAGACAGCCCTGGTTGATTCTGGTAAAAGTGAAGATTCTTCGGAAGGCAAACGTGTTTCCAAGTATGGGGCTAAGTTACTTTGATATCCAACCCACTCCCACACTAGTGTGCTACATAGTGTAGAAAACACACACACCATCCAGCAATTGAGGTCTGTGCAGGCATTGGAGGCTGCCGTTGAGACCCTGGAAGCAGAATACGAAACGTGCAATACGCTAAAGATGGACCTGAAATCTCTCAAGGATGACACCTCTTTGAGTCCCTCTGAAATCAACGAGCTTCTTGACTAACTCAAATTCCTCAACTTAAAGTTTGTTCCCTTGGGCCCTTGGAGCACAGCTTTCTTGAAATTTAACTTTCCCACATCAGCCCTCACATGTTGAGAAAAGCTAATGTTTGCAAGAACAAAATGCAGGTCAGTAATTTCCCAACATGTTTTTGCTTTCTGCTCCATGTTCCTCACCACTCAACTCAGGCTCCGAAAGAAGATGGATGAACGCATCCGTTTGACGACAGTGGCGTGCCTTGTAATCGAAATACGGCATGGGTGGATAGGTGCTTAGTGCCCATCACTTCTACCTGCCAACAATTTCATGGCCACACAGGTGCAGCAAGGTCACCACTGCAGAAGTTGCCCAACACTTTCAAAAATCCAGTACCATAAGCATTGGTCCTAATAGGCCCATTGGTTTCATTCGCCCAGGAACTACTTGAGGATCATGCAAAAGGCCCAGGAGTGAGACGGCCTTCTTTCTTTCAAAACCTAGTGATCCACTAGGGTCATATTTTTGGTGTGTGTGGTCCATAGGGTGAATCGTCACCAGGGGCCACTTTTGGGGTAGCAATTGACATGCGTGGCAAAGACTCACAAGCATGTGTTGTGGGGCACGTGATGAGTCGCATGCCAAGTTCGCAATAGATGATCTTGATTGATGGTGAGGAAATCGATGGTGAGGAAAAACAACACTTGGCAGCTCTAAAGGGATTCCAATACCAAACCTGAACCTGGAAACATAACCACCAAGAAAAACAAGTTTTTAGCTGGTTAAAAAACGAAATGCCAGGTGGAAACCCTGACCAAGTCCTCCGTCACTGTGCTCGCCTAATTGCAAATGGCGTCGGGGCCCGCAGAAGAGCCTGGAAGGAAACGATGTGGAGGGGAAGCCTACTAGTTCTCATGTTGCCAAACTTCGACATTGGTTGCAGCTCCATTTCTTGTTCAAAACCTTTTGATGGCAAGAAATTTGTTCAATCTCTTTGAGGTCACATAAAATCATGATATTCTTGATTCAAACATTGTAAATAAACAACTGATCAACCATACCAACCCAGAAAGAAGAGACACATATACAATATGCTTTTTTGGGAGGTGATGTTTGGGTGTTTGTTTCATTGAAGTAGTTCTTGATACAAACTCTTCTCCGCAACTCTCATGGATGACGATGGGGATGAGCTGCTGATGGAACTTCTTTCCTACACATGCCCCCGCACTGGAAAGAAGCGCACTGCTGGGCTTGGAGTTGTCGAACCCCAAGCCAGCAAGTAACTTGTTAGTAACATTCGTACTTAGAAATGTTTACCAGGAGTTAGTTTGATTGTTAATCGATTTTTTTGTTTGAATCATGTTCCCATCAATGGCTTAGGTGTTTGAAGGTGGAGGCTGCAATCAGCTCTGATATGGTCTCAGGGAACCAGATTTCTGAAGATAGCATGGTTGATTTGGAATACTTCACCAGGGACTCCAATTGCCAAATAGATGCTGCCACCCCGCCTGCACCACAGTTGTCTCAGAAAATTCCCAGCGCAGTTGCACCTCAGCTCAGCTTTTTTGAAGGTTTTTCCGATCTGATTTTTTGGGGGTGTTTCCAAACATTGACTAGGTGCATCTGGTTTTTGTTGATGTAAATGTGGCTTTCTTAAACTTTGATATTTCCAAGTTGTCTCAATCTAAGCCCCATCAAGGCTACAGTTGCTACTGGGGTGCAACATCGTGAAGAACAAGCTACATTGATTCATGACCATTGCATGACCCCAACAGTTCGCCTTCCAACTTGTGGAAGGCTGCTAGCCCATTGTATCGACAAAGTCACTGCTTTTCGTGAGAAGGAAGGGATCCGAATTTGTTGTTTTAAAATAGGTGTCACAGCAGCTCCTGCCATTAGATTTGAATCCTACCAAACCAAGGGATTCACCAGTATGTGGCTAATAGCTACGTCTGATTGTGTGAACTTGGTCCATATGCTGGAGGCAGCATTGATATCTCAGTTCTTTAGGCATGTAGGGTGCAAGAATGCTGAGGGCACAGGGGGTGATGGAGCTTTAAACAAACAACCACCACCCAAACCACCCTACTACGTTTATGTGACAGGAGGTAGGGCGGATCAGCGACGGTGGGTTGGGTGAATACATCCTACCCTACCTTTATCGATCAATTGGTGCATGTGGTGAAAATGCTTGCGGCATGGTCGGTGTTCACTTCT
>Ga0126337_10001905_pt1 | contig 12998 bp, 5 predicted proteins | sample DipCmetagenome_FD_92527 | JGI IMG/M metagenome (GOLD analysis project Ga0126337, IMG submission 92527) | Coral microbial communities from La Bocana,Puerto Morelos, Mexico - Diploria C A metagenome | ecosystem: Host-associated > Invertebrates > Cnidaria > Coral | place: La Bocana,Puerto Morelos... | reverse complement strand
GAAGAAAAGAATTCCGAAATCTACAAATCTTAAAGAAAATGCTGGAAAAATCAGTAATAATAATAACATTAATAATAACAAAATCAAGTCAGTTTTTGTCATCAGAGCAGCCTCGTAAGCCGAAAAGCTTGGATGTTGCCTTGGATATTGCAGGCGTTGAAAGAATACGCTCGGAAAACTTGCAGTTGCAGTCAACACTAGAGGCCATTTGATTCGAGGATACCTAAACTTCGAGTTAAGATTAGAGCCAGGATTCGAGCTAGGATCCGAGCCAGGATTCGAGCTACGATCCCAGCCAGGATCCGTGCCAGGATTCGAGACAGGATTCGAGCTTGGAACTGAGCCAGGATTCCAGCCAGGATTCGAACTAGCTATTTTAAGGAATCGAAGGGGCTCATCCAATCCAAACTATAATATGTCGATTAACAACCGCCAAGCGATCCAGAAGAGCTGTAGAGATCGCAGGTGTAACGCGTGGTTGACGCTCGCCTAAGAGAGCGAGACCGTGGTTTGTGACACTTCAAAAGTTTGACAAATCTAGGAAATGGAACCATTCGAAACAAATCGAATTCATTTCATTGAACGTATAGACATGCAATAAACAACAGTAAGCAAGGAAGGATAGAAGCTACAGCGCACAGTTAAGCACGAAGCGAGAGTTGATCGTCACTGTGTAAAACCTGAGCAAGAGACCACACTCACGTGTGCTAAAAATTCCCGCCAAGAGCAGGCGTCACGCTTGATAGGTATAAGATGTCACGACTTTGGTGGCACGATCTTACTGCAATCCTGCGTATTCTGATACTTATAATAGATAATTTTTTTGGGATCGCTTGAAACTTCTCAGTTCACATATTGTAAGATAGCCCGTACATGATCGGTTCATTCGATTCCCTAAACTCGGACTGCCGGTCATTTAGTAATTTGAAAACCGTGACCGTCAGTCGACCTAAAGAAACCAAGGTCCCTAGCGTAAAACTGCGATCTGTACAGCTCTTCTGCATCGTTTGGCAGTTCATTAAATCGACATATGATAGTTTGAATTGGATGGGTTCCTTCGATTCCTTAAATCTGAGCGAAAAATAGGACTGCCAGTCATTTAGTGATTTGAAAAACCGTGACCGGCAGTCGACCTAAAAGTTTCCAAGTGTCACAAACCACAGTCTCGCTTTCTCAGTCGAGCGTCAACCACACGTTAGACCTCTACAGCTTTGTAATGATGACGTCAGTCGTGCGTCTATTCTCCAACAGATCATAGGCGATAACCAATCAAAATGCGAGAATAACTTGGGCTATTGTATAAATATGGGTTATTGACCAAGCATGAGGTCAAGATGCCTTGACATTGGCCAAGTTTTTTGCGTGTTTATGGACCGAGACGAAGTCTTCACTGAACAAGCGTGGTCAATGAAGGATTTATTATATGGGATAAAACACCAGAACATGATAAATTTCCTTGCGGGACAAAGCTCGTATCCCAAGCGGGCAAGATAGCTCCGGGAAGATAGTCCATATTGCCCGCTCGGGCAGCCAATCACAGCGCGAGATTCGGTTCATCTTTCCCGCTTACGGAGTTAGTCACGTAATAAAGCGGTTTAATCGCGATATGAACTGATTAATGGGAGGGCTATAAAATAAATAAACCCCTTGACTTGCTGGTATGTCGGCTGATAATGTCATTGGCTGAGAGATTGCCCTCAAAATTTTATATTTGCCTGCGAAGCTTTGCTTCTCGGTGAAATGTTCATTTTTCATCTCTCAGCCGCAGACATTATCAGCCGACATAAACATTGTGACATACCAGCCGCCTGAAGGGGTTTATTTAAATAATAATATTTATTTATTTTCCATAGACGATGCAACTAAAACCGGATATTCGTATAGGACACAGCTTTGAAACATTCTCCTTGTTTTCTCTGGTGCTACACTTTGTGCAGTTTGCGGGTCAGTATTATAACAAATTTTTCGCCGGAAAGGCTTACTCCGGGAACTACCACTGAATATGCTGCATAGTTCCTCATCTTTTACTTCCTTTAGCACAACCGGTGAGCCAAGCTTTAACTCCAAAATATGAAACCATGACACAACCGGGAAGTATGACGATCAAATATCTCTAACGCTAAAGTTAAGCCTTTATAATTCTGGATGACTTCCTTTAGCACAACCGTGTGAAATAAAAGTTTAACCTGCTATCAACAAACACGAGGAAGGAAGCCATACCCGGAATCTAAATAATGTCAATCAAATTTCTGAAACAGTGGAAATAAAAACGAAGGGCAAAGATAAGCATTATTACTTTTAATACGGACCCTACCTCGCGTCAAGAGATATATCTGTGAAGTAGGTTTGTTGGAATATGGTAAGTTGGCATCTCTCTAATGTTAATTTGTAACCGATTTTCTATAAAATAAATTTTCGAAAAAAGTTTAAGATTTAATTTTAGGTATTAACTGAAACAATACTTAATCGCTCGATTTGATAAAGAAGAAATTGCCACACCGCTTCCTCTTATCGCCTAATTACGCAATTGCGAAAAAAACTATTCAAGCAACAATGCTGCTCGATAATCAACATGAACACCAACATTGCCGAAGATTTTGTATATTGACACCCCACTCATAGTTAACTCACATTTAGCCGGAGAATGGTTTTGGAATCGAAAGCACCTAAGATAGTATGTCTCTAAAAACTCCACAGATAATGACAGTTACGAATACTATTTATTGCCTTCCTGAATAATTAGGACATACTTTCGAGAGTGGACGACACTAAGTATATATCATTCTCTTTAAAAATGTAATAAATCCGGCTTCAACCAAGTTTAAACGTACATAATTGAAATAAACTGTAATTTGTCATTCCTTGCGCTAAAAGTAGTAACTGTGACTAGAATCCACGGCAAGCTCAAAATATTCTAGTCGTAGCCAGGTGCAAACTAACTGGTTCATCGTCAAAAGATTTACACTACAAACACTGGTAGTGATGAGTACATAACAAAAACTTAAAATACGTTCTGCGTCGAAAAAAAGGCAGAAAATTCAGTGAGTGAAGAACAGACAACACAACAAAATCGCCGAAACAGGGTCAAGGAATGGGTGATGAGCGCAAATGTGTAACGCGTGACGCGGTACTGCAAACAGTATTGGTAATGATGATCTTGAGGAAATAAACCGTCACACCGTCGTAAGTGAATGGTATGTTTATCAAATATAAAGGTCAAGCAAGTGGTGTGCTTTGCCAAAATATTGTCTTACAAATATCACATTCCCCGTCTTAGTGTTACACGGAAATTATTGTTAATTTTGTGTCCGCAGTTCTAGTTACATTTTTCTAAAATGCCATGTTCACTGAACGTGCTCAGAGTGCTTCTATGCCGTTCGATACAGTTTACGAAAAATACATTTAAATACAATGCGACCACTAATAGAGAGTTTTTGTAAAACTAATTTATTTATTTTGTCTAGTTCAGAAATATAACTTTGGCAGAAGATTATAGGTACCCGGCTGTAAAGGCTAATATCGTCATGAACTGTAAAGAAGAGACTAAGGGCGCCGTATTTGGATATTTTTGAATCAGTTCCGTATATGGTTTCCGTCCACATACAGAATCCGGCGAATACGGCAGCAAATCCGGATATTTTTTTATCAGTCCGCTCATAAATCCGTACTGGGCACTACACTACTGGGTACTAGTGTGAATCCGGAAACCATCGAATGCGTATGGACAGGCGAATTCGATTTGAATACGCTACTTGTGGACGAGAGAATCTCCGAATCATAAAAAGTTGCGGATTCAAAAATATCCGGATACGTGTGGACGGGGCCTAAATTAAAAAAAAAAAACAGTCAGCCGGAAACGTAATGAATGGGCCAGGAAATCCTGAGAATATTAGGCTAACATAGCTTTAGCATGGTACAGAGATAAATCCACAATTTTAAGATGAATGTAAGTAATTCCTGGTTAGCGAGTAATTTTAACACTGCCTTATATTGCCAATGTTTCCTTTTCTCTACAGACATACCCAGCTTTTAAAATCCTTTCCATCCTGGTTGTGTTCCTTTCCTTTTCTGCATATCAAGTGGATTGCAAAGTACGTCATAGACCAATTTCGATATATAATTAAAATTCAGCCTAAGACAATAGACCTCAGCATGAGGCTCTGGGGAATAACTACAGAGTTTGTGGGGTTTTTTCCCCATAGCTTCGTGAGGTCTATTGTTTAAGGCTGAATTTTGATATAGCGAAATTGCTCTATTGTGCATACCATATGTGAGTCACTTTGTGAATAAGTTGATATATATATTATATGCTGGCTAAAAAGGTGTCCCTTTAAGGCAAGGACAAACTAATTATTCGATCAATCATCTTAAACCCACCAGTATTGTAATAAATACTTTCAATCACCGAGCAGGTTCAGTTCAAACAAATTTTAGCCATAGCTTTTTCCAGAACCTACATGCTGCTTCCTTTTGTCTTGGGATTGTTATTTATTCACTTTATTTTGATGGATAGCAAAAGTCAGCATTCAATCTGACATTTCCTGTCGCGCATGGATTTAATCACAGGTAGAAAAATATGCTTTCAACATTGTTGAAAATGGAACAAGGGTCAATGAGGAGGTTGAAGTGGATGTGGACGAGCAAACAGAAGTGATACGTGTACCTAAACATAACAATGTGGATGCACTGGAACTCATGAACGATTTCATTGCGGTATGTTATTAGTCCATTCGCTATCAAATGAAAGTTTTTAATCATCTTCAGTCAATTTTTGCCTGGTGGATTCTTCCATTTCTTAGAAGCTATTAACTGTCTGATGTCAACAATCAATTCAGTTTGCCTTCAAATGGGTGCCTTTCAACTTTGGACTCTCAAATTAATGTGTCTCAAATCATGAACTGTCATGGTCTACGCTGTCCACGTGGGTAAAATCTGCGTCACAGCAGACTGGGTTACGCCTTGATCCTTAGATTTTTGAAACTGGAAATGATCTAAAAATTAGTCAAGTAGTATTAGGTTGTGAATAAGGATTCACTCATGCCATTAATCCTTCGTCGTTTAAATTAAAAGCTTTATTTCGACGCTTATTTCTACGAGAGGGTCTGAACAGAGGTCAACAGAACAGTAATTCTCCATTGTCTTCATAGGGTTTATCAGCTCGTCGTGACCCAGAAAATAAAGTTTGTTACGTATCACAGTTGGACCCATCTTTCCCTCCTCCTGGAAAAATGAAGCTCGACATGGATCAGGTAAAGTTAGCTAACAAGTCAGTGCAAACAATTCCCAGCACGCCATGTAAGGAATTTTGTCTTCCTTTCTATAGCAAGTCGAACTTTTCTGTGGAAGTAAAGACCATCTTGCGGAAATTCAAAATTGCTCGATTAAGTGATTGCTTTCCGAACAGAGCCAAAAGTTTTCCAAGGAAGGCTCTTCTGTTATTTTTTCGGTGGCTAATGCGAACATGATTGTTTTGAAGCCATGATTGATCATCGCAGTTATACACACAGCCGTAAGAATTTATGAAATGAAAGCCTGAAAAAAAATTCGGGATTCCAACTCATGACCTCTGTGATACCGGTGCCGTGCTTTACCGACTGAGCTATCAAGCCAACTGAGAGCTGGTCAAATTGTGAGTTCGTAATATACCCGTAGATAGTGAATGCAAATGAATATATGAAAGACCATATATTCTGAACTGCGGAGAAAGATATGAAGACACGATTCATCATCGCAGTTGTAGACACAACTTAAGCAGATACCAGTTGATAGCTCAGTTAGTAGAGCACTGCACCAATATCGCAGAGGACATGGCTTCGAATCCCGTTCAGGCCTGAAACGAAATTGAAGAGGCTCGTTCAGGCTTTTGTGGCTTGACGGCAATGTCACAGAAACTAAGGAGAAAAGAACGCTGAAAGCAGACTGAAAGCAATGATTCATACCGACAAAAAGACTTGAATGACAGCCAATAATAGACAAAGGAAACAATATTAGATAATCAAACTATTCAAGGACAAAGAGAGTTTAATTAAGAAAAGCATCGGATTGACCTACTTTGAGTAAGATATCCGAACTTAGTGGAAACAGTTCGTCCATGCTTTAATATAACGCTTAGTGGACTTGATGGGTAATAAAATAGGTCTTTTTTTTCTTGAGAATCTCGCAGTTGACTAAAGAATAATTTTTTCATAAACACTGTAGGCATCAAGGCAATCTTTACCCGATGAAGTGATAACTAAAAGATCTGCGGTGAGAGTGGTGGGTTTTGCAGACCGATCGGCCTTGCCTCAGAAGATTTTGAAATTCTGTGGCACTTTACCAACCTACGAAGTAGAAATAAAAGAAATTCTTTTGGACGGCTTGAACACAACACTGCGACAGGACTCTGGTAAGAAAACTATATAACCAAAAATCTTTTTTTCTTACGCTGATTTCCAAACAGCGAGACTAGAGTTGAATAGGACGCGCAAAGGACATGTAGTATTTTTGAAAAACTTTCAGATCTTTGTAAATAGGGTAAAATCTATCTATTTAATCAAAAGTAAAGGAAAAGAGGAGCTGTACTTTTGTAAACTTCTGTGCTAATGAGATCAGATATCAAAACACGGTCACAGTTTCCGATTTCATTAAATTAATCATGAGTTCGATGAGAAGACACAACCTGATCTCTCACAAATTAAAATTCAGCCTAAAACAATAGACCTCAGCACGAGACTCCGGGGAATAACAACAGAGTTTGCGGGCCGGGTTTATTCCCCAGAGCCTCGTGCTGAGGTCTATTGTGTTAGGCTGAATTTTATTATAAATTGGCTTATTGAGTTTGTTGAATTCTATTTTATCTCTATTTTAAGGTGGGGCGCGAGGCAAGCGGGATCATTTTGGTACTCTATTCACGTTGTGTAAAAGCGAAGGCCAGAAGCTGGAACGCTGTTTGAACAAAGTCGGTCATAAGAACCTTGGAAAACATCTTCAATGCAAATATCGCAATGCACGTTGCTACTACATCGCTGATTGCTATCATATGGGTAATGATCGATCCTCCAATAAATATGAATGCTATAAGATTTATCACCATCTTAATTTCTATGGCTACTGTTGTACTCTTTCCGGCTGCTAATTAAACAGCTACCCATGATCCTGGGTAGTCTCTTGGTTGCGGCCGTTGTACATATAATTTTTGATATTAGCCTAATAAAAACTGAATTTATATTTTACCATCGAAATTCGCAACTCCCTCGATTTGTTCAGTACGCCAATGGCTCTAAAAGCTTGTACACGCTAAATGCAATAAAAATGTTCCTTTCCAAATTGAAATACAAAAAATTGGCCGTGGTCGTTCGCGTTTCTCAGACTGCAAAATGTTAGTCATTTCAGTTTGTTATTTTGCAGATGACGATAAAAGATTTATAAGGCACTTGCAGAGCCATTTTTTTCGCTCATGTCGTTTCTTTGGTGGTGCTCTCGTTACTGTCGTCGTCGTGGTTTGTTTAAGCTCCCTATTGTAGCTTTCAACCCCTTTCCTCCCCCTTCCGTCATCTGACTTTGTAATATTGTAGAATAGAAAGCGCCTTGCTTGAACATGTCTACAAGTGATGATCTTCAACGTTGAATTAGGCGACAGGGTGGGTGTTGGGATTGAGCTCAATAAACGCTTTCCGCCGTAATCTTACGTTGATAAAGTAAAGATCCCAGGCATTGCCGAGTGGTCCAAGCATTTCGGGCTATGATTGAGCAGAGTTGTATTTTTCCATACAGTTTATCTTACAGAACAAATGTAGGTCCATTTCTTTGCTGTAGAAATACATTTTAAATGCAAATAAACGTTCAAGATTTATCCAAGCTAAATAGCGATTGTGATGTTTCACTCGTAGGAATATAAAACCCTGCCCTTACATGAAAGCGGAATCTTTGCCAAGGCTTAATATGTAATTAACGCTAAGGCATCCTCGCAAGATCCTTTCCTCCTCGGTCTTACTTTCGTTACGTCGGCTCTAGCTGGCTCTAGACCACGAGACTATGATCTAAGAGAACACATGCCCGTACCCCGTGATAATCTTCGTACTGGCTATTTTAAGCTTCGCATCATGCTGTGAAAGTTATTTTTAGTCTCGGTCCCACTATCGCGGTCCCGTCCATCTAGATCCCATATTGAAAATCGAGCGGGTATGGTTGAGAGAAAAAAATCAGGCTGTCTTGAACTATCGCACTGTTTGCATTGCGAAATGTCTCCTTTGTAAAAGAAAGATTGTCGGGGTAAACGAGCTCTTACAAAAGGACGACAACGCCTTCTTCTCTTTTAAAAGCTTATTCTTTATTAATCATTTCTAGAGCAACGTCACCTCTTACAGCTCTTACTCTGAACCTAAGGTTCTGCCATGACCTGGTCGATACTTGTCAATCACGTATTGACATCTAGTTTTACGTAAGGACTTGCGCAGTCCACACTAAGCATTTCCACGAGCACACGAGCACATTACCATATTTTTCTTCGACCGAAGACCAAAATAAAACAACGAGAGCAAGTATAAAAATTACAACAATTGCTTTAACAGAATTGACTTAATATATACGTTACAGCAATGTATAGAAAAACTCAAATTGTTGTGCAACCGTCATCAAACATTTCAGGTTTACTTATTGAAGGAAAGGCAACCCTACTGGTCAGGCCTTTTCCATATTTGAATATTTAGCTAATCAGTAGTTTCAAAAACGGAAATCACTTCACATAGGTGTTAATGTAAGTGTTACAAAGTTCTTTTGAATGAAACCGCTTACCAGCCGAAATTTAGTACAACTGAGCTAAAATTGTACAAAAACAGAAGTCGCACATTAAAAGAAAATCGCAGAGGAGAAAAAGAAGTCGCAGATGAAAAATAAGTCGATATTGACCAAAATAATTCGATGTCCCTTCCAGGCTACCGTAATTGGTTCTTCTTCAAATCATGGTGAAAAAAAAAATGGGAAAATAAAATCGTAAGCGACGATGCAGCGAACCAAATGCAGCACTTCTTCTTGAAAACGTACCTTTGACCCAAGTGTAACGAAACCAATTACTGCAAGAAAAGCAATCAATGCTTCATTATATTAACAATAGCATCCATTTGGAGCGGAAATATGCATTTAGTATGCATATATACTAAAACAATGCTGTGGCGGATCTAGGGGGGTTCCTAAATTGGAACCGCTGACGTCAAAGAAATTGTAAAATATTAATAAGAATGACATTTTGGCTTAAAAAAACGAGACCTCAAAACACCATGACTTGGCCTCATAACGTCGGAAATCGCATTTCCGAGGACTTGAAATTCCGAGAATGCCCGCGGACCCCCATACAGGAGACCGCCTTCGGCGGTCCGACTATCGAACCCCCTTCTGTGAAATCCTGGATCCGCCCCAGCAATATGAATACCCTGTCTAAGTGTTTTTGTTAATTTTCATTCTGTAGATTTAAGTACATACTTGTAAAAGCTTTTTTTCGTGAGAACTTTTCCACACACTAATCCCTTCTTCCGTTTGTTTTCTTTCGGAGTTTATTTACTCCACTCCGAATTTCAACAACAAGATGCATGCGCATAGCTTTTGACACTTTTGTCAAATTCCGTTACAAATCGGAACACCAGGAGCCCATCACCATGGGCTCCTGGGTACACCTATCACTTCTGTTTGTTCGTCCACTGCAAATTCACTTCCACCTCCTCATTGACGCTTGTCCATTTTCAACAATGTTCAAAACATACTTGTCAAACTGTTATGAGTTATCCATGAGCAAGAGAAAATGTCAGATGAGACTGGAATTTTATTGTCATCGTCATTGTCACTGTCATTATCATCATTATCATCATTATCATTTAAGTGACTCAGACAGATATAACATACACAGGGTGCTTACTTTGCATTCTACTTGACGTCCACAAATGAAAAAGAAAACCACCAGTTTGGAAGAGGTTTGCACAAAGGTCAATTCCTATAGCCAAATGAAAACGTTGTATGCTTCTAGAATGGCTGGAAATATAATTCAAGACGGGTTTTCACTGACTCCGATTCCGTCGGGCTTACAACTCCGACTTTCGATTTTCACTATAAGTCGTAAACTCTCTCTCTCTCCAACTTTCACCCCGTCGCTAGTAAAAACCAAACCTTAAAATAGCAAGGTTGCTGTTAAGTTGCAAGCTTGCAACGCAGGCAGTGTTTCAACTGTACACGAAAAAACCCATAAAATGTTTTGTTCCTTATCCGACCTTTAAATTCAGTTTTAAATTCGACATATTGTACCGAGTATATGAAACTTACTCTAACGTAACGTACAACCCCTGCTATTAATGCTTTAGGACTGATTCACACTAGCGACGGAAGCGACGGAAGCGGAAGCGGAGTCGGAATCGGAAGAAAGTTCTGATCTAGTGTGAATCAGCACGACGGACTAAGTTTGAAAGGGACTGGTTATGAGTGTTTTGATTGGCTAATAATTCCACTTCAACTTCTGATTCCGTTCACCTTGTTTTCACTTGATCGGAACTCTTCTGACTCCGCTTCCGATTCCACTTTTTGATTTACACCGAGAAACGAAAAATGCTAGTTTAAAGCTTGAGTAATCATGTGCCGTCAGAACAATAATTTCCAACTAATTCGTCCCTCAATCGTCACAAATTGCATTTTTGAGGAGAAAAATATGAACAATTTAGGCTCTAAAACCCAACTCTATTGAAGAAAGCTACCAGAAAAATTTGATCTGCTGAAGTGAATTTTCTTAGTTAGGTAATTGTTTCATTTGTTTAGGTGAACGCCTTGGACATTTGTAATTTATATCTATTTCAACAAGATACATTTGCTTTCGACCAGTTCTATTGTCATTGAAATCAAAGAACATGGATTAACATTGAACTGTAACCCACATCTGTCTTGCTCGTTCGCCAAGATGCTCGAGAAACATTTGGGCTGACCATCATAAAGTAGAGAGCTTAGCAAACCACGACGACCGCGGCAACGAGAACGTCAATAAACAAAAGGTTTAATGAACAGAACAGTAATTAAAATCAATAAAATTATCACTTTTGTCTCGAGTTTTGTGATGGTTTTTCAGGTGATTTTTCTTGATCCTGCTCTTTCATTTCTTACGCGAAAGTAACAGAAAAACACTATTACTCACTCACAGACTGACTGACTCACTAAACCAACTAGTCCAACCAGCGTCTTTTCATTTCTCTGTTTGGCAAGAAAAATGCAGCTAAGTAAGAACACGAGGGGGTATTATGCTATGTTCTCCAGTTTTTACTGTATCGTGTCACGTGTTAAGATCAATCGCTTTCCGGAAGAAATGAAGGCCTGCCACGTCATTTACTTTGAACAATCAGCCCGAAGAATTATAATAGAAGATATTTTCGTTCTGTTCCCTTCCTGTTGTCCATCAGACCAAAACTAAGTTAGTAACACACCCGCAACTTCAGCTGTATAGATCGACGGCTTTGTTACTGTTCTATGATCAGATGCTTCCACACTTCGGTTAGTAAGGACAATCGAAAAGGAGGAGGGCGACAAGCAGGGTCTGGTGGAGAAAAATTCGCTGATCCCGCTTGTCGCCCGCTCGCTTTTTCCGGCGATCGTCCCCACTGACCGAGAGCCTAAACCAGGCTACAAGGTAGGGGAGAGAGACACTCGTGAGCCCTCACGCTAGAATTGCAAATGAAAAATCGCAAACGTCAGTGGAGCTCCAAATAAGATTTTACCATTTCCCCGACTATTTTGGCTGTTTCCAGACACAAAAAAGCTGTTAATTAAAGCAAAACCTATGAGTTCGAAATTATTCAAAGGTTTATTGATAAGTTATTTTTTTTACACAAAGTCTTGAAAAACGTTAAGAAAATTCGCCGTAGCGCTAGTTATTCGTGAGAGATTGTCTCGTGTAGCAAAAGACCCAACACTCCTCCTCTTTGGGCCGCAGAGTATCTCAGTGATCGTTCTTGTTCGAATGCCTCTTCAAGCTTCAGCCACTAAAAAAATAATACAGACAAAACAGGTGTTAATTGGTCGGTTAATAAAGTATTTTTCACATTTCGGCGTGAAACTGTTGTCATGAACGTGGGGCGGTATTTCGCCATACACCACTTGTTTACGTGCAAAGTTCGAGAACTCGCTTTATCGACTCTGACGTAAACCACAGCAGTAGTTACAAGCAATCCTTTGGTCATCACTGACTCAGAAATTTGTTCAACAGCAAACAATATTTTTAACACTAAAGTTGACAGTTACTTGTGATAATACATTGTTCGTGGCTAGCCTCGAACAATATTTCGACATCATCGTAGCCTGCAGGTTGCAGTATAAGGACATACTCGCCATACAAATGAAATCGCTGCCTGACAACTCACAATGCAAGCCAAAAAACTCTGAAAGGCGAAAAAAACTCTGAAAATATAAATTGTGTTGTGTAATTGTGTTTTAATAGTCCTTTTTAGGTATTCGCCAACATTTTCTTGCTCAAATACTGCCAAAAGAATATGACATATATTTATTTTTACACATCTTTTGCGTAGAAATTCTTAATTCTATAAAGACGCGTCGCCGTTATTTACTTTGTCAGAATAAGGCGCTTTTGGTCCATTGAAATATTGCTAAGGAAAAATTGCACACAAACTGAACAATTCGAAAACACGTAAAAACTCACAATTGTGTTTTCTACGCATGCGCAATCTAAAATATATCCAAAATATTGCCTCTAAATGGAACAGAATGTAATGAAGCACACGTTCAAATACGGTCTCCGCGAGATTAGCAACAATTTGCAGGTAACTGAGTGAAGAGAGGCACTGCGTGAGTAAACTGCCATGCCGCAAGAACTTAAAGCAATGATCCCCCTCCCCCTCCATCCAGGGTTCGAACCAGTAACGCCCCTCCGGGGCGCACTGACAATTAGACCACCGCGCCTCCCTCCCCTCCCTCAACTTTCTCGTCCCTCAATACAACTCATCTCTACCTGTTGTATTCTTTGTAGATCAATCTCTGCT
>Ga0126337_10001903_pt1 | contig 13006 bp, 5 predicted proteins | sample DipCmetagenome_FD_92527 | JGI IMG/M metagenome (GOLD analysis project Ga0126337, IMG submission 92527) | Coral microbial communities from La Bocana,Puerto Morelos, Mexico - Diploria C A metagenome | ecosystem: Host-associated > Invertebrates > Cnidaria > Coral | place: La Bocana,Puerto Morelos... | reverse complement strand
TGCCCGAGTATAATCGAACAAATAACGAGCAAAGCGAAGTGAATACGAAAATTCCCGATTTTTGATATGGCTGCCATGTTGTGACGTCACGTGGTTATCAAAACTGATAACGATCCCGGACTGATAGCAGACGTCTGAAAGTTCCAAAAAGAGGAAGAGAGAGACCAGTGAAGATACTTAAAAGCATGACCATTTTCAAAGTTCAGTCAGTCAGGTGAAAAAATTAGTACCAAAGGGAAAAAGTTTTTCATTTCTCACTTAAAGCAAATTGGAAACCTGAACATATGTAATTTATCGGCCAGTAGGTTCGTATTAGAAATACTGAGCGTCCCAGGTCTCGTACTCAAAACAGATTGCACACTCCGGTGTGAAATTCTGTGTAAAACGTTTGAAACGAAACAATTACACATATAGCGCATCAAAGGAACCAATGAATCTGTGACCAGAGTAATTCATCGGTTTCTTGGATGCAGCATCAGTAATCCAGATTCAGATTATTACCGGCAAAGAAACGCACCAAAATTGTTCATATAAGCGGTTGCTGATTCCAAAGAACATAACGTGTTTCTGGCACAAATGGGAAGCACAATACAATATTATGCAAATTTTTCACAATCTAACGTGCTAAAAGCACTCATGTCGTTTACTGGTAGTAAAAAGTAAAGTATAATTGTCAACAGAATTATTACGGCTATATTATTAAGAACCTTTTACTACCCAATCAGGTAACACTTTAATCTAGGGTTTACTATAGCAGTTCCTGGCATGCAGATATTAATACAAAATAAAGCTTCCTTCCAAATTAAAGCTCTTCCAAATTACATTTGTTGTCAGTGCAGCCTTAACTTAGGCCAAACGAGATATAAATTTTCACTGTTCTGATATAACTGCCAAAAGCCTTAAAAACATTTTGCAAACATATTTTCCCTCAGCCTGCAAGAGACATCGAGAAAAAAACTTCACCAGCACGACAAACTCGGAATCTTAAATGCAGCTATTTCAAAGGTTAGTTTCTGTTTTAAGTTAGTAGTTTTTCTCTTTTTTTTAATCATTTCTGTTTTCGTAATTCCGGTTAAATCAGTCCTACGTACTTAATGATGTATTTCATGGCCTACGGTGGGCACCAAACCTCGTCATCATCGCAGCTTTCCTTTACGCTTCATCGCCAGCACAGTCCGGCGAGAAAACAGTGAGAAGAAACAGTCTTGCTAGTTAAAACTACAGAAACGGTAAATGGCTTGAATGAAGTAACATAATAGTATGTTGAAGAAATAAAACAGAAAAAGATACTCCGGCAGATAAATAACGAAAAGCAACATCCTTACTCCGCCTACGTTCATGGCAATGTTTTCTTCATTTCTGTTGACCTTTAGGTTACTAGGTTATAATATTGCAATATCATTGCTGGACCTCTCTCTTCTTGTTTCGGCCGGCCGAAAACCATACCTAAATCGTTTTTAAAATAGATGTTTATTTGGATATAGACATTGATAGTATAAGATCTGTTATTTTCTCCCTGGCATGACAATTTTTCTTAAATTTTTCTTCATTACAGTACAAAATACGGTATCCTGAAATGACGAAAAGTCTACAGTTCAACTACTGACAGGCAATAATAGATAATGGTAATAACAATGATAAGAATCCCGGGTAACAGTCTGTAGATCACTTCCCAAAAGCTGACAAGAAACCATTTCCAGGGCAAACGAAGAAGGATTGCAATATAGCGAGGCCAAAATGGATTGTAGGATCCAGTTGGTAGTCGAAAACTTTGACAGTCTTGTCAGTATACAATCGAAATGAATTGCGACGTTTATAGCAAAAGCGAAGTCTGCCTTTTGTTTCACTCAAAGCCATGAACATATTAAATCATAAATATAGAGAGATTTCCACAGGACGATTTTTCTCAGTGCACTCATTAATGTGTTAAGCAAATAGCCGGGTGAAGGAAGACCGCCCACTTGACATCGTTTAATTTTTAATGGTTACCTGAGGCGACTGTAGCAGTTGAATTATTTGCGTTTCTGAAGCTAAAACTTCATCCAGTAAAATTTACTTATATCTTCTAGGAAAGTCGCCGCTCCAAGTTTTAACGTGTAAATGACGTATTTTAATCCACCAAACGTTGGGACGTCTGTTAGATCTCAAAATTATAGGCACGTGTTAAATATTTGAACCCAGCCGTTTATCAGTAAACAAGTGCGTTTGACATACCTATTTTCTGTCATTAACACTTAAAATGTTCGCTGCATAATAATGAAACTGCGGCCACAACACACTTCACGACGATGACTGCGGATGTCCAATTTCAGGCGATGAAAGCCTATACACGAAAGAATGAAGAACTATACTTTTTTTCAGATAAATAAACTGAAAAAAATTATCCAGAGAACGTTATCAAAAATAGGTAAAATCAGTACAAACGAAGCAGTGAATAGGTCTCTGAAGTGTTAATCAGAGAAGATAAGGGTCTCTAAATTAAAAGTTTCTTTTCGAAATAACACCTAAATAACAAACAGGTTGCGGAGATTGATTGCATATTTTAAAACAGAATTTTAGATCTTTTTTACGGAGTATAGCATTCTATTTAAAACTTTAACGAGTCAGCATGTGTCAGAGAAAGCCGAAATCACGCCGTCCTTCAGATATGCGCTATTCGCTTGGAGAATTTTTGCAACGTTGGGGCGTTCTGTGGTTTCAAACTTAAAGCTAGTGTTTGCAGACCGTGTTTAGTGTTTGAACCCAGCATTTTTTAAACAATTGTGTTTTTTAATACTTTCGACATACTTATTTTCTGCCATTAATACTTAAAACGTTCGTTCCGGTATAATAATTAAACTGCAGCCAGACCACATGAAGAGATCTTTTTAACTTCCCGATGATGCCTGCCGGTGTCCCATTTCATGCGAGGTGTTATCGCTGAGAATAATTTCTTTCAAATCCAAGCCTATACACATAACAACGAAAAACTATATTTATTTTTTTCAGAGAGATGGACCTAAGAGCAATACTCCAAGGGACGTGGTCTAAAATAGCCGTAATCAGCCCAGGTCTTTAAAAAGGCGCCTAAGCTGAGTCGCCTCACGTTGGGCGGTTTGAGTTAAGAGTAGTTGTGGTTGATTCTCAAAAGAGTTCGTTATACAGTGAGATCTGGCAAGCCGGAGATACAACATTTTTTGTATTCTGCGAATTAATTGGTTCCTTTCAACCAGGATCCAGAACATCTCAAAGAAACGCACCAAAAGTGTTAACATTAACCGTTTGTTAATTTTTTTTCGTTTGAGTCTCCGGCACGAAGAGGAAGCACAGTATGAATATAGTGTAAATATGTTTATGTAAAGAAGACGCTCTAATTTCGAAGATTTAAACTTTAAAAGTACTCATGCCGTTTACCTTCAGTGCATAATGAATATTGCTGGTACTAAATAAAGCAAGTAAATACATAGCTGTGAACAGAACTAATTAAGACTACTGATTAAGAACCTTTTACAGTCCAATCAGGTAACGGTGTAACTGTGTTTATGTTGCAGTTTCTCGTATGCAGGTGCATATACAAAACGTTAATACCAAACAAAGCGTCGTTCCAATTTTAATTTGTTAGCAGTGCCTTAACCAGGTAGAACATGTGCTTATATAACTGCCTTCAATAAAAGTATTAATGCTAAAATATTTTCTCTCAGCAAAAAAACAACGAGAAGCCATGACAAACGTGGAATCTTAAAGACAGCAGTATCAAAGGTAAGTTGCTGTTTTAAGCTAGCAGTTTTTGCCTTTTTTGCTTCTGTTACCGAAATTTCGGTTGAATCAGTCCGCGCGCACTTCAATTTGACATATTTGCCTACTGCGGGAATTAAATTTCGCCATCATCACAACTTTCCTTTGCCCCCAGGCGCAATTCGAGAAAAAGTCATTATGAAGAGTCATGCATGCTAGTGACAAGAGGTCGTGGGCTTCAGTTACATTTTACGATGTTGAAGAAACAAAAACTGAAAGCTACCAAAATGTTTTCTTATCAATTTTGTATTTAATCGTGGGACCTGTCACTTTATGTTTCGGCCGAAAACCAAACCTTTATTTGATGGCATAGCATCTGTTGTTTTTTCCTGGGTTTGGCAATTTTTCTTCAATTTTTCTTCATTACAATACAAAATACGGTATCCTGAAATGACGGAAAGCCCACAATTCACACTTCAGCAGTGCAAAACTGTACCGGCAATAACAGATCACAGCAATAACAATGATTAGAATCCCGGTCTGCAGTCTAGGTCAGTTAGATCAGTTTTTTCATTCACTCATAAACCATGAACATTTTAACTCATGAATCGATATATACGGGAGGATTTTTCTAAGTGCAGTCATTGGAGTGTTGAGCAAATACCCGGATGAAGGCAGGCCACCCACTTTGTAACAGTTTAAGTTTGTAGCAGTTGAATTGTTTGTATTTCTGAAGCTAAATGGTCATCCACTATAAAGTTATTTATTTCCACTGGGAAATTTGTCACTCTATGTTTTAACGTGTAAATTACGTTCTTTAATCAGCCAAACGTTGGCGCTTCTATTTAAACTCAAACTTGTGGCTGTTGTTTAGTGTTTGAACCCAGGTTGTTGAACAAGTGCTTTTTTTATTACTTTTGACATACCTATGTCATTAATACTTAAAACATTTAATGAAACTGTGGCCACAACACCTGACAAGATCTTTTTAACTTCTCATTCAGGCGATGAGTTATTACTGAGAATAATTTTTTTTCGAAATCCAAACCTATACACGTAAACATGAAAAACTATATATTTTTCAGATAGATAAACTGAAGAACAATTCTCCAGAGAAACTTAATCTAAAACAGGGACAATTAGTACAAACGAAGCAGTGCTAGGTCTCTAAAGTGTTAATTAGAGAAGATAAGGGTCTCTAAATTAAAAGTTTCTTTTCTAGCTCACACACCTAAATAACAAACAGGATGTGGAGATTGATTTGCATGTTTTAAAACAGCATTATCGATCTTTTCTACGAAGTATAGAATCTATTTGAAACTTTAACGAGCCGGCTACGTGACGTTTTTATAATTTGGTTTCATCTTATATCATCTTATTTCATCTTATTGATAAAATTTTTACTTAGTCACGGTGTCAACGCTCACCGTAGCCGTTAACTAGAACATGCACTGTACTGACAACAGACTATTCACAACCTCTCTATTTTCCAATGCATGTGAAGATAAAAGCGAGCGAAGTGAGATGGGGGAGGTGGGCCGGACGAACCTGATTTTTCTTTTAATCAGTATGTGTCAGATAGAGCCGAAATCACCGCGCGGTTGTCCGGATATGAGCTATTCGTTTGGAGAATTTTTTCAACGTTGGGGCATTTATTTGGTCTCAAACTTGTAGACCGTGTTTAGTGTTTGGACCCAGCATTTATTATTATAAGCAAGTGCGTTTTTTAATTTTTCGGCATAATTACTTTCTGCCATCAATAGTTAAAACGTTCGCTGTATAATAATGGAACTGCAGCTACACCACTTAAAAAGGTCTTTTTGGTTTCGCGTTGATGCCTGTGGGTGTTCCGTTTCATGGGGTGCGTTATCGCTGAGAATAATTTCTTTCAAATCCAAGCCTATACACGTAAACGTGAAAATTATATGTTTTTTTCCAGAGCAATTCTTCAGAGAACGTGATCTAAAATAGGAACAATCAGTAGAAACGAAGCAGTGAATAGGTCTCTAAAGCGTTAGTTAGAGAAGATTAGGGTCTCTAGGTTACAAGTTTCTTTTCTAGCTCACGGACCTAAATAACAAACAAGTTTTTGACATTGATTTGGTCGTATCAATTGTATCTTTGAAAACAAAAAGCGATATTTTTAAAGATGTATAGCATTCCATTTAAAGCGACCCAGCTACGTGACTTCGTCATACCATAGTTTGAACTGACTTTTCTTGTTTCTGTTTATTGCCCCCGAAGGGTTTTGGCCCAGAGGCCTAAACCCGAGGAGGCACCCTAGGAGTCCCCGGGTGTATACATGCAGGGACAAAGAATATTTGTTGAAAAAGTAAGAAATGTGTTTGTAGTGGGCGAAGCGTTCTCGATTTGACGAAACTAGGCGCGCACGGTCGTCACGGGTAATATTTTAGCAAGCGCGCACGGCGGTGTCGGGTACTTGCAACCACGAGGTCGCGTTTCGTCACCTTCGTCTTCTAGCAGCATCTTGCAGCATTAGAAGGTCTTGCATCTACGAGTTCGCGTTTATTTCGTCGCCTTCGAGCTCCGCCATCTTCTAGTAGTATCTTTCACCATTTGAAGGTCAATAAAAGGCTTCAAACGTTAATTTCTCAGCAGTTGTATACACAATCTTTGTATTCAATACACATCCAATAAACAGGATATCAGCAGCGGGGGCAGCTATAGTGAACACTATATTTTCTAGTTGGTAGATAGTGTACTTTTCTTTTCAAATATGTTTTACTTGGTAAGCGTTAACAACGACCGTACGCACTAATTAGAGCATGCGCAGTAGTAATACGAAATGGCGATCACCATGCTTCGTATTTAACGTAGTTGTACTCGTGGTGATCGCCAAAACTAAACTGGGGCCTCGCTCTGGGTGGCTAGAGTTAAGAGTGGTTGATTCTCAAAAGATTCGTTCAGTATACATAAAGAGACTTATAATGCGGGAGCACTTCTTGACGTAATTGAGGTAAGCGCTGGTCTCACTTCAAGTCAAAAACAGCTATTGTCACTTAAAAAGTCCACTTTGTTTTCGTGCTTCGTTATCGCTTCTCACTGGGATAGAAAGAGATCCTTCGACATTCAGTACTACAATGGATATTCGATAGTCGGATGGACGCTACGTTAACTGATTGCATCAGTAAGTTTTTAAATCTTTCTTTAAAAAATTCAAATTAATCACCGAAATATTTGAAAATATGTTATCATTGACTTGGAAACAAAAGTAGTTTTGAGTGAAATATTGTTTTACTTTACGTACTTAACATTTCAAAGAAAAGGAATGATTACATTATTCAGGCTTCTATTCAAAAACAAATCGATTATGAACAAATTTTTAAAAGCGCCTTGTTGTTGACTTGGAAACCAAAATAGTCCAATTAATCTCCATGCACATATCTATAAAATTGGACTCCCTAATTTATCCGAGTGGAGCGATCAAAAGTCTGTATGAAAAACAGACGCCCAGCATAAAAAAAGTGAATATCGGTGTGGATAAACGGTTGATCCAGAGAAGCGTATTAATTGAAAAACATGTAGATTCCTTAAAAAATGGCCGTTTCCCTTGAATGACTGATAAACACTGACTTGAATAATAAATCTTTGCTTATTTGAAATCTGAGTTGTAAAATGTAGACGTAGAGATGTAGCTGAGCGCCGGTTAATGCCGAAAAAATTGTTAGTAAAGTTAAAAAAGCCGTTTTCAGGGCACATAAATTTACATTTGAAAAAGGTCAGTCAATAACCAGTTGTGGTTATATTGTTAATCACTTGTGAAGTCTTAAAGGTAGCATCTTTAAGTCATTGTTTTACTTGCCCAAGCAGATAATTATATTCTTTCTTTGTTTACATGTTACCGACATTATGCCAATAGGTGAGAGCAGAAACATCAGTACTAATCATATATCCACCTACAGAGCATTTCTCTCGGGTTTCTTTGGACTAAAGCTCAGATCTGTATACATGTATTCGTATAATGGTCCACACAAACTGGCGTGGTATCTTAAAGCGAGCTGAACACGTAAGCATGGCAAAAAGGAATCTGATTGTTCAAATAAACATTGCCGTGTATACGGTGCTGTGTACTGACCTAATCACTGCACAGTTTCATATCTTAAAACTTTTACCTCAGTGGCGCCTATGTAGATACGCCTATTCTCGGAAAAATTATCAGCAGATTTGTATTATTTTAAACCCTAGACCTTTATTAAAAAATATCATGTAAATTACTGGGTCCACTAGTAATTATCATTCGTTCCCAAAGCACGTTCGGAAACTATTTCTGACTGCCAGCTGGAGCAAATAAATCCGGCAGTCATTTTTAAAAAACACTTAAGCATAATCGAAAAATTCCTTTATCATTTTTCATAGGGAAATCTTATATGGTATTTCAGATATTTCATGTTCCTGTTACGTACCCAAATTGTTTTTCCCTGCGGCGGGATACCTAAGTGCACTTCAAATAAACCAATATAGCCGTAACGTGCATGCATACTCGTGCTGATTGCCTAAGCTAAAGACCTCGCGCTGCGTGGTGGGAGTAAATAGTTGCTGTTTCTCAAAAGTGACAAAGTTGGAGATACAACACTTCTTGACGTAAGTGGGGTAAGCTGACGCAAGTGAGATGAGCTGGTTTAAGTTTAATTCAAAACAGCTTAAGTGTTACACAGATGCCTGATGCATTTCTACGTCCAATAGAGACAACACTTAAGCTATAGAGCACTTTTTCAGTGTTTACACAACTCTCAACACTCCCCTCGTGCTTAGATGAGGCTATATAAACACGGAAGGGGTACTCTCTTACTTTTATAAAATATTTCTCAAGAATACGTGCTAATCTAAAACGTCACAACCGTGTTTAGATGCTTTGATCTAAACACGGCACATCAATACACGCGCAGGCCGTATCTCATTTATGTTATAATTAACAGTTATTCTCCTCCGGCTCGCGACTGTTGACCGATATTCAGTAGTAAATTCAGTTTGTTATTGAAACCATTCTGTTGGATAAATAAAGTAATTTTTTAAAAGTTTTTTACTTATGCATATGAACATAAGCGACATTTTCACGGAAATTTAAAAGGTCTCTTTGTTATACTTAGCACATTTTCACATCTCACCTATGAAAAGCGTCAGTCCGAACTTTGTTGCATGAGCATGTTTGGTGTTTCTCAAAATAGCGCTTTCTTCCATTATATTAATTTCTTATTCGGAGACCTCGACAAAGCGCAAGGCGGCCTTTGAAAGGTAGTGAGGGTGATTATAGCGTATTATAGCGTATTATCCGAGTTCTCGACCATTGAGCCGGAGCACGAGAATTTCTATAATTACATCTCTCTTTCACTCCGAAAGTGAGGTGAGAGCAAATACTTTCAATGGAATTTTTCTGGGTTGAAAGCTGGTTTGAAAGCAGAGAAACACCGTATTTTTATTGACTTTATTAAGTCACATAAATTACCACATTCTTTCTGCCTCCCTGTTTCACGAGGCTAGAAAGAGATGCTTTGTCATTGGTCCAATGGATATTCGAGAGTCAAATAAAAGCTAGGGTTCACTAATTTCAATCTTCTATTAAAAAAGCCAAAGTAATTAACGATACGGTGCGGTATGTAACCGACGGCTAGCTAGTTAATAGGCAAAATTGGTATTGAAATTAAAAAGTTATCGTTTTACGGGACAGATTGATTTACATTTGAAAAACGTCAATCAATAACCAGTTGTGGTTTCATGTTGTTACGCATGTATTGTGAGACTTTTAAGATAGGAACTTCAGGTGATTATTAATGAATGAGTATGACGAAACCGTTACTTGCCCAAACAGCTGATTATAGTCTTACTTTGTTTACATGTTACCGATATCTCGCTCGTGGGTGAAAACAGAAACTTACTATTCATGTTCTCATACACGTACAAAACATTTTTCTCGGTTTTTTGAGGATCAAATGAGTGCGTCCATATACTGGGTTTCCAACCAATCAGGGCAGGCATATTATTTCATTTATTTAACGAAACTGAACAAATAAGCATGGCAAAATGGTATCTATTTGTTAAATGAATGCCGAGTACAAAACTCGGAGAAAATTATGTCTGCAATGACATTGTAAGTGTCTTGCCCATAAACACAACGCAATGTCCGCGGCCAGGGCTCGAACCCGGACCGCTTGATCTGGAGAAAATCGCCTCTTTTAAATATTCTATTACTATCTATTTTCACAACGTAAATTACCATGGCTCCCAACACAGCCTACTTTCATTTTACACTATTTTAATTACCACAACATATCATGTATACTGATTTAAGCAATGTTGACAAAGCACGTTCGTAACTGTTTGTGACTGCCAGCTGAACTAACTAAATTACATACTGATTTCCAGAAGAAATTTAGCATAACCGAAATTTCCTTAATTGCGTACGTACTAAATCGAGTCCAGAAATTCCATGTTTTGTGTCATGTACACAATTTGTTTTTCCTTGCGTCGAAATGAAACACTTCAATTAAACTAGTATAACATGCATGCATACTCGTGCTGATTGCCTAAACTGAATGACTTCACGCTGCGTGGTGAGAGTTAAGAGTGGTTGATTCTTAAAACATTCGTTCAGTATACATAAAGGGATTGACGAAGCTGAAGATACAACACTTCTTGATGTAACTGAGGTAAGCTGGTCTCACATTAGTCAAAACGATTCAAGTGATCCTCCCAACTAATCTGTAATGTATTTTTGCATCCAGTATAGACAACACATGCTTATGTTGCTCGCATTTCTAAATCAGAGTTGCCAAAGTTGAACTGAATGATGTGCCGGTGATTGGGGTTCAGCCATGGCTACTGAAACATTATACGTTATTATCGAAATCACGCCGGCTACTGAAAGTATATATACTAATGCTCCCATGCACAGAGAATTTGTGTATATTTTCCATGGATGTAACGAGTGTTTATTCCTATAATTGGTCCGTATCGATTTTTGACGAATCATAGAGGCGTAGTTTCTCATTTACTTTTCAAAACTGAACACATATGTAGGGCAAAATGACATCTAATTGATTTATGTATTCTGAATCAAGTGTGCCAAGATGCCGAGTATAAAAGTTTGACGATCTTTTAAGATATTAATCCAGTTGAAATAGTTAATAATATGTTCGGTTCTCTCCTATACGTAATATATTAGTTCTTCAAATAACCTAACTAACTGTACCTAATTACTGCACAGTTTCATATCTTACAACGTTCTCCCCTAATGGCGCCTATTCAGGTGCAAGTTTTCAAGTAACAATCTTAGAATAAATTTACCACGAAAGGAGTTTAAAAATCATAGAAAAGAAACAACAAACGAAGCCCGAACCACTAAAAAAGCATTCTACTTAGCCTGTCCAATTCTTATAGAGAAGAGAAAATTATTAATCAGCCGAATTTTATTCTCTTACAGCCTTTAATTATTGATATCACTAAGTAATTTGCTGGGTCTTCTACTAATTGCGATTTGTTCAATACAGCGAACTGCTAGTATCTTATTTACACTACAGTCATTCATACTGATTGGACTGAATGATGACAAGGCCAGTTCATAACTGTTTGTGATTGCCAGCTGGAATATTAGTAAATCAGCCATTTCCAGAAGAAACTTAGCACAACGGAAATCAGTTTTCACGGTGCAGCGTATTAAAACTTAAATTGGTCAAAAAGATCTTGTTTCGTTGCCCTACACAAATTACTTTTCCTTACGGTGAGATAAAGCACTTCAAATAAACCAATACAGCGATCCTAGAATATTGTGTTGACTCACGAAACTGTAACATTTCTTTGTTTTCCGGTGGGACAGCAGCTGTGCATTTCACAACTGTTTTGTTCTCTTGCAGGATGAATGATCGAAGGCTTTTCTTCGTTTTAATTTTCGCTTATTCGCGTGTTGTGAATGGCGAATGGTCAGCGAATCAAACATCTTGGCATCCTTGCTCTCTCTTCTGTAACTGTTCCTTGATGGATGACTCCGTTATGGCGGCTAAATGTGACTTACAAGTAAATGAGAAACCCTGTGGAAACTTTATTCTTCCCGACGATGCGTTGATTTTGTAAGTATAGAAATGGTTGTGTTGATCGATCAGTGTGGTGTCCTTCCACGACAAATTTCATAGATTCTTTATAAGTGACACAATCCATTACGAATCGCTTTTACTTAATATTTTTGTTAATTCTAACACATTTTCGGTAGTTAAAAAAAAATGAAACGCTCAGATTTTCAGCTTTGGCCAAATGCAATTCGTTTGGTGAAATACTGGATCTTTATTAATCAGACTGACACGTGCTCAATACTGCGCCCGTTTGTCTTACATGGTGAAGCTAAGTTTTAATGCGATATTTTGATTCGTTTGTTTGATGCCTGTCACTAGTGATCACAACAATATGAAATACTCAAGTCAGGTAACGAGTAATTGTAGGTTTCCATTACCTGTTAAGGTTTGTGGAACAATACTTGGAAAACAAGGTGTAGAACACGATTGTTTTAAGTTAAAAACTCTCTTATTTCTTTAAAGAGGGTCTCAATGGGGTTAACCGTTAGCCGTAAAACGGCCAAAAATTTAGCCGTTAGGCGTAAAAATGAAAGAATTTCAAACGTTAGCCGTAAAAAAATGTTAACCGTAAAAAAATTCTAACCACAAAATAAGGTCTCGAGATCTTTTGTTGAGTCTGATGTGCTATGTCTGTTATTCGTTTTATGTGTTCTGGCAGGAATTAGCAAGGAGTGACACGTCTACACAACTTCTAACAATGGAAACTTTTGTACCATGTAATATTTGAACCCTTTATAGTTTTGCTCTTACGGGTATATCTTTTAGGGATTTACCACTTTTATACGACGATATTAGTGGTGGCTCTTTGAAAATTTTCCGTAGAGACGGCTGATTTTGTACCAAGTGCCATTTTTCCATTAAAACATTTTTGAGGTTGGGCACTGATGGTTGATGTTGTGCTACAAAAGGCAAGAGTTCTTTCCGGCTTTCATGTTTTGTCGTAGCACCGATTCCCTTTCTGTGAATTTAACACTGAAAGGAGTGTCTCGATCAGATTTTTTGGATAACCTCTATCAAGGGGACATGATTTGAATTTGTAAATGTTCTCTTCAAATGTTTCTCTTGAAGAGTTAGTTCGTTTAAGTCTTAGAGCTTCACCCTTCACGAATCCCTTTTTGACACGTTTTTATATCCAGGATGGATTGATCTCTGAATCGTTTGCCTTTGTATACAACTGTATCCAGAAATGTAGTTTCAGTATTTGAAATTTC
>Ga0126337_10001900_pt1 | contig 13015 bp, 12 predicted proteins | sample DipCmetagenome_FD_92527 | JGI IMG/M metagenome (GOLD analysis project Ga0126337, IMG submission 92527) | Coral microbial communities from La Bocana,Puerto Morelos, Mexico - Diploria C A metagenome | ecosystem: Host-associated > Invertebrates > Cnidaria > Coral | place: La Bocana,Puerto Morelos... | reverse complement strand
TGTTTTTTTTATTTTTTTTTTTTTATCTTTTTTTTTTTAATTTTTTTTAGAAAATTTGATTATGTTATATTTTTTTTTTAAAAAAAAAAAAAAAATTTTTTTTTTTATTTTTTTTTTTTGGGGGGGGGGGGGGGGGAATGTGGAAAAGACACTGCTGAAATATCAATATTAACAAAATTGATAATAAAAAAATGTAATTTGTTTACCCAGGCCACCAGGGAGTTCACAAGAAAGACAAATTGTTTCATTTTGACACCAGTCGCACCCTTAAACTTGCAAAAAAATAAATTTTTCAAACTGATAGCATCTTCCTGCATACATTTGTACATGAATGACAAAAGGTATTGCCATATAGAGCTGATTCCAAGTTTCTGGACAACAGGGAATGTACATGTACCCAGGTATATAAATGTGATAATATTCCCTGGGCAGATTTTCCATGGAACCATATATGAGAAACTGGAAGGTGTTTACAAACCAGGAAAAAATAACATTAGAGACACTAAGATTGTCCTATAAAAATGGTTCAAACATTGTCACTCATGCATGGTTAAATGACCACTCTGTTGACTTCAATAATTCCCATGTAAATGACCAGGGGAATTTTTACATGAGGGGAAATTGGAATCCTGGCATACGGTGTTCACAATTGAAACAGATAATAACTCAAAACCATAACCCAGACAAATTATTTTTACAAATTGTTTTAATCAGAGGTAGTTTTTTAAATTTTTAACATATCATTGTTGATACTTATCCATTGAAAATTAAAAAAAAATTTACCACTACAATTGAATGTGGATATTCAAATTCACATACTATTGGTTGTAGAAGACTTGTGAAAGAAATTTCCTTTCAGACTGAAAAGAATGATTGACTGACTGTTACAGTGCATTCAGTTTCCCTGCCGGAGGAAATGAAATTTATGGAAAACAGTGAAATAAGAATGTTAAATTACGAACGAGTTGGTGCCAGATAGGACAAAAGAAACAGCCAGGAACAAAGTGAAACTTTCCTCAATGCACACAAAAGTAAGACACAACAAAGAAAACAGTCCTCGACATTATCAAAAACAATGTTAACTGAACTGAATGTTGTTTGTTGTCAACAATTAAGGAGGATGTAGAAGCTATGCATTGGTTCGCCTGGCCAGATAAGTGCTTGCATTTACAGGTGGTTTTGTTTTTATGGGCCATTTAATAGACTACTTAGGAACCCATAAACATTTGGTCTCTATGGAAAATTTCAGAGGAAAGTGCTCTCACCAACTAAATTTTTTTATCTGAGTATGTAAATGATATTTTATTACAGAGAACCTGAGAGGGTGAGGACTTCCTCACCCAACATTTTTATAAACTTGTATATAAGCAATAGCCTCTACATGTATTTAGTGCAGATATTTAACAATTATCCTGCGAAATCGCCTGATACTTAGCCGATCGAAGAGGCCTTAGGCCGAGTCGGCTAAAATCAGGCGATATTCCGCAAGATTGAGCAGGATAATCGTTTTAATATTCAACAAATTGATAACAAAACTAACAATTTTATCCTGCCAGGAAAAAAACTCTTTTATTTACAGTTTTGCTTGTTGCGGCGTACAAAATTACATATATCGCAGGATATCTGTTACCTATGGATGACAGATATTGAGAGAATCATGACCATATTTGGACAGTGTTACAATTTGTTGAATAATAAATGCCCATTATCTGTTCTGAGAAGAGAACAGTTTTCTGAGAACATAGCTCAAGAAAACTGTGAGCTTTGATGAGCAAACAATGTCCAAAGACGTTATCAAGAACATTATATCCGAGCATATTCTCACTCCTACACTGTATATCATTCTTTCAAGTATTTTTTTGCAATATGTACAGTTTTGAAAATTGGGTATTCCGAAGTTTTAGCATCAGTTTTGGCTGCGTGGCTTGGTAAATATCCACCACTATTCACCTCCACTTTGTTGAATAATTGTTAATTACATAGCACAGAGAGAAGGTAAAACAGAGGTAATTGTCATAAAATATATGCTCGCCACAAACCTGTGTAATACCCCATTTGTTTAAATGAGAAACGCTTGCTATCAATTCTTGTATCATGTTTTATTTGCTCAAGAATTCTTAAAGTTGCAAATTGGATGAAAACATATAATAAATTAAACATTGCACATTCGCAGGATTTTAGTCATATATTATAATGCACGCAATTCTGTAGGTGTTTTTTGTTGTTCACACCCTAGTTGGAACATGATTTGTACTCTAAAGAATAGGTATAAAATACATTCCTCTATGTATCTTGTTCAAACTCCCTGATGAGGTCTGTATGATGAGACTAAACTGGTCGGAGAAAATAAAGCAAGTTGATAAGATCTGTTGCTGAAGTGCTGCACACTAGTACTCTTTAAAAAAATTAAAAACATTATTACATTTTTTTCACTGGCATACAAGCAAACGCAGGAATATAATTATCTGGAATAGCCATCTATTGCACATACATGCACCACGCCGCCACCATTGCACAAACTTTTCGTTTTGGTCCATGTGTAATTTATGTCCGTGGTATTCAGAGTGTACGGTTTGGGGTTGATTTGGTGTTCAGTTCCTTGCTGGCAATGATTATGGTACTTACTTACGCTCTGTTATGCTCTTTTAACTTTCTGGTCTATATGACCTTTCAAAATTTTTCGGCCCACCTAAAATTAACCCATTCAATCATGTTTGCATTTAGCCCCTGAAGTTGGGCAATACATTAAATAAACAGTACAATCGACGGTAGTAAACAAAATTGAGATCACACGCAATTTAAGATCAACAATAAATACGTTGGCTCTACCTCGGAAATGGAACCTAGCCAGTCGTTTCGCATACAAGTCGATTCGCATACATCAAGGTCGTTTCACCGATACGACCATGGTGGATTCGCATACATCAAAGTCGATTCGCCTACATTGAAAATCAAAGGCCTCTTTGAGGCTACGAGTATTTTGCATGATGAAGTACATGCATCAGTATAAGTAGAAAAGATGAAAATATTTTGGCTTTGTTCCAAAAATAAATTTAAAATTTAAATTTAAACCTCTCAAAATCATGCTTTAATCACTGCCCTGACTCCGCAATACAATAATGCATAATGCTCTAGACCCATACACGCCTTGCGGACCTATGTTCCCACCAATAGCGTAGCTCCACTTTCTCCATATAAACCCACACACAACCCACAATTCCTCCATTCGCTGTGATGAAGGGCTAACGCCCGAAACATCAGCTTTTTAACTCGTTACGGTGGCCAATTTACATTTTCAACTTAGTTGATATAACCAAATTAGCTTTGTAGTCAATTTACATGTATTGGCGGTAACCTAGAAAATCACCCAAGCATTTCAATTGAACTAACAAAACAAGGAAAGTTCCATACTTTGTAAAACCACAATTTGCAAATCACCACAACCAAGCAAATTTTGTGTGTTTCGGATTAAAATGGTTTATTGGTATCCAACAGCTGAAGACAAAATTTTAGCCATCTGTGAAGTGGCTGTGCCTACTAACACGGAGAAAACTTCAAATACAGTCTTATTATTTTTGGATGAGACGTTCACAACAAAAATCTACAGAACTTACGACATTCTACAAACCAACTCAGATGAACAAAGTAAAACAATGTGAAAATGTCTTCCAGCATGGCTTCAATTCAGGAAGACTTTAAAAGATATACCTATTGAAGATAAGCTTAACCCACCGAGGCAACTGAATAGAAAATGCAACAACAAAAGATTAGTTGCTTACCGCAAGTTGCCAATTCACCTTGGCCATTGCAACCAGATATTCCAACCATAAACTTGCAGCAAAAGTTGTGAAGAATGAACTGAACAAATTTTTTTGATAGATAAACAAATCAACCCCCTGTTTCACTGTATTTAACGTTCTGTAATTTCTCAATTAAACACTTGAGCATAGTAATAATATTAATTGACTTAATTTAACTGTCCAATATATTAAGTGCTCTCACACTTATTGGGAAACTTTCCAAACTTGAATTGTAATTTGGAAACAATTTGATTTAATTCTCTTGTTGATCACCTGATGAATCATATGACTTTCCTTGCAGTGCTGCACCCAGTCAATGTGCCAATTAACTTGGGAAGTTCTGTAGTTTTCTGAGAAAATTTGTTGGGTATTTAATTATAACCTCCTTTCTATAGTGACCCTTTGTTTGCTCTGCCTCATGGCATTGTTTGGTATTATAATCTCCTTTCTTTCTGCCCTGACTCGCTCTAATTCACAGTACTGTTAAGTACTGTTTCGCTTCCTTTCCCCATCTTCTCCTTTCCCTGGCCTGCTCTCTTCTTTGCTACTTCTTTGCCTGTTAATCCTTATTTCTGCTTTTAGAAAAGAACACGTTTTGTTTATGTAGAGTTAATTCTCCAATACTCCTCTCCACTCCTCTCCTTTACTGGAAATTTAAATCATGGTAACCGTTTATCTCTTCATCTGGGAACATGGAAGACATCATTTAACAAAATTAATGGAACATGGTGTTTCATGTTGTTTAAGAAAATAGTGCATCCTTGGGCTTAGAAAAACTGCAAAGGCAAGCAAAACACAGTTGTGTTCAGAATTTTTTCTTGATTTCAAAAGTGCATTAATTACTTTCAATTACTTTCAATTAGTTCAAAAAAAAATAACAGAAACACCACCTTCCATTTGGTTTAGAAAGAAACATGAAATAGCATGAAAGAGCGAAAAATATTAGCACTTGACATATGTGCTTTATGATTTCCAGCTAAAATATAATAGTGGGTGTACAGCAGCTATATTCTACACTACAGTATGAAACTGATTGTTGATGTTTGTGTATAAACATTTTCAGAAAGTTGCCAAAAGTCTGAAATTAACTTCATTGTGTAGAGTCATTTTTCTTTCTGTATTAGTTGTGTATTAATGTGAAATGGTTTTCTCGTCAGGTTTCTTTGGTTCAAACCAATAAACCTAATAATGGTCCAAGTGAATTTGCTGACATGTGGAAAGAACTGAAACTCAAAGAAAGCAGTCCTTCTGGCCATCACACCAGTACTGATTTTAACACTAACACTGCTCCAGTACACAAAAAGGACTGCAGAGAGAAAGAAATCACAGAAAGTGATTTGCTGATCAAGGTTAAAATTTGCTGAATAATCTCAAATTTTGTGCACTCAAATTATTTTAATGATCACCCTACCATCAGCAGGCCACTGATGTGTAAGTGGCATTTGTTTTTTGAGGCTGGTAGATGTATAACAGCACACTGAGTATTGTGCAAAAGTAATGCATGGACTGTCAACAAATTTCTTGGCTTTTTGGGGCTTTTTGAAGAAATTTAGCCTCTAATGAAATTTCAGTGACATATTCGCGAACTTTCAAGGCTTCTATTGTTTTATTTGGTTCAAACTTTCAAAGGATAATTCGCCGTAGACGCTAATGAGTCACAAAATGTTTGGCTATGGGCGGTTTAACAATAGCAATAATAGTAAATAATTACAATATATCTTATACATGTATATTTCAATAGAAAGTAGTATGCTAAATATTTAAATATTCTTAAGTCCTATATCTTGTTTTCATTAATTCACTCAAGCATGTTTTAAGTTTGATCTGTGAATCTAATACAATCAAGTCTTCACTTATGACTACATCTCAACAAGGTCATTTTGTCCTTGCAGACATTCTACACATTAATTCCTATTTTTTAAAATATCTGTACACAGCCTACATTCCACAATTGTAATGGCCACTTAAGTATGTCCCTATTGCGCATGCTAATATAACATCCAGTACCAATAAAACAGCCAGTTAATCAACAACTGACAGTATACAATACCCCATTGTTACTGTAAAAAGTTACAAAACGTGATCGGCATCACATATCAGTAGTCTCTGTTTATGTTTTGGGTTCTGTTTTATTGTATACTGATCTTGTTACAGACTTTGATGTTATAATATGCATTGACCCATGTGAAAAGACATTTTGCATTCCCCAAAAAAAAGGCAGGTGTCACAATTTTTCAGTTCAGAGTGTCAATACATGTACTTGCATCAATAAGTACTTTTGATAGATTTGAGGTAAATAATTGTGGGCTGTCATTAGGAAGGAACACGGGCTCTTCGTGAGATGCTTCAGATTGGTGAGCCCCAAAGAGATGATGCAGAGAAGCAGCAAGCTAGACCTAAACCACTCCATGGCAAAGAGCTTTCATTGGATGAATTATTCAGCAATCAAAGTAAGGTCAAACTTTGTTTAGCTCGGAACTCAAACAAATCTGTGGCTGTTGTTTTACCCTGCCAAAATATACCCTCTGAGAACAATTTCCTTGATGTCAAACCTTTCTCATTCTTGTTGACTAAACGCAGGCATGGCATTTACATGTAGGAATTGGTCAGCATTGCATTGCATTTACACTACATTGTACATTCTCATCAAGGCAGTGAACAAGACTCCAAAGAAATAATCTATTTTAATTCCTATCGGAAGCAAGTGTGAAGCAAAATAGGTTGGAGGATGAGGTTAAATTCAAATACACAAATGCCAAAAAATGTACTGAGGCCAGTTAATACCAGTTTTACATTTCCACAGGTTTCCTATGCAATTCTGTTGTTACTCAGACAATGGTGAAATGGTGATTTTTACAGTGACTGTCAGATTCAATTTCTTGCACAATCATTGGCTTGTAAGTCGTGGAAAGTCTGACATATCCTTGTAAGTGGGACTCTTTTCAAGAAAAAAAATTGTCAAAATAGTTTTAGATGATTCTTTAATTGGATTCATTTGTGAAGCAACAATGAACATCACAAATTGCTGTGAAACATCGTGAAACTGAGCTGTTTTTTTTTCTGTGTTCAGCGTAAACATGAATGGGCATTTTCATATGAATTCTTAGTGTACCAATAAAATTAATTAGCTGTAGTGTTTCTGCATCTATAGAGAAAGACAGAACAGGTATTTTATAGAAGTGGTAAAAAACTTCAAGTACAGTGTATTGGAAAGGATTAGAATTCATAAAGGTTTATTTTGTGACAGGATGTCAAGAAATCAAACACGTTTTGCAATTCTAGCTAAAGGTGGAATGTTTTGGTCATGGTATATTCCTTTTTTTCCATTTAGTTGATATTTCTTTATTTTCACCACTTCACTTTCTTTCTTTTTGTTACAAAACAACTTTATACGAAGCTAATGACCATACCAATTTAAACACAATACAGGGTCTACACATGTATCAGCAGGGCTACAGTGCCTTTAAGCGATGTTAGTGTCCGGTTATTAATGATTTATTTCACTAAAACATTGCCAAATTACAGTTGAGCCCCACTATTTTGAATTATCAGGGGAAATCAAATATAGTTTGAAATGGCAGGAGTTCCAAATAAGGCGACAGTAAATGAATGAAATGTCAAACCAAGGGAAATGGTTTTGAGTTTGAAGGAGAGAATTCCAAATAACCAAGTTTAAATTAGAATTGTCCAACTGTAGTCTGGGAATTCACTTGGCTACTCATCTTAGGGCTATGGTAACTTTGACGATTTACTATAGTAATATTCATGATGAACAGGACAGGTGAAAGAAAAACTTCTAAGTTTTGTTCATTTCCGGGCAGGCTTAAATAGCGATGAAAACACTTTGGATAATCCTTGAAATGTGTAAGACTTTCATCACCACATTCTATTGCATCGCATACAAGACATCCAATCTCATGGTATATTTTGGCACTGTGAACGCTGGACAGAAATCGATTTGCAAAGTATCGTATTCAAATATGTTTGTGGTTTGTAAATCTCTGAGTTTAAAGCTGATTTGTCTGAAGGTTCTTCACAAGACACTGCCCAACAGTTGCCACAGTTACCTTTACCACTTCCCTCTGGGTAAGTACACCTGTAAAAAGTTTGCAAGTCATGGCAACAAAACAACCAAGGCATTGCCTGTTGGAGTTTTGAAAGATACTGATTTGAGAGGGGCGGTGGCCTCATGGTTAGTGAGCTCAACTCCGGATCGAGCGGGCCGGGTTCAAGCCCTGGCCTGGAACATTGTACTGTGTTCTTGGGCAAGACACTTGACTCCCACAGTGCCTCTCTCCACCCACGTGTATAACTGGGTACTGGCAAATTTAATGCTGGGGTAACCCTGTGATAGACTAACATCCCATCCAGGGGGGAGTAGAAAAATATTCCAGTCACTAATGCCGGGATAAGCTCCTGCCTGGTGAGCCACTTAGGCTCGTATGCAGACTTTCCCTTTTACCTACTACTTATTCTACAAGGGCTATAAAAGTTGTAAATCATGGTGCAAAAAGATCACACAATTACTAAACTAAAAGCTTTTATTGTTGACATTTGATCCTTATCATGTAAATTAGGTGTTTTTTCTCATCCTAAGCAATTTTTAATTACCTAAGCAAGATGTATTATAACTGCCAGTTTTTTCCAAGACAGAGGTGTGTGAAATTTGTCCTAAGGATACTAGGATTTCTAAAGAAAACCTGGCAATTCTTTGCATTTCTTCTTTAAAGAATTTTAAAAAGTTAGTGTATTCTGTCCACAAACCCGGGGGAATACTCCATATATTGCCTTATAGGTATGTGCCGCGAGATAGGGTATGGTTTTTGAGGTTCTCGATCCTTAAATAGCGTTTGATTTTTGCTCATGTTGGCATAGTGTTCCTGGTGTGATCCTTAGATAGGGTGCCTAAATTTTATCAGCTAAAATAGCAGTACGTAAAGACTCAGTTAAGTGGAGAAAAATGATCTGTTGAAGTTTAAGTATTGGCAAAGCGATTTTATAAAGATGGTGTTTTTCTGTGGCAGTTAGTCGCTGTTTGGATCGGTACACAACGCTTCTCTCCCCTCCCCCTTTATCCTGCAAACACTGACAGTTTTCAGGCTTTTGTTTCACGCTGGTTCGTTCCAGCAGCTTGAAACAAGTGCTGGAAACCGTATGTGTTTGCCCACCATTCCACCGTTAAGTATGGCTTTGTCATTAAATAAGAAACTCTGTAGTAAACAACCCAACACATGCTCGACACAACTATTTGAATGTTTTGAATTTTGCTTGATGATTGCTGTGGAAGTTTAGGGATACATCTATCCTTGATATGCAAACTCGCTACAAGCAGACAGAAACATTTCAGTACACGTATTTCTGTTTCTGCCACCCAGGGGTCAGTAAAGGCTTCATCAAAGGCGAGGCACTTAGGTTGCGTTGAACTTATTCTCTAAGAAAAACTTTTGCAGAGAATATTAGAGCATTCAGATCACGGCTTTACCCGAGAGGTTATCCACTTCAGATACTCTAGTAAATGATATCCTCTCAGGAGTGAAATTTGGAGAGAGAGAAAGGTGGCTCTTCCACAAAGGAAAAGAACGCACACAATACCACCCAGCTGTGCCTAGCCTAATTTAAAGAAAGTCGTAATGGGCAAATGGCATTTAATACAGAATCTACCTTTACTGAATGAGATATACAAAGAGCCTCCCATTATAAGGGTATCAATTTTCGTTTGCTTCATCCTTAAATGGGGTTAGGATTTAAGACCCTTTGCGGCACACACCTATCTGAAATCTATGGGAGTACTCCCCCCCCCCTCCCTGGCTCCACAAACAGTGTCAAGATTTTGTAACTTAAAATAGTGAAAAAAAAAATACCACGCTCATGTGGTGTGACTTTTATACAGAGCTAATTAGGCCATAAACAGCTATTAGTTATAAATGTAACATAAAGGAACCATATTTTCCTCAAAAGTGGTGGGTTTTTGAAAATATTTGGAAATGAAAGGTCATCACATGACACATCTGGAAATGATGCTAAAAATTGAAAATAACTGGCTTTTTTAATATTTCAATACCATTGTTTTCTTGTGTTTTTCAGAAACCTCGCATCAGTGTCTTTATTAAGCTGGTGTTATTCACTTGGTCTTCCACCTCCTTTCTATCACTGCACTCCTACTCTTCAGGTTTGTTTCTTTCCTTGCCAGCTTTTTGTTGGGTTGTTCTGCTCTTCCTGTGCATATATATGTATATATGTGTCAAAAAGCAAGTATTGTTGTAACCCACTATATCTTTATGCCCAACAATAGGCCCTTTGCATAAATATGGCGCGTTTTCAGGGTTAAAATTAAAAACTGACGTTTTACATTAGATCTTAATCTGGAAAGGATACCTTTTCATTTTATCCATACTGTATTTTTTTAAACTATCCTAGAATGTTAGAATCACGTCAGAGCCACCTCAAAATTTTAGGGTGGCTCCAAACCCACTAGATAGAATTTTTTCCAACTTTTCCGAAAGTTACACCTTATGCATAGATAGCTCGTTTTTGATTTATAATGAATGGTGTTTTGTGTTCAAGTTGTGCTGTGGCTGTGGTAACCTACTATGCCATAAAGATTGCCATTTACCTTAAGTTTTGCGAGTCCTCTGTTGTACAAGGGGTCTTCTAAAGTGTTTCTAGCAAAATTCTGGAGAGTGTGGTTTGTAGATTTTTTGATAATCATTTCGCCTCTCGCAATCTCTTGTCTAGTAGACAATGGGGATTTAGGAAGAGTCATTCTACAGAAAGCCATTAGTTACACCTTCCTGAAGTGTGGAAAGAAGCCTTGGACATCGGGCTAAAAGTACATGTTGGCGTATTGTTCATTGACTTTGGGAAAGCCTTCGAATGTGTCTATCATATCATTCTGGGTGAGAAACGTAAGGCATTGGTAGTGTCCGAAGATATGTGGATGTTGCTGATGGATTATTTAGCAAAGAGAAGTCAGTTGGCACCAATGGATGGCGCATTTTTCGAAATTTAAGCTCATAAGAATTGGGGTCCCACAGGGTTCCCTGTTGGGACCTAGGGTCTTAATCACGTATGTAAATACTCTTCCAGACAGCATTAGAAGTTGTGAAGCTTACATGTATACTGACGACACTAGCATTTATACCATTTGTAATACTACTGATGAGGTTGCTGTAGCCCTCCAGCTGATACTAGATGAGCTAAAGACCTGGTGCCAAATGAACAGATACATTATTCACGAAGGCAAATGTACTGCAGTACTCCTGGATACAAAACCTTATATTGGCCATCTGTAGCCTTTAGTTTTGGGAGACCAAACCATTGAATGCAAACCTTTGTCTGTATGTCTTGGTATAGCCATTGATGAAGGATTCTCATGGGCTAATCATGTAAAATCTGTCTCTAGCTCATACAGCTTTAAAGTTAAAATGTCAAGACGCACAAGCTTTTTACCAAAAGCCACAATAGAAACAATTTATTATAAAACAGTAATCCCAAGCACATTATAGGATATGGCTGTGTGGGGCTCTTGGTGGTCAGATTATTTGATAAATTCATCTCAGAGCTGCAAGACTTATTCACAAACTGCCAAGAGACATGGAAGATGAAGCAGTACTCATAAATGAAAATTGGATGGCATTAAAATATTTTCATTGTACTTGTATTTTAACATAATGCATAGAGCGATTTAGATGAGACAAATAGTCTAATTGTTAAGAACGCTTCTTCTTATATTCTTAGAAATCGTTAAGAATTGTAGTAGACTGTATCTAGGCAAAGAACCGAACAGGGTCCTCGTTCATTTAAACTTAGAACTGAAATTGCCTGGAACTCTTTACCTGACACTATTAAACAGCTTGGAAATATTATGGTGTCAATTAGCAATGTTTCTGTACTATTAGGTGTCATGGTTATGTAATAGGTGAACCATACCTGAGCACCACCTGGAAGCGAAAAGTTTACAAAGTTGGACTTTGCTTTGGTGTACCAGTAAGTGCTTTTAGTTGAGGAATCGAAACAACATATAACGATCAACACACATCTTGGATTATTCTGTTGCACACGCCTGCCCTTTTTAGTGTGGCATCTAGTCCCGCCATTTTTTCAGAATATAATGGATTCAGTCATGAGTGATCTTGAGGGCGTTGGTGGTATTTTCGATGACCTCATCATTACTGGTTCCAATGATTGGATGCATTTGTCAAATCTTTAAAGGGGTTTGGAACGTATGAGCATTATGGGAATCAAGTTGAAGAAGGAGAAATGTGTATTCATGAAACCATCAGTGGAATACTTTGCTTTCATGGTGGATCATAATGGTATGCACCCATCTCCTCGTAAAGGTCAAGTCATACAAGATTTACAAGTATCAGAGAACCCAACAGAGCTGAAATCCATCTTAGGATTAGTTAATTATTACCGCAGTTTTATTCCTGAGCTTGAAACTCTGGAACCATTTGAACCATTGAGCCATTGAACCATTAGTTATGAGAGAACATTTCGCGGGAATGGACTAAACAATATCAGGAAGCTTTTCTGAAGTTTAAAGGCAGTTTGCAATCTGCACCGTTGCTGGCTCATTACGATTCAAACAAGCTGGTGCAACTAGCAGTTTATGTGTCGAATTACGGGTTAGGAGGTGTGTTGTCGCACATTTCTGAGAACGGAGAAGAGAAACCAGGACCCTTTGCTTCCTGTACTCTTTCCTCGACTGAACAGAATTATTCAATGATTGAGAAAGAGGCTCTAGTTTCATCAGTACCTTTTTGGTCGAAGGTTTACCTCGCTGACAGGTCACAAACCTCTCACTTACATACTTGGTCCAAAACATGGGATTCCAGTCCTCGCTGTGTCTCGCCTACAGCGATGGGCTATTCAGCTGGCAGCTTACACGTACAATATCAAATATTGTGCATCCAAGAACCATGGAATGATGATGCATTGTCACAATTGCAGAGGAAGACTACTGAAGAAATTGAGGATATCTCGAAGGAGGGGGATCAAGTTAACAGAGTCCAAATTGAACATATGCAAATTACAGGTAACAGAATCTGAGAGGCTACAAGGGGTGATCCAGTCCTTTCACATGTCTTACATTTCGTCTTGCATGGTTGGCCAGAAGAAGAAAGTACTCTGATTTTATTGTGTCAAACGTGAAGAGTTTACAGTTGAGGATGGTTGTATGTTGCGTGGTACAAGAGTAGTGATAACATCCAGAT
>Ga0126337_10001897_pt1 | contig 13016 bp, 5 predicted proteins | sample DipCmetagenome_FD_92527 | JGI IMG/M metagenome (GOLD analysis project Ga0126337, IMG submission 92527) | Coral microbial communities from La Bocana,Puerto Morelos, Mexico - Diploria C A metagenome | ecosystem: Host-associated > Invertebrates > Cnidaria > Coral | place: La Bocana,Puerto Morelos... | reverse complement strand
TATTTTAATTTGTTGTTATTAAATTTTTGTAGTTAGTTAGATAGGTAGATAGTTGAGTAACTTAATTGACTGATGGAAAAACCGTATATAAATAAAGTTATCCTATCCTATCCTATCCTATCCAACTGCATGGTTCGTTATGTCGTTTCTTTTACTGTGATTACGCAGTCATAACTATGGTCTAAAAAGTGTGGCACAGTATCTCTAGTACTCAAAAAGTTGCGGAAAAACTGAAGCACAGAGAAAGCAAAGTGGAGGAGCTTGGTAGTTAAAAGTAATGGCTGGGAAATAGGTAAAGAGTACATTGTAAAAAAAAATTCGAACGTTAAATTTCGAATACTTTCAGTGTCCTAGTTTGGACAAATTTTGGGACACATAGCTAAAGTAAATTTTACTCGGCCAAAAAAAGTCATGAAAAAGACAGAAACAGCACCTGTGATAGTTTTACGGCACCCTGAACATTTTACAGCTACACCAACGGGGAAATAACACGAATTCCAACAAGCCATTACGTATCTCAAGCAGTGTCTAAGCTAGACTTCGCTAAATCAAGGAAACTGAGAGCTTTAGAGCTACTTGAAAGTTCATTACTGTACTGTGAATATTTCGGACGTTCAGTAAAAATTTTGGACAGTTTTATACTGGTAAATTTTCTTGTCCGAAATATTTTGCAAGTCATAATGCTAAATATCCTCGAAGTGGAGAGCATAGAGTGAGTGAAAGTCTATTGAAAACACATTTAAAAAGCCCATTACTCTAGACACCCACCTCTGTCTTTAAGATGTACAACAAGCGGTGGAGGTGGCTGTCCTAGAGCATTTTTACTTCTCGTCATATGTACGGGAGGTTGCGGTGTCACAGGTCGTATTTCCACAGGTATGCCTCTCAACCTGGGCCCAGTCCACTGCTGGTCCATGTGAGATGAGCTAATAGTGGGCGCCGATGACGATTGACTGGGGTGCTGAAGGGGAAGCGCTGGCATGGGGTTCACCACCGACGTGGACGGCATCTGCCCGTAAACAGTCGTCGCCATTGTAGGCGGGTTCACATTTTCTGCCTGATCATTAACCGAACCATTCCACATGTTGAAATTCGGCGAAGGTTGGACCACAACAGGACTCTGAGAGCGAAGTGCTTCAGCTACAGAAATGCTCACCACAGGGTTTGAGAAGTCGTGGTAATTAGAGGTGGGAGGAGCTTCTATGTGAACGGGATACGACGCAGGGGGGACGCTGTACACTTGCTCTGGTACGACAACAGGAATGTCGGGGCTCACTGATTCTCCTTCAGACGAGAAGTTGGACACCCTTCGTGCCACTCCTTTCCTATCGTGTTTCCTTCAAAAAAAATAATACATCGATGCACATTTAATGTTGAACATAAGCAGTTCCGTAGATTTGCATAAACACGAAGTCAAAACCGTGGAGACAAAAATAGGAGTATTTTTCTCGCGCTTTTTGAACGGATGCTTCTGTATCGTTCTGAGATTATTCACGTTCTCGAAGTTTTCGCACAGTCAAAGCTAGAGGAGAAGCAATAAGAAACTAAAAAAAAACTGAGAATATACACGCGCGGAAAGTGGAGCCAAGAAATACGAGTATCTTCATGTGGCAGTTTCTTCTCGTATTTTCCTCTTCAATATTACGATCCACAGCCTTATGAACAGAAAGAAAAGAAAACAGAGCAACTATGTTTTTTTAGAGTAATTATGTTAGAAGCTATAATATACCTTCGCGTAGGAGAATGCACTGAATTGTTCTCATCTGGACTATCAAAAACCTGAGAAAAATAAAGAAAAGAAAAGAAATGTCAAACAATCAAATTAACTAAGTAACTAGCTAACAAACCAACAATGCAAATAAGTGCAGTCCCGAGGCATTCTGACGGGGAAAGGGTACCCGAAAGGGCCTGGGAATGGGTTGCACGCGTTTCACTTAGAGCGCTAAGGTCGCTTAGGGAAAGCCTGGATGTTAGTTATGGCCGAGTGAATACCTCTCCGTTTGTAACAGGACTGGTCGTGCTTCGCTGACCAGTTTGTAGTTGGGAACAGTCCTTAGCTGCCTTGTGTTTCAGGTATTTCTGTAGGCTGGTGAACATTCGCTTGCATTTTCCGCATTGGAACAAGTCCGGTTCACTATCCTCGCCCTCGGACTCATGTCCTACAGAACATAAAAGGATATACATTATTGATCACCTCAGAATAGCGCAAAGATGATAGATTTCATGTTGATTAGCAACTTCGATGACAAAACCGAGCGAACTCATTCAAAATTTTGCCAGGTTCTTGTTTTCCCGCCAAAAGATAACAGCTAAAAAACTCGTTCGCCAATTGTTCGCTTACACAAATATTGTCCAGTATCTTCATGATCGTGTACGAAATAATTTGTATGGACTTGAGTCTAAATAGCCTGCGTAGCAGTCTTTTCCGTTTCCTTTCAGGTAAGCGGGAGTCGCGCGAGGACTCGGGGACAGAGGTGACAAAAATTCCTCTTTTTGCTCTCGCCCCATGCGTTCGCGCGACTTCCCCTTGGCTCTCGCTTTCTCCCGCTAAGAGGAAACGGAAAAGACTGCTACGCAGGCTAGAGTCTAAAAGACTATCCACCTGAATTATTCCTAAATTCTTTTAGTATTATTAAGCTATTACACTGGTGTTTTCCAGCAGTCAAGACTTCAAAGCAGACGGAAAATGGAACTGCTTTTTCTAATCTGTCGGTTAATTGAGCACTATGCTCATCATAGCCAGCGGTAAAGCCATTGCTACGCACAAAACGATGTTTAACACACCTTCAAGGAAATATTTCCGAAAGCAAAAGATGCAGGTGGCTAGGGAATCCATGGGCGTTTTCCCTTCAACAAAAATCACCGGTTCAAGTCCGACCCTAGGTCACGTGCTTTGCAACATGGGGCATGCTGGGTGAAACTTTGTTATGTTTGAAAATAGCGAACTTTTTAAACATCTTTAGCTAGAGCAGGGCGATTGTGAGACAATAAGTTGTACCATTCTCGATAGCAACGACGACGTAATACTTCTGGCTGCAGTTGCATGCTTTATGCGGTGGGAATTAACTCGTGCAAATGGGTACAAATGGCAAATGAACGTACGGAGATTTGCCGGTATTTTATTGACCAATCAGATAACTGCTCGATTATGTCCGTCGAGAGAGAGAGAGCAGTTCGAGACAGAAAATTGAACCTCCATATTATGCTTCAAAGGGTGAGTAAAAAGAACTGAATATTTTACTCCTAGCTTAGTCTTGGACTAGTGTTTTTATTTTTCAAATCAGCTTGTGTCACTGCTGCTGCTTATTTTTACGTTATGGAATGTTTAGATAAAATCTTGCAGCGAGTCATGATCAGAGTAGTCCGAGATTGCTGTTCTTTGCCAGGGCTAATGGTAAGCTTAATTGCCCTTTTAAGGTTCTTACGATATAAATGGGCTTGTGTTTAACTCTGCTTATATTGTAATGCATGCAATCTTTGATAGTATCTCTTGAAGGAACAAGTCTTCTACTTCGCTTTTTTTTCAAACCATTTCAATTAGCTTGTTACTAGTACTGTAGTCTGCTTCAGTTGTTATATAACTGACGCATACTGTATGCAGCAAACTTCAGTTTAATTGAGATTAATCCAGAAAGAGTATATGCTCACGTTTATTCACAGTTTATGGCAACAACAATAAGAAAAAAAAATAATTTGTCTGTCAGTATGCATTAAACTGGTATACTAAGCATAACACTCCAAATGGTAAATTTAAATTTCAACAAATATAATTCTAATTGTCCTTCAGAAAATAATTTGATATTTCCATCAGCAAGTAATACTGGTAGAACATGCAAAAATTTTCCATTATTGGCATATTCTCCCCGTGAGCTTAATTACTTTTGTATGACTCACTCCCTTCTCCAATTGGAGAATCAGCTGAAAAGACAAGATTTGTGCCCCTCAGTGTATATTGTACATTGCGAGAGTTTCCTCACTAACAGCACAATGTTGTACTAGAAACCACTGCACTGCTAAAATGAATAGCCCTTTCATGTATATATTGGTATATAGTATGAATGGATCACATCAGAAAAGCAAATTTCATCACCAAGCCTCACTGAAAATTTTATCAAGAACAAATCCCCAAAGCAGCAAGGAGGAAAAACTAATACCCTTGGGAAAAGAACACAAAGATGATAGGTTTTAGAAAATGTCTAACAAATGTGGCTTGGGGTGAATCTTGAGAATTGATGCATATAAAGCCTGCTATTCATTTAGAGGGGTGGTTACATGGAGAATTTCAGGGCATTCCATATATACACAAATGAGTCTTCATGAAATGAAGTTGATTATTACCTGGTTAAAAATGATTGCAAAAAAAATGGCGAGCCTGCTTTCAGAAACGCAAGCCTGGGAAATGTCTTCCCATAAAGGCCAATTAATATTTGAATGAAATTTCAGTTGCCAAGCTGAAAAGAGAGGTTTGACACATAATTATAACCATGCAGTATTCAGTGATTGAGTTTTCAGTCAACAAAAAAGGCAGCGGCAACAAGAAAATATTTAGCCTACATGTAATTTGAAACTATTGTGTAAAACTAAAAAGTTTCAGCCCACTTATGAGGCAGAAAATTTTCATGTTATTACACAGTTCTGTTCAGCAGTGGGACTGAAAATGACATACACCTGCATGTCAGTGACCACTTTGTGTCGCGGGTATAAAACACTTTAGCTGTCAGACAAAATGGGATTATAATAATTTTTGCCAATGTCATTATTAACTTGCTTCTTTATAAATATATGAACTTTATTCTGGTGTTACATGTGAAAAATTGAGTGGCAGATCCATTGCAAATTAAAGTTTTAGAATTCATTCACTGCCCATTTGGATTTCTCGTAACCCATGAAATCCAAGTAGGTAGCCATACACAAGTCAATAACTTTTCTTGGACCATGATATGACCAGGAGAATGATGTAACATATCCATAATTAACCATAAAAATACATATCTGGGTCTATTACCACAGGCAACTTTTAAGCAGGATAATGCAATATTTCTTAGAGATTTTATTTATTATTTTCATTGTTAGTATTATTATAAGTTGAAAATAAAAAGTGCAACTTCTGCTTATTTCAAGGAAATAATAGTTTGAAGCTAACAAGTTTTTAGTCTACACAAACAGTACTAAAGTACTAAAGAAAAAAGGTTTCATCAGTTTAGTTCTTCCATAGGTTTTACAAGAAAGACATCAGATCTTGTCCAGGTAATACTGGGGTTTTAAGCCCTTTTGTGGGTTGAGAAAGCCAAAGACCTATCATTGGCCCAATTAACCTGGCAAGGAAGGCCAAACTTTGTAACCATATGACAGCGTGGCCATGTTGGGTGGGGTTGACATTTCTAAAAAGAAACTTTCCCAGCAAGCCCATCAAAATTCTTGGAAAGCAATTTTAGGCTACACATCTGGACCATTTTAGCTACATATATTGAGTGCTACATGATAAACCCCTAAACATAAAGCTGAATGATGTAAAATGCAATTTAACAAGATCTACAATTATCACATGATCAAGTTATACCCAATTATATAATTTTATTCTTGAGTATTTATCAGTATATCGAGAATGTAAAATAGGTAGATGCAAGTCTCTGATCCATTCATGTGAAAAGCATTTTTATCCGCCTTCTTTAATTAGTAAATTATTTAGAATAATACTGTAATTTAGTAAGTAGAGCCTGCTAGATCTCCTGCCTATCTTGTATATCATGTAGAATGCATCGTGATGTAATGAACTATTGAAGGCAAGTAAAAGTCGCAATTTGCTTGTTTTTTTTCCAGTTTAGTAAAGTTACATGGAAATTTTCCAAGTTTTGTTGTGGCACAAATGTGCAAAACAATAGAAGCATTTAGGAGGGTGTTATTATCAAAATCTAATGACTTACAATGTTTAGCTAAAAGGTACAAGGGTAGTGACAGAAATACAACAACAAAAAAATTAACATACCTCCACCCCCAAGGTGAAACATGACATTGGAATGATCTATCCCTGATATCTGCAAAAGAAGAAAGAACATTACCTCTAGATCCCAACAAGCAAATGTCAACAACTATCAACAATTTTCGCATCCAGTGCAATGCAAGGTGCTGCTAAACTGTACACATTTTGTCTGACTTACATTTAAATGAGGAAATGTAATTGTTTAGGTTCTGTGTGGCGTCTCTCACTAGGACCGCATGTTATGTTTTAACTTTTGTAAGGCTTGTTTTTGGGGAATGAGTCCAACAATGTTATCCTTAGGTTTAATTTCCACTGCTCTCTTGCCTCTGAATAGCAGCTGGAATCGAGCCAAGGTTATTCCAGTGTAAACGAAACAAGGTCATCTACCTGACCTATCAAACATTATTTGTGTCATTAGACAGGTCTCATAAAACTGTCAGTTGACCTGTGCAATTTTATTTACAAGATAAATGTTTACTTACAGAGCTAATATAATTATACTTATATCTACATTTGCACTTACAATATACTTGCTACTTACGCTACTTATACATTGTACATGCACCACCTTCAATACCTATATTACAATTTACAATTACGTTAATTAATGTCATGACATTTGGCCTACTTCCTGTGCTCTTTTTTATTAGAGATAAACTGAATAAACATATATTAAGTTACATAGTACATACTATATTTTATTTCTCTACATAACACTAAATTATGCTATGCTGCTACCTTACTTCAACCACGACCATCGGAAAAAACACTAAAATTACTTACAATAGATTCATGAATGAGACATATGCACTTAATAAATTATATAAAAGAAGGAAAATTAAACCGACAGAAAAGAGATAAAGTGGAAAAGGAGAAAAAAAGCCTTACAGGTTTTCTTTTGCTTTTATTTTAATGCACGAAAAGGTATGATCATAAATGTTTTTGGACCAAAAATTGTTGGTTTATTAATTGGATTAGGACTGTTTTAAAACAATTTATTTTTGAACAAAGCAAGACCATTTCTTAATGAGGGAACTGTACTTGAAAGAGGTCACGATATATTTTCAAGCTCTAACTTTTCTTGCACAAGGGTGGTGAAATCCACAAATTGGTATCCGACTCCTACTATTAAGGGAGCGAATGTCGAGAGAGTATTTGCCAGTAAGAATAAGGTGGTTTAGCACCATACGTTATTTCATATTTTGGAGAATAGATTTCTTCTTACAAGAGAAGAACACCAATCATGTAAATTCTTACCAAAAAGATACTGCTAATGAGCAATCAACACTGTTTAATGTTAGAACAAAATGAACAGTTAGGACTGGAAGCGCTTTTTACTTTGTACATTATAGCAAGTAGGAATTTCTCAAGAGATCTAAACTCTTAAACTTATCCAGAAGCCTTTGAACAATCATGATATGCCATTCAACAATATGTCATTCACCAGAGAGGTAATAAAGCACTGCAGGAATTGCTGCTGTTTAAAACTAGTCATCAAAGGAACACTGACTTAAGGGGTTTTTTTAGCTAGTGTTAACCACACCAGCCATTCTACGATCATGCCAGCAAAAGGGTAGGTAGATATAAATACTGATACTCAATTCATGTATCATTTGTACACAGAGTAAAAATTAGATTGGAATGTATATATTTATTTACTTATTATCAAGGAGTATGTTACATTTTACTATAGCTCCAGAAATATTGTAAAAATTACTTACAGAGTAATAAAAATTAATCTTTTTTTCTTTCACGACAAATGTATTGGGTAGCTCATTTGAATTACATTTCACTACCAAAATTAAGATGGAATTATAAGTCAGCCAGAGTGAAACTTCTACTTTCAACTCTAGTCAATAATGTAAATAAATTTGTGGGTGACTAAATATTCAAATGAGGGAATCATTAACAAGTGTTGCCTTTACAGGACATGGTGTTTTTGGGGCATGGCACAAGGTGATTCTGACTTGATTATGTGTGTAAGTCAGAGGATGAAATCCCCAGTGTGAGAACATTCAAATACAATCTTATAATGATTTATCTTTCATCTGGTTCAATATTGAAAAGTACAAGATGGTTCTAACTTTTAACTCTGTTGATGAAGCCTTATTGTGTGATCTCCAGATAAACAAAATTACAGTACCATATGGTTCAGTTCAGCATAAAAATAATTCATTATTATACTGTAAAAGGTGGTTGTAGCTAGCCTTAAAGTCTTGGGATAAAACTCAAGTGCACATCATTGAACTGACAGCTATTGACAAATATTTAACTGCAAGCTGTTGCTTGTGTATTTGTTTGCAGGTTTTGTTTTTCAGATATAGACTGCGGCATGCAAGCTTGCGAGCAAACCTGATATCAATGCTTATTAATCACCTGTTTGTAAACATTAATTCTGTACTTTTATTTGTTAAACATTTAGCCATTTATTACATGGCCTCTGCTTCAAAAAGCAAATGGCAACTACGTAACCCAATTTCTAATGATTGCATACAACAACAAAAATGTATGATTTTTGTTAAATTGATCAAAAAAATCTGCAGAGGTTGTGCAATTACTGTTAATATCGAATCAGTTATGAGCCTCATTAGACCCTTGATTTGAATTTGGATAATAATAATAGTACTTTATGTTATATCAGGACTCAGTTATTCTGTCAGTAACTACCAACTGAAGTAAGTTAAATTTGCATGCAGCAAAGTATTGGACAAACTAGTAAAAACTAACTTTCCACGGAGGAGGGGAAATTAAGGGGCGTGTGATCTTCCCTTTCCTGCACCTTTCCCACATGAGTCCTGCCCCTTCCTTAGTGGCTACACCACCCATTGTGTAATGTTGTGAAAATCTCCCTATTTTTTTCGTGTTCCCTCCTCGGGAATCCCACTTCATATCCTGGCATGTCACACATCCGGTATTGCCCTCCCCCCTACTTATTTTGATCCTAGGTTCCTATACCTATGTCCCCTTCTACTAAAGGTGGGGGAGTGGGGAGGGGGGCTGCCTGTATTCCAAGGTTTCCTAGCGACAAAAACATGAGTGGGTTACTGATTTATAGCTGGCTAATTAATGTTGCCTCCATGAATTTAGAAGGGAGTATTGTCAAGTAAATAGAAACAGTTGAAAAACATATGAAAGAATATAAAAATAAGAAAAGATTTGCCATTTCCTTAAATGTTAAAATACCTCAAGCACTCCAGTGAAGTGGGTCAACAAAAATGAACAAACAGTTTATATGTATTTGTTTTGTTTTTGAAAACTTGTCTGACAAATATCCATTTTACTAATGGCTGACCCTAAATCATGTTTCCTGCCCTTTAATTCCCCACATGGGGAGAAGTATCTGATACAAAAATAATTTTCAGTCACTTAAATCTATTGTAAACATTTTTTTATTAACTTGTCCTTTCTGAGATGAAAAGTTAAAAAAATTTAGGCATACACAGGCAACCAGCTTTTACTATTCGCTTTTAATGCTTACATCTAGACCAAGCATTTACTGAGGTCCAGAAAACATGTACTCCGCAGTGTGAAATAATTGTATAATTTTTGGCAATAAAACAGAATGTGATATATACTATCACAACAGGGAAGATGTGATCCGTGTTAACACCACCAGACAGATGGAAATGGCAAAAACGAAATTTCACTTGAAAAATCATACGAGTTATTTACGACCCGGGGAAACTCATTGCAATCGGCCAGCGGCCGACAGAGACATTTTGAATGTGTCGTGTTGAACTGTCAAAAGCGTCCATGTAGTTCAATGGGTTCTTTTGGTAAGTACATTCAGATATCGTGTTAACACGGATCAAATTGCTTGCAAAGCAACACCGCTCCTTGTCTGCCCGCTTTAGCCTTAAAACACAACAACAAGCGAACGTTGTCTATACTTAGTGGGGAAACCTTTTCCTCCCCAGTATTTGACATATTACACCGCGGTGTACTTATGTGCGACAACAACATTCAAGTCACTTTGAGTTGTAAGAGTATTTCTGTTTGAAAATAATCGATCTCTCTTTATTAAGATTCCATACAAGATTCAAGGAACGTTTTTAAGCATGGAAAGTTTCTAAGCATGAACAATGTCAAATCACCGACTTCCTGAAATGAAACCTCGCTATTCAATTTCGTCGTCGGCAACTGACAACACAAGGCTTTATAGTACGAGTTCATTGAATCAATGTAAATTTGTTCAAAAACGATGTCACAAAGAATTTGAATGCAGATCGATGCAAGCGAGAAACGAGGTTTATTCATTGGGTAACCTGCCGAAACATCCGTTCGCTAGGTGTCAAATACAATATTTTCGTACTGTACCAGCAACAATCTAAGCCACGTAAGTGCAAGGCCGGTTCGCTCAATCGCAGATCTTGGTACAATGTTGCCCTCGAGGTAAACAGTTTGTAAATACAACATCTCACTCGCCTGTAAAGCCCTTTGACACTCAGGGGTTGGGTTTAGTGGCAGTTTACCAATAGGAGGTATTTCAAATACGCTATTCATTTCACACATTTACATGCAAGCGTGCTTATCATTAAACTACAAAGGACTTCGATCGTGTTTTCCTTAGCGAAGACACGAAATGCTTTATTCCCCCAACAAAGCCGGGAAATGCTCTTAAAAGTAGCCAGGTAGAAGAAAGAACTAGATTATAGTTTTCTGACACCGTACAAGCGCCAAATTCCACACTAGTTTACTATAAAGTTACATAATTTAATGAAGCATACCAAACAGTGTGTCAATCGACGGAACACGCAAGGCCAGGCAGTGTTGAAACAAGCGACGCCTAGCTCGAAAGAAATACAAGACAACGAACTTACCAGCATGAAACTGTTCCTTCTGCCGTTTGGCTGCTCTTTAGAAAGCTTCGAAATTATCGTCTCCAGGTTCTGTCTAGGAAATAAAGCGAAATCATTTTAATTACAATCAATTTTCACACCAAACACATGTGCGTGAACAACCCATTCAACTTAGGCGCCAACCCGAACAGGCATTTCGCAAACAACGTGGATGCCTTCTAAGAACTCAAACCGGCTGCAAAATTACCCCTTTCTCGTCTCTCCAAATTCCCCCATCTCAATCCCTGGTCCGATGGTCTTCGCTTTTGTGAAAGCACCGAATTTTGTGAACTAAATACAGGATTATTGTTATCGGCGAAAGGTCAACATGTCTTATGCCTCCACCATCTTTGCATTCCTGGTCGCTCTAACTGGAACCCTGGTCAGCGGTTGCTTCTTGTCACGCGAACCTGACACGCAATCGATGTACCGGAAGGAAAAAAGACTGGGTCAAACTCACGCAAACACGACATTCGCTCTTGAATTGACTGGTATAAGTTGGAAAAGTCGATTTTTTCCAGCCAGCAAATTTCTAAGACAGAATAATGACAACCTGATAAATCTTTTTCTCATCTGGTTGCAAAAAAATGGCGTCGTCTTTGGTTCTAGTATTCCGATCATTCGTGATGCTAAGTAGTTCGCCAATGGTCGGATCACGCAACCGGTTACATGCAAGATGCAAAAGAAAAGAAGCGAATTCAGAGCAAAATTGCAAGCGTTCTACTGGCACATAAATTTTTTTTGTTCGCCAACCTAATGAAAATAATATATTCAAATATATACACTTTTTCTGACAATTATTCGTTCATCGCTTAATTCTTCTTTGGCACCAAAGCTTATGGTCACGAAACGAGCGTATATTTCAACTTAGAATGCAGGGCAGCGCTGTAGATAACTTAAGATAGCTTTTAAAAGGTAAAGATGTGAAATAAATTATGTTCATATAATTCTGTTAATAACACGTTCTGAACTGAGGTTGCATTTCTTCTACAGGAATCATTAATTTCCCCTCAAATAAAATTTAGATGTCAAAAAACAATATCGCTTCGAATTCAAAGAAAAGTCTTTCCTTTTTCCGTTTTAGTGAGCATGTCTCTCTCGTCTTAATTGACAAAAAAAAACTGATGTGTTGAATTGTTTTAACTATGATCTCCCAGGAAATATCCGTCTATCCGACTTGCGCCAACTCGGATTTTGCAATTATCAGTCATAGCCGGGAGTCGCCGCCATCATCAACAAAGCTTGGATTCAGCACGTGGCGTGTTGCATGGACGTTGTAAACGCTGTTTTCATTGAATTGCGTTTTGATGGCAAAATATATTGCGTGTGAGTCATCTGAAGAGATTACATGCACTGTTGTTATTGTTTTTAAAATAATTGAAAAAGCTTGTCCGAATCTTTGAAATCCGGTTAAGCATTTGTGAATATGGTTTTCCACTTGGCCCAATCCCCGCGCGATCGTAGGGAGAGCTAATAGTGTGGGTAGGATGAGTGGATATTTTCACATACAAGCAGATAATGTGTTTTTGTTTCAACATACTGAGTACTAATATCCACGATTACACTATTCATCGTAGTAAGGTCACTTCTAGACCACGAGCATTCATCGAATAAGCGACATATTTCCTTTTCGTCTCGCCCATTGTCTCTGCGGTTTTTGCTTGTAATGTAATTACTCAATTGTCCGTGCAATTTAAGACCATTGTGAATTTCCGATAAAAGATGTTGGTTTGCTATCTGATTCGAAAAGTCTCTGACTCTCATTTCATTAAATCAGGGGTAATATAGCATTTAATATACACCCGGGGGGGAAGGATTAAAGATAATCAAAGTTTCGTGATTCATTACTTTTCTGAGCTCCATGTAGCGTTCACTGTAGCTATATGTGACAAGTCTTTCTTTGGATTTGTAAAGCTTTTTTTTCCCGGGGGGAGATAACCAAATTAATTGGTCAAGTATGCTCGTCGAGTTACCATAAATTCGTAAAGGAGACCGATCTGGGCGTGACTCGAGCTTCATTGACCACTGTTGATAACCATCCGCTGCGACTGGACTCGAGAGACCGGCGGTAATGGAGCCTAAAAACAAAATTAAAAACGTTCTCTTTTTTATATAATTGTTTCTTCTAGTGCACCGTAAAAGGTGTACTTTGATAGCTAAAAAAATAGACGTTTCGTCATGAATAACCCAAGTGAGAT
>Ga0126337_10001896_pt1 | contig 13019 bp, 6 predicted proteins | sample DipCmetagenome_FD_92527 | JGI IMG/M metagenome (GOLD analysis project Ga0126337, IMG submission 92527) | Coral microbial communities from La Bocana,Puerto Morelos, Mexico - Diploria C A metagenome | ecosystem: Host-associated > Invertebrates > Cnidaria > Coral | place: La Bocana,Puerto Morelos... | reverse complement strand
CCTTTGATTCATACAGTTCATTGAAGAATGAACCGCTCTTTCTTGATGGTGGATTTCATAGCTGGTTGTGGCATTATCCATCTGTTGCTCTGAAAGCAGAGTTGCCAAAGGTAGCTTGAAACTGAGAGATAGAGAGAAATTCATGTAATGTATATTCACAATGTGTCAAAACTGCAAGAAAACCATATTAAGTAATTATAGAAATACAGCTACATTTTGGCTCAATTTTGGCAATCAAGGATTTACTGTACGGTAAATCTACTGCTATTAGATTGAAAGAGAATTTGAGTCTACAAGATGAGATTTTTAATGAGGGAGAATGCTTTACATTGCCAGCGTCCATTTTCATGACTATGTTTGCAATTTGTTTAATGTACTTCCACCCATATTTGGATTATGTCTTTTCTTTGTAGCAAGAATGTCATCTGTACTGTTTCAATCTATAACAAACAACATTCTTCACTCTTAGGTGCAGTCACAACCAAAACTGGTTACTCCCATAGATCTATCATCCTTAGACTATCCTGAACTTCCAAAAGAGAAAATATCATCACCTCAGTTGCCATCACCTCCTGAAACTGGTCATATCAATAGCAACCTCCAGTATCCAGCCCTCCCAACGGCAGGTCTTCAAAATGTGGATGGCCAACGTCTTAACACAAAAGGCAGTATTGAACAAGACAAATCCCTACCATCACCTTCCCCAGCTCCTATCCAACCTACCCCCAATGTACCACCCCCAGGTCCTGTGCACACCACTGGCCCAAACTATAATCAGCCAGGAATTCCTCCAGCTGTCTCATCTTCACAATCTGACAGAAAACCGTCCCAGACTGGTTCTCATAAATTGGATCCAAGGAATGTGCCATCCTCACAACCTGGTGCTCCAATATTGCAACCTTCAGCACCAGGAATACAGTCTTCGATGGGAACTGCTCAACAGGCTGTTATTCCAAATCCAGCAGGACCTAGGGCACCAGGTTCTCCACCAAATACAACAGTACCACATCCTTCAGGTCAAACAGGTCTTCAGGCAAACACTTCTAGCTCTGCCCCTCAAATGGCACTGAGTACCCAGCCATCTTCTTTACTAAGTGCAACTGCTCCAAAGCCAGTTTTGCAACCTGGTGTGCCATTCTCAAGCCCTTCAAGCAAGCCATATGCTCAACCTGGTATTTCATCACCTCAATCCACTATTTCACAATCTAGTTCATCTTCAAACATGCCAGCTTCTGGTTCCCAGCCTGCTAGTATGAATTCCACACCTTCAACCAGCCAAGTTACTTCAACAATGTCAACTTTATCTCCTGCTGGAGGACCTCAGCTGTCTTCAAAATTACCAGCACATCCACAAGGACCTGGAGTTGCTACACCACCTGTTTCTGGCCATGTGCCTGGTCAACAGAGTGTACAGCCAGGAAACCAGCCACAAGTTCCATCAGTGAGTCAAGTGTCTCATGGTGGTACTCAATTTCCTGGACAGTCCTCCCTTCCAGCAGCACAACATCATCAGGCAGCCACTTCACCCATCCCAAGGGCAGATCCAAAAAATAATTCTAATGGAACAGAAACAACTGTTAATTCAAGTCAAGTTTCTCCTGCAGGACATGTAGTCAATAACCATCAGAAGCCAACTCATGCTGGTCCTAGTGGGCCTATAAAACAGCCACATGGTGAACAAAAGGCGTCAAAGTCTTCTCAACAGGCTGTTTCTAACACGGCAACTACCTATGTAACTACACCAGGCTTGCCACCTGGCTGGGAGAGAGTTGAAAGTGGAGAGAAAGTTTACTACAAAGATCACAATACTCAAACGACACATTGGCAACTACCCACATCAGCAACAAGACCTACTGCACCACAATCTAGTGTGCAAAAGCAACAGCAGTCTCAGTCAGGCATAAATGCTGTTGCACCACAATCTAGTAGTGTAACAGGATTGCCACCTGGCTGGGAAAAAGTTAAACATGGAGATCAAGTCTACTACAAAGATAACAATACTCGTTCAACACAGTGGGAACCACCCTCATCTGAGACAAGACCTGCTGCACCACAATCTAGTGTGCAAAAGCAACAGCAGGTTCCTATAAAGAGGCAATCTTCGACAGAAAGGCCAATGCTGCGCAGATCGAATTCCTCACCAAACCTTAAAAAGCAGAGTGATCAAGGCACTTCTGGTCCTAAAACACCAGTAATAGATCGCTTATCAAAACCAGAACCGGGGCAAACAGGTCCAGCCAGACCAGTTGTAAACCGCAGTGCTAAACCTTTGTCTGCCAACCAGCTTGATAGCTTTAACCCTAGCTATGGAGGTCTGGGATCAGGATTAACAGGACTCCGTAACCTGGGAAACACTTGTTATATGAACTCCGTTGTACAGTGCTTAAGCAGTGTTTCGCCTTTGGCTGCATTTTTCATTTCAGGGGCATACAGGGACGATCTTAACAGAAGTAGTCGGGATGGAACAAAGGGTAGGTGGAAAAAGTTGAAATATGAATACATTACAAATGTTGTTTTTGTTAAAGGGAAACTATTATAAGATGGACTTACACGCAACCTTTCTAGAAACAAACCTTAGTTCAAAACAGTACCTACATGTAAGGGAGTTTGAAAAACTTAGGTCATCTTTAGCAAGGGGTAAATTACTACAAAAACCAGGGAAAATGCAAAGGAAATTAGTTTGAGTTTAACATTGCCGGTAGATTGAAATTATTGATGTCCAGTAGTATAGTATATATTAATTATGTAGCTTTTTTAATAATGATCTTAGCTTGATGTTAACCAATGCAAGTGCATATGCCCATAACTTAACAAAATATTTTTCAGGGGAACTAGCTGAGAGCTTTTCGGCTCTTGTCAGAGTTCTGCATTCTGGACAATTCAAGTGTGTTTCACCAGGAGATTTCAAACGAACAGTTGGAAAGTTTAAATCCCAGTTCTCTGGTTATGACCAACAAGATTCCCAGGAACTGCTGGCTTTCTTAATGGATGGCTTACAAGAGGATCTCAACAAGGTATTGCTGGTACTGGTTAGGTTAAGTAATGTAAGTTTAGATCTAGCTAGTTCTGGTCACAATTGTCAAGTAAAGGCCAAACCCTTAGTAAGAGCAACCTACCCACATGGTGTTCGAGTAACATCGTATCCAGGGTAGCAGTAACAATGTTGCACAATGTTACAAAAACAAAAAGACCAGTGCCACAAATGTAACTTGGCCTATCCACCCACCTACCTACCTAGTGCTAACTTACCTGTTACCTCCTTAACCTTCTCTCTACCCACCTACCTACTAAGAGGGTTGTACAGGGGGAGGGGTCCTCTGGCACGTTTCGCAAATGAGACAAAAGGAGGATCACGAATCAAGAATATAAAAATTTTGTTTTCCGGAATCATGAAAATAAGAGTGCTTGAAAAAAGCAAAATCGTGAAAGGCTAAGTCACAGCTCCTTGTTGCAAATGGCATACCCAAGTCACTCTCAATAGATGACTCTCTCAAAATCACAAAGAGTAGAGTGGTAAAATTGCGAATATCGGTCAAAAATTCAAGTCCTTCTTGGGTCATGCAAAACCTTCAGGTCACAGATCACGGAGATAACTTCAGGTTTCACCAAAAATACAACCAACTAATCATGCATCTCAAGAATACCCCTTTATAACCCTCTAGTAATGTTCCTCCTTAACCCACCTCCCTAACTCCCTCCTTACTTAAAATGAATGATAATATTTAGAGAGGAAGCCTTGTCAGCCTTAGCTGGCTTTCATGCAGGTCCTCTATTCTGGTTTAACTGGAATTTGGAGGATTGGTTTTTGTGAAGGGAGGAAAATAGGACAACCGTGAGAAAAACCCTTGAAGCAAGGCAAGAACCAGCAACAAACTCAACCCGCATATGTCACTGGGCTGGAATCAAACCCTGGCCACATTGGTGGGAGGGGAGTGCTCTGACCATTATGCCATCCCTGCTCCCCAAAGGTTCCCCTAGGCTTCCCCTACTTACCTACCTTCCTACCATGCATCCCACCTACCTAAGCTACCAATGGTTTACCTCCTTCTTTTCCTACCTATGGGCCTACCTATTCTCAAGAGTGAATAGTTAGCATGAAGTACTACAACTTTAACTCCAATAAATCCAGGAATTTTTCTGTCATGTATGTTTTTGTAGGTTAAGAGCAAGCCATATCTTAAGGCACCTGCTGATGATCTAGACCCCCAAACAGCTGCGAAAATTGCTTGGGAAAACCACAAGAAGAGGAATGCATCTATTATGGTCGAGTTGTTTGATGTAAGATGACAAATTGCTATCTTTTTCTTCAATTAGAAAATTGAGGCCAGAGGTTGAGTGTACAAGTTTTGCCATACTATTGTGCAAATGGCAAGGTGTCCAGTTATAATGGTCCTTTACAAAAGGTTACATTAATTGTAATCTGTCAACTGTAATTAGATATTCAGGTGACTGTGCCCCAAAAACATAACACAAGAAGAAGAACCAATCAGAGACAAGAGATATGTTTAATATTGTTTAATATTGTGCTCAATTGTTTCCAGGGGTTGTTCATGTCAACTGTAAGGTGTCTGTCCTGTAGCAAAGAATCCAAGACTTTTGACACTTTTTCCAACCTCACCCTTCCTCTGCCACCCAATGCAAGTCGCTGCTCACTCCAGGTATGTGTATTTACCTGTGTATGAATTAGTGAATATAATAGTAATTGAGTTGATTCAGACAACTCCAATATGGAGGACAATAGTATAGGCTATCAGTTTCAGATTTTGTTGAGAGTTTTGAGAAGTGCTAGCAGAGCTATGGCACACAAGAAGAGCCCAATACCTAAGAAAATTTGATAACACATCAATCTCAAAGGTTTATTGTCATATGACTGTCCATATATGTACACAGGTCCATACACCTAGCAAAAATACTCAGAAAAATTAGAGAGTACGTAGCACCTTACCATGACAGGGTGACGAATTCCCACGTAGACTCTGTGACCCCCTACCCCCTGTGATATTATTTTATCATGTCAGCCTGCAGCCAACCAGCGGTAATATAAAACAGCAGTCACAGGGGGTAGGGGGTCACAGAGTCTACGTGGGAATTCCATGTTATGGTTAGTTGACAGCTTTCTTAACAAGGTATCATTGTCTGGTATCATGTGACCATATTGTGGGCTCAGGTTCTTTTTAAAGTTGACCGCTGACCCAATACACTGGGGGAGAAGGAGGAAGTATGTGCAAAGTCAAATTTGAGCACAAATTATTACACCTGGTGTGTTGTTCACTTTTCCTCCAGCATATTCCTTGCACAATCATATTTTTTTTTGATACCAGTAATTTCTACAATCTTGGTTATGCTTATTGGGTAAGTTTGTTAAAATTTAGCTGGACAAAAGCAAAACTACAGGCTGAACAATTGCATGCTTACAATAATTTTTTGAACATTTCTTGATTTTCTGATCCAAGAAAAATAAATCCTCTTTTTTTCTTTTTTTCGTTTTTTTTTTTTGTGGCAGCTTATTGTTTGAATGTGTAATAATTTTTAATTAAAATCATTCTTTTTACTGTTCATTTAAGGATTGCTTAGCCTTGTTTACAAAACCTGAGAAAATGTCTGGAGATGACAAATGGTGAGTAAAGCAGTATTTTAAACATTGATCCCATAGTGCTCTCTTACTCACACCCAATTTCATGATGAAATCTGAGGACTGCAGTGTATAAGGGATTATGGTAGCCATCAGTGACAAGTTTCCATTTATTTTTTTATGTCAGGTTTTGTCCAAAGTGCCAACAGAGAAGGGAAGCCAGCAAAACAATTCAGATCTGGAGGTTACCAGCCATCCTTGTTGTACATCTCAAAAGGTAATCAAGAATGACTTTCCATACACAACATTTAATGTGTTCATCTATGAATCTAATGATTTATGAGTGGTACTTTCATCTAGAGAAACATTTTCAAACTCAGACTTTCATTGTTTACACTATTTACAAGTCTAACACTGATGAAATTAAAACATTGACAAGGAAAACACAGAAATGGGAAAATCAAAGTGATGTATGGGCAAGCTGTAGATTTTCCAGTAAATAATGATTGACTTAAGCTAACCTTTGCATAAAATGAAAATACATTTTTTCATAAAAAGACGATAGGAAAACCAAGAAATAGTGAAGCTGTTAGCAGAAATGGGGACAATTTTTTTTTTCATTTTTAGATAAGTATCTTAAGTATCTTTTCCAGTACCCTAATCCAAAAATGATATCATATGGGGCTGTGAAGCGTGAAGGCGTTGGTGTGGGGTAGCATGACAGGTTGTGGACTCACATGCTACCCACAGGCTAAACCTTAGCTTGTGAGTGCTACATCAACCAACTTCTTGAAAAAGAAGTGACACCATTAACATCAAGGTGTCAGGTGGCCTGACAAAGATGAAGTTGTTTAGCCTAAAGTGTACACTGTAGGCACTTAGAAAAAGTCATTAAAAATAAAGGCAGGCATTCTAGTTATTAATAGTTATCCTAGCCAGTACATATCTGTAATGCGTTTCATCTAGGTCCATGTAGTGATCTTGTACATTTTTCTGTAGATTTCAATATGAAGGGATGTGGCGTCAAAAACTTCAAACGGGCGTCTCCTTTCAAATGACACAGTTGGACATGTCCAACTTTGTAGTGGGTCCAAAGTCTACAGCACGTTACAACCTGCATGCTGTTTCCAATCACTATGGGACCATGCATGGTGGGCATTACACTGCATTCTGCAGGAGCGTTTATGATAAGAAATGGTACAAGTTTGATGACCAGTATGTTAGCGAGATGTCACCCAGAGAAGTTGTGGTATGTGCACTAGTGGTCTTTTTGTTTTTATCTTTATAGTCATGAAGATTAAAACATTCAAGCTGTGACTCTCCGTTCTGTGTAGGAGACAAATCAGCAGGCACTCATGAGACAAGGAGTTATTCACAAGTGCTTCATTTCATCCTTAACTCCCAGTAAAATTATATCTTGTTCATAAATGAAATATACCTTTTGTACTTGAATTCAGGACATTAATTGCAGGAAACCAGTCATTTAGTCTATGGGTAGAATTCAGCTGAAAAAAAGTTGAAATAAGTTAATTTTATATAGGTACTTACATTCCCACAAAATGCATTTTATTGAGTATTTGGTTGAGCATTTCTTTTTCGAAGTACCGTAGAATTGATATTTGAATGAGTGTTTTTTGTATGGTTTCGGAAAATATCCATGTACCCACTCAAAGGAGGGTTACTGGATATTACAAGGGGGAGGGAAAAGAAGGCATGGGAAAGGTTGGGTAATTTTCTGGAATTATATCATAGATCATTTATTTTTATTACTACATCATACTATACACGTACCATATACCATATCATCAATTATTTATGGTGCGATTTTGTTTCTTTTGTAGACCTCAGCTGGTTATCTGCTGTTTTACACATCATTTGATTTCCAACCCCCAAAGTACTTAATCAAGTCATGAAAGAAATCAGTGGAGTAAATGATAAATTGTAAATAGTTGCAACAAATGTACATGCCTTTGGCAAAGGAAGATTGGGTGGATTAAAAATTTGTTTAGCCCTGTAATCACACTAGATGTTTGGTATGGCCTGAATAAAATTATTATTTCAAGTAGGCATTTATTGTAAAATATTATACCTCAGGGTCACCAAAAAATGTATTATTGACAGAGATAATTTACATTATTTTTTTCCAAGTGGGCATGGTAACGAATCCTACAATCTTATTTACAGTTGATGTGATGTCTTACAAGGTTTTATCAACTTAATAAATGTAGATGTAGATCTGATTGGTTCTTTGAGCGGTCCGGATTTTCCACAGTCAATGCTTGTGTGAGTTTTTTTCCATTAGTTTTTATTGTTTTGAAAGCTTGGAAAAAAATAAATAAGTTATTTACTGGCTTAGGGTCGGTCCGTATAGTGAAAAACTGTGACCTCGGACTTGAAAATGCTGCCCTCAGCCTGTGGCCTTGCGCAGCATTTTCAAGACCTCAGTCACAGTTTTTCACTATACGGACCTCCCAACCAGCAAATAACATATATTTATTATGTATAAAATATGTCATACAATATTATTGTAGATCTAGATGTTCTCATGCAGTGTAGAAGCAACAAATAAGTGATGGAACAACTTAGGCAGTAAGCATCAAAAGAAGAAAACAGTGAGATTGTCTGGGAGTATATCTACTCCCAACAACAACAGTTGTTTTTATTTGCACTCACTCTTGCTCCAAATAAGAAATTACAAGTAACAATGGAAATATCAAAAGTAAAATTAGAGTACTAGCTACCTGGAATAACCATAGGGGCTAGTTGAGCTATAAAGGCATAAAGACAAGTATACAGTACAGGAAGTTGGCCAGGGTAAAGGAAGAGTCATTATCACTTCATATATTATATGTTTTTTTTAGATTTGCAGTTTTGTAATTAGTTGTAATATATTGCATTTATTTGGTGAAAAGGAGAGGTTACAAGAAAGTGGTAAATGGAGCGGAGTTCTATTTTCCCAATTTCAATTCAAACTGGAAGTTAATACAAAGAAGAAACCAAACATAAATCAATACTGTTAGTAATCATTAAAAGTGGAATCATTGTTAATCACTGTATCATTTATGATTTACTTCCCTTAGTTATCAGACCACAGAAAACAGAGTTTATTTTTTAGTATTTAGTGGAGGATGATTTGTTTATTTGTTGGTCTCCTAAGTTACCTATTAATCTTGATCCATTGGATTAGATTAAATGTGTTTCACTGCTTGTAGCTTCAGCATTTAAGAGATAGTTCTTACATCAATAATGAAGGGCCCAGTCCTTCATATTAAGTACCTGTCTCCCAAATTCAGTTGGAATCATAATAATATTGTAATTGTCAAAACGTTATGGGCGGGCTAATTACTATGTTGATAGTTCTTCATTGTGTAGCTGTAATGAATGTTTCTGTGTTGGAGTGTAAAGAGCTGAGAAACGGATATTTATGAAAGATTGAGTTTATTACACTGGTCTGTAGGTCAAGCATTTTCAGAGTAATTTGTTAGATGAGGTGGCACGAATAGTATTATGGAAATGTTTTTCAGAGTTAGAGAGACCAGTGTCAAGGGTAGGTCCTGAATTAGGCAAATACGGAGAGACGGGCTGTTAATAGGTCAGCAGTTTAGCATGCAAACAAGGTGAAAGGGTCAATTCTGTTTTGCACTGACTCATTTGCTTTGGTTGTATGCCTAGTTAGATAAAAGAGTATTTGACACAGACTCTACTATAACAGCTAATATTGAATTGGAAAAAAATATATTGCAAAAAAGGGCCTATGCCAAAGATGCAAATTGGAAAGGAAGTTAGGAGATGTAAGAAGTAATAAGTGCAAGTATTAGTAATTATTGCATGTTGATGTATTAAACAGAGTATGCATCATATCCTTGTAATTTTCTAAACCTAGTGTAACTTGTAGAAAGTCTTTGTCAAATGACTGTAAAATAATATATAATAAATAACGAAGTTGATTGTATCAAGTGTGTATTTGTAGATAGCTGACAACAGTGGATACCACTCATACATTGATATCAATACTAGCACTCTTTATCAGATGATGCAATAATGAAATCTGGTCATCTTTTTTTTATATCACAGGTTTACATAGCAACAGTAAAACCTATTAACACCCTTAGCTCTGTCCTAAAGTGCTTGCAACTAAAATGCAAGTTGGGTGACCTCCAATTTGCTAAGTTAACACAGTTCAAAAACCTCTGTTTAAGGTGTGTTGAGCCATCTTAACTTTTTAACTTTACAAAAGTTGTATCTTAATATCCAGGCTCAGTTTTGAGTGAGAAAAAACCTAAGTGATAATTTAGGGTGTCTTCAACAAGTTCTGTTGCTATGGTAACCTTGTATACCATGAAGATGACCAGAACTAATGCAATGACCAAATGACTTTATCCACAACACGAACGAAGCCGACAAGGACCTCTAACAGACCAACTTAATTTGATAGATGGACCTCAAACAGACTTGACTAACAATAAATGGATAGAAACTTACCAATGGAGGAAAAACTTAACACAAGTCTTTCAGCCAATTACATCATTGCTCAACTGACCACTTTCAATGGACCAGATTTGTAACACCATCAAGTGGCAAACACTATTCACGGGTGTGGTTTGAAAATTTAAAACCCCTAAGAGGGACCAGTTCTAAAACAGCACATTATCTTGTCATACGATGTATTTTATTCGTATCAATACCCTAAAAGGTATCACAAAAGCTCCTGCAGAGGACCTTTTGAGGTTGAACAGCCTAAGATGTACCACAACCACTTTCTGAACCCCTGAAAGGTATGACAAGCAGCTCTGTCCTATTTATATCAGAGTCCCCCCACCTGGGACTATTCCCATCTTTACCACATGTACGAGGGTGTTCCTCTCATCTATCCCACATGTAATGTGAATTTCAGTATTGGAAAGCATGTAGCTTTTTTATTCTTCCATCCTCTTCCCTTTTATTATATTGTGCATGGTTTTAAGAGTCTTTCCAAGTGATATCTGTCTATATAAAAGCACCTGTTGAAGGCAGGCTAGTAGGGGAGAATATTGAAAGATGTGAGTGATCTCGTATTGTTTAGGACTGTTTCTTCTTGGGCAGAGGGATAACATGTGAGCAGGGTTAATGAGTTGATTCTCTCCCTCTGAAAACTTGAAGAGCAAATTTTCAAGGGAAGAGTAATTTGCCCACACTGGCACGATCAAACCTGCAATGGTCACTGTGCCTTCAATGGGAATGAGTGCCTTCAATGCAGGAATGTCACTAAATAATAAAATTCATTGATACAGACAAACCAATGCACTTGAAGGTCTTTAACAGCATTGCAGTGGTTTTGCCACGTTTGGTTAAGGCAGTTCTAAAATTGAGTAAGTAGCTTCGCTCACACACAAAATGCTTGCAAAACACTAACTGAAGATAATAAAGACACTTCCGGTACACTAGTGTAGGAAGAGAAAATTGTAATTTCACTAATAATTTTTCCAAAACACAACAGTTTTTTCCAATCTCTTTTTTTCATTTTGGCATTTCAACCTTGTGGAGGTGAGTAATCTATTGTAACACTTTTTTCAGCATAACTCACTCTTGATCACCGGTAGTATTTTTTTTTAACAAAATAAGACTGGAATTTACATGTACAGGTTTCCAACAATGAAAATTGCCTTTAATGGTTTGAGTTTCCAAAGTCATTCTCTTGGCAGGGCCCCTCTACTTTTTACAAACTGGAGACTATTCCTTCCTTTACCATACCACAATGTCTGTCTGAGACACTGCTTTTAATGCCAGCCAGTCAAATGTGTTTTTTTCTTTCTGTCTTACACAAGCAAAGTGTAATGACAATGCAATTCAAATACTGTTTAATACATCCGTTTTCTTGCAACTGTTTTTTTGCTTGGTACAAGGGATAGAAAAAATGTTAACTGAGTAGGTATTGGTTAATGTCCTGGTGGTAAATGTATGTATCACATGTATGTATTTAAACACATACTTGCATCTACATAAGGAACAAACAGTCTTGGCAGAGTTTTCAAGAGCACAAAGATGTGAGAAATAGATTAAACAATTCTTAAGGTTTATGACATCCAAATTCCTAATACAACAACACACTGCCAATTCATATAAACACAAGAGTAGCTTTTCTACTGCTTTACAATGATAGGGGCGATCATTTTCTTGTGGCTGTAGTAGCGGCAATCAGGAGATACATCAACTTCAATGACTTCTGTTGACACATTCTCTTTTAGGAATCCACTCTTCAGCAACTCTGGGACTTGTGTTTCCGCAAACATCTTCTGGATATCGTCGTATTTTGTCTTCAGCAGCTCTCCCCATGAAGTGAGGTTACAATATGTCAGAATACCTCCCGGTTTAAGGAGTCGAAATGCATGATCCCTGATAAACAGGAACTGATGCGTATGCCATGTCTCCTCTGACAATGGATATGTGTCATATAGGATGCCATCAAATGAGCCATCATCCAGGCTTGGAACCACATCTTCCCACAAGCCTGTGGAAATAGTGCTCATTATTACATGCACATAAACTAACATTAGGGTGTATGGCAATATCTACTACTAGGGGGGGGTGGGGGAGGATGACTCCCCCATGAAAAGTTTGGGAATGCTCATTGAGAGCTTTGAATTAAATCCCTCAAGCCTGAAAACAGAAATACTGTCATTTAAGCGTCCTTTAAGTAGTTTCTTCAAGCTAAATGCACCTTAATAGATACTTTGTCCATTTAAAATAGTGAACAACCTAAGTGGGACTAGAATCCTTGATTAATCCCTTAAGTGACACAATGAGCATCCTTGACCATTCCATACGAGAGTAACCTCCACCCCAGTATTCATAATTTCACAGGTGCAAGTGGTTTATTGGCTCACTAGTTCCATGGTTTGGACTTTTAAGTCTCTTTTATTTCCTGTTTTGAATTATGAGAATCTAGTAACACAAATGCCTTAGGCCTGGTTCATGTCATACTTCTGCCGTGTCAAATCAAATTCAATTAGGTTGGCAGAAATGCCACTGTCGATTTATGCATATACATGTAGATCGCACACGTGTTGCAGGTCGTTTTTACCCCAAGTCGTTTCCCTCCAAGTCGTTTCCCTCCAACGTTGCTTACAGAACAAATCTTGCTTCTGTCACCTTTAAAATTTAAAATTTAAAACGTCACCAACCACCTCATACAAAGGTGGCATTTTATTCTCTAGTAATTTGTAAATAACTTAAACGTTGGAACAAAACGACTTTAAGTTGAGGCAAAACGGCCTATGGCGAAACGGACTTGGGGCAAAACGACCTGTTTCCTATAACCCTAGCAGTCGCTGATCTTTATATTCAGACACCCCTCTGTAACAGACCCAGCGGAACCCAACCCAGTGGATTATTCTCCCCTACCAAGTGAAAATTTAGCCTCCCCAGTACCCAGGGAATATTTTGATTTTACCCAGCTATTTTTATGCTT
>Ga0126337_10001895_pt1 | contig 13019 bp, 6 predicted proteins | sample DipCmetagenome_FD_92527 | JGI IMG/M metagenome (GOLD analysis project Ga0126337, IMG submission 92527) | Coral microbial communities from La Bocana,Puerto Morelos, Mexico - Diploria C A metagenome | ecosystem: Host-associated > Invertebrates > Cnidaria > Coral | place: La Bocana,Puerto Morelos... | reverse complement strand
CCCCTCCGAGGAACCAAAAGTCTTCTAACCACAAAAGGAAAGGCGCGGGCCTCCCGCGTTTTTTAAATTAAAACCCCCCCCCCCCCCCGAATGAAAAAACAAACGACATTTGCGGTGATTGAATTATTTGAGGATAGTGTCCCAACTAAGAGATTTTTCAACGTAAAAGTAACTTCTTGAAAAGTGTCCGAAAAGAATCTTCCGAGCTATTTTTCTCGTCAACTTGGAGTAATGCTACACGTACTTGGTACTTGGGAATATGTTTTTTTGTCTCATGTTTTATCGTTACCCATCCAACAAAAGTATGAACAGCGCAAACATCACTCACCTCGTTCTCATCCAGTTGAAGCATCTATTCAAAAATAAAAGAAGGAATTGGCCAATTTCGATATATTACTGAAATTCAGCCTAAAACCATAGACCTCAGTACGACGCTCTTAGGAATAACTACAGAGTTATCCAGAGCCTCGTGTGTGATGAACTATGCATACCCGTAATTAGGTGTTATTATGATTATTGTTATTTTCGTAAGTGCACGTGCACATATGAGGTATTTAAGATGCAGTCTTGTAATTTATGCGTCGGGCGGCCAGTTTCACAATGTAACGGCCAGCGCTGTTTGTGCGCCATTAAAAGACAACATTTTACCGTTATCTTACCGTTATGGTGCCAGACTGGATTTTAATATATCGAAATTGGTCTATTAGTTGCACTGAATACGGTTAATATTATGAAGGTGGGTCGTTCACCAAACCATACTAGTATTAAAAGTATCACAGGATGGCTTACCTCTCTTTCTTGAAGTTGCTCTTCCAGCTCTTTTAGTCTCTCTTTCAAGTTTGTAATTACCCTTTGAGAATCTTTAAAAGTGATAAGCATATCAGTTACTTCGCCCAAAAGATGAATTTGAGTTTGAGTCCTAGCGGGAAATGCCATGAACTACAATATGTCTAATTGGCGTTATCGTCAATTTATCAACCAGACAGTTTACAATAATCTCTGCAGTGCTACGAATCTCGTTCTCGGGAGGAGACGAAAGTTAGGCGCAGTCAAGAGATTTCCGCCTTCTCAGCCTAGCATCCCTCACATCAGTGGTGGCTTTACAGAGCATCTTACAAATAATGATCTGCGCCCGATAAACGTAAATTGGGAAGCATTCTGTGTGGGAGAAGTAGTTGTATCTACATCGGTTCTCGCGTGCTACAATTTTTTAAATACACAACATCGTGCAACAGTGAATAAAGACACGTGTATATCCTAAACAAAGAAAGCTAACTAAGGGTATTTTTGTTTTAATAAAAACAGGAGAAAAAGACTCCACAGCTCCGAATCGTTTCTGTGATCATTTGTTAAAAAGAACAGACCAATCTCAGCGTTGCAACCATTGAAACGAGATATTTACAGACTAGTTGAAAAGTCAACCATTATCGGTTTGTTTCAAATAAATCTTACTACGATTGTCACGGGCAAGTTACTTTGTTTCCATTGGTAACAATCAACAGCCGTGAGTCGCCTACAATAGACCAATTTCAATATATTAAAATTCAGCCTTTAACAATAGACCTCAGCACGAGGCTCTGGGGAATAAACAGAGCCTCGTGCTGAGATCTATTGTCTTTGGCTGAATTTTAATATATTGAAATTGGTCTATTCCGCGCGCTTTGCTGGCAATGACTTCAAATGTGCCGACAAGTTGCCAATGAAAACAGGGCCAGTGGCCGGTAACGACAGCAAGAAAGATTTCTGGTGACCAAACTTTCGTTGAGCCTTACTCAACTTTCGGATAATAGCTTTTGAGATTCTCAAGTATGAGGTATTTCAAACATTTGTCCTACAATTAATTCCTCGTACTACCTAGTCTTACCTCTGTTTTCTGAACCGTAAATTCTGTCATTTCCCAGATATCTGTTGTTTTCTTCATATTGTCTAATCTACAAACGAAATTACATATGAAATATTTACTATGTTTGCATGACTATCACCTTAACATTACTTAAAATAGGAAGAAAGGAATATGTTTTCTCTTAATACGTGAGTATCAACTACGCTACACACAATTGGCTTAAAAAAAACTCGCGCCACTTTTTTAAACCAATCGCGACTCACTCGCACACGTTTTCCCGCGCTTTGCGTCAGCTACACGTGATTACCTCGAGTTTTGATTGGCTCACTGTATTTTCTGTACTCTTTGTGATTGGCTAGAGTGATTACTTTGGTTTTGGTTTCACGACACTCAATTGAAAACCGCTCTATAAATAGCTCAGATTTTAATGTGTAAACTACTCGAATGATTTAATAGCCTGAATATTGTTTGTTTTCTTTTTCTGTAATTCGTGGTGTGCCTTTAAATTAGTGGTGTGTCTGTGTCTTGGGAGACGCAGGTCTACATGTTCAATAAAGTTATTTTAATGTATATATGCAAACACGAAACAGAAAAAGTGGTCAGTTTCAAATGTTTTGTCAAGTATGTGGGAGGTTAAAGTGACGACTCTATTCTTGGACCAAAAGGTTGGATTAGCTGGCGTTGTTTTATGACACATCACACCTTAAAGACTTGACCAAGAACCTAAAATTGATAAAAGTAAAAAATTCAAATAAGAAAACTTGGCCTAGCTTTTTCCGAGTTTTTCACATCCTTGTGTGCCGTAATGCGAGTTTTAGCTGGACGTTAGGTTTGCTCTGCATCCAAAATATTCAGTTATAATAATAACAAGCCAGTAATTCCAGGTTCTGTTCTGAGAAGAGTGAATTGCAGGCGGCGGGCGTGAAAGAGAGAGTGTTGGATTGAGCCGGAACGAGACGGCCTTGTATGTCTACAGAGTTCTCCATAGACTTTGAAGTAGTCAGCTAAAACTTTAAAGTAGCCAGCACTTGCAAATCAGACGTCCAAACACCTGAGCCTCTAAATCTAAATTTTCTTGTTGGGGTACGTCACGTTCTTTGCACCACGTGCTCTTTGAAAAACTCAAAACACGATGGAATATACGAAATACGCGGACAGAATGGAATAATAGAGATAGCTAGTCTTTTACCTTAGTCGTTGATCGATTAAGTAAGTCTTCTTTCTCGGCAACTGTTCTTCTAAGCTCAGCGATAGCTTTGTCCCTGTTTGCAACAACCAAAATGCTGTGATTAAGCAATTACTGGTTTGAGCAATCGGTATTTTTATAATATTGCTAACAAACTTCAGAATACGTAAACGTGCATTATAACCCAATGATCCACGCTCCTGGCGAAAGCTAAATTTGCTAACCTTGCTTCTCCAGAGAAGTGTATTCCCACTAGTGTTATAAAACAATTGAATCATGCCTCGAGTAAAGATGCACTCGTTAAGTTTTGGCTTTAACACTTTGCACACGCTGTTTCGTTCTTTAGAAACAGCCCGACTATAGACTTGCATGAACATCGACTAAAACTGTAAAGAATTTTGAATTTCTGAATATGCTGTTAAATTTTTTATTTTTTGTATTTTTCTTGTTTTGCCGATAAAGTCACGATTTCCCTTTTCAGGAGGTGGTTTTCTTTGCTTTAAATATTTTATTTACATTCGCTAAATAAAGTATTATAATGTTCTAATGTTTATATCACGTTTCAGTTAAGTCACAATTCTTTTAGCCTATTTTATTTATAATATAATTTCAAGTTAGTTTTTTTCTTGTACCCATGTTATTTTCTTTAGTTGGATTTTTAAGTTTTGAAACTCGACTCAATCTAGTAACTCTTACTTTTCTTTCATGCTCGTGTAAAATACATGCTAAGGCATACATCAATCTTACCCACTGCGCAAGACCAAACCAAATAAGAAGCAATTCAAAACTCACCTCTGTTTTAAAACTTCTTCCGCGTTTTGATAGCGAGCCTTGACAAAGAGAAACATATGGTTAAAGTCGAAATACTGACATAGTGCAATTCTTGCTTTACGGTCACCCACTTGTGAAGAGTAACAGTCGTGAAAAACGAGCTTTCATTGAAGGATTGCTAAATATTATTTGCAAAGAAGTGCAGTATCTACGACAAGGATTGTGATTATACCTTAGTGTTGCTGAGTTCCTCTTTGAGGCTTTCCATTGCCTCAGGACTGAGGTTACTTGTAAAATGAGAGGGTGAATCAACCTGTGATTGAGTGAAAACAAAAACTCATCATTCACGTATACTAATTTCATAAAAGATGACAATGGACGACCACTCTGAAACTTTCCGTCGTACTCTAATTACGGCTTCAGAAAGCACTACATTGACATTGTGATTCAATTACAAGGATAAGTTTAGTAGTATGCAGTTGTATGGGTAACTTAGAAGTACAATACATGAATTGAGTAGTATAGGGAATTTTAAATGTAGAAAACATCTACTTGTAAAAATATCCCAGTTCCAGATGGGGTTTAAATCCACGACCCTCCGTGATCAAGCCGGACGCTCTAACCACTGAGTTACTGGAGACTATATGTGAGCAAGGGTGATATGATGACTTGACTTGGCACATATGAACTCACTAACTGTATTACGCATTCACATTGAGGTATATCAAAGATGCAACCAGCCACCCTATAAAGAGAATATTCACCCTTGCTCAGTACCAGTAGCTCAGTAGTTAGAGTGCCCGGCTAGATCAAGGAGGGTCTTGGGTTTAAATTCCATTTGGAACTCGGATTTTTTTCCGAGTTGATGTTAAATATATGAATTAGGTCAAATATTAAAACCTATTGGCAAAAGTCCGTCTGCAAGGACGTGGTTTATGCTCTTAACCTGTGATGCAATAATACTTTATATTCATATAATTTGCTGTTTATTTACTTTCAATATAAATACTATACGTTTCACGTGTATTAAGGTTTAAAGACCGCCTCAAACCTCGCAAGACAGGAATACGTGTACAATGCAACGACTTTATTATATATTACATATATTTTTTCAACACAATTCAGTCACAAGAACATTGAAAATAAAATCTAGTTTATCGACTACGAGGCCTTATACCCTCTGTAAGCGACTAAGGAACAATTATGATCTAATACGCAGCGTTAGTTCTCTTCCTATCACATGTTCACCCTCGATTTTTTGTTTACATCTCTTTGCTCTCTTACCTTACTCTCTTTAAAGCAAGTTAAAAGATCATTTTTCTCCTTCAGCGTCTCCTCGAACTTAGCGATCTGAAGGTATTGAAAATTAATGTAGAAGTTCTTGGGTTAATTGAAAGCGTCCCAAAGCGCACTCAAAATTGATATTAATTATGAGAAAAAGAAAAGGTTAAGGTTTTAGATTTGATTGGTTTACAAGCCTTCGACTTAGTGCAGATTAAAAGTTTCATTTTTTTTAATGCTTAGTTTTACAAAATAATTTAAAGCATAATATCATGGGTGACAAATTACTCCTTAATTTTGGCACGAAATTTCAGCCGTAATTTATAATTTCACATGTGAAATTAGAAAATTGCTATGGCAACGCTTCTGTAACCCAGGATTGTGAGCGTAATTTGTCACCCATGATATTAAAAGGTAACCTAAGGGTATACTCGTGAAATTAGGAAATAATTTCACTTGCGTTTTGTCAAAATTCTAATAATGATTAGAATTTTGACAAAACGCGCGTGAAATTATTTCCTAATTTCACTCGTCACCATTTGATTACCCATACTAATTACTTTCACATATGAAAATACCTTAGGCTTTACTTCGTAGAAATTGTACTGTTAAGTGATTCTTTCAACGATATATTTCAATTCTGAGTTAAACTGCAATTTTATTAACTTTGTTTAAGTATTTTTAATAAGAGTTACCGCAAAGGCTACCAAGCATGGTCACTAGCGACTGAACCCTACCGTTTAACAATATGATATATCCACTTTGCACACCTGGCTTTTAAGTTCATTTGTCTCTTTCATTGCGTCCTCCAAACACAGTGAAACATGTCTATTCTCCTCTGCTTTTGACATAAGTTCGTTCTGTGAAAAGTTTAAGTATATCTTAACAAGTTGTATTTTAACTGCAACCAAAATAATGAGCTTGGAGAATGTTCCTTGGATTCAGTATCCGTGTCTACATAATGTGGTGTATTTGGCCGGGTTGTTCGAAAGCAGGTTAACACTAACTAAAAAGATACCCGAAGTAGTATTTTTTCTTGTATAAAAATGTTCTTCACTTCTTATATTTGGTGTAGTTTAAGATCACACCAAAAAGTTATACAACTGAAATCAGCTTTTCGCTGAGCAGTTCTCGCTAATCCTGGATTAGCTTAATCGGGAATTGGACAACCAGGCCCTGGTCGATAATAAGGGAATCGTTCCTGAAGTCACACTTTGCAGTCTGCTGAACAACCTAGATCTCATGCTCTCTGTCGTTTCCCTCCCTTGCCGTTCAAGGCAACAGAGAGAGAGCCTGCGATCAGGTCGTCTGTCGAAAAAAAAATCCAGTTTTACTGTAAGAAGGATTTGATAAGGCAAGTTTCCGTTAGTGAAATAGTTACTTATACCGACCTGTAGTTGTTCTTTTTCTTCTTCAAGGTCAGCAATTTGTTGCTTGTACGAGTCTTCCTGTCTCGAATATTCGTTCTCGATTATTTTTAGTTGATCCTATCACAAAACAACAACACAAAAAATGTTAAGTGCCATTTTCGCAAATATCGACGCAGCCTTAATCCCTCCTAAAGGTCTCACAGATAGTGCCACTTCTACAAATCTCGTACGAGAAATGTGAAATGACATTAAACCGTTTTGCATCTGATTATTTAAGAAAAGTTAAGGCCTTTTCACAACAAAGAATAACAAAAGTAAAAGTAAAAATTAATATTGAAAAAAAAAGAAGTCTCCAATTTAATTGTGAATACAAAAACCAACAAAACGCACCACATAAAACACGACGTTAATATCAATATTATCGTATCTCAATGTCGCGCCAATAAAAGGACACAGTTTATGTGGGAGAAGATAGAGTGCTGTCCTGGACCCGAGAGTTGCTTGCTGCACAAAGCGCTTGTACTCGGAACTAGTGTCAGCAAGTGGCACATAAGACCATGAGATGGGTTTCACGTGGCACAGAGGCAGCGCGCTGTATAACCATATCAAGCTTATAGAGGAACGATACCCAGGGAATGAGGATGTGACCCGGTTTCTTACCCAAGCCAAGGCAACCCAGGCATTACTTCGGTATGTAACTGAAGGTTTGTTCCAAGAACACGTATCTCAAAACCGTTTATTAAAGAAAGAGTAAATAAATAAGCAAATAAATAACACCCTTTGAGACTAAGGAAGGTCATTATCGGAGTTTTGATCAGGAAAACTTGAAATTATTGAACAAACCAGTGCGTGGGCGTATACAACTGCAAATTTCCAATGGCAATTCAGTGCGATTTTGTTGAAGCGTGGAGTTTAATAGTACGTGAAAAAATAATTGGAAAGCGCAATCGGCGTTTATATCAGTTAGAAATCTAATAAAAGAAGCTTTATGCGAATATGAACTGCGATCTATGTCCACGATGAGACCCCGTGGAGCGGATGGGCTGGTTATCCGCTGTGAACACGTGCTTGTTAATCATTTAATTGGCCGTTACGAATAAAGGGTAGATAACGGCACACGTCGAGGATACAACAGCGTGGTACGTAAGATTCAATTGAGTTAAACATTACAGTGTAGCTCTAGTTTACTCTCTGGCAAACACAGCGATTCTTTTGCTTGGATGTTTAAAAAATAGGTTTTCTTTTAAACATGCAACTTAAACAACCTTGTTGAGTATAAAAAGCAGTACCAAATGAAAGCAAATGTAATGCTAGCTCTGCATGGCTCTCTTCTAAATTTTTGGATGGCAACACACCAGACTTTAAAGTAGGAACCCCATTGTTTAGTCGAATTTTGTCCCTCGAAATTACAAGCCTATTGCCAAGGGAAAAGTTCAACACTTACCAGTTTTGTTTGCATTTCCGTTTTCTCTCTTTCCCTGGCAGCTTCCAGCCGCATTAACTAGTAAGAAAATTGTGTGTGATCACATGAAACCATAACTGTTTAAAATAAATCTTTATTTCGGAATGAAATGGAGAAAACATATTTGAGCTTACAACATACAGTGTACAGAAGACTATCTATGAAAGAGTACTTTGGAACATGCCAAATTCAAAAGGGTGCCTAAATATGTATAAAAGGTGTGTACAGTACCTGGCCTTCCAAGTTTGCAGTGTGTTCCTCAGAGGATAGCCTTCCTGACTTAGTTTCTCGCTGCATTCTAGTCAACTCCTGTTCAAGTTGAAAGTTCTAAGATAACAAAAGAACGACACAAAAGAAACAGATCAACGCTGAAACAAATAAGCTGAGGCTGAATCTAAAACTGACACAGAAGCTGAGCTGAACATCAAGCAAGAAAGAGGTGAGTACATACTTTACTTCTCCAGCTTTCATCATCTTGATCGTATTTTCTTTTACATTCCGTGAGTTCAGTTTCCTTTCTTTCTAGTCTTTCATTTAACGTACTGACCTAGCGAAGCCCAAAACATAAACTACGTCAATGGCGTGAAGACCTCATACAAGTGTGTTTGCTTCTTTGCTTATGTGGGTTATAACTAGTTTTCTATTATCACCTCAAGCAAGTTTCACATGATATCATAGAAAATCCCTTGATATATTTTTGTTACAAGCTTTTTTTTGTGTCTCATTTCTATTTTTCGCTATCATCTCTCGTAACTTTCCGCAGCGGCGTTATATGTTGATACGTGAAAAATTATGTCACGATTTACGGCCGATTATACCAGTTTTTTACACAATACTTGATTTTGGTAGTGGACGCCATTTTCAATCTGGCTAGTTAAAAAATAAAGAAGATCCCAAAGCACCTAAAAGGAGACCACAAGCTGGATGTAATTAATTCACAAGACCAGTTTATAGTTCTAAACAATTGTCGAACAAATCTGGGCGGAATGAGACGGAGCTTAGAGAGTGTTGTCTGGGACGCTTCTTACCAGAGATCCTAACGTATTTATTCGATCATTGGAATTCGTCCTCAGCTCGTTCAGTTGATCCCGAGATTCGCGAAGACGATTTTCGAGTTGCTCTCTCTGCAAATAAAAAATTGACGACACTCTCAATCAGTGGGTTTTTTTTAACATATTGCACAGACAGGAGACATGCAAACACGCGCGAAAAACTGTGCCTGATCAAATGGGTACATACCTCTTTTTCCATGGCTTTAACTTGATCATTGCCTGACAGTTTGCTATCCTCAAGTCTAAGATAAATATAAAAAGCAGGACTTAGATTTTATGTTGGTATGGATGTCGGCTTTTATCAATTTGACTAAGGGAGTGAGATCACTGCGGATGTTGCCTTAAAGGAAAAAATGGGACACACGAATTTAAAAAAAATCAGATGCAAACGAAACGTATTTGGGAAATTTTGGAGATTGTTTTGGAATAGACGCCTTGGATGAAGAAGCCACGAGGACGTGTAAGAAAGGATCTCAGAGGACTTAGTTCTTATTCTTGTTGTCAATCTCACCTTTGCTGAAGATCACCAAGCCGTTCTTTCAGCTGAGTAGTTTCTCCTTCCTTTTGTTCAAGTTCCATTGACACCTGCAACAAAACGAAAAATGATCTAGGCAAAGATATCTTCAAGACACTACAGATGTAAAACCTTAGATTTCAAATACGAACGTAACATCATGTACCTTGTTTTTGTACAAAGTGTGCGTCTGCCTCAAGTTAGCCAGTTCCTCTTCTAGTTGACGGAGAGACTTTTCTGCTCTATCAAGCTGCAATGATTTCTGGAGATGGAAGAGAAAACTAGTTTCAAACGCAGACTCTCTGCACCCATCTCGAAGATGGGAATTTTAGTTTGGACATCTGATCGTCGCAGTTATGCCCACAACTTCTTCATATCTTTCTCCGTAGTTCGAATATATGATCTTTCATATATTTACTTTCATTCTTCACCTTCTACGGGCATATTACGCACTCACAATGTGACCAGGTCCCAGATGGCTTGATAGCTCAGTCGGTAGAGCACTGCACCGGTATCGCAGAGGTCATGGGTTCGAATGCCGTCCAGGCCTGAATGTTTTCAAGCTTCAATTTCACAGCTGCTTAAGTTGTGTGCATAACTGCGATGATCAATCATGTCTTCATATCTTTCTCCGCAGTTCAAATATATGCTTTTTCATATATTAATTTGTACTCTCACCTGTGTTAACTCATTAACAGTGTTTGTTAGTTCATCACGCAGTGAGTTCTTCTCTTTCTCAAGGGTATCTACTCGACTTTGCTGCTGTTTGTCACGGGATTCATACTTCGTTCTGTTTAACAGAAAATATTGAAAAACGTTTGAAAACCCCCTCATTTGATTTTAAATTGCTCACTTTACACAAAGAGGCTATGTAATTCTGAAATTGTGATTTTGTGGAATTTCCTTCGGTGAAATCTTCCAAAATTTTCACAGCACATCGCACCCAGCGGGATACGAATTTTAAACACGAAAAAAGTAGGGTCTGTAAAGGCAGTTTTTTCGATTTTTTTCAAATTTATATCTTTTACCGCTGCCAAAAAAAACTGGTCTTATAGATTTCCCTGGAAAACAAGCTCCGACTACAAGTAAAATTTTTACTTACAGTCTGCCAAATTTTACGGAATTTCACCGAAGGAAACTCGAGAAAATTAACTGTCAGTTTTGCTTTTTGTGCTCATGTTGACGTAATAATCCCTTCGAGCGCGCGCAGATTACTTGAACTTTCGTCCCCAGCGTGCGTGCGATCGTAAAACTATATGGAGCCACCTTAAATAACGTGCGCTGCATACTGATGAAGCACCTTTCGGGACATGAAATACATGTGCGTATACATTGGACATAATTTACTGCAATAAGCGCCCTTGATGCTTCTCCAGTCTTGTATCCTGTTCTCTCTTTAACATATATATGTCATGGCAACGTGTTAGTAATCAATAAACATTACCTTGCACGGGCTAAGTCATCTAAACGCTCCTGAAGGGCTGCTAGTTCCCCTTTTTGCTCAAGGTAGGCATTATCCAAGTGCTCTATTTGCTGCAAGAAAAACCAAGAAATTCGAACATGTTCACCTACACATATGGTACTTGACCTTGTGTTCAGCCACTATAAAACATGAAAGACATTGTTTTACTAAATTCCAAGAACCGAGCTCAACATTTACGAGCGATTCGCAGCACATTATTATTGACGAACTGCACCTTTAAAAACAGCACCCTCTTTGTCATTTTTGAGAAGTATTTTCTGAAAAACCGTTAAATCTTGGCGACTTTAAACTATCCAAACTCCTTTCTCAGTCACGGATGTCTTTTGTTCATTTGAAAACATGATTAATTGTGCAATTTCGATACACGGGCCATATTTGATAGTCATGTGCAAACAAAAAGTGTTCCCTTATCTATTGTACTCCAGTAGTGTAAACAGAAATTAGGCTGTCGCTGCGTAATGTGGGCATTCGACAATCTCTTTGAGGCACTTTTCTTCATCAGTTTTGTATTCAGTGTAGCTAGCCAAAGGCTCTGGTCTTACTCTTAAGAGAAGACCTAGTTAAAATATATGATTTGTCATATATTCACTTGTAAAACAAACTACGTTATCCACTGGATAGTGATTTATCTAGTGGATAGCGTTATCCACCTATCGCACTTATGTCCAGGATTGAACGCAAGTATTGTTCAATTAGTACTTCATATTTGGTAAGGTTATCTTACATTTTCATAGTACTTCATATTTGACAGAATTGTGTGTGTTTTGGTGCCTTTTTACCGAGGAGGACACTTTGTGATGCTTATCATAAGGAATTTGAAACTCATTAGCGTTCAATCCTGGACATATCTGACCTATCGAGCAACCCGGGCCTGATATATTTCATCACGTTTTATGATAACCGCAGAGATTAGGTCTAAATTAATGAGCGAATGGTTTAATAAGTAATAATATTAGTTACTTAAAAAAAAAAACATGTTGAGCAAGTTTATCTTGTTTAACCGAAATCTTACCTTGCTTTTCTCAATAATCTCTGCAGCTTTGCGAGTAGCATCGGTCTGGTATTGGATGAACTGTTATGGGTTACAGAAACATCGTTTTTAAAAAAATTACAATTTAACTTTTAGTTTATTTGTTTTATTTGCGTTTCAAAATATTAACTGAAACGCAAGCACACTTATACCAACTCATACAGCACGGTCAAACAAATTTTCGCACTTTTGTTTTAATTTTTCCATGACCTGAGTAAACATTTAAGTAATTTTGACTCTCGAAAATTACTTTTAATCATTGTAGTAGCCCCTTGACTGCGCACTTAACTACTTGCGCTTTCAATTTTTTTTGAGTATTTTGTTCCCAGCATTATTTTAAGTTACGTTGAATGCTCTGACGTTATGACTTCACTTAATTGAATTTTGATATAGTTTAGATGCCATTCAGTTTCTGAGTTAGGTTTATCTTTATGATAGCTCCTGAACGCAAGCACGCAACCGTTTCAAGAAAGAAAAATCATTCTTAGCTGTTAGCTTGAATACAGGTTTTGGACAGCTCTTCTTCCGCAAACAATTACTGGGCTACTATGAGTGATAGTAAACTCGAGCGCAGCTCTGTTACTATTTGCCAATACATGTACATATACTGTAGTCTCGTTATTTTAAACTTGATTGTACATCGTCTAGTGTCAGTAACAAGAGTTTAAAAGTAACGTTATATTCTTTGCAGTAAAAATGAATGCCAGACTAAAACTAAGATTAAATTAACTTTTTATAAATAAAACTGATTTTGTTAGGTTGCATTACCAAACCCCTATTCATTTAATTTGGTTATATCAACTAAGTTGAAAATGTAAATTGGCCACCGTAACGTGTTATAAAGCTGACGTTTCGAGCGTTAGCCCTTCCACAGGTATCAACGAACGCTTTTCATTCTACTAATTTATTCATGTTTTTCTCGTCACTATGTTTCAACCAATAGCGTAGCTCCACTTTCTCCATATAAACCCACACACAACCCACAATTCCTCCATTCGCTCTGACGAAGGGCTAACGCTCGAAACGT
>Ga0126337_10001893_pt1 | contig 13021 bp, 12 predicted proteins | sample DipCmetagenome_FD_92527 | JGI IMG/M metagenome (GOLD analysis project Ga0126337, IMG submission 92527) | Coral microbial communities from La Bocana,Puerto Morelos, Mexico - Diploria C A metagenome | ecosystem: Host-associated > Invertebrates > Cnidaria > Coral | place: La Bocana,Puerto Morelos... | reverse complement strand
TAGCTGTCTTTTATTTCTCATGGTCAATTTGGCTATAGCTATATTTGTAGCTATATTTGGAGGTCAATAATGAATTGAAATAATAATATTACTTTAATCAAAATATCTGAATTACTTGCACCTGCAAAGTATATCCTTTGTTTTAAATCTTAAAATGTCACAAAAATTTGTATATATATTTAATAAAAAAAAAGAAATATTTCACTTTACTTGACTACACCCAAGTCCCCTGACTGAGTCACTTATCCAACTCAATCCCCAATCACTGCATTAACAAGGCATTTAAAAGTAATGCTATCACTAAGTATGTTTTCCCTTTCAGTTCTGGTTTTGTTTTACTCCTCGAGCAACAGGAAGCATTGAGTGACAACCAAACAAGGAATTCAAAGTAGACTAAAATATCAATACTGTGGGCAGATACGATTGGTAAATTAGCCATGGATTACAGTTTACTGCACTGATGAAAGGGTCAGTTGAAAAAGTAATTCTGCAAGGTTGGATGTGGTCAGCTACTTGTTGCTCCTAGAGAAAGCGTGTCGTTTGGTCACAGGATTAACAAACTGTGTTTTTTGTCACATTTATCATAGAATGTAAGGTAAATGCGAAGTCTGCATATCGGCCAACTGCCCCATCAAGCTGGAGCTTATCCCAGTTTCTGTAGCATGAAGCAACTAGGAATATTTCTACTCCACCCCTAGTTGTATTACTGGTACCCCAACATTAAAATTATTCACTGGTACCTTTTTTCACACCAGTGTGAAGAGAGGCACTGTGAGAGGAAAGTGTCGTGCAAGAACACAAGACACTGGGAGAAGACAAAACATGGACTGGGTCCTTCAAAATATAGCCTCGGTCCATAGACGCCCTGTTTTTACTACCACAGGTGCAGTCTAAAATTTAGTTATTGCAGTCATTGTACCTTAATAAGGTTCATAGTTGCTGCAAAAGAAGTGCAAAAGTACCAAAAGGGCTTTTCAAATTGCTCAAGGACAGATTTCATAACTTTTCAGTTGCAGACTACAATTGACTATTGGAACTGTTGTACCTTAATGAGGCTCACATGCAAAATTGTAGACTTGCTGGAGTTGGGAAGTGAGCACAATTTCTGGATTACTAGTAAAAGATACATATAATATGAACACAGAGAGATAGGTTTGTGGAGACATTGACAAGCTTTTGTTCAAATGTTTTGGTGTGATCAGTTTTTAAGTAACAAAATTAAAATGTGTTGTTCCTTAAAATATCCATACCGCCCCACGGAAGGTTTTTGAATCCCACAACCCCTCTGGAAATTCCAGTTTAGTGTCATACTTTCCCTTCAAAAATTGTGCTTTTGAAACCCCCCTCCCATTTGAAATTTCCGTTAACCTTCCTTGGGGTGGGTAGGGATATTCTTTGGAACTGCACAATATTAAAAAAATATTTTATATATATATTTTATTTTATTTACACTGCTAACAAGTACAGTTAACAACTTACACAACTAAGAAATACAGTGACGACAAGGGGCAAAGAAAAAAAAGAAGAAAAATAGCTGTTATCATTACAGCTTGAGGTTATAGTATAGAAACATAAAAACAGACCAAAGGCATGTGGTACATGTAAAGCAAAATGAGTTATGCATCTGACAGGAGATTAGAAATAGATTGACAAGTTGGAGATAGATCACCCTATATAATACATAATCTAAAATATTAATTACATCCTCATATATCCTGTAGGAGGTTTCCATTTCTTTGCGTCTCCACTTTTTGTTTCCATCTCATATTGTGATTTTAGTGTGCATATGAAATGCATAAGATTGGATGATCATCTTTTGTCTTAGTGAGCCACATATGATATCGTGCTAAGAGAAAGCAGTAAGTGAAGCTGAAATTACTTTAAATATTACAGTGCTAGCATAACTGTGATTTTATTTTTTTTTTTCCATCTTACTTATTTTATTTTATTATTACATTGTTTAAAACAGTACTTATAGGGGTAGTACAATTTGGGGTTTCTAAGACATGATCCATATGCTGCTGGACCCAATCCATGGACCAGGTATCCATGTGTTGTCCTCTTCCCACAAGTAACAACCAAACAAGCAGACAAATAATGAATTGGCTTGATAGAACACACTGGAGTTCAGTTTACATTAAAATTTCCGACCTCTCTCACGGAATCCATCTTGGATCAAATGCCGAGGGACAAGGCTCTCTCCTCTGCAGAAGTTTGCAACATTCCTCATGGAAAGCCAATGTGCAATGTTGAACACATGTACATGCAGGCACAAAGTCAAATGCCTGCACTCATATCATTTAGGAGATTCTCCAACCCTCCCCCCCTCCAAAAAAAAAACGTTTTGAGCCTCTGAGAGAGGGTGCAAGGGGCTCCTATGGAAAAGCTGCTAGGCAATTGGTAGGAATTTAAACAATCAAAAAATGTTTGGACAGTACCAGAATCTTGTCTTCCAGGCATGCATGGTTTAACCCATACAAAAATTTGTTTTGCTAAAATGATGTGTCATTTAGATCCTGGTAACAATGTATCAATGATAATGTTTAGGATGTTAACACAGTACAATTTTCACCTTATCTGCCTTAGTACATCAACACTTCCACTCTCCCCCACCAACCCCTGGGAATGAAAACTCAACAACTTCATATTACAATAAATTTTAATGAAGGGTTTACAAGCATTGTCAACTACAATACAACAGGTTTTTACATTTATTAACAATGGAAAATTTTATAGCTGTATATAACAGTTATAACTTTATTACTAGTAGATAGTGAAATTGTTCATAGACTTCTAAAAAAAGTTAAGAATCTTAAATGTCAAGTTGCAGAAACCTTCCCTTGTTAAGTTATCGACTTAAACCTTTACCAAAGGTTTTGCTCACTAAATGGAAGATTTTGTAAATGGACTTTTCATGCAAAACTTTAGGATGACTGTCAGAGGCATTACTCCTGTTCATAGGTAACAACCCTGTTCCATAATGCTCAAGTCTGCTTTTGTCTTTTCAAATTAAATATTGCAGAATGTTGAAACACGAACAGCACCAAACTACACTACTGTTCAACAGCTTTCATTGGTATGTTCTCACAGAAGGGGTTGGCTACATCTAAAAAAAAACTTTCATAGCTAAAAGATAAAAGTTATGTATACTAAACACTGGCAATGAAAAGATTGAAATAACTATAGCAAAATGAAGGAAAAGCCTGTGTCTTGAAGCCTCAAATGCAAATGTCCTCAAGGCTTGTCACACAATCTCTCCCTTCCAATGAGGCAGAGAAGATTGCATGGCAGGCCATAGGAAACTCTGCTCCGCAGGCTACATACTTACTCAGCTTTCTGGAAATTTTAAATGATCTAGCAAAAAAGTTAATGGTTGACTCACAAATAGAGATATTGACATGGAATTTGATTCTGAAACAAAACTAAGTGTTCCAACTAAGGAAAATAAAACTGACGAACTTACAAATTCAAGTTCATATTTTCCACATACCCTAATAATTCAATTAATGCCTAGCCAGTCATTTATTTTTAGGGTCAAAGGGAGGGTGCCTATTGAAGAAAAGGCTTATTATATATTTGACATTACCAGGCAAATGCATAAAATGATAAAGGAATCTCCCATTGAAGGAATTCTGCCTTCACATGCATAATCATAGTAACTTGAATTGTGGACAGTCAAGAAATTTGCATCTAATTTCAAACAGAGCCTGCCGATTTAAACATTTGCCAAAAGTAACAGCAAACAGGAGAAAAACACAGACATCGAATTCTCCAGCAGGTGTTCCAAAAAACTACAACTTACAAGGAAACTGGACACAGCGAATGAGAAAGACCACTCAACCTGTCAAGCTAAGATGGGGCAATTCTGTTATTAATTTCACCTGTAAGTCACGCTTAATCATGTTGAGATTAATCAAGTTGAGATACTACTACTACCCTTAAAACCCTGAAAAATAATTACTTTTGCCTTTATTGATCTTATGTAACAGAAATAAGTCGACTAATAATTCATAGGATGATAATAAACAAAGAAAGCTTACTTAGCTTAATGTTTTGTGTTGACTCAGTTAAGGCTTTTTTTATTATGGATTACTTTAATTTCTTTGATTCAAAAAAATTGTGACATCCATAATGAAATAAATTAATATCAAACAAATTTAGAAGAACAGGGCATTCTTTAAAAAATTGAAAAATTTAGTCAGTGACATTACCGGTATTTATTTGTGTCTGCTTGAGAGAAATATATTCACACAATGTTTGTGTTTGCAAGAAAAAAAAAAAAACAATAAAAGTTTTCAAACACAATAAAAACTGCTCTACTAGCATGCAAGTTATTGCAAGAGCAAGACAGTGTATTTTGAAAGGGGACAAATATCATTAAGATGACTTCACTTCCTGGCAGCTATAGAAGCTGCTTCTAATGAATTTTTGTTGCCAAGGAAAAGTCAAAATGTCAACAATAATAAAGAATTTGAATTATTCCTGACCATGCTCGGTCACAAATTAAAAATAATAATATTGATTCATAATGACGGTGTTATTCAATGTACATGTTTTGGAGCTTCGTGTGTTGTTCAATAATGTAAATTGTACATTTAAATGCATACTGTGTACTCTAAAATTCCCAGGTAAATACATCTATGCAAATATTCTTTCCATTAACTCCAGGAATCTCTTGGCGTAATTCTCTGGTTTAATCGTCGAAATTTCAGCCCCCGCCTGGCAAATAAGAAAACAAATCATAAGATGCACAAAAGGTTACTCTGTGTTACCTAATTGCTATTGTGCAAAATAGCTCACAACTACTGTATCAACTCGGATGCTTTCCAATTAACATTCTTATGTGCTGCTGGACAGAGCAGGGTTTAGGGGAATTTTAGTATAAGGAGAGTTTCAAAATTTGATTTTTATATCAGTAACTCTGGAGAGGAGATGTTGGTTTTAGCCTTTCTAACTAAAATGTACAGTTTGACATCAGGATAAAATTTAGTATCTAGTGAAAGGTCTGCCTAATTATATAAGAGCAATGCAGGAACAGGAGAAGACATATCTGACTTACTTTGCCACATGGTAATAATCCTAGATAACAAATTCTAGGATACCACAGTAAAGCGCCCACCCCACCCCCCTATACCAGCTTCTGGCTTTAAATGCTTTTAGTGGTGCTGCACACAATAAAAATGCTAATTTCATCATGGATTTTTTAATTATGGTGATTGCAGTTTGGGTAGTCCTGAAAGAACCTGGCTCTGGTGTTACTCTGGATAGTACTCCAGTTAGCTTTCAGTAATGTCAACGCTTAGTGGTGTAATAGCTTTGTTCATATGTGCATGTGTTTAAACATGTGTTTGTTCTACAGAGCATGCTACCATTTTAAACTGAGTTATGCGAATGTTTGTTACAGTTACATCACCAGTTGGAGTAAGCAATGATAAAAAATTTAAATATTTGAGTGACAAATTTATTTTAAGCTGAAAAAGACCAGTTAAATTACTTATCAGTAATTATATTTTAGAAAAGAAGAGTTTGGTGTAACCCAGTAAAGATTTATATTAACAAAAGTGTATTACATCACTAAAATGTAAAACTTGACCTTGAATGAGGTTTACCATTACGTGTTTAAGCACACAAACATGCTCCCACGTGAAAGAAAGGTAACATTATATCAGTAAGATATTAAAGGAAAATCTTGGGCACCAGACCAGATGCAAAGACATTCTTAGTTAGAAAGAGATCAAGTTACCCTAGGAGATGTTAGCCAGGAATTCTCAGGTTGGTCATCAATCCCTGTTGTTTGCCTCACACTCACACGCCACTGAACTGCGGCAATCTAAGGCAGGGAATGTCACTTCAATCATGACATGGTGGATTATCACAATGCCAGCTTTACATGTACACAAGTTTATACCATTAAGCTATTCTTGACACTTACAGCTTGTTGCTGCTCAAATAAAACATATGCAAGTATTTTAAGTGTATATTTTAGACCATAATTACATGTAAAAGTGAGAATTGAAATGGTTAAAGAAAAATATAGTCAAACTCATTGATTCACATATTTGCCAAGATTTTTTTAAAGAATAAAAGAATTATCTTTCTTACAGGGCAGCTGATTATCACTAGAAAGTCTGAATTAAATTACTGCAGGTTTACTAGCAAGTGTTGATCATGATATTATAAATTTAAGATTTTGCGTTACATTTAGTGCTGGCTTTTAGTGCTTGCTGATTCACTGAGAGCTTTATCATTTAACACATGCACTTAAAAAGGCCTTTTAAAAGTTTCCAGTATTGTCAGTACACCTATCAATTACTTATTTTACATTTACCACATAAAACAACATAGTACATTTGGTTAGCTTGGGAGGTAAGGTTAATATAAGGTAGAATCGCATAGCTTAAGGTAAAGCCGTGCTCTGATTGGCTATCGAAGAGAGGGCATTTAGTGTGGAATTGCATTTGTGCATGAAGTGATATTGCTGACATGAGTCGCGAGAAAAAATTGTAGCTATCGTGAAAACAAAAATGCAACTCGTGTAATTGGAAATGAACAAATTTACAGAAAACGACGAATGTTTGCCAAATCTCGAATTGAAATCAGTACAATTTTAGAAAATTTGAGGAAACCACTCATACTCAAAAGTACGCAAAAACAAATCGACTTTGACTTTGAAAGGGTTTCCTTTGTTTGCCACTGGGGCGGCTCACAAAATAAAATAGAAAACGTTTGGTTTTGCTCAGGTGGCTTTAGCTATGCGATATCACACGAATTGCGAAGCGATGAGTGCGATATCGGCTTTTCGCGTGAAATTTAACGTGGAATTCACTTGTCAGGCAGTGAATTTTTCTATAAGGTTGGCATTGGAGGCCAGTGATCCAACTGTAAAATGAAGTGACTAGGAGAATTTCTAGTCCCCCCCCCCCCACCTAGATGGGATGCTAGCCCATCACAGGGCTTCCCCTTGCATTAAATTTGCTGGTTTCTATTTATACACCTGGCCCTAGTTTTTCAAAGGCTGGATAATGCTATCCACCAGATAAATCGCTATCCAGAGGATAAGTGTTAACAACACAAACCATGATATCTGCTGGATAGTGATTTATCTGGTAGACAGCTCTATCCACCTTATGCCCGGAGGTTTTAGCCTAAACCACTGATCTGGAGTACAGCGAAAGAACAATGATGGTAACCGGGCTTTTCGTACCAACGTCTTTTTGTACCACCCATTTTCGTACCACCTAGATACACGTTTGAACCACATCGTATACATGTTCGTACCACATATTAAACATACATTCGGAATAGCACAGATTTAGAGTATGTGATAGAGATTTTAGATGTATAGCATGGTTTTGGTGTAATTTCTTTACGTAAAGGATATCACAGAAGAAGTTCCGGAGAATAATTACCCACCGAATAACACTCTTATCTTCACGCGAGCGAGTGACAACAACAGTGTGACAACAACAGTGTGACAACAACAGTGTGAAGACTCTTGTCAATCAGTCAGATTTTTTTGAGAAACTCGACTCTCAAGATAAGATCTTTAGCAAAGATACAATTCTTTTTATTCCTAGCAAAGTTTTGGGGGATTTCAAGGCAAATAAAGTAAAGTAAACATCGGCAATGACTGAAAAATTTCGAAGACGTGTGCGAGTTATTGTGTGACATCAACAGTGTGAAGACTCGTGTCAATCAGCCAGATTTTTTTGCGAAACTCGGCTTTCAAGATAAGATCTTTAGCAAAGATACAATTCTTTTTATTCCTAGCAAAGTTTTTGGGGATTTCAAGGCAAATAAAGTAAAGTAAACATCGCCAATGACTGAAAAAGTTCGAAGACGCGTGCAAGTCATTGTGTGACATCAACAGTGTGAAGACTCGTGTCAATCAGCCAGATTTTTTTGCGAAACTCTGCTTCCAAGATAAGATCTTTAGCAAAGATACAATTCTTTTTATTCCTAGTAAAGTAAAGTAAACATCGCCAATGACTGAAAAAGTTCGAAGACGCATGCGAGTTATAGTGTTAACAAAACAAAATACGTGACTGTATTAAGCAATCTCTTGGTCTTATTATTAACTGAAATATGTGTACTAGCTTTCCACTCGTGAATACAATTAACAAATAAAGAGTTCAATATTACCGGTACTTAAAATCAGATTCAACTGATCCAAAATTCAGTTTTAACTGGGTGACAAATGTCTGACTTCACCAAGTCAGCAAACATTTGGCAGGTGTAACTGATTTGCAAAAACAAAAAACCCCTCATAATACTCAACACCTTGCCTTGCGGTTAGGGCAGAAGGGGTGGGGTAAGCAAGGGTACTATCCAGCACCATCCAGTGTTTTGTAATGGTAAGAGCACTATCATTATTTTAAAATTATTTTATTATTTTATATGTCAAGACAAACAAAGACCACATACTCACCCCATGTTTGACTGTCTTGGCAGCATGTGCAGCTTTTTTCCCAGCTCCATAAAATGTCAACACATCTATGATTCCGAGGTAATATAACTCTCGTCTGTTGTCTACAACAGAAGATTAAAACAGGATTGGAACATTTTTTCCTCATTTGCAACTGGAGGGAATTTAAGAGGAGCTTTATATTTACAGTTCCCCAAAAATTGTTATCACCTGAGGGTTTGTACATATATATTTAAATACAGATTTTCTGCAGATTCTTAGCCAGAAATTGAAAAGTGGCATTTCAGAATGTCATATGGGGTCTAAAATGTTTCATCCTATAGGGATTGTGGAGGTATACTATTCCAGAAATTCAAGAATGCAGTGTAGCAATTTTTGCAGCTTTGAGTACAAACCCATGTGAAGATTTCAGCTTTGCTTATCTGTATTATTCTTCAATAAAGAATCTCCAGATAATTATAGAATGAGATGTCTACAGGACACTCATCTAGGACTAGACTGTTAATTCCTACTAGTTGCTTATTTTTCACCAACAAATACCTACCATCTACACTTTGAAAGCCTTCTGTATCGTCATCATCCTCCCTCTCATCGAGCTCATTGCTGCCAAAACTGATATTTCTTTCACGGGGACCATTAAGATCAGCAGGTGGGGTAGTGGGAGGAGTTTCAGACAGTGGCATCTCTGCCTCGCCAGGAGAGTCGGATTCTTGAGGTGAATCAGCCTCACGAGGGGACTCTGGTTCACTGTCTTCATTACTGTCTATACCCTCTAAGACATCATCAACGTCATTGCCAGCTTCGGCATCGTGAATGCCTACCAGCAGGCTGTAGTCCATTATGTTTAGACTTGTTAAAAACTGCATGAAAAAAAAACCAAGAGTCTCGTTATTATTCTTGCTATAACATCGTGTTAAAGTTGTCCCGGAAGCCTAATGAGTGAGCATCAGAAAAGAAGCATATATATACAGCATGTTTTGTTTGGTGCAAGACATGCCTTATAGCTCTATCATAATGTTAACAATTTTAATGACAAATAAGCTCACCTCTACATCATCCTTGACTCTTTGTAGCAAGTCTTTCTTGACATCATCACCAATGCGTAGCTTCGCATTGTCCTTTGTGAAATCGTTGTCCTTAAATGTGGGATTTTCTTTCGTCTGAAAAAGGCAAAAATGAGTTAAATTGAGAACTACTGTACAGTAGTGTACATCAATACCACACATCCAATACAGTCCAGTAAGCTTGAATTAGATTTATTAACTTTCACTCTTACATGTATGATGGTGAATAAGCCACCCTAGCTAAATAAAGTTTTACTACTACTTTGTATGTACTCTTGTATTAATTTTCCTGAACTTATTCACATCAGATGTCAAGTTTATACGCATGATTGTGACCTGGCAGAATAAAAATTCAACAAAAGTTCAGATTACATCTGTTTTGTCAGTTACTATAATTGGCAGAAACGACGTTGACATATTTAGCCAATCACTGAGTCAGACTATATTTGTGCTGGGACACTTGAATTTGGTTAGATGATGGAATCAAAACTTGTGGAATTATAATTCTTGTAGCAGTCCTTTTGTGGTCAGTGCAAGAAATCAATTTGAAAGATTCTGAGAGTTCCTCAAGATGATTTTTTAAGAAAAATGACAATCTGAAAGGTTTTCCAAGTGATTTAGAAAAAATCCGGACAGCTAATGCGAAATTAGAATCGATAATTTATTGAGGTAAGCAGAATCATGTTTGCAATGTTGCGGATGTCACCAAATTATGAAGAGAACTATGACTAATATCATCTTTACATCAACGTGTTTTGGTCTAAAAACTTAATTTCAAGAATAAAATGCTTTTGATGCTTTGCGGGGACACAGCTCAATGACATGGTAAAAAAGGTTGTTTTAGGCTCATTCCTGAGTGAATTTGTTGATGCAAAATCAGACGCTACTCTTATCAAAGTGTCGTAATCCACCTCAGTTACCAACCTAGCCTTACAGGCTACAATCTCTGCCGATTACTCCAATGTAGCACCACAAAGGCACAAGGAATTTTGTACACAACGTTACTCTTTTGCTTCTCTTCCTTACATTAAAGGCATGACAGAGCCTTTGACAAACATCCTCCAAAACACATGACTTTATTCTGGTAAGTTAGCCATTGATCACCCTGTAACAACAGTTCCAAGCCCCAAATCTTTGACCTTTTCTGGATTCGCAGACAAGTGTTCTGAACAAAATTTATTGTGCCAATTGTTCGTGGTACTAAATGTACATCAACTGGAAAAATGGGTAGACCTTTCAACACCAGAAAAAAGATCATTATACAAACATCAAGAGGGCAAATTGCAAATCTTGCCTGGTCGCATGATCACCCCACTGATTTGGAAAGCGCTTCTATCATTGATAAAGGTGGTATAATAATTTAGAACAAGAAGTGCAGCATACCAAATTGACTCCCAATGCAGACAACAATAATTTTGGGACATGAATTATTCATGTCCACCACCTGGACATTGTAACATTCTTTTTAACAAACATTCATAATCATTTACATTTTATTATTTTCAATTGCAATTTCATGCATTTTTATTCAAATTTTGTCTTTTTCTTTGCTTCTTGACATTCACATTTTACCCATTGAAGATTGTATTGTATTTACCCATTGAAGATTTTATTGTTTCAGCCAGAGATAGTTTTTAAAATTTTACAATAATGGTATTTTATTTGCAAACATTTAACAGACACTCACCTTTTCCTTGGAGCTTGCTTGTCTGTCTACTGTTGAGCCCTTTAAGTCATACTTCTTGTGTATCTTAAACTTGGAGCTAAATACACTCTTCATTACTAAAAGGTAGGTCTCCTTGTTGTCTACAGTAATCCGGTACACACCCAGGTACTGCGGTAACAGTGTCTTTGCATGTTTTTCTACAATGTACTGAAAAAGAATAAAGCTGAAATTAAGTATTGCACATGTAAATAAATAACAAGTTGTTAGTTCCGCTTCTGCCTGTTCTACACCTCCAATGATTTGTCATGATGATAGCTGCACACTGTCAGATAAATTTTACACTGTCTTGTACAACACTTAATATCAAAATCAGTGAACCATTCTCCAAGTTGATGTGCGCACTGAAAATTGACATCTTATAGTTTTTTAAAGTTCATTATTGCACTGTAGTCATATTTATTTAATGGTACAAAATTTTGACATACTGTAAAAGACAACCTAAACTGAACTGGGATATTTTGAATTCCTCAAGTGTTATCTTCAACTCAAAATTATTTCCCTTGAATTTGCCTTTCAGTCGTTATTTTACTATCCACTATTTTGAATTTCTGTGATTGCAAAATTTAACTGCAAGTTGTGTGTGCAAAAAGGCAAATTTACTTCAAAGTTATTTATCACCCAACTACATCCGCCTTTCCTCTCAGCTATACTGCACATAAAGCAGATGTTTGTAACAACACTGGACAACTCACGTGGTGATACTGCGGAAGAATGTTGTGGAGTCTTTCAATACCTTCACCCTCTATTGTTTTGACATAGAACTTCCTGTTTTTAGAGATAAAAAACTTTGCACCACTGCGACCAGGTGAGGGAATGACCAATGGTGATGACTGAAAAGATGCCTGAAACACAGCAGAAATTCACTTTTTCAGGAATTTAGGATCATTAATTACAAACGGGGAGAGTAGGAAGAATATTATTAATTGCATGAAATCAATGTGAACAACAAGTAGCCTGGTTTACAAGTGTCCCTGGTTTACGGATTACCATAAATGTACAGTCCTCCATTATAGAAAAGCAATGGCTGTATATTTTACCCCAAAAGGTATTATACCATGCAAACCTTACACAGCCCATGAAGTACAAGGGAAGTTATATTTTTGCAACATTTCTCCTGGTGCTAACAGCATTGGGTATGTTTAGGTTTGAAGGTTTCACAACTTTTCTGATGTACATTTTGAGTAAGTTTTTGTGTGTGTGAGAATTATGGATAAAAGTACCAGTTGCAATCTTTTTTCTATGGAGGATTCTAACAACTTGGTGGTGCAATGTGAATATCACGACAATATCACCCGGTGTTATTTCTCAGTTATGAGATGTGCCATCTCACAATAAACCAATCAGAAGTTCCATTACTGTATAATAAAATAGCTACTTACTGCATATTGGTTATCATCAATACCAAAGCGCTCTCTTAGCTGTCTGAAGACTAAAGGGCAATATTCTTTGAACTTGAAATGACTTGGAAAATTTTCTCTGTGAAGACAAACACACTGATGGTCATGTCATGCCACAATGGTCATCTCAAAAAGTGCAACTACTTTAACAAACTTTTTCTTTTTAATATAATGGTGCAAAAATGTATTCAAAACAAGGGTTGTACGGGGCAAAGAATTATGAGAATATACTACTAGAATTCAAGGACTGTTTCAAGAAAAAAAGTTGATTCTTAGAAAACCTGGTTTATAATCTCTTGTGATTCCAGAAAATTAGGCATGGCTCCAAAACAAAATTCAGTATTGATTGCAATAAGCAACTTCTTATTAGTGACTTACTACTCCTTTAAAAAGAAAATGATACTGTAAG
>Ga0126337_10001892_pt1 | contig 13022 bp, 11 predicted proteins | sample DipCmetagenome_FD_92527 | JGI IMG/M metagenome (GOLD analysis project Ga0126337, IMG submission 92527) | Coral microbial communities from La Bocana,Puerto Morelos, Mexico - Diploria C A metagenome | ecosystem: Host-associated > Invertebrates > Cnidaria > Coral | place: La Bocana,Puerto Morelos... | reverse complement strand
TAAGATAACAGTAAGCTTGCCTGGCACGACCCAACTTTTAAAAGGCTTTAATAGTAGACCAATGATTGCAAGTTCACTAACATGTTTCATCTCTACATAATTTACTTTATCCACGTGTTCACCGTAGGTCTACTTTGATTAGTTTTCTGAAACTAAAGTTGCAAACATGTCTGTCAAGTTTTAACAGGTAAATTCCTCCATGTGAGCCTCCAGACATGGATAGATAAGGGCACTTTCAAATCAGTCCTTTAAGTTTTCCGCAACGTTTCAAAATTTCCTGGGCATCTGGAATCTGCTGGAACACCACTTTGCAGGCCTCTGATGCATATCCCTTTGCACCTGGTAGACTGTTCATATAACGTCCAAAAGCAAATGTTAACTTTGCCAAATCAGGATCAATCGCTGTACCCTTTCGAGTGGGTAATTCAAGAGGGGTAACTGTCTCTGTGTTACGTGGTGGGTCTTCATAATTTCTGAGAGCATTATCTTCTTCTGAAAGTTCATCTGGCACAACAATGATCTTTTCAACGTTTACTGTGTTAATCTCCTCCTGAGTGAATTTGTGTCGAAGTCGCAATAGCTCCTGACGACCTATATCAGTGTAAGGACCATGAAATCGACGAATGAACCGTGTGGCTGATCCTTTTGGTTGTGAACTCGGAGGTGGTCTTTCCTTCTGCAATATTTTCTGCAAGTTCCCAGGATGATTTATCATAATATACTCTTTGAGTTCTCTTCATATCCGGCGGCTTTGATGTTGTTGAACTGTTTATGTGCCTCACGCATACGAGACAGAAGCTGCTCTGCATGGGTGCTTCTTGAGAGGTTTTCTTCAGGTACCGGTAAGTCGAGAGAAATGACTTCAGGTGATGGTGCATTGCGGCCAAATACCAAGAAGAATGGACTAATTTGACCTGTACCAGGAATTGGAGATACATTGTGAGAATATACAGCTTGCTGCAGGAATTCTTTCCAGCGTTCCTGATGTTTCTCACAATAAATTCCTATTGCTGCATTTAACCATCTGTGAACACGTTCTGTACTTCCATTTAGGCGTGGACGGTAACTTGTTGTGACAATGTTCAATTGAGAGAAGTTTTGTTAGCTGGAGTAATACCGCATTAAGCCATTCTCCTCCTTAATCGCTTTGTAAGACTGCTGGAAATCCGTATTGCAGGAAAACATCATTAAACAGAGCTCGTGCTGCAGTAGTTCCTTTTTTTATTTGGAATCGGAATTGCCCGTAAGAAATTAGAGTAGGAGCAAACAGCAGTTAGAATCCATTTATTACCAGCTGGGGTAGAAGGCAATTGCCCAACGTAGTCTATCCAATGGTGCTGAAGGGAGGTCGTAAATGCGAATTTGCATTGGTCCATGTTTGGGATCAGTAGACTTAAATTTGATACAGGCAGGGCAACGCCTGATCCAGTTCTTTACATGCCTAGTCATATTTTGCCAATGAAAGTCATATGAAAGAGATCCATAAGTAGCTTCGCGTCCGCGATGTATTCCCACAGGTGAATCATGATATACTCGTAAGAAATGACGTTGAAGTTGAATATCCTTGGGAACCATAATACGATAGTGATTTGGATCCACCATAAATTCATCTCGATACATTATTAACAAACCGTCAGTAACAGCTGAGCGCCTTGCCATTTGTTTAATCCATTGCAAGTGTTCCTTTGGAATGTTCTTAAATGCAGAAAGAACTTGATTTGAGCTATGAGACTTGATTAGCAGATTTAACCAGTAATCCTGTAGCTGTCTCTTTGCAAAACTTGATCGATTCCGGTTTAAAGATTCCAAATTTTCAAAGTCTTGAAAGTTGCAGTCTAAAGGTGGACTTTGTTTACATGTACCAACCTGAGGAGTCTGGATCTTGCTTGTAACGGAAGTTTTGCTTTGAGGCTCCTTTGCATGTTTGGTTCTCTTTGGAGCAGTAGCCAGACAGACTGGGGCGTGGCAATCAGCTTGAGGTATAAGACATACATTGTGTAAACAAACCATTGTATTGTTAAATGTTCCATGAATACGTTCAGGGGTGTGGTGTGGAACATCAACTGAGGTTGCAAGGATTATAAAGGCGATAACACTGTTCTCTGGAGGTAAAACAATATTGTCTTCAGGAATGTTCTCTTTTACAGGGTGACGGCTGAGGACATCAGAAACAACATTTCTTTCTCCTTTTCTGTGTTCAATGAAAAAGTCAAACTCAGCCATGCTCATACACCATCTTGCAACTTTTGCCTGTTGTGGTGCCATTTGAGATTTGCATGATCGGTTACAACTTTAAGTCTTCGGCCTAGTATCTAAGAGCGAAACTGTTCAAGTCCCCATTTCACAGCAAAGAGTTCCTGGTGTATCGTTGTCCAACGTGATTCAGCTGGTGTAAATGCTCGGGATGCAAATCTCACAGGGCGAGGTACGCCATCCTTCTCTTGAGCCAACATTCCTCCACATCCTAGCTTGCTAGCATCCACGTATAATTCAAAGTGAGCGTTCCAATCAGGATGGAACAACATAACATCTGTGCCAGTGATTGCTTGCTTCAAGGCCTGAAACTCTCTTGCTGTTTCTTCGGTCCACCGAAATGACACACCATTCTTGAGAAGAGATCTCAAGGTTTCTGTTCGGGTAGACATGCATGGAATAAAGTCCCTAAAATATCCACAAAGTCCAAGAAAACGCCTGACTGCAGAAGTGTTAGTTGGTGTGGGCATAGGTAGGATTGCTTCTACTCCTTTGCTTATTGGTGTTGGACCTTCTTGGGTGATCCGATGTCCCAGTATTTCGATTTTCCTTGCAAAGAACGTACATTTGGAAGGTTTCAGTTGCATGCCAACTTTAACCAGTCTCTGAAATAACAATGAATAATGTTCACGGGCTTCCTCGCCTGTCATTGCCCACTGAATTATGTCATGCACGTAAACAACAAGCCACTTGTGCAAGAAATCTGCAAATACAGTGTTTAAAATCCGCTGAAATGTTTTTGGTGCTGTTTTCAATCCGAAGGGGAGCCTGGGAAACTCGTACAGTCCCAGGTGTGTACAAAATGTAGTTTTGCCGGATAGCAATCTGCCAGTAACCGCTGACCAAGTCACATTTCGCAAATACTTTTCCTTGGCTAAACGGCATCGAGAACGCTAGAGATAGAGGGTATAGGGTAACCATCTCCTTGTGACACACTGCTGAGGCGACGATAGTCCACCACAAATCTTGGAGGTTGCAGTTGCAGAACCTTTTCTAGAGGTTTACGGACCAGGATGCATGGGGTACCTACTACTGAATGACTTGGTTGTGTTATTAAGCATCCGCTCAATTTCTGTTTTGATTGCTCTGAGTTCATCTGGGCTTTTCTTGTACGGGTTACGATAGATTGGAGGGGCATCAGCTGTGTCAATCCGGTGCTCAAACCCCTTAACAGCTCCAAATGAACTACCAGGGAGGGCAAATGCAGTAGGATACTAACCGATAAGTTCCTTAAATCTCTTCATGATATCTTCATCAACATTAGAGTACTCTGGGCCATCTAGATCCAAGGCATGAAATATAGCATCACTGTGGGCAGATGAGCAAGGGTCAAAGGTCAGCTCTTCTACTGGAAGAAACTCAGGACCCTGACAGTCAAATTCTGGTAGGGCATCACAGAAAGGAGACAATATGGATGAGTTGAGACCAGAGTCATCCATTCTTTCACTTGGACTGAAAGTTGCCCATTGCTTTGGAGCACAAAAGTCTAAGTCACGATGTTCGGTGTCCTTTGGAGGTTGCAATGAAGCAGGTGGCTGTTGAGTATTTGCCCAAGTAAGCCATCCATCTGCAAGTTGGTTTGCAGTAGTGGCATGCACAGCTGCTTCTTCAAGAACAGCATCATCCTTTGTCATGTCTCTAACATCTCCTAGAATAACATTCTCAGGGATACTTGTCTTCTTCAACTGATTCCACAGTGTTGTGCAATATGTGATGTGCATGTCAGGAGCTTCTTCTATTAGAACTGAATCTGGTGTTTCAGCAAGGTCTATGAGCTGAGCATTGTAGCATGGATCACTGTTAGGCGTGCTGTTTCAGGTATCACATGACTTGAGATTTGGCTGAGATCAAAGGGACCACTGAGAAACTTGACACCTGGCTGAATGTCTTTACCCTCAATCCAAAGTGGTTGACGTATTACTTGGTATCCCATTAAAGCTGCAGAAAGGGTGACATAGACTGTAACAAAATTAAGACCACGGTGAAGGGATTGTGATTGCCTGTTAACACCAGTGATAGTGCTCCGATAAGAAGGCATATAATACTGACGTGTGGCTTCTGCGCTGTTGATCCACTTTCACATGAGGAGGAGCTTTTGGGTACCGAGATGCTTGCGAAGCCTTCAAGTGGATTGTCGAGAGAGCACTGTACCCGAAACTGCATACTTGGATGGCGAACGGTGACGGACGGAACATAATGATCAACCGATACTTGAGTCGCACGAAAGTGGTTCTCTCGAAAGAGCATTGGCCAAACAAGACCTGGAACTACGAGCATAGTAAAGACAGTTTCTGTTTTATTTTCCCATGTGATGGGGATTTGCATAGTGGCAACTGCTTTAAGATTAGACTTTGAATCCGCAGAGGTAACAGAAATCAGCATATACTTTGCTCACAAGAGATACAGAATAACAACTATCCAATGGCAAGGGCAGTCGTTCACCTCCAGATGTAACAGAGGGCCACAGAATATTACGCTGACATAACTGAGTTTCTGGCTTGGCTGAATGTGCAGGGATGGTAACAGCAGGTAATCCAAATAATGGAATAGATGTTGATGGTTGATCAAATGAAGTTGGAGGTGGTTGTCGTGAAGCTGAGGTTGAAGTTTGGTTTTCAGATCCTGCAGGAATAGAAGTCGAGGATTTTTCTGTACACTGAGCTACGTATATTTCCAGACGAGTGGACAAGACTACGAGTTGCTGCGTGAGCGAATTTACCTCATCAGATGGAACAGTGCTGCGAGATATGCTTCATGGGCGATTTTCAGAGTGTTTGATAGCTTTACAGCCCCACTTGTTACAGCGTTGGCACTTGTGTTGTCGGCATTTGTCTCCTTCGTAATTATATTTGGGAATCGATTGTAATTTCTGCATATCTCCGGTTGTTTTGAAGTGTCTTTGCGGTATTTTGGGCAGTACCATGACAGATGATTTGTTTCTCCACAAGTGTAACAAGCCCTCTGCTGTCGTTGGGAGTGCTGATCTCGAGATTTCATGGAAGTCGAGGAAACAAATGCATTCGTTGGTGTAACTTTCCTTTCATCGAGCGACTAATTTGGTTTCGAGGCGGTAGTTTCGAGCTGCTGAGCAATACTAGGCTTGACTTTAGAAATAAACTGTGAAATAACAAAGGTAGGACAATCTTTCGCAATTATTTCGCCAAGATTCTCCAACTGATGCAGTAGTTTCTTGTATTTGAACGCAAACTGTTCCACTGACTCGCCACGCTCTTGTTGAATGGCGCTCAACTCGGCTGCTAATCGACGGCACTTGTTTTCTTTCGATTCGCCAAATTCTGCACGTAATCTTTCGATGGAAATGTTAAGTTGGTCTTCTACCGCTTTTTCTGCGTAGCCCTCTGTAGTTTTAGCTATATTGCGAACACAGATCTCGGCCAGTCGCCAACACTCTGTTGTTCCAGAAGCGAAAATCGTGTCCCGGCGGGAAGGTGAGATGTCTGCTGATTGAATCGCTCGAGGAATTCGGAGATGTCGTCTTGTACCACACTATCTCGACGAAACGAAGGAATCTGCATGGAAGGCATGCGAAGGGTGCAAGAACCGATTCGGCCATGTTACCGTCTGTTTGGGTGATTTGAGTAACATTTGTAGTCAAATCCTTTACAACGCCGACAAGTCCATCAACGATGCCTTGCAGTTCTTCAATCGTTGCTGGCATGATGAGTTCGACGGAATTTGGGCTCTCCACCGCTTGTAGATGAATTTGCAGGGGAATGAAGACGGTCCACGTGGAATGAACACAACTTTGTATTTGTAAACCGTACAACAAGGAAAATGCTTACAAGACTCGCTCCCTGAGCTCTCGTGCCACGTGATAATGTGTCCAATAATTCCAGTGCACAATGAAAGAGGAGGGGGGGGGGGGGGTGGCGGGGGCCCCCTCTTTGTTTTCGTTCTGTTAGTGCAGAGAATAATTAACTGATCCGCTATCTTGTATCCGCCATCTTGGATTTCACTATTTTTAAAAAAGTCAGGAAACAACGGAAATACACAAAAGAAAGCCAGAATTTTAGAATCATGTCAAGATGTTGCTGCACGAAGTTCACTAGATAGACTGTTCGACAACCTGGCTCTGCTGTAAGAGAAATTCTTCTTCAAATAATTGGTATGGACTGAGGAAGAGCCAATTTATTTTCAATAATCTTTAATCGATATGATATTATGTAAATTTACAACTCACATACTCAGGGATCATCCCATGCGAAGATTTGTGCAGCATAACAGCAGCTGATTCAAATCTTTGATATTTGAGCTAACCCAAACCCAGTGCGCGGAACATGGCGCAATTCATCGATATTAGAGTCATAATTGGCACACATTAAAATACGGACTGCACGATTTTGGAGCTTCTTAAACTTTTCGGCGACCACTGCCACACTTGCCCCAGATAGCACTTACAATAATCAGAATATGGTTGAACTAGGCTATCATATACATAAATAATGGTAATTGAACTGAGTGGAGTGCAATTTAGTCAGAAATCATACGCGTGATTTCAAAATCGAACGAGCGCGCAGCGCAAGTGTGATTTCAGACCAAAATTGCACGACCCGAAGCTCAATTGCTACTTTATTACATCCATTTTGAAATCGCACAGTTTAATAGCCTAAATACAAGAACTACTAGAACAACAAAAGTTGCTAAATTTGCCAAACAATAGCCTTTTTGTCTTTCATTTTCCTCCAATGTGATTGGTTAGTTTAAAAAACCCTTGAAATCTGATTGGTTGTTTTCTTTTACAGTCTCATTCTCATTGGCTGAGAAAAAGATGCGATTTAGGAATAAATCGCACTGCTGAGAGCCAATCAGATTGTAAGGATAACCAGTGATTTCAAAATGGATGTAATAAATGAATATATTAAAGGGTATAAGAGGTGGTATTCGCTTGATTGGGCCAATGCAGAAGCAAATTTTTTTGCAAATGCACACTATGAGATTTCGCAGATGACACCTGCCTCACTGGATGGTCATTTGCACTAAAGGTAGGAATTTCAAGAACCACTCGCATAGGACTAGATAACTGGCATAAATTCTTCGGCAAGAATAACGATTCAAAGCTTAATACTGAATTCGAAATATTTTGAGTACATCTGTTAGCAATACTTCGTCAAATAAGGGCATCAGTTGCTTGGACAACAATAGTCGGCACGATTTCTACCAAATTGGATTGAAAAAGAACAAGGCGGAAAGTTGAAAAGATTAGGGCTCGTAGTTCCCAGTGTTGTGGTTTGGCCTTGTCTCACAGGTTGGTGCTCTTTACAAAGGGTAAATCTCATTGCACCTTTCCTCCTTAGATAGAATTTTCAAAAAAACAATAATATGACTATATGACAATTCCATAGCTTACAAAACCATTGGATGTAAAGCTATCTTTTAAAATGCTAAAATGGAATCTACCTATCTTGATTGGAAAGGGACTCACGGTCTATGCAAGGCAAATTGCACGAGAAGGGTGAAAGCAAAAGCGCAGAGTAAAAATGTCTAGTCTCACAAAATATTTACAAAACTTATGGTTGGACTTGTATATAATAAAAACTCCCTAGATTGTTCAATTAGTTTTCTGTTCTAGGTATTTTACGCTCATCATTTCAATATGCCTTTTATTCTTAGTAGCAGGGCACTTCCGTCGACTGTGATCACAGTTACATGGTGAATATGATCACAGTCGCATAATCAGAAGGCACAAAACAGTTCTAAACTAAGTTGTTATGGACACACAGCAAACTAGGAACGTTTGAGGGTTGCACTTCCAGACTAGACTTAGTGCTTGTTGGTTGACACATTTAACTGTGGATTTAAATTTGCACTGAATATCCAAGCCCTCATACAACTGCCAATGAATTTAAGGAGAAGTGACCTTTCACGCGGTTCAAATGTTGTCACTGCAAGGAAAAAACAGTCATCATAAGTAGGGCGCTCCGTAATCAGCAAAGAAAATATTTTTTTGACGTATTGGGTGTGTCAAACATAAGCCGAAGCTAACGTTCAACAAGAAACGTTGTCTAAATATATTCTAATCAGTATATTAGACGATCCTGCTGTAAGGTGTCTTGATATAGTTCCTTCTGGACCAACGGTGGAGTTGCTCCAATCTAGTGGATTGCGTTGGCATCAATTTCGGGCTGTAAATCACCCCCGAAAGAAAATAACTAACTAAATAAATAAAAAAATAAACGTTCCAATAGAACACCCAAAATAGTCGTGCAAATATATATGTACCACATGAGTTTGCTGCAGCTATATATTTTTCTTCTTACAACTAGTCTCGTTGCTCGTAGCTTGTAGCTTGTTACATAACTCACCTGAAAATGATTTCGTAAGAACAGAATTACAGGTGATGCAGGCCATGAAGAGAAGCAATGTGACAGCTTTGGAGTCCTAGTAAATATGTATGTGTGTCCAATGAATATCGATCACAAACGAGAACAGCAAAACAGTCATGATCTCAATGGTGCACTTTTACTTACCATTTCTGAGTAAGTTTCGATGGCAGCAAGGGTTTCTTGAGACTGATAAGGATTTCAACACAATTATCCTGTGATGATCGCTGTGTCAATGGCAGTTTGTTTATTCATTTACTGGAGTTCCGGTGTCACTAAAGAGGAACTTTGTAGTGCTGAAGAATGTGATTGATATTCTGTTCCTGTTGCGTTCACTCGTTAAAAACAACGCACAGGAGAATGAAATACTTGGAAGTCAGAGGAGACCAGCTTATGAAAGACCTTGGAAAATTCTTAATTAATCGGTAAGGTAATATTCAGAGCTTTAAAATTTAAAAAAAAAATGTTTGTGTGATTCATCGCTGGTTGACCTTTGTTACTTTTAAGACCCCCCTGTCAGTCGGGTCTTCAAAGATCGAAACAACCTAGTATACGCAGTTTGTTAGGCTTTTCTCGCTATTGTGTGACATATCACGTCCTCAATTAATACAGCAAGTGTAAATAGCTATAACCTGTGATGACAGTGGAAACAAAGTAATTAGAAAGTACTCAAGGAAAATTCGAAGGCTTTCTTTCTTCTTTGCTTCTTTTTAAAAATAAGTTTTCAATATGTGCGCCTTCGTTCTCAATCAAGCAATGTAGCCAAAACGCATAAACTCAAAGCAGACCGAGAACGTGAAGGTGCATAAAAAAATGTGTACGCGATCGCACAAGGAATGTGTCGACTTTTTCCTTAAATAAGATGTTTTATTTTTCCAGGCACATGATAGTTCTCGTATGAAAATATGATTAATATAGTCATTGTAAGCCTCCTGATATGCATCACTTCTAATATATACTAGGAATAGTTACAACTACAGCTGACCCGGCTGTTGATCAGTTTTGTCAATCGTGTCCATTACCACAATCAATGCTCTCGCTTGATACACTGTATTTTGGCTCTTCTGTAATAGATCGAAAATCATTTTTTTGGGGGAGAAAACACTCAATTACCCTCAATGGCGGCGCGTGTATTCTAAATTGCTCTCGTGCGGTACTGACAAACTGTCCCATGGATTTTGGGCTTCTCGACTTCAAGGTGGGACGAGGAAAAGAAAAACAAAGCAAACTTGTGTAAAATTTATGAAAGATTGATAATCGCGTAAACAACATAGTGACTACACTACAACAGCTTGAAATCATTTTGCCTGTTTTGCTGTTATGATAATCTCGGTGTAACTTTAGTTATAGCTATACGTTTTAAACTACGATTTGAGTCCAATTGTTTTCGATGTATTTGAATTAAAGCACGAATTGCCAACTCGAGAGTTGAGTCGAAAAGGACGCCGAAAGATTTTCTCACCCAATCTGTCAATGCAAACGCCTTGCGCGAGTTTTAATTATCTCGAGAACTCTTTTGAACGGTTCAATCAATCAATCAATCAATCTTTATTTAACGTGGTCTAGCACGCTTAGCTAAAAAGCTAGTCTGCAGGTGCGCTACGAAATAAAGATACAAAATAGAAAATAAAAACTTAAGCTAAAAATTTAGAGTAATTACGTGTACAATATTTGTCTAACTAAGAATAAAATATAAAAATATAAAAATATCATTGAAAACAGTAAAATAGTTAAAAACAGTATTTAAAAAAATAAAAATAAAAATTGTCACCGCTTCTTGGTCAAAGTCCCGTAAGATTTAATGTTCTTAAATTCTACTTGAAAACCGTATATGTTTTAATCTTTCTTGTTTCGTCAAGTATAGAGTTCCATATTTTCGATGCAGTATATCTCCACGATCTTAAGCCATAAGTTGTTGATTTTACTTTTGGAAGGTCCACAATTGTGTTGCCCCTGACGTTATAGGTGGAGCACCTTACTGTTATGAAGTCACGTAAACTTGCAGGTCCGGCATCGCTGGCTAATATCTTAAAAACTGTGGACACTATTTTCGCTAACCGTTGCTCGCGGAGACTTGGGAGACCAATACGCTTTAATAGTTCCTCCGCCATAAGGCGTGGACTTTTCCCCGAAAACAAAACGGAGCGATCGTTTGTTTACCATCTCTAACTTGTCAGCTGACTTCTTACTACAAAAGTGCCACCGTTTCGGAACAGTAATAAAGTGCGGCAGTATGAAAGCCTTGTAAATATCCCTCCTAGTCTCGAAGGGCAACAGTTTGTGCATCCTTTTTAGTACAGCAATTTGTTGACTGACTTTTCTACATATTTTAGCGATGTGGTTTTCGAAATTCAATTTGTCATCAATTGTTACGCCGAGAAGTTCCATTGTTTTGGATATGGGAATTTGTGACTCATCACATTTGAACGCCAGCTCGGCTCCTTTGTTTTTTCCCAACACCATCGCCTGGTATTTTGAACTGTTCCTTTTCATTCCATTTTGGGCAAACCATTTATCAGCACTAGCAAGATCATTGTTAATGGTTTCTTCAACTCTAGGAAGGTCATAGTCTGCGTAAAAGATTTGTGTATCATCGGCGTAAGTAGACAGCGTACTCATTCATAAAGACGTTGAATAATAAGGGACCAAGAATAGATCCTTGAGGGACACCCTTAAATATTGATTGCCAGTTCGAAAGTGTGTCCCCCAGTCTCACTCTTTTTAACGGTTCTCTTCTTCCTGTCGAGTCTCAATCTTCATTTTGTGTTTCTAACATACCGCGGCTGTTGACGAATCTAGGCTCGTCTCGGGTAATATTTTAGCAAGCGCACACGGTGGTGTCGGGTACTTGCAACCACGAGTTCGCGTTTGGTCACCTTCGTCTTCTAGCTGCATCTTGCAGCATTTGAAGGTCTTGCATCTACGATTTCGCGTTTATTTCGTCGCCTTCGAGCTTCGCCATCTTCTGGTAGCATCTTCCAGCATTTTAAGGTCAATAAAAGGTTTCAAAACGTTAATTTCTCATCAGTTGTATAAGCAATCTTTGTAATTAATACACATCCAATAAACAGGATATCAAAAGCGGGGGCAGCTATAGTGAACACTATTTCTAGTAATTTGGAGACTAGAAGGTAGCGAGGCTCGAAGGCGACGAAACAAATGAGAACTCGTAGATGCAAGACCTTCAAATGCTGCAAGATGCTGCTAGAAGATGGCGAACCTGCTGCAAGATGCAAAAAACAAACGCAAACTGGTAAATGCAAGACCTTCAAATGCTGCAAGATGCTACCAGAAAATGGCGAAGCTTGAAGGCGACGAAACAAACGCGAACTCATAGATGCAAACCTTCAAATGCTGCAAAATGCTGCTAGAAGACGAAGGTGACGAAACGCGACCTCGTGGTTGCAAGTATCCGACACCACCGTGTGCGCTTGCTAAAATATTACCCGAGACGACCATGCGCCTAGTTTCGCTAAATCGGGAATGCTTCGCCCATTACAAACACATTTCTTACTTTTTCAACAAATATTCTTTGTCCCTCTATGTATACACCCGGGGACTCCTAGGGTGCCTCCTCGGGTTTTGGCCTCTGGACCCAAACTCTGCGCGGGCAAAAAGTGTTCCTTCGATCACGTGAATATAACTAAAAACAAATGATGTCTGTTTTGGCTGGAAGGTCAGTGAAACAATAATAATTATACTAGATAACAGAGGAAACTTCCTGTCGCATCTCACATCTCACGTTAGTTTTAGAAAAATGTGACTCAATAGTCCTTCAGCGATGCATGAAAGGAGAACTGCGGGAAATCAGGAAGAGAAGGATATCAATTTGAAACTCTAGAATAAGGATCATAATATCTAATATCAGTCTCAAAGTCTTTGTTTGAGAGTTCTTTTAAATTTTAGTTAACTCAACGCCAATGTTGACAAGGGTTTACCAGAAGCACAACTACTAGGGGTTTTTCTCTTTTATGATGGGCACTGGGCATTGCATGTTGTGCCAAAGGCTTATAAAAAAATAATAATAGTGTAAATACACAATGTTTATGTTTCACGTGGCTTCCCCGAACACGAATGGGACAACCCGGATTACATACTTCGGGAATTACAACTTGAGCCTTGTTATACTAAACAATGGACAATGTCACAAGGCGTTGCGTTGAAAAGGGATTTTCGCCTGGGAGGATAAAAAGAAAATGTTTTCACTCTTCCTTCATCTTAGAATACGCAGAAGACAACTACGGGTACTCGCAGGCTATCAATGGTATTGAGAGGTCAACTAGGCACGAAAATGGATCTAAAGAAGGAGCAGGGGAGCAGGGATGGCGCAGTGGTGAGAGCGCTCGCCTCCCACCAATGTGTCCCGGGTTCGATTCCCGGACCCGGCGTCATATGTGGGTTGAGTTTGTTGTTGGTTCTCTTCTCTGC
>Ga0126337_10001889_pt1 | contig 13030 bp, 5 predicted proteins | sample DipCmetagenome_FD_92527 | JGI IMG/M metagenome (GOLD analysis project Ga0126337, IMG submission 92527) | Coral microbial communities from La Bocana,Puerto Morelos, Mexico - Diploria C A metagenome | ecosystem: Host-associated > Invertebrates > Cnidaria > Coral | place: La Bocana,Puerto Morelos... | reverse complement strand
TATTCTTACAGAAAAGATGTGTAGACCCCTGAAAGTTACACGTACTGAAAACATTCGTATGCGTATTTGGTGTTAGTGAAGAGAGAGGTCATTTGCTGCGGGAACGCTATATTTACTTCTATATTCTGCAAGTTATGGACCCAATGGCCTTATGACTAAATGATTTCTGTTGTTGTTTCCTTAAGAAACAGTGTACCGCCGTGAAATCCGTTACGCACGCCTGTCTCAGAAGGCGGTAAACCGCTGGCTGCTAGCTGTAACTCTCCTCCGCAATCCATCGCTTATACAGCACCGTCGTCAGTGGAATTCCAATCCCATTGGGATGAGTGCGGCCGACACTTCATCTATTACCGTCTTGGTACAGTAAACAGAAAGTGGAATTCTTTAAAAGGGAACCTAAATCGACGGCGTTTTTTGTGTGTATGGTGTGAAGGATTATTTAATAGTAAAAGGCAGTATTTTCCTGTCTAGCATTTAATGTTACCGTTACTTAGCTCTTCCTTGTGTTATCATTAAGGTATACAAAGCATTTACAAATCTGTTTTTGCTGGTATCTGCATATCAAATTGCGTTGGTACATTCCTCTCTAGTTAGATTTAGCAATAAGTTGACAAATAAAGGGTACTTATTCAAATCTCTAATACGGGATTTAAAATAAAAGCTTGGGGCATTGTATTTGATAACGTTGAATTTTCAAATTAGATTTTTGTTACCTTGGAAACTGAAATGAGGCATAACATTTCCAGGGAATAGTAGCGTGTTCCTTAGAAAGTCATGCTAACCAAGATTGTAGGAAAGGCACCTATGGTAAAAACAGCACTACATGCTCTTGTCGTTTCAGTTGAATATACAGGTCAGCGACAATAGCGTTCTGTTAACAAAGCTGAATGACAAGTGAAGTATTAGTGTCGAGTTGCGAAGTACAACAGTACCTTCAAATATAGCACACGATGTATCTTGCATCTTAATTCAGTACATCATAGCACTTGAGATTTAGTGACAAAGTAGGATATGTATACGAAGGTAAACCTCTAAGGATTCTTTTAACAGTTTCCCGTCAGTTTGTTACTAACAGTACTTGTTTTGTTACAAGAGTAATTGCTTGAATAAATTTGCTTTAAAACTTGTTTCAAAGTATTTCTTGCATTAATGATCCGTTTTACTGATTAAATTAAATGAAATCAACGGCAATGCCCTTAAAAAAACCTAACTGAAAAACTCATCTTATTGTAACGCAATCTTAATTATTTCTTATTCTTTTCGCCTTTTTGTTTATTTTTTTTTGGTAACAACCTCACAAGTCACTCCGGCGGCTTGAGGAAGCTAATCATAGCTGTCTCCAGTTTGTGAAGATTGGTTGTCATAATATGGTATCACTCTTGGGAATCTTCTTTTGAAACGCTCGCGGATCTATAAGCCCCAGAAAATAAAACGACATTAATTATCGATATATTGCGTGTTTCTGTTTTGGTGCTACGTCAATAATTATACAGCGAGTATGGGCTAGTCTAGGGAACCTAGGTACAAGGGTTTGTAACAGTTGGTCTGGCGCGATAAGTTATAGTTGACGGGTGCACTCCCCTAAAAAACGCAAAAGTGCAGGCTTTGAAATCTTGTGTCCTGTATTCTGGGGGCATTTGTGAAAGGAGAGCGATTTTTTGGCGAGTTGATTATAGATTTATTGTGTTCCGGGGGCATTTTTGAGGGGAAGGGTCTCTTACCTTTGGCAGTTAATTACACATTTTCCTGTTCTCTGGGAACATTAGTCAAGGGGGTCACTTTGGCTAGTTGATTATTTTTTGTCCTGTATTCGGGAAGAATCTGAGATGGGGAAGGCCCTCTTAATCCACCTGGCGGACTGATTACATATTGACTTAATGGTTGTCACATCCAGCTGTTTGACAATGCCTGTTATTGATGACGGAGATTCTATGCAAGTTTTAAAGGCCCTTTCAAGCATTTATCTACTTACTTACCTCCTTATTTCTCAGACAATGAAAAAGAAAAATGAAGAATCCCTGTGAAAAATTATCAAAGCATTAAACGGTCTCGTTAACGCAATTATCAATATTAAATACAATTGTACATTGTGTTGCAAAGCATTGTACCTGAGTAGAGTTCAGGATTACGAATATGTAAGTGAGAGCGATGTCTAATGGCGACAGAAAACCAAACAGCCACGTAACACCCAACAAGGGAACCAGCACCACGAATGCTTTGATACCAAGTCTGCAGTAAAATCACAAAAACACCGTTTATGTTTATTGAGGATAACTATTGAACAATATACCAATCAATAGAACTTCTTGCCTCAAGATGTTCGCTTTCGTGTCTACATCTTTTTGCCTTGTTCAGGCCCGAACCCACAGCGGAAGAGCCGTAAGAGCCTCTTAGAGACTGGACATTTAACTTAACCACCCCTCCCTGAACTTTGTTGTGTTTCTAGTATATTATGGGATGTTTTTCGGCTAAACCATGTGCTTTGCTTGATCGATACTCGAAACGTACAGGTAGCTGTTTTATAGTTCAAGAGAAATCGTGCACTAGTTTCGTTTAGTAGTTTAAGTTAAAATACATTGTGAACCGGCTGAACATGCCTAAAGTAGTTGGAATTAGCATGTCGCTCCAAATAATCCACTCGTGTGCGAAGTTTCCTCATAGTAACATAACCACTGTCATGAAATTCTGAGTAGGTTTACATGAGGTGAATGAAAGTGAAAGGGAGGCAAGGTATTTTGTATTCTATATCCCACCTGATCTGCTCAGACTGGTTTTCTTTGGCGTGTTGCATTGTCATCATCTCCTTGATAACTCGCACCAAGATCAACGTGTTAAGCTTCAAGAAACGAGAGCACATTATATTGACGCGATTTTACATCAAAAACTAAAATATCTGTAAGGTGGTTATGATTCGTATTGGACTGCTACTCCTTTAAAGGCTACAAACAACTCTGTGTAAAATTTAGAGGAAGATTTGTCCATATCAAAAACAGTTAACGACAAAAGTCTACCTCTAATTAACGGTCACGTACTGAGACTTTTGTAAGGATAGATGGATAATATTTTCAGACTGTCAATTCAGATTCCAGTTCCACTTACAAGTTCGATGAGCCCAACAAATGCCACAAATATCCATATCAGACTGGTACTGGAAGATATCCAACAGCTAAGAGATAAGATAACAAAGACGATGCTAACAAACGTTACAAATGAAGGATTGAAGAGAAACGGAAAAAGAAAGATGGTCTAAAGAACTAAAACGTATTTGTCAGTTTGTTTGTTTGTTTGTAATGTAAGTCACCGTCCACAATACGCCGTAGGAATTTGATTGATTGATAGGCCTACAGTTCACACTAATCCGTCACACTAATCCGTCACGCTAATCCGTCACACTAATTCGTCACGCTAATCCGTCACACTAATCCGTCACTAAAACGCTTTTCAAATAGGAGACATTTAAAAACTCCCGTTTTCCTTTCTTAAATCGGAGTTTTTCGAAAACGATGGTATGATAATAATGTTATTTCCCTGCACAAGTTTTCCTCGATCGTAAATCCAAAATGACCGGTGATTGGTGAGTTTTTAAATTCCTCCGACATTATGTAGAGGGACTTTTTACAGCACAACGTACAACGCTTACAGAGATTACAATACTTTTAAAACAATGTTTACATTACTCACGAAGCTAATTACAAGAATTCAAAGCATTACTCAGATTATAGCCTCATTTAAATTATCTTAGTCTATTTAAATTAGCTTTCTCTACTTATTAAGTAATTATACACTACTCACAATATTTTTGTTTTTTAATTACGTAACCAAGGCTAAATAATAAATATCAAACTTAATTTTAATTAACCATGAACACCAGAAGTATATTAAATTAAAGTAAAACAGTCCACGTTCGATAAAGTTTCGGAAGTACTTTATTTGCAGGCGCCATTTCTTTTAGAATCTCAAGTTTTTCCGGGAATGAACAATAGAAAGCTTTAAAAATAGAAAACATCTCCGCGAAGGCGTGTGCAGAAAATGCAACATTTGGCTATTCGTTTTCAGATTAAACCTCTGTTTTCAGATTCCTTCGTCGTAGTGTGACGGGGCCTAAGTCCTTGAGGCTCACTCCGATCAAAAAATCAGACTGTGCTGAGTTCTTACAACTTATCGTTGACAAAACTCCGGATTCCATCTTTTCCTGCTGCAATGCCCAACGCTAAGGATACAATAACTGCAGGAAGCCCTAATATGATAACAATACCACTTTTATTAGCTTCAATTTCATTTCTTTAATCGTGATGCGATTCAAGACTTTGATGTGAAATCACAGATAATGTAAATCAGGAGTTCTTGGATATCGGTACAGTGTAACGCAGCGCCACAACACCACCTCTGTCATAGGCAAATTTCTAGTAGGTGCCATGTAGCTCATACTTGAACTGTCCTTTATTATCATTGGTGGTTAAACTGTGCCCCTTGATTCTTTTTTCTAGTTACCTGCCCTTTAGATCCGTTCATTGGGAACATTACAATTTTTTGTCCTTTACAGTCAAGGGTGCACCTCTTTTGCCCATGTCAAGTGTGTACCTTCATTGCTCATTCACTGTGTTCACTTTACAATATTCCTCCACTGAACCAGACAGTGAAAAAAACAATGGCTGCCATTGCCTCTTGTCATAGGAGCTGCTGGAAATTACTTATAAAACATAGCATATTGCTGGTTGTTCTTACCCCAAGAAATCGCTTGATATACCCGCATTTTGTCCACGATATTATAGACCTTCACTACAAACAAGTAAAGGTAGATTCCCTCCACGAGCATCCAGCAGAATGCTACCATCAGAAAATACTGCAAAAGAGCCGCCACTGCAACACAGCCGCCCTACACAAAAGAGTGGTTCATAAGACAAAAGAGGAAAATTCAATAAACGACAATTTTGAATAAATATCTGCTCTCACCATGGTTCCTGTAGCATCGATTCCGGTAAGAAAGATGACATGTCCTGCTGCTATAGCAGTGGCGAGGCTCACCCGAATGCGGGACAGAGGTGTATGCCGGTCGCTGCCAGTTCACAGGTAGATAAATTAAAAGGAACAAAAAAGACATTAAAAGGAGCAAAAAAGGCAAACAGACATAATGGGATGAAGCCTAAAACATCACAAAATGAAACAGCTTAAGAATTTTTAGCGTCAGTTTCTGTTCCACCTATTTTATCCTTCTTAGCATGGTGGAGAGAAAGAAAGTCTTTACAAATGGTGTTTTGTGTCCAACAGTATTTAAGCGGATTAGTGTTGACGGTGGGCATTAACAGTGGAAATATAAAGCTGCGTATTCAACTTTGTTCAGGGTAATGTGGATTGACGGAGCCTAAAGTAGAAAATATAATGGCTGTGTACGTGAGCAAGAGATAGCTGGTAACAGTGAGAACAGCTCCTGCTACGGATAAAGACATTCCAACACGTGTTATAATGGTCAGGATTTTGTCGTCTTCTTTCGATTGCTGAGTTGCGCCCTGAAACCAAAATAGAACACGTTTACTTTTTATTTAATTAAACGGAAAATTAATGATAAGAATTTAAAAGGGCGAAGTATTGGTAAAATTTCTTTTTTCAACATTTCCTTGTAGTGCCTAGCTAATGATACCTTTTGAAACAAACCAGAGAAAGGGAAGTACGGAACGCTGCATGTGTTTTTAACACGTGCATTTTTTTTTCAGTGAGGACAACTGATTTTTTTGATTTACAAGTTTCCCCCGTTTGACCACGAAAAACCTCCTCGCGTCCTCATTGGCACAGTCAAGAAAACTCAAACTGGAAGCTTTTTAAGGCTAAAACGTGATTTCTGTCAAATATTCAGCTTTCATAGCCCCACTTACTCACTTTCCATGAGGGAAATACCGCATCACACTCAGATAAACTCAGATTCACACTCTCAAAGAAATCGACGCTCACCTCTTTGTCATCGCTGTAGGAGTAATCCATGAGAACACCAAAGTGAGTCAGGTGATTGCAAACGCATTCTGTCAGGTTACTGTTGATTATCCTCGTTTGACATCCTTGCCCTGACCAGCCCTCGGGACTAAAAAAAAAAGTGCTAACATTTTTGCTTCCAAGCGGGAAAATATCAATTATAGTTTTGGACTTCCATTATATCTCTAATTCTTATTTCTAAAACCTTGATAGTACAGATTCAAGATAGTATTTTCAATAGTTGATCTAAAGGCATATCTGAAACTGAAGGCTTGTTTGCTAATGATACAGCACTGACTAGCATCTCCCCGAATTCTCAAGGTGTTTAATTTATTCCTTGGGATGTAGCAGCTATAGTTCCTTTCAGTAGCTGCTTATTTATCGTTCTAGGGAATTTGTATTATATCAAATCGGTTTCTCTACGTCATTTGACAACACCATAGCAACCGCGCTTACACATCCTGTCGAGCCAAATTTTATCTGTTATCGCAGCCAGTTTTTAATTTTCTTTCTTTTTTTCTTCTTTTTGTTGAGGAAGGTATTACCGAACTAGTACTTTGTATGTTCTGTTATCCCTTTAAATTAATTTTTCATGATTTTAAGTCAGTGGTTTCTGCCCGCCTGAGAAACCGCTAAAATCCAAGATGGTGGACGCTGTTACCTCAGGTGACGTCATAAAATGTTGAAAGCAACAGAAAAACTTATCATCTTGCCAATATTACCCATTTAAATATAACGTTGCACAATCCCCGGACGTTTTCCACCTCACACCAAAGGTAAATGTGAGTGTAAACATAGTTAGGATTGAGTGGAATCAGTTACTTACTTTTCTTCTGAAATGTTCCAAAACACACACTCTCTATTTTCTCCCGCCGCCTAAAAGCAAACACATTGATGAAGTTCTTTTTGAAGAGTTAAAAAAACGATCGAATAAAAGGTACGAATGATAAAAACTAACAAGAAATTAATTAATAAAGGTGACTTGAAAATGTCTTAGCCAAGATGAAAATATCAACGACAATTTGATGGGCGCTAAAGTAAAATCAACAAAAATAAAACAGGTAGCAGACCCAGTCAATCAAAGCGTCGGGAGAGAATGCAAAGCTAAGGCAAATTTGGAAATATCGCAGCACAAACTACATAAAATTTTAAACATTAGTCATCTTATCCGATTCTGAAGGTCTTTTTTGGTGTTCTTCTTAAAATTACAATACTTTGCAGACAGAAATGGCTGAGCAAGCATTATACATTAAAACTCTGACAACAGCTTATGAATAAATGTACGACAAATAGAACACATGCACCGATCAGCAAAAACAAACAAACCTTTTTACCTTAATGCTTTTGAAAACTAAAGTGACGTTCTCGAGTAATACCTCTGGCCGAGGGTAGATCACTGCTGACATGATTATGGTATTGAGCGACCTGAAAGAGCGAGAAATCATTAACTAGTTAATGATAGTTAATTAACCAGTGAGAGATTTCAGTATATCAGTTAATGTTCTCGATTTCGTGTCAGTTGTCTTGATATCCGGCCGGTGGAGACGTAAGCTCGACCCCCTCCACTCCCAGTTTTGGGTTTATTGTACAGTAGGGTCTCGTTTTATTCAGACTGTCCAATAAACATTTTTTAGCCCAAACTGTTGTCGTATTGTTATCACGTCGGTTGATTAAATAAAAAGAATAAAAGCAGGCAGCTTTATTTAAAGTATATTTCGGCTTTTCTTTCTAACTTGAAAACCATAAAACCCACACATTTGATTGATTGAGATAAATATGCCATCATTTTCCTTGTCTGCTTTGTCCAGTCGTTTATCGTAGGCAGATATTAGTCTGAACTCCTGTCTTGTCATAACTTCAAAACTCTAAGTCGGTCAACGAGTTACAGGGTGAGGGCCTCGAAAGCATCTCATTTATTTTACTATTTAGTGGATGCAACAGATTTAATTTTTACCTATGCGACCCGACCTCTTGTCGCGTCAGTTTGAGGCTCTATTAACTTTGTATAGTAGTAGTTGTATACACACCTTGTCTTGCTTGCTTTATGGATATCAGCTGAATGGTTTGATGTAAACAGTTCATTGATGTTGTTGTACGTGGCACCAAGCACCACAGAGCCTAATTCAAAAGAAGAGGAACAAAGCAGCCAAAAATTAACCATTTTAATCATTAGTTGAAAATATTTATTCTCCTTGCTGATTCCTTTACATGTCTTGCAATATTAGTTCACAGAATATAAGTGACAATATTGGTCCAACCTTGATATTGTGTGAGCCTCGTCACCACTTTCGTAGGTTGTGACATATAAGCCTCGCTTTGGCGAGAATAAAGTGCTTGTTGTTGAACCGCCATCTTGTGACACTGTGTTCTTGTTTCTCCGCCTTGCTCCGACTTACACCGGCTATATATTTACACTATACATGACATGGTTTGGGGAGCAGGGTAGCCTAGCGGTGAAGTTCTCGCCTCCCACCCGTGACCCGGGTTCGATTCTGCCTCGTACCATATGTGGGTTGAATTTGTTCTTGCCTTGCTCCGAGGGTTTTTCTCCGGGTTCTCCAGGTTTTCTCAATCCGCAAAAAACAAATATTTCAAAATACCAATTTGGCCAGGATGTAGGACCAGCAGGAAAACCACTGAGCTATGACTGAGTGGGCTTACGCTCTAAATATTGTAATTTATTTGAAAAGATGTCGGTATTTCATGATATTAAGACCCGACAATTGCTTTATATCTAGAGGAAATGCTTGATGTTGAACTAAAATATACCATTTTTTTCAAATAGAAAATACTGAACATGACATGCTAAGTTTCAAGACAAATTGCGAGGATTCACACGCGCAAGGTCAACGATCACAGCATTCCCAAATTCCAGTCTCCAGTGGCAACACTTTGAAACCAAACTTTTCAAAAAAGAATGAAAATTGGCAATGTTCTGTACCAACCCTGGTATAAATTTCGTGATGGGATCTTGATGTAGTTTCCTTTAGTTCCATTGAGACGGAATTCGCTCTTGGCATTGTGCTGGTGCTTTAAACGCTTAAAAACTCGTTCAACGCGAACATCTGCAAGGCAGAAAGCAAATGTGTCAGTCATTACACTTGTAAAACATAAAGAAGAACTTGAATGATCTTCTCCTCCGCTATTTCCCCCCCCCCCCCCCCCCCCCCCCCCCCCCCCCCCCTCCTTCCCCTCCCCCCCGCGGGCCCTGCTGTGGAGATAGAAGGCAAAAAAAAAAAAAAAATATTGTTTATCCCTCTCCCCCCCTTTTCCCCCCCCCCCCCCCCCGCCTATACCTTCCTCCCTCGATTCCCTTCGTCTCCCCTAGGGACGCTGTATGGAGCAGTAAAGCGAAATACGATAACAAACTTCAACTAATAACATCTTGTGGAAAATATCACTTCCTTCAAAAATAAATCAGTCCTACACATGCAGACAAAAAAAATGACTTACCAAATTGTTTGGACTCGAAGGAGAATTTTGGACTAGTGTCGTTGAGTTTTTCTCCCGCGAACCTGATAACAAAGTCCTCGAACGCACCCATGGTGAAAAATATGTCATTTTCCTCTTCAGCGTTGTCCGGTGGTTTATCATAGATTGATATGTTTCTCAACTCCTGTATTATGGTACTGAGCGCAGACACTGCACGCTGTATTGAGGATTAAGACGAGCAGGTTAATTAAGTGACTTCAAACTTTCCTTTTGTCCATAATCCCTGGGGGGTATTAGGCAGGAAACGTACAATTAATGGCAATCAAATAACCACGGTTTAAGGGCGACTTAAACAACATGTGGCGCTATCGTAGCCAACACTCACACCCCGCCCAGGGTTTGAGTTGAGGGGATAGAAAACGATTGAGATTTTTAATAGGCTATGAATTTCCTAATGCTTACGATTGCACTACCTGTGGAGCGTTTTCCTGTCCAATGTCTATATTGTACAACGAAGAGCAAAAGTTATCGATCTAAAACAAGAATGAAACAGTATTAGACATGAGTGAAAAGAAAGCTCTCATTTTACTGTCCAACGTAGGAATTCTATTACTATATTTTTTTCGGTTCCCTTGACTAAGAAGGTAAAATTCGCACCGTTCTCTGGGAGGGAGGTTTCATGAAAGCAGTTGGTTTCATCCACGCCGAAAGAGAGAAAACCCACTGCGAGAAACCGTTCGTTTCTTTTAGGTAACCGTGTCCAGTGCCATGGACGAATAAATTAACTTTGAGCTGGTAAAACTAGCTTAAAAGCTGGTTTAGGCTCGCAGGCATGCGCTCGTCAACATAACTGTTGCGTTTAAGCGAGCCCACCGTGTAGCGATCAAAGTGCAAGTCCTGAAGACATAGATGATCATCGTACTTAAGCAGTTGTGAAATCGAAGCCTGATGATAATTCAGTTATTCATGCGTCTCAAGTCGTACTTATTACTCAAGTAGTACGTATCCCAAGCAGGGATGTAGGTTGTTCAGGTAAAGTGTTCAACATTACAAAGTTAGATTCTCACCTTGTCTTGGGATGGAGGATATGCTTCATACTGAATTGCCGCTGCTAAAATCAAACAGTAAGTTTATGGGCTGTGAGGAAACTTCTTGTGACGTCAATTGATCTTCAATCTAGGGTCCACCCTTCAACAATACATCAGTGACGAGACTTGTCTGGTTCCCAGGCCCGATATATTTCGCAACGGTCCGAGGCGAGAACTGTGGCCTATTCTGAGCTGTTCGTCTTGGATACATCACCGAAATCAATTAACCGTGAAGGTCTGGGAGAAGGCTGTCACATGATTTCCTAGTTCCTGTACCGCTTTCTTCCAGGTAATCACGGTCATTTCATTTCGGTGACGTAACCAAGACGAACAGCTTCTTTTTCGCTAAGACTAGGAGACTTGAAACCAATTGACCACGGTGAAATATTGAGGTCTAAGAGCCTGGTAAATGATTTCACATCGCTAATGGCATGTATGGCGTTATAATTGATATCTACCTCTAAAGAGTAAAAAAAACGGAAACTCACCTATAACTGTCGGAGGCGATTCGCAGGAACACTCCATAACTTCTAAAATCACATTGTTGATACCTGATGGACTTCGTGAGCAAACTTTTACGCGTATTTTTGGGTTTTTCCCTATCTTCTTAAATGCGAAATTAAGCCGCCGGCTCCTGAATCTCATTTGGTTTCGTAGATACCTCTGAAGATACTGACGTAAGTTTCTTCGTTTGAACTTGGGAACAACTATAGGCATCTCCCGACAACCTGTCTGTGTCCCATTGCCAAGCTTGCATTTTGAGGAGCTGTTATGGTTCCTCTTTGGCCAAAAATTTGTATCTAAAAGGCAAAAAAGAATATAAAACTGAATTTTCTGCTGAAATTTTCAGGCTGCATGTTAAAATCTGGCGGCCTAAAGTTTAGTAACTGTCTTTCAATCCTCTGTAGGTAGGAAAAAAGGATGGCGGCTGTACATTTTATTACAAAACCATGCCAACTTTACACAGGCCATAAAGTGCAAGGAAACCATAGTTTTGCAATATTTGACCCTGTTCGTCAATATCGTATATGCTACATGTAGGTTTGAAGATTTAAGAACTTTTCTAATTCTCGTAAGAATTGTGGGTAAATGTACCAGTCGCTATCTTTATCATATGGAGCATTTGTCAATTCATTGTAGTTTTGCAAATAGTATTAACTAAATCTCTAAGTAACATGGCCCATTTGTGTGGTGTTGCATGTGTTAGCATTTATTTAATACCTGAACCTATTATAAATTTGGTGTAATAAATCATTAGGTAGGGCTACCCAGTCTGTTTTTAGCCCATCGAGATCACTATGGCTATTTTGACAGCCATGAACTAATTTCAAACCTTTTCAAAAAAATATATATCACGAAGCATTTTGGTGTATCAACTATTTGGTCATGTGACTTGACGTTTCCATTTGCCTCTAATTTATCTCTTATTTGTGAACTGAGACAATAAATGGAAGATTTTCAGATTGAAACTGCTGTCATGACTCGCCAACTACCAACTTACCAACTATCGTACAGTTGCAGCGTGATACTCTGATAGCAAACGTATTTCTCGGGCATGGATGCACGTGAAAAGTATCCATAACAAGCGAAGAAGCGTTATCACCAGCAGCAGCTAACTGTGTTGGAGACGAAAAGCGGAACATGGCTGAACATTGCCGAGCCCAATGAGCGGTTCCGTTTTCATTGAAACAACGGGCAAATATGTGACACCAATTCGAGCAATTTTTAAAATACCCGTGAGCTCTAAAGCGCCGGCATTTTATCTGACTCCATTGGTTTCCTCGAAGTTGCTCGCAAATGTGTTTCTGTCCATTTTTTGAGTCTAGGGGATTGGCAGTCGACGGGCATTCGGCTCCTGAAATAAAGAAAGCAATGTCATTATAAATCACTAACCAAAAAATAAAGTGCTTTTCTATTACGTGTCGAAAGTAAATCGCAGTACCTTCTGTTTTGTTATACTACGCTAAGTAATAAGTTTCAAAAACTCGCGCCGATGTGCCTTCCGATCAGATCGAAGGGAAATTCAAACCAACCATGAACGGCGCTCGCGCGCTCTGTGTCGGGCCGTTTTGCAGAGCTGTTTTCTGTTGAGTGTCGTAAAATCAAAACAATAGTCCGAACTCATAGGACGCAGACAATGCAGTGAACGAATAAAAAAATCGTGTTAAATATAGGCAGCTATCAGTACTGGTTTAAATGTTACTCCTGGTTTTAGCAGTACTGCTGATTGGATGAAAAAGTTGCGCAAGTTTTTTTAAGCCAACCGTGTAGCCTAGAATGCAAGACCAACTACTTTTCGACCCTAACGTTGTATAGAATTTAAGCAATAGAGGACTTTTTCTATAGTATAATCTAAACAAATGGGTATCCTTAAGGGGAGGAAGGGGGGGAGAGACTTTTCGAAGCTATTAAATTTAAAACTCGACGGTGTGAACATCCAAGAAGTTTCCACGGTCAAGTACTTTGGGTGATTGACCCAAACTTGACTTGGAAAAAAACATGTATATGAACTCTGCTTAAAACTATCAAAAACTGTAGTCATATTT
>Ga0126337_10001888_pt1 | contig 13030 bp, 6 predicted proteins | sample DipCmetagenome_FD_92527 | JGI IMG/M metagenome (GOLD analysis project Ga0126337, IMG submission 92527) | Coral microbial communities from La Bocana,Puerto Morelos, Mexico - Diploria C A metagenome | ecosystem: Host-associated > Invertebrates > Cnidaria > Coral | place: La Bocana,Puerto Morelos... | reverse complement strand
GGGAATTATAAATAGTTATAAGAGTATCATCATTAACGAATTGGCAGCATAATACAAAGACTAAAAAAATTTCCAGACGCGAATCATGAAAGATTTGAATCTGGAATGAATCCCTTTTAGTTTTACTCCACTATATAGGCCGTCGAGGATGGTGCGAAAAGAGAGCGAGCCTGTTGAAAATGTACGGGAGGAGAGTACTGGAGGAGAACATGGAGAGGAGAAAGAATTGGGACGAGGAAAGGCTGCAGTCTCGTCCGTGCAACCTCTTTTGACTCGCGTTTTGCGAAGATAAACACTGTTTTGACCCTAAGAGAAAAAGCCGACTGCATTCAGCCTACGAAATATTTAGCAACATAAACGAGTCGGAAAGTCTACCGTAATACAGTAGCAACGCTAGCAAACGAATCAGTTAAACAAGGATATCCATCATGATATCCATCAGGCCGGATCTTATCCCGGTTTCTGTAGCATTAAGCGACTAGGAATATTGCTACTCTCCCCTGGATGGGATACTAGTCCATTGCAGAGTTACCCCCAGAATTATATTTGCCGGTACCCATATACAGTATACACCTGGGTGGTGAGAGGCACTCTGAGAGTCAAGTGTCTTGCCCAAGAACACAACACAGTGTCCCCGGGCTCGAACCCGGACCGCTCGATCCGGAGTCGAGCTCACTAACCATGAGGCCACCGCGCCTCTCACCAGGTGAATAGACATTTCACCGACACTGAGGTGAATAATTGTTTTAGTATATACCACACAAGCTGAATAACTAGCGGACCAAAGAGAAACTTAACTTGTTTAAGAGTAACTTTATTTGAAACGGGAAGCCATTTTGTTTTTGTTCGGCTGCTCGGAGGTGAATAGTACTTGGCTAATCACCTCCGAGCTAGCCAATCAGCGTGCGCGAAAAGCACTATTCACTTGTGTGGTATATATTAAATAGGATAACAGCCAGAAAATCAACTTCGATCTCAGACCTTCTCAACGGAGACAAAGGAGAGAGAGGGAGCCAGAGAAAGCAGAAAATTGAGTTGACTTACGTGTTGGGCCGCACTTTCCACAGCTTGCTCCAGTCCATGGATGGTTCTTCCAAGCATGAACACACCCGGTGACCAAACGCCGCAATCTCGATGAATCCACAAGTCTACGTCGCAGGTTTCGCTTTCCACTTGCACGTCTGAACTCGAGCTTGATTTCCGACCCGGCGAGGACAGTTTCTGCGACTGTTTGCCTTCCTTCGAGCTACTGTCGGTTTTCTCTTTAGAGAATTTAGTTTTGTAAGGTCCGTAGAGATCTCCTAGCAAGTTATAACCACTTCCCTTACCGCAGAGGGAACACACCCACGAGTCGCCATCGATGCCGCCACGAGGTCTGGTTGAAATGTGTTTCACCGGTGAACTCGACGTGGAAATTTTACGTTTCTTCGGTGATTTACTCGCACTCACCGTTGGAACTTCCAGAGGCCGTTTAGACGCAGCCGAAGATTCGCCAGACGAGGACAATTGTTGAACAGCAACGGCAGTTTTTGAAAATTTGGGTTTCGCCGCCAGTTCCTGCGCGTTCAATTCTTTAATTTCCACTTCATCGTGCTTTCGCTTTACTTTATGGACGTAAGATTTTCGCTTTTGTTTGTCTTTGCTTCCCACGGGCCGGCCGCGAGTCAACTTTGGTGTTGACCCTTGATTTGTCTTCTCTGATGGAGAAGACATTTCTTCGTCTTTATCAGGATTTTTCGAGTCTGGATCTTGTTTACCGCGAGGAGTTTCGGAAATGTTATTTTGTTTTTCTTTTGCATCCGCGTTGCTGCTTTTTTCAGGCCGAGTCGGTGACGTTTTAGAAACTTTCGAAGCTTGTAATTTCTCAATCTTAACAGTCATTTTGCCGTTAGGCGAACGTTCCTGCTTTTGAACAATTGCATGGCTTTTCTTATCACCAGAAGAGTTTTCATTGTCAGCTTTTTCCTTGACTGAACCTTTTGATGCTTTGTCGTCTCGACTGCTTTGACAATTTCCAGGCTGAGCTCGTTCATCTTTCCTTTCTTTCGATTCCTCCTTCCCATCACCTCCCTTCGCTGCAGTTGCTCGTAGTTTGTCCTCCCCTTGCTGACCCGAACCCGTTTTCACCGGGTTCACAATAATCAACTGGGGATTCTGTTTGGAGACGTCATCTTTTGAGCTGACAGTTTGCACCGGTACCAAGATATTGCCTTGGATGAGGTACATTTGTCCAGTCGTGGTCTTGGCCACCATGACCTGTTGATTGTTCTGAGAAGACTTGCCCTTGGCGATAATGGTAGCCTTGATGGGAGTCGCCTGTTGCTGGGTGGTGCGAGCTGTGGCTGTGGGCTGCTGTATTGTCTGAATTCCCAGCGTTCTATTCTCCACCACAGGAGCGCTGCCACTTTCTGATTTCTCTCGAGTCTTACCCAGGCGTTCATCGTCATCTGACGACAGGCGTTCATCGCATCTCAAGGAAGGCACAGCTGGTTTACCTTCCTTTTTCTGGACGTTCACAGCTTGTTCACCATCGATGCTCTTAGATGCTAGCTCCTCCTTAGCCTGACCGCTTCCTTCACAAGCATCGGTTTTGCTGCTTGCTTCATCTTTTTCTGCTAATGCCTTCTCTTTACTGGCCGATTCTTTAAACTTTTCAGGTTCCTCGGTATCTTTGGTTGTAGTTTTATTTGCGTTGTCGTCACGGTCCCTTTCCTTATCTTTACCGTCAATATTCGTAATATCGGTACTCGTAACAACCGCACCAGAGGTACCGCGACTGGGTTCATCTCCCGTTCTGTCTAATTTTCCAGTCTCTCCGTCAGCATAAACTGTCGAAACAACGGTTTCGCCACTTAACTGATTGATGGTTCCTAGTTCTGAGACGTTTTTCTCAGATTTGCTATCTAATTTGTCAAACGTGTCAGCAGCGTGGCCAGTTTCACAACCAGCTTTACTTGTTTTGCCTTTAGCTTTATCAGTTTTACTACAGGTTGTAACAGTGTCAGCAACAGTTTTATCCTCTAATTCAGCGTTCTTTTCTCGATTGGTAGCTTCACTTTCCTTGCTAACGTTTTGGTGCTCCACTTTATTGCTCAATTTGCCTTCTTTACAATGGGCATTTTTAGAACTTGAAACGTCGCTGCCTTCACCGGACGTTTCTTTAACTATTTCAGTTGCTTCCCTAGACAGCACCTCGTCTTTTTCGTTGGTATCCACTTTCTCACTCGGAGACGCGTTAGTTTTGTCAGGCTCGCTGATTGCAACTTTAATATTGCTGCCTGATTCGCCAGTGTCCGCTGTGATGTCTTCACCTTCTTTGCGCTCCTCGCTAAAATTTGCAGTCAGCAGTGAAGCCTCTGAGGTTGTGTCTCCTCCAGCTTCTTTATCTGGCTCTGTTCTGTTCACTTCACTTAGGCTTTGTTCCTCTCCAACATTACCACGAGAATCGTCCTCCTTACTGACCGATGAATTCGGCACGCTTATCTCTTCCTGATCACCGTGCCGCCCTGAAGTCTCTGACTTCATGATTCTATTTGACCCATTTTGTTCGTTAGATTTTCTTTCAGCATTTTCGGCCTTATCCAACCCTTCAACACTTTTGATTGCATCTTTTTTGTCTCTCGGTTTTTCGTCTGCCTTACTTCTATCTCCGTCCGTGCCGTCCTTTTTAGTGGTCGGAGGTGATACAGATGGACGGTCAGCATCGGACGCGCTTCTTCTCTGGCGAGGTACACCTTTCTGGCCTTCACCCACTTTCTTTGAGGCTGCTTTCTGTTTGAACGAACACTGTACAGCATTGGACACGGTTCCTGTTGCTTCCGAAATCCCTTCGCTGGGATCACTGCTTGGCGGAGAAGACGACTTCTCTTTCTTTGCCAAAGGTTTTTTAATAGAACCTCTCTCCTCAAAGCCAAGCTGGCCTGCTCTTGTGAGATCTGGACTTTTGGGGTTTGGTGAGGGGGTCTTGGACGGAGGAGATCTCTTAAGAGGAGGTGAAGGCATCTTCATTGTGTTCTGTTGTCCTGGGTACGATGCCCGGCGCTGGGTTAGGCCTGCAGTCTTGGTGCCACTCATTAGTTGCTGGTAGTGTGGCTGAGGCAGTGTGGTGCTGGGTTGAACAAACATGCAAGAACTTTGCTGCTGTGGCTGTTGCTGCTGCTGCTGGAAATGTGCCTGACCAGGACCAAATGGAGACCTGGGCTGTGGAAAGGGTTCACGAGGCCTGCTGTACAGCCCTGCATCTTGTTGTGGCACCGGTGATGTGGAAGATGATCTTCTACTTGGAGAATGTGGTGGTTGGTATGGGTTAGTGGAGGACTGATATGCCATATTAGGCATTTGCATTCCTGCATTTGATCTTGGCGTATAAGATGATCCGCCAGAACTAAACCCCTGCATCTGAGTTTGCACTGGTGACGACGGTGGCCTTTTGGGGTATGAACCCGAATGATACGTTTGAACCTGCTGAGAGTAAGGCAATCCAGATGGCTGCAGAAATCCCCCTCCTTGCGGCATCTGCTTGTGCACTGGAGACACAGGCTGATTCATTCCATAGCCATCAGAATAGTACTGCTGTCTGTTACTCATGGCAGCCAGACTTAACGAAGCTGGCCCAGGCATTCCCAAGTGTTGATTAGGGCCTGCCTGAGGACCAAACTCCCCCATAGTTTGGCTCCCACTGGCTCCTGGAGGGTAACCAGTTTCTGATGGAAAGGCTGTCTGGTATGGACTCATGGTTTGGGAATGTGTTTGGGAGGACACAGGTCTCGGTCCTTGGTAACCACCATTGTACCCTTGGTAGTTACCACTACCGTACTGTTGGGGCTGCTGCTGATACTGCTGCTGCTGGTGAAGCACTAAATCCATGTCAGGCTGTATCATTCCATTGTTAGGACTTCTCATCTGGCCTGGAGTCATGGTAGGAAAACCAGAACTCCGCTGTTGCTGTTGTTGTTGTGGTCGCTGGGGACTCATTGTAGGTAACTGTTGCTGCATGCTTGCATAGTGGCCTGAACCAAATGCCATGCCTGTCTGAGGGTACGCCTATGATCAACAACAGACACAATGTTACACAAATGTTCAAAAATAGTTGCCTGTATTTCGTAATGTATTTTCAGTGATACATTCTTTTGTAATGTTACCATGGACATTCTTTAAAAGTTATTTTTAAAATTCATTTATTTATGTTATTATACTGACGTAAATTAACTCTGTAAATATTGTGACACAATAACAAAGTTAGTAGCTGAAGTTGGTTAGTTAGTGAACTGTGAACAAAAGCAGCAATAGTCAACAACATTCTTTGGAAGGCTTTATCTCCTAAACTAAAAGCCAGCATGTAAATTCTTCTTGGGGTTTTCCTTACACTTTCTTTAATCCTCCTTGGAAGAATTTATTTTTTGGTCAAGAAATATTTGTGAATAAGATCAGGTCCTTGATTCTCATTACCTGCCTGCTTAAATTTATCATAAAAGTAGGTTAAGAGAAGTTGGCAAAGCCACCAGCTTCCAATGGATTGGCAAATCCACACAATTCTCAAAAGTTCCACTCTGTTCAAACAACAGCTAGTTGTAGGATATAGTTGTGCTCACTGGCCTATTATATATACTAAAATGCACCATCAAGTAGTTAAGCACATATGACTGGTTTACACATTGTAAATTCAGTTTACATTACTTTATTTGTTTTTGCCAAGTAGTCTTGGACTGGCCTAAGATTGGTTTGCCACAGAAACAGTGTTAAGGATTATGACAGCTCTTCAAATTGATTTGGAAAGTACAAGTCTGTTTTATTAACATTCAGAAAAATTAAAACATTAACATCCACCTCACCTGCGAATAGCACAAAATTCTAATCTAAGGCAGAGTGGTGGGAAGGCTATAGAATATACACATATAATAGAATAGAACAGAAACTTTATTCAAGTGTTAATACCCACATGTAGTAGCCCTGGAAAATCCCACACTAATTTGGGACACAAGACAAATAGAGGAAAAAAGTAACAATTACAAAAAAAAAAAAACAGGACTCACTTTCTGGAATATACCACCATATAATATTAAAAATAAAAGTTGCATGTGCTTTTCCTATTTTTGTAGTTAAATTTTGACAACCTGACAAGACAATTGTGCAAGAAATACATTGCTATGTTGGAAGAAGTCAACTATGCATCAGGGAGAGATGAAAAATGGCAAGATTTGGGCTCACAACACAAATTTACCAATTCTGTGAGTCAAAGAATTGAGAGGGTCATATGCCTAGCAGTTAGCAGAGGCCAAGCTCACCAAGAGTCTCTGTAGCTCAGTGGTCAGTTTGCCTAATCAGTATCTGGGAGGGTACATTCTATCTCTATCACTTATTCACTGAGCAATGAATTTACAATTTTTTTTATTTATCAAACACTTAATGCGTTTTTGACACCACTGATCCTAGCAGTTAGCACTTATGAACCTAGTGAAATTTTCTAGCTCACAAAGAGTTTCTCTAGCTCAGTGGTTAGAGTGCCCAACAAATATCTGGAAGTCAAAGGTTTGGGGAATCATATTGTTTCATTTTTAAAGTCAACACCTTGTGCACATCAAAGCAGAAAGCAATATTATAACATTCCCCATCAGACTGCAGCCAACAACATACATCCAATGCTATCCTTAATCTATAATAACTCCTAGTCATGTGCAATTATTCCAGTGACATGTACAGAGATGCCAAACTAAAAATTCTAAATCAGGGAGACTGCAAATTTTGCCAAGCTTCACAACTCTCACAAACATACAAAAAAATGGAGTTCCAACAATTCAATCTCAAAAACATGTCAATTTTACACAAAAACCTCCCCTGATCTAACAGGAAATACTCGTGCACCTGCTCGTGTGAGTTTCTGGTCGCTGTATCTTGTGAGATCAAATCATTGATTATTCAGACATCCATTTTGAAAATCACTCTGGGCAAATTTCTATGCTTTTCGTTTTCCACTAAAGCAGGAAAGTCTGTAATCATTGTATTTTCTAAGACGTCCTCGTCCTGTTTGTCCAATTGTTCTTATCAATGCAAATTCGCATCATTTTCCAAAAAAAGAAAAGGCAATAAAAATTACATTTCTGAAACTGTACTCATGCCCAACATACAGAACTTAAAATGTGTTCACATGTTGTCTGTAAAACTATTGGAAAGGGTGTACCCATACTGGTATGTTCACATTATTTACAATGTCATGTACAATTTTTTGGATGTATTAAAAAGCAAGGATTAACAGCAAAGTTTAAAATACATGGACAAGAATATTTCTGATAAATATTTTCCTCTGTAAATAGGCTACCAAAACATTAAGTTTTAAATGAAACAAACCGACAGGTGGTTATATAGTGTGTATTCTCTGTTGAATACATACAGTATTGTGCAAATGTAATGCAAATGTATTTCATCTTTCTGGGCTTTTCAATAAAAAAATCTTGAGTTTTTGGTAGAAGCAAATTTTTAACAAAAAGTCTTGCAGCACCAAATATGTAAAATTTCAAATGATAAGTTGCTCTGTTGGAAAATTGACTTCGAACTTTTGAGCAAAAATTTACTCTGATCAATAAATTGCTTTCAACATTAGAGTGCAATTTTACTTTGTTTCTGCTCTGCTCAAACATTCCCCACACATTTTCATGAGGATAAATCGGCAAGTTTGAATTTGCTGTATATTGTCTTTTCTGCTGTCATTTCATTTCAAATTTTGCTATTAAAAAAATTATCTTTGGTTACCTTTAAAATTCACTACACTGTAATTTTTGCAATCTTGATTTTTGAGAAAAATTGAATTTTTTCATTTAGTACCCTACAAAACATCTTAAAACGATTTGACAACTTTTCAGAGAAAATTCATGAGAACAAAGAACAAATATTGTTACATTAGTTTCACACAACTCTGTAACAACTGTTGTAAGTATTATGAACGAATGTTGCAGTTCCATGAAAACTGAAAGGTTCTTCAGGAATCTAGCTATCTGTTGACAAAATCAAGCATACTGTAGTTTGCATAGTAAAGAAAAATGTTATCATATATTTTTGTTACAAGCATGCTGATACAAGTATAATCGACCCAGAGAACAAGAGGAAAAGTATTTCCAATGACTCCAATTTTAAACTGAAGTGGAAAAAAGCTTGTCTTAGTGTGTCATTAATGGAATGACGAAACAAGGGATATTTCACATATTAATGGAATTTTCACCAAACTTTCAGTTAAATGTGAAATTTTATTAAACGAAAATGAGGGGAAGATGTAAAATTTTCAAGGGAATGAAACATGTAATCCTGAAAAATGTTTACTATTCTTGTCTTTTATTTTATTATCTGTTCCTTCTATAAATCATAACTTTCCTTAGGGGTAATGTTTTTTGCACATGCGTATGGCGTATGGTTCACTTTGTCCCGTGGTCAACTTCCACACTGAATGAAGCATTTAAACATGTCAACTGATTGGAGACAAAAATGGCAACAGAAAAGACATTTCTGGGTCAATCATCCTGGAAAAGAAATGAACTCACTTGTAAGGCTTGCCTTGCAGTGATCTAAATTCTCATAATTTTTTCAAAGCTCAATTCATAATTTTGCTGGATCAAAATGCATACAAAGAGTTAGCAGACCTTGTTTCAAGCCAAATCAATCATGACCAGACCCCATTATTAAAGATATAAATGCAGCTCTCTGATATTTTAGATACGAAAATGTAGTAACAAAGAATCCAATCTATTATTCATGAACTGACCGATTTGCCAAAACAAAACCACAATATAAATAACATTTACTTAATCATGGCTAAGAAGCCATTTTAAAACCATAAAAGTGAACATCTGTTTCCTGAGAGGTCCAATACGACGACTGAAGGCAGAAACAAAGAAAGCCAAAATTCGATAGGAATTTGCACGTTACTGAAAGCCAAATCCTCACAAAGGAGTGACATGTACACTGTGTACCCATTTATTATCATAGTAACAGTTGCATGGCATCTTGGTTTCCTACTTGCCCCGTAGAGGAGACCCTATCATATGCCAGGTTACTTATTTAATTAGATCACTTTAGTTCAGGGTAGTAGCATTTTTAGTTACCACTGCTACACTACAATTGGGGAGACTACAATGCATCAAGAACTAAATGTTATGAATTGAGCTGAAAGCCAACTGTTTGGAGGCTGACTTGATTGCTATCTACAAGGCACAGACGAGTTGAATTCAGGACCACCAAACAAAAATCCATCTAGCAGCAGGAAGCAGGGGTTCATTAACGTTTTCACAGGTGGGCACAACTATTAGAGCCAAGCTTCTTCATAAGAAAAAATGTCTGCTAATGAAAGCCCTCAACGAAATCCCTCCCTTCAGGTGGAAGGAGAACTTGAACCCAGGACCTCTGGAATTATAAATCCAGTGCCCTGACCACTAGGCCATACTGCATCCATACCTTTAATCTGTTTGTTTGTTTTATTTTTTTTTTTTGGCCATTTAAAAAATATATTTACAAATATTATCTATAAAGCAAGGAGTCTGAGGAAAGCCAGTGAAGCTTATGTAGAGGACTACCTTAAAGATTAAACAACAAAGTAAAAATGCTGTCATCAACACACAGAAGCAAAGCAAAAAAAGGTAACCCAAAACCACTGGACCCTGGTCCACAGCCCCCCTGCTATGAATCGGGTCTGTGAACTACCTTACAGACCATAAAGATTTCACTTACAGGCTGTCTAATAAATAACTCACTTCAGTGAAATTTTGAACGTAACACTGTGCAAATTCAGGTTCAGGCTCAGGAGCTAGTTATATCATTATACACATGTGGCTGTTGATATATATTTCAGACTGTGAAGCCTCTAGAAAGCATCGAAATTGGTTTCCTTCCTACTCAACCATTTTGTTCAGCCCATTCTCCTGTGGGTTCACAATTTGAAAAGTCAACCAGCAAGCAACCCATAGACACATCTTCTATAGCCAGGTAGAGCGACAAATGGAAGTTAAGAACTTTCCTTCCTTTTGCAATTGCCATCTCTCTATGCTGAAAACAGCTTTTAGATATTATTTTGAGGGTTTGAAAAAAAAAAACAAAAAGGTTTATTATATTTGCATAGCACAACACACAAAATTTCACCGATATGAGAGATCTATTAGACAATCCACAAGTGAAATTTTGATTATTATATTTAATCTATTTTTGCAGTAGTCCATAGAAGTGTCTATAGGGAAGTCCACGGACCATCTGTAGTGGGAGTCCATATAGTCTGTCCATAATGGGGGTCCATGAACTGGGGGTCAGTGTTTTCAGGTTAGCCAAGCCAAACATGCACATGATGAAAGCGAAGTAAGAAAATAAAAGTGAAGACAAGCACACACAAGCACACCAAGAAAAATAAAATATACTAATACCAAGATGTAATGGAGAGAAAATGTGTATTTTGGCAAAGCAGTTGCTCATGAATCACAAAGAGGTTCAGCTGTATTTAAGTTCTGCTTCAATTACCGTGTTTACACATTTGACAGAAGTACTCATCAAGAATACAAATGTTTAATGACCTTCCTCAAGGAAAGGCAAACATGTAAAGCATGCTGTTATGTTAGCAGTGTTAATTAAGTGGATGAGTGTTTTCTGTTGAACTGTGGACATCTAAAACAGTCACTAACAGGCTAGTGAAAGGAAGAAAAATGTGCCTCATCCAGTGGCAGTTGGCCAATTTTGGGGTTGTTTTAAATTTAAAGAAGTGCATAATCATGTACAAACTATATAAAGATGTTATGAGAACATCTTAGATATTACCAAGCAGGGCAGGTTACATTGATTTGATCCTTGCACAAAACTCTTGCCAGCACTCCACTTAACACTTAAATGACTTTAATTGCTAATTAAATATACCAAGCTTATAGTGTTTGATTGCAAATGAATCCAACCATGAATGTGTATGTAAATAGTCACTCATCCCAAGAGGTGTGAACATCTATTTTGTGTTTACAACATAAACACATACAACATTCATCAAGCAGGCAATGAGGAAAAAGAAAAAAACAACTGCAGGACACATTCTTGATATACCAACAAATTCTCACTACTAAATCGAAACAAACGATATGCAATTAGTAGGGAGATTATACTCAGACATTATAGAGGAAGCGAAGTTACAAAATGAAAGTGAGAGATTCGAGGTTCGTTTAGAGCACATCTCGACCGATTGCTTGTTAACAACACAAATTCTTTTGTAAATAACACTCGCAAATTAGTTACAACCTGTTGAGTTTCCTTCAACAGTGTACGAATCGTTCGACATCGTATCACGAAAATGGATCTACGCGAACATACAGACGCCATGTTATCATAAACGGCATCCCACCGCCTTCAATGACACAAAAAAGAGCCAGCATTATATAAGGAAGTAACATTTCTCTAGCTTCCGCGCACAAACAAAGCTCCGTGATAGATACATCTGCTTTAAAACCATCAAAGATCGTATTGTTCCGGTCGACGCACATGCGCGCGTTGCCAGCATGCAAGCCAGACCAGTCATCCAAAAAATCAACAATAAATGTTTTACTCATACCCCCGTTTGTACCATAGCGGTGTCCTCCATGGGTCCTTGAATATTTTCATCTGGAGGGTCAGCATGCATTAGCATTTTCAATAGGTCCCCGTCGCCTTCCATATCTGAAAGAATCCGCAGCCAAAAACAAATGCTAATTTAATACGTCGCCTGAAAAAAATCGCGTAAGCCATACACTCGCGCGACGGCCCACGATGTGCCGGGTCCCTCTGGTTTCCACCGAGAGGTAATCTTTATATACGCCCAGGATCACAGAAAACTGCAAGCACTGAAACTGATTAACAATTTTGACGCAGCAAAGTCTGTGGTCATAAAAGGTCAAATTAATAATTCCGCTGTCTACAGCATTATCATAAGCTAAACGTCGGCTGCTCGTATATTTCCACGCTCGAACACTGGTAAAAGGGTAACGATTCCTGTCCAGTAGCAACGCGCTGTGGAGCTCTGTTCAACTTACCGGTCTGATAAAACAAGGCCTTGGGTTTCTGCAGTTACTGGTGGAGTATAGTGCAAGATTTTGTCGTTTTACACCGCGTTAATCGCCCACATGACTCACTGCCAACCCTGCCAATTGCTTGCAGTTCACATTTCACATAGTCCGCGACTGGTCAGCGGCATACACCGGAAACTCGACCTACTCCCTTTGGCGGGCTTGTCAAATAATGACAGGAAATCGACTCCATTTTCATTTTCCGCATATATATCCTCGCTTCGGAAAACAGAATTCAGCTGAAGATTTCCGATTTTCAACAGTTAAATAATCCATTAAAATGGCAAACAATCCTGCTAAGATGCAAATGTTTCAAATGTTTGCCCAGGATCAACAGGAAAATGAGAGCTTTCTCTTTGTTTTCCCCAAGAAAACAGAAATTGTTTGGAAGAAACAAGGCTCCGCATATGAAAAAGGTGGAAATTGGTATTTCCTATCGTCTGCACCGGGCTTTCAACTTTCAAATTTCCGGAGAATGCTTGTTAAGGCTGTTACATGATAACAATAAACAACCGAAACATCGGCTGTCGATTTCCGGTGAACGCCAAACAAGATAATTAAAAAACACTCTTGTATTTTGCTGCTGTTTTCAGACTTATTGTTATTGTTTTTCAGTTTAAATGTTGTTGATCATAGAAATACAGCTTTGAAACATGTTATGAAATTTGTTTTTGTCTGATCGCAAAAAAATAAGCCAAATAAGACGTGTTTCAAGGTGTATTCTTACTTATATAAAAGGCTTCTTTAAGTTTAAGATCAATAGAGCTATTCGCTGAGTCCAAAATACGAAAACAGGAAGGCGTGTACATGCCCTTGAATGAAGGAAATTGAGAAAGATGCTTAAAAATATGCGAGTAGTTACTACGGCAATTGCTTAAACGTTTTTGTGAAACAGATCTTAACGTCAAATTAGTTTTTACTTCTTTCAAAATCAAAAATATGTTTAGTTTTAAAGATCGTACTCCTGATGCTCTAAAATCCAT
>Ga0126337_10001887_pt1 | contig 13031 bp, 7 predicted proteins | sample DipCmetagenome_FD_92527 | JGI IMG/M metagenome (GOLD analysis project Ga0126337, IMG submission 92527) | Coral microbial communities from La Bocana,Puerto Morelos, Mexico - Diploria C A metagenome | ecosystem: Host-associated > Invertebrates > Cnidaria > Coral | place: La Bocana,Puerto Morelos... | reverse complement strand
TATCATGGTGTAATATCAGCTTGTGCGTACCTGATTCTCAGGATTTGGAGAGGTGTCGTCATTCCCTTCTTGCTGAATTCTTTCCTGTACCTGTCCCTCCTCATAGGATGGCTTATCCTGTATATTCACTTCTTGGTTCTATAATGAGAGTCACATCATACATTGTAGAGGTTTAAGGTAAAGTCTACATATAACCCCCCCCCCCCTGCCCCTGGGTTAAAACTCACTGGCCTAACAAGCAGGTGCTCATCCCTATGGTATACGTAGCATGAAGGAGCTAGGCGTAAGTCTACTTCCACATGGATGCATGGGATGCCATCACAGGGTTGCTCCCCAGTATTAAATGTGCTGGTACTCATTTAAAAAATATACCCAGGTGAGAAGATGATGGGGCACTAGGAGAGTAATTAAACTGTCTTAATCAAGAACACCTCTCAGTTCCCCCAGTCAGGGGTCAACTGCAGACCACGCTATCCCTTACATGTACCTTTACTACCACAGGGAGTAAAGATACTAGTTGTCTTACAGATTTAATTTCAGCTGGTTTCTCAAGTCTGGTCAACTAGTGCTATATTTCTTAATTAATGTCATTAAACAAATATTATATATAAAGGCTGAGTGGGAGTTGTTCTATCGAAATCCCTTATATATATCAATAGCCTGTAAGCAAGCGAGGGGGTGAGGGAGCCTGTACACATTCTATTGATGCCGCTGTTCCATGGTACCAAAATCTGGGACATGATATGAAATGGTTAAAATCGCTGATTGTTAACATCTTTGAGATAAATATTTGACAGTTTGACAGTTTGTGACATTTATGCATTTGCCATTCATTTTTTAAATTTTCAGTCTCTCAACCTTTTGTTATTTCACACGTGATTTGAAGGGTAATTTATGCTGTGGTATGAGTAGAAATATTTTTTAATTTTAAATTGTTTACATGCAAAGTGTAGCTGTTTGCTCTTAGCAATTTTCTCTTTCAAAGCTGCATGTATGGTTTCTGGACTTTCTGCTGTTATCTCATGTTATCTGCTTGCCATTTCGCAGAGTTTGACACCTCTATCATTTGCAAGGTGCTTATAATTTCTTCAGGCTCATTTCAGGTAATACGCTCTGGAGGGACAAAGTTTGAAATATTTTGTGAACATGTTGCTTATTCGCACTCTATATTATGACACCAGGCCCAGCTGTTTGATTAGGTTGATAAGAACTGTCTACATGTACAGAAAAAAAAATGTAGCTTTGACTAATTTGCTACAGGCTAATCACAAAGGGCAGATAGGTCCCCAAGGCTCTCCAAAGTCTCCAGGCTCCCCCACAATGCCCTGATTGCTTAGCTCTCCAAATTCTTTCCCTTTCAAGCTCTTTGGCTTGTTTTGCTTGCTTTTTTGTCTGCCCATGAGAGCCTATTCTAGGGACGATGGAGCCGGGGGGCTAAAGCCCCCCCACTTTTGAGAAGGATGACATATTTTTGTTTTTGTTTTAGTATATGGTACGTATAAAGAAATAATTATTTCAAGAAGTATCTCGCGGAGAATGCTGTAAACACAATTTCTAAGCCTCTAGATTTCAAAATTTTCTGGGGGAGGATGCCCCCCCCACCCCCCTACAAACTCGCACCTCCGGCACTCGTTTTCAGCCCCCCCCCCCTCCCACTTAGAAATATGCTCCGCCGTCCCTGTATTCACAGGCTATTATAGCATTTACTCAAGGTGACTGGAGCCTGGTCAAACATCGAGAGATTAATGTAAAACAAAGTCAGATGATGTGCACAAATTAGAAATGCATCAACATTGCTACATTTTTGGGATCATGTGTACTCCATGCATGTGTGATTGAGTGTCAATCACTACCCTCGATCGAGACTTGACTGACATTGTGATTGACACACAGCCACTATCTTGGTCAATAATTGGCCCAAACTAAACTGACACCCGATCGACAACTCAGATGACACTCGATCACTACAGTTGATTGACAGTTAGTAGTTGGCAAAGTGTTGGTTGATTCATACATTAAAATCTACACTTGATGGTGTGTCTGCGAAAATGAGTCAACTCTCAACCTGAGATGTCAATCGAGTGTTGGCCAAGTATCAATCAAGAAGTCTATCAGGTGTCGATCAAGACACTGATTGGATGACGATCAAGGGTCGCCGCGACAGTCGCTAGTAAACGATCTTCGTCTACCTGGTTTTCATCACCCTCTGCCGTATCGTCATTCTCTTCCTCCTGGTTGTCTTGTTCTTTATCCTGTTCTTTACGGGGTTTCCTATCCCAAGTTGTAACCTCCGGGTAATTACTCCTACGATCAACGATTATGTCGTAAACAAGTTTTGAAGTTCCCAAAGCCACCGCAAAATCGGTTACAATAGTCTTATTAGAGCGCTTCTTGCATTTTGAATATACATCAATCAGAGTTTTAGCATGCTCAAGTGCCATCGATGTCATCAGATTATCACTCTCCAATGCGCCTTTCAAAGCGTGATAATGTTTCATGGTTGCTTTCAGTCGTGGTTCGATTTCCGGTCGTTTTTCGCTGAACGAAGTAAGTAACAAAGTTGATTCGATATCAACATCTTCTCCGATGTCTTCGTCCTTTTGAGACCTAGACAAAGCCACCGATTCAACTTTATTTGCATCGGAGTTATTCAACAGAACTTTATCCATCAAGCGTCCGTTTTGAGATTCAGTATTTTTTGAAGATTTTCCTCTGTGTGTCTCACTACTTTCTGTCATGGAAGTCGTGTACTGAATTGTTGCGTGGTTATCGTTTATTCTTTCACTGGCTGTCACTATCTGTGCAGTCCCTTTTGAGCTACCGCTTCCCATCAGTCAAGAGGATGAAGACTTAACAGTATGAATTATACTGCAATTTTCGTTACACTGGCTGCCATCTTCATTCCGTGACAGATCTGTTTACAGACGCCATATTGTTTGGACCCTCACCCTGCGCAACAGCAATTCTCGTCCCCAGGGGCTACTCGGTCAGTGTAAACTGGCGGAGACGCCACTTGTGAATGAATTCCCGGCCGCCCCAACTAACTGCCACTGGGTCTCCGAGGACGGGATGAAATTCAGACAGCAGACTAGATTACGAGCAACCTCTCTTTTCCTCAAAAATCCTTGGGGAAGAACGCAAAACAAGTGATGGTCCGAGGGTGACTGCGCATGCGAGACACAAAGGTTTCATACAACATTTAGGATTTTGAAACGTCACATCAATGACAACTACGCCCCTTTTTGAATATAACACTCCGGTGATTTACGAATATGACACTCAGCTACTAGTGGCTCGCGGTATCACCGTTCGAACGTCACCTCACAGACACGTTCGCACATTTTATCTTTCTCACGGTTTTCGATTAAAAGAGAGACTACTCGCAGTCCAATTATAACTGCAAACAAGAAGTAAAATGAAGACAGCAGACTGCGGAGTTGCGATGAGTTGGGCTCATTTTGGTCGAGATCAAATTCGCAGCCAGCTAGACGTAAGTACGTTTTCACCGTTTGGCCAACCGACCCAGGTCAATGCAAGTTGGGTCACACCTATTCGATGTTATAGCAAGATATTAGCCAGCTAAATAGTTGATATTTTGGTTATATCAGCTAAATGAAAATTGGCCACGGTAACGGGTTGAAAAGCTAACGTTTCGAGCGTTAGCCCTTCGTCAGAGCTCTGACTTTTTGCCACGCCATGAGGCGCATAAGGCTGTAACTTTCTCTCGCCAACTAGCCCTGTCTTGCGCTGCGCCCCAGAATTCCGTCCACCTCTCTTGCCTGGATTCTTTTTCCACCGTTTCGCCATTGCTAATTTGTTCTTGGTAAGTTACCGTTTCGGTAATCTTCTGGATTTTTCGGGGGCAGACGATTTGCCTACCGCCCAACCCCCATAACCTGGTGGGCCAGTGGTTTTCTGTCAGGGTTTTCCTTCCCTTAGGGGGTTTATTTGGCTCCCCAGGCGGTGCTGCTTTAGTCTGGACCCTCACCGCGCAGGCCCATCCGGCATGGTTAGACCTGCCAGGAGCACAAGGCTCCCAACGGCATAGCCCTAGGGGTCGTAAGGACACACAAGCCTCCCCGCCGAGACAAAGCACACCACCCAGGGGAAGTATTAGCGCAGGCTCACCTGGCGGCTAATCATGGCTACATGCGAGTACGTTTAGCAGAGCTTTAGTTTTACAAATCTCAGTACATTGTGTAAATTTCGTTGCAGACCGGCAGTAAGGGAAAAAGAAGATCTAAGCATTTTCCTCTTGTCCTAGGGAGGGGAGACGGTAGAGAACCAAACTGAGGCTGACAAGAGGGGTGGTGAAAAATCATGCGTCCAATTCCGAGAGATTTTTTCCATGCTTTTATATAATCAAATAAACTTTCTCTTACTCATTGTTGCTATATCGTTTTTCTAGGATCAGCAAGGATAGTGTGCAGCTAGTGGCTCTATGGAAATGAAGAACTGGAAAGAGCATAAGTAAACTCGTTATTTAAAAGGGTTGCAGTTTATTACAAACACTGGCATGCACGAGGACAAACAACTGAAGAAATCAAACAATTTCTTCTCAAGCGATACTGTAAAAACCTGCTCGTAAGAATCTACATTTCTTAAGGTCTGCAAAAATAGGTTCTCGTATTTTGGGACAGTTATTGGCAATCTTAGGTTAAAAAGCAGGTTTTTATTAGATTGTTAATTTCTAATACAGCAGTTGATTCAGGCCTGAAAAATAAATAAACTTGGGTTTGGTCCTTAACTATGCGGCACGGGTGTTATTTACTGTATTACGAAAGCCTAACACAAATGATTATACAGGATGATTGTCTTGCTGCCTCTGTAACAGGAGTTCATAATTTAACTGTAACACCCACATATAAGAACCTCCTTGGTCTTTCATGGCTAAACATGCAGATTTTAAAATTTCTTTCAGCATGTCCTTAAACCACTAGGTTCTCACACGCAGTGTTTCATTGTAGATCTTTTGAAAAAGCTTCCAACCTATTTCAAAGAGCTTGTACTTGCTTTTACAAATGCAATAAAACATTATTTATTATCAGACCACTGAATACCCGAATTAGTTATTTTTTCTAAACAGTAAAGTCTAATTCTTCCTTTATCTCTTGTCTTATCTAGGCTACTGGTTAACTCGAACATCTAATACTTCATTTTAGCTTCCAGTGTCACTGAAACAGGATTACAACAGTTACCGTATATATATTAAAAATGTTATGATATTTGTAATATTTATATTTGTGTCCACACTACCCGCTTCGGTTTGAAATAATTTATATTTATATTTACAAGAGACCACGATCTTTCTTTTGATATTTATAAGGCAAAAAAGTAAAAAAGTAAAAGATAATCGAATGTTTTTGACTCGGAAGATGACCAAGCGTAGTGTCGAAAATGTTTGCTGTTTTTACTTTTGAACTTTTATAGCCTTGTAAGTAGAAATTAATATTTAATTATATTTTTCAGTAATGAGAAAATAAACTGATTTTGTTGTTAGGAAAGCTTAACCCCTGGCTCTCTAAACTACGAAATGCGTATAGTAATACAAACAAGATGGAAACTGAATTCCGTTGGAATATCTTATTGTTCAGATACAAGAAAGGATTTCTACCTGCGAAATTAAACAAATTATAACGAAGTAGCCAAACAAATGTTAATGACGTCATCTCTAAGTCTGTCCTCTAATTATTCATAAGCAAGACCCAATCAATAAGGGAGAATAATTTAACTTGTGACGTGCTGTATGGAGCTTTCTCCAGGAAAACGACCAAAAGAGACATATACTGTTGATAGGCGAAATCTGAATTCGAACCAGTCAAAGAACGAACGAAGCTTCCTTGTCAATGGTGACTGAGGGTAGGCGTATCTTCCCCCCCCCCTCCCTCTGTCGTTACTTTTCATTAAGCCACAGCCCTACTCCCTATAGGACACTCCCTTCACCCCTTAAGCCTCCCCTGATTTTGTATCCAAGATGGCGCTCGCCACGAGTTAAAAATCAGTGCTCTTTTCCTAAACTACTCCGGCATTGACAGCTACATTTCTTCTAAGGTTGAACTTCCTCCACAGTATTCCTGTGGTTCAGCTGAATGATGTCGTGAGCTTCTCTGCGTCCTGAAGGTCTTTGGAAAAGTTGACACACAATTTTTCTAAATTCTGCCATCCTTACGGCATACAAAATAGGATTGACTAATGAATTAGCAGTTGTCATCACAGTGAAAGCTGATGAAACGTGCAAATTCCACTCAGCAGAGGACATTTCACGGAAAATTGTGTTAGGATTGTACACAAGAATAAACAAGACCACTCCCGGTAACCATGTTACTAACGAGACAAGTGTGACTACGAGTAAGGTCACAGTCAGCTGTTTTTCTCTGTTGGTTGCGCCATGATGTTGCAGATTAGGTCCACAACGGACTTTGAAATAAATGAGAATATAAGAGACACAAATCACTAGAAGAACTAACAGACATAACGAAGAACGAATGTTATAGAATAGTGACAACGAGTTTTCCTTAAATTCTTCGGCTGCGTATAACATGAGCGGAACGAAATCAACCAATGCAGAAAATGTCCAAATGAAACAAATCACCACAACGTAAATCCAGTTACCAAGAAGACGATGTTTCAGTGGGCAAATTGTTGTGTGCAACCGCTCGAGGGAGATAACAGTGAGATTCAAAATAGAAATAAAATACAAAAATAATACCAACGCACTTCGGGCTAGAGAAGTTGCACATCCGCTAAAAGGGTTCTTCCACTGATAGCAGAATGCATTCATTTTGTCTGCAAGAGTCAGAGGGCCTGATACTGCCCCAACTAAGAAGTCGACAAAGGCCAGATGGATGATCAAGTATGTACTCCGGCGCTGTAATTGGCGCTGCTTCAAAAATACAATAATGGTGATGATGTTAAGGATGACTATAGCCAGGCATTCGGTGATGAGCACAACTATCCAAGCGATGCACTTTGACGTATCAACACTGGGGATCCTTGTGCCATTAAAAATAACACAGTTGGTGGTGTCAGAGGCCATTCAGCTTGTATCTGAATTACCGATGCCAGTGTACCTAAACAGGATTACAGAAAAGTACTTCATGACCACTACAAACTTGTTATATCAGAACTTTCAGTTAAAAGTGAAAAAATGCCAGTCGATAACGACTGGGTATTACGTCCACAGTAATTTTATTTATACTGCTGTCCTATATGTTAATCAGTTTATCGCAGGATTAAGTCTCGTGGTAGGAAAGTATATTCATATCGGTTGCATGGCACATACATACTGCACGATGGACGATCGGCACTCTACCGTAGAAATGACCAGGTAACAGTTATTGAGTGTCAGAATTAGAACGTAAATCCATAAAAATATGCCACTATAAAAAGAGAAAAAATATGACAGCTAGTGTATATGTTGAAGTTAAAAATTCAACTCAGGTAAAAATTAAATTCCTTTGTCTCCTAACCCTATTCATTCATTGATTATGAATAATTAGGGTTAGAAGGCAAAGGAAATTGAGAATCAAACTAGGTTAAAATTATTTTTACCTGAGTTTCATTTTTAACTACAACATATACATGTCACAATGTCCGCGGCCAGGGCTCGAACCCAGACCTCTCGATCCGGAGTCGAGCTCACTCGTAGCTCACACGTATATATACAATAACAATAACTTTATTATTGAGTCGAAAGGCAGTACCTCTAATGATATGGACACCTAATTAATAACCTCATTAAAATCATTTAATTATCTCTGAATTACAAAGAATATTCCTGGGCACTTATATATACAGTCGAACCTCCGGTTGCGACCACCTCTCGTAAGCGACCATCTCTCCTCAGCGACCATCTCTCCTCTGAGCGACCAGTTTTCCAAAATACCAAACGTTTGCAAGTCAAATCACTATATTTAGAACCTCTTGTAATAAGCGACCACCTCTCGTATGCGACCGCGACCACTTTTATAGCTAAAAGTTTGAAATTCTCCTTTGTTTTTAACCTCCCGTAAGTGACCAGTTGACAAATAATGGAGCGAAGAATGGAAAATAAGGTGTGGTAACATTATCGTATTTCTGGCTAGTACAAGAAACGGAAATTACTCAAAAGGAGGTTAAGAATCGGATTTTTTCTCGAAATTGACTTTTACTTTTACATGAATAAAACATTGAGGTTCGACTGCAAATAGAGACCGACCTACGAATATACTAAAATTATATATCTTAAACCATGTTAAAATATTTTTTTTTGATATTTTTTAGTACAAACATGTGGTTCTCGCTCGGGCGAAAGTAATATTGCCAATACTTAATTTCCAAATCTTTTCTAATGAAAATCACGAAAAGCCCTTTTCGTGTAGTTTTCGTTTATTTTGGGATGCTATGCCTTTCAACTCATCAGAAAAAATAAAATCGGAAGAAGAACTAATCTCATTGTGAGTAGGGTTTGTACAGTAATTTCCCAAATCGAAACGGATGTGTACAGTACTTTATGTCGCGCAGTCTTCAAATTAATGCAAATTATGAAAAGATCTTGTAGTTTTGAGATGCAATGCTAAGTTTCTTTAGGCAGTACTTGTTTCTCTTATTCAAACAATTCTTAAGTGCTCATCTTTGACTGACGTGACCGAGAAATACAGTCCAACATCAGATATAAATGTTGTTCAAACGACATCCATTGCAACACCATGAGGTTACGAATATAATATAAATAAATATCGTGACTTCTGTTCTAGGCTATATCGCTGAGTTTTGTTGATTATCTATAGCTATAACGTCAAAAATTGACTTACGCAGCGAAGTTCAACTCTGTTCTACAAGGAATATGCTCATGTTCGTTTCATAATCATTATTTCGCAATTATTACTCTGCGTTTCTAACACGCTGTATATGAAACTAAAACCTTAAGTAATTAATGAAATATTTCGAACTCTCCTGATCTTCAAGTTTCTTACCTTAAATAACACCTTTCTTTCCTGAGGTGGTGGCTGAGACTGTGGATATTTACTCTTTCGCAAACCAGCCTTTCTAAACTAACAGGACAGGACAGGAGTTTATTTGCGATAACATTTAATTAAAATTAAGTATTAACAGGGCGTTAGGATATCTTATCCAGTTCTTCTGTAATCACTTTCTGCTGGTGTTGTTCATATATATATATTTATATATTGATTTTGTTTTAGGAATATTAAGCGCGGAGTCCATGTATTATAAACACCTTATTCGATGGTTTAACAATAAAAATGAGCGGACACCAATGCGAGCTGCGTGGTATTTTGAGGCAACGAAAAATACGAGAAATGAGCAAACTATCCGCGGTTATAATGTGATAAGCCATCGAATAAGATATATTTATTACTATCATATATGTCATTTTCTAGTATTTCGGCTTTTAGTTTTTCAAATACATACTGCATCATTTGAAAACCGCACCGCGTGCGAATGACGATAACAAAATCGACTCTACAGTGAAATAGTTTTCGCGTTCTCTAGACCTCCTAATACAGGTAAAATGTCGGAATAATAGAATAATAAGTGGTTTTCATTTTCATGGCAAAAATTAGTGTTTAGTGTGGATAGAGCCTTGATAAAGAAACATCAACCCTCGGCAGCTAGGGAAAGCGAAGGAAAAGACATAATTATTTCGATTCGCTGTTACCTTATTTCACGAAATTTTCGGACACGTTTATTTCGTGATTGAGCTGGGCAAATTCCCGCTTTTTGGAAAATTGTGTATTTTGAATCTATTTAACTTCGCGTTTATGAGTAACACACATTTAAATTCCTTGGCAGTGTTATTTTAAAATATTCTTGAATTTTGTAAACTGACTTTATCAAAGGTAGAATAACGCCAAAATTAACAAAAACAACTGACCACAAAATCCATTTCATTACCATTGATAATTCGTTCCTACAGCCTCCGAAAAAAATACATGCCGAAATAAGCTTACTCTTTCTTGATGTTCGCCACATTTTTTATTTTTAAATCGCGAAATTCGCGAAATCAGCGTGCCGCGATAATTCCATGTAATAAGGTAATTAATTGAGGTCACTGTAAAATATGCAATGGATGAAAAAACAACACAGTGCATGAAACAGAACATGGTCAGTTACCGGATTTGCCCAGACTGAAAATACTGTGCAATAATCGTCAGGGCCGGGGCCCGTTTCTCGAAAGCCCTCGAAAGTTAAGGGCGAGGTGTTTACGCATGAAACTTCTTGTATGAAGAGAACTGTTAGGAATATGTGAAAAACAGCTCTGCACGTAATCAAAAGGTAGGTCGGAAAAAACGGGCCCCGGGTGCGAATAAAACGTTGCGAGGGCTTGAATAATTGTAAGACCTTCGCTAATTTTTGTCTCAACAAATTATTTCTTCTATTCAATCATCAGGCGTTCTCACCAGTATTAAAACTCTCTTAAAAGCGACGCATCCTTACTCCGTCGCTGAGGCGATAAAGTTCAGTAAACCTACACTAAAATGAGATAATAATTTGATCAGATCTCAAACTCACCTTAAAGCAGAGTGTCCTCTCTGAGGCTGTAGTAGTCAGGGATTTGCATAACCTTTTCTGCAAAAAAAAGCAGGTGATTCAATAAAAATATTAACTGTTGTGTAATTTAGTGTTAATATGAAGTGCTGTGTCAACGTTTATTTCAATGACAATGCTGAGCGGAAAGACTGGGTAGTTTGTCCATGTTTTCTTCAAGGGAATTTTAAACATAAAAATAGATTCAAAGCGTTGATGTTTAATATTTCTTATCCCACTGAGCAAAATAATCTGCAGAAAGCGAAGTTCTCCTTGACAAACCAAAAATGCATGTCTAACATCGCTGATCTTAGCTACAGTGTACATTTTATCTGTGTCATGAGCTTGTCTTATGCAAATTAGTTAATTTACACACAAAAAAAAAAAAATCAGCGTGATGAAATAAAAAACTCATTTTCTTTTGAAACGGTTTGTGCCAAGATGTAAATAAACCTTAAGTTTTTAGCTCAAAAGAGACCGGACGTTCTTTGCTTTTGACTTCTGACAAGCACTTTTATCGTCCGCCAAATTGATAATGGGATTTTAAGAGTCCCGAAGAATGTGGTCTGCGCAGCATAAAATCAAGCATTGACAATCTTGATTTCAAATTTTCAAATAATCACGTGTATATGAATAATTTATGATGGATTGCAACTCCCCAGAAATTATCACGTGGTCGGTAATGGAAAATAAAGGCGTAAGTTAATAAGATTTATTCGCCGTTGAAGTCGCGAAAGATGCATTAGATAAGTCTCAAATTACAAAACATCGTCAGCATTAATAAATAATTTCAATTAGCTTTTTGTGTGAAAAAAAAGCGCAAAAAGTGCAAGCCATCCACCAAATAAAAATTCATTTTTCCTGGAGATCCTGCTTATAACATTCTGGGAGCATTTTGAAAATACAAGAAAAAATGGGGGTTGCTAGGCCATCCTACCACAAAATCCGCCCCTGAATAATTAATAAAAGAAATTTTACTGAAGGTACTTAGGCACTGACTGTGACAGGAAAAACAAATAAAAGATAGCAAAAGAAAGCCATTAAAGCCGCATATAAGGAAGAGTCAAAAAAACAAATACAAGCCAAGCTGCCATAAATCAATCACAATATCTCAGCTTTGAGCTTTTTTTTATTAGGAATTTCTAACTATTTCTACATTTGACAGTCTAAATTTGCATTATGGATAGATAATTCAGAAACAAAATAGCGGCATTTAATCCAATTTCCCAAATTTTGCTTGGTATTTCTTTCTGGCCGCCTCGTCCATGACAACGGTAGCAACAATATTTCCTTCCTCGTCAGCTGAGGTGTTCTGGACTGTTGTCTCGTGGTAAAGCCAGCTACAATAAAAAAATAAGAGGAAGCACTCGGTCAACAAACTGCTTACAAAGCTTATCAATAAGCCATTTCCGAGTTACCTTGTGGCTCTGTTTCAAAACGAGTCCTCGTGCAAAACTTTAACCTGAACTCGTAGGCGGAACACATTTTCATACGAATCGTTTCGCACGAATACTCGGAAACGGCAAACTCAGAAATGACCTCTTTACGTGCTGAAGGAACACAATATACTGTCATCACCTTACGAGTTGTCACGTGTCGCTGTAGTGTCATGTGGTTATGGCCCAAGGAGAAAATTTCGGTCTGCAACTTACAGTACGGACCTCGAATTCGGTTAGTAAAAGGGAAGTCCGACTGCCAAGTTACGCTGATACTGTAGTCATTCAACAGTTGTGTGTTTGTTTGTCTGTTTGTTTGTTTTTTTGTTTAAGGGGGCGGGGGGGGGGGTAAGTTGTTCTTACAAAAATGACTTAAGAGTTATCCCACAAATCCACTAAAGTGCATTGGAAAATGTAAGGCGTCGGCCGTTGAGCAGAAGAGCGAAGATTAGTCAACTGCTGTCGATCAGCATGGATTCATAGACTTTTTTTTAATCTCACCTGAGCTGTGGTCCATCAGGGGGAAAAACAAGTGTTTTTATCTGCCTTCCCGTGGAGGCTATAATTCCTTGTTCAATCTTACTCCGTAAGTCATTCAGACCTATTTTGTTGACAGAAGAGATGCTCACACGCTTGTCACTCAGCACACCAGATTTTACCTCCAGACTTTTCTCATCACTAGAACGAAAGAGACAGTACGTAAAGCCCTTGAGCAGAAAAGCAAGTTATACACATGATATCCGCTAAGTACGAGTGAAAGCTTTGGCAAATTCTGTGTTTCAGCACAAATTACACTGCGATGCTGGACTACATCTGGTTCAGTAACAATCCCACATAGGCACCTAGGGATGCCATTGCTCACGAGAAGAATCATGAAACTGCACATGACACCTTTAAGTCCCACAAGGAGGTTTGCAACCCAGCTCCAACCACTCTCTGGATGGGATGAATTGAGTCTGAATTGACCTAGCCGCACCTCCACAACAAATTTATGAACATATAGCTAACCGAGGTGGCCTCCCCTATAAGCCTGGTGGTTTCTTGGAGGTCTCCTCGCCCTCACATAAT
>Ga0126337_10001886_pt1 | contig 13031 bp, 8 predicted proteins | sample DipCmetagenome_FD_92527 | JGI IMG/M metagenome (GOLD analysis project Ga0126337, IMG submission 92527) | Coral microbial communities from La Bocana,Puerto Morelos, Mexico - Diploria C A metagenome | ecosystem: Host-associated > Invertebrates > Cnidaria > Coral | place: La Bocana,Puerto Morelos... | reverse complement strand
AATTAATTTATTACGTACAGCTATTGAATTAATTTATTACGTACAGCTATTGAATTAATTTATTACGTACAGCTATTGAATTAATTTATTACGTACAGCTATTGAATTAATTTATTACGTACAACCTATTTACAACTACTCATCAGTAAGGATTTATATATATATTTATATCATCACACATGGCAATAGCCTATTTAGTTCTCTCTTTTAATAAAGCCGGGCTCCCCTTTTTGTCGTTTTCTTTCGTTCCTCGTCCCCAAGAAATCCTGGCGGAGGTCTTGACACAGTTACAACAGTCTTGATGATATACATATAGATGTTCGTAATTACAGTTTGGGCTGTACGCTCGTGTTTTAACAAGTTAATAGCGAACAACGCGCAGCCATTTTGATGATCAAAGAGTGAAAGTTTGTAAAGGGACTGTGGTGCTGCGTGGGTGGGGGTAACAAGGTAGTGGTTATATCAACCAAGTTGAAAATGTAAATTGGCCACCGTAACGAGTTAAAAAGCTGACGTTTCGAGCGTTAGCCCTTCGTCAGAGGAAGGGCTCACGCTCGAAACGTCAACTTTTTAACTCGTTACAGTTGCCAATTTACAATTTCAACTTAGTTGATATAACCAAATCATTTTGATGATCGCTTCGGGTAGAAAACAATTAAGATCAAGTAGACAGATTCGTTTAAATGCCATGTCTCGTTTTCTACATGATATGATGACCATTGGGGCTAGTCGGTTCATACAAAAATCATAACGTTTTTGACTCGCATAACGCGAAAATGTCTTTCTTTAAGTTTGTCTAGGAACTGAATCTTCATCAGCTAATTGTCACCCCATAGAATTCAAGCTCATTAATAAATTCATCAAGTTTAAACAAAAGAAATCACAACCTTTACTGTGTTTGGAATCTTGTCTTAATTAGCACTGATTTTTACGATTTTATTTCGCTTTTTTTCTCCTTAGTTTTAGTTTCGATTGAGAAGATATATCAAACACTCAAGACAGTGTTTAATCACATTACCAAACATCCTGAAGTTCCGCCACTACGCGTCTTATTCCTAACTCTCTCCTCGGTCGTGTTTGGAAACGTGGCAAAATACGGTCTTTCGTGTTTGTTGTATTCGGCTTCTGACTGCCGTGAGAACTAAGAGATCAAAACACCTGTTAAGACGGTGACAACTATATATACATGGACGTATTTTAATTCACGGCGTATCTATTTTAAAAAGCTGTTCTATTTGAATGTTAACCGATAAACAAAATTAGTAGATGGTCCTCCCACTTTATGACCAGTTCGATTGTCAAACATATAGCAGCAAAGGCTTTTAGTTTTATTATCGCACATTTGCTCACTCTCGCCATGTTTAGCATACTTCATCCCTTTACCGTAACACTCCCCGTAATTTTGAACGCCGAAATATTCGTATCCTATTTCGTTGGCTTTTTCTGCACACTGCTTCACTACTAGATCCAGTCCGCGTCTAGGTGCGTTCCATTGGATGCTTCCTCGGAGGGTATGGTAAAGCTGTGGCAGAGCCCGGTCATTCCTCTTGTCCTTATAACACCCAACTGGTTGAAGACTGAACCCTTATGTGGATTCACAGAGACATATAAATGAGGCATTTTACAATAGCTTTGCTTAGAGCGCAATTTAAATCTAAAAGAAATATTTTTTATTTGTCGTGGGCCATTGTCTCTGGCGGATCATTTTAATTTTTTCTCTGTATAAGTAATAAGCTATGATCTTTGGACGCCGAATATTACATGCAGACAAGATAGATAACCGAGGTCCGTATAATGCGGCGAACAACAATCCGGAACTTCGCCACGTTACAAGTATTTCCTTGGGTGAAGATGTTAGGTAAATTAAAGGTTACATTCCACAACACGTCATAACTAGTAGAATAGAACATTCCCAACATTTTGCTAGTGTTTATACCTGTATCACATTTCTTTCCCACGATTCCTACAGGACAGATACACCGAAAGCGTTCACTGGTGAAGCCAGCTTGACAAGTGCCATTGTTCTTACATGGGTCGTGTCTACATGGATTCTGCTTAGTACGAAGGAAATAATAAAGTAAGTAATAATGACTGCGCCGAGTGGAGTTCAATTCACTGTTGTAATCGGGCGAGTAATTCCTAAATCAGACAAACGCGCAGCTTTCTAAAGTTTTAAAGTTGCCTCCCCCTAAAAAGAAGTAATTGCTGTGCAAATGCTACCCAATAGCCCTTTTCACGGTTAACTTTCCTCGTTTGCATCATTAGCATGTATGTGAGGCAATTTTGGGCTATTTTGTAGTTTTAGCCCGAATTGCCTCGCACACACGTTGGATTACATTGTAATGCAAATGAGAAAAAGTAACCGTGACCGCATGACGATTACGTGACAAATTAGCGTAATTAAATAATGCATAAATTGGAATTGCCAGTGACACATCGCACTGGCGTAGAAGCCCTTCATCTCCTGTTTTCAAATCAAGACCAGATATGCAAAACAACAAAAATTGTTCAAGCCATATGTCAGAACGAATACTGGCAAGCAGATGAATTGATTTTTGGAGAACCATCCCAAAGCACCTAAAAGATCTGAATGAGTGCGCTTTTTCTAAAAACATCAAATGCTATCTACTGTAACGTACTGTCTGAACAATGTCCAACATAACTAACTTCTTACAAACATTATCATTTGCTCTTTTTAAACTCGCTCTCTCCTTAAACCTGTCCGTTTTACCTTTACCTGTAATTGTAATTTGCTCAGTTCAGCTCGTTTGTATATTAGAAGTATTATTTTCATTATTTTTCCGCTCCTTTACCGAAAGGTAACTAATTTTGTACTTATGTGCGCCAACAAGAAGACTAAATGGTTGCCTTGTCCCCCCTAATTTCATCTGTACATGAAAATAGTGAGGAAGATAAAGTGGATGGGGCTAAGAGAACTGGAAAATACATATCTTAAATATATATTAAAACACACTTGATTATTTTCTGCGTCGTTATCTGACATTTAGTAATTATTTTCAACTGAATGCGAGAACAATATGAGATCAGTAATCCTTTCATTAAAACCGTCGTAACTAGGACTGACTGACTATCAAAGCTCTTACCTCGACGGCGTTATAAGTAAAGCCTGTCTCTTTCGCTAGTGCTACGTCGAACTCTTTGTCGTCGGTGACATCATTTAAATCACACTGATGGCTTCCGTCCCTCAAAGGTCCTACATTAATGGACACACAATTGGGCTCCAAATAGCACTGCAGCCGACAGCTCCCCTCATTGAGAACCTGCTCAGTCCTGATCACATGACCATGCAGAATCTTGTTTGGTACTTCTTCCTTAAATATCAAGGTGCGGTCTTCTTCATCTGTTTACGCAAAAAGAAGTATTATTAAGTAGTCGTATGTCATAAGTGTCCCACTAAAGGAGTGTAATATCCAGTCGATAAACAATTACCCAGTTGACCAAGAAAAGAAATCGCCACGAGCTAGCCCAATCATTCTTTTGGATCAGAAAACTTGAGTTAGACACTACGCCTTTTAGGACCCAGTAATTTGGCTACAATAAAACTACAAAGGAAGACAATGACACCGTTGATGAGGGTCTGAAGAGCAATATGAATGTAATTTAGCGTCCTTGGCCTACTTTGGGGTTCGATTTCAATTTTGGTTGAATGTCAGTCTAAATTGCGCGTGATTAAAACTCGATGAAAAAAGACTACGCTGATAACCGCAGTTCGATTTCCGGCTTCTGGGAAACTTTCTTCTCGTTATGCTCGGCCTCATTCTTGCATGTTGCCCGCAGGCATTCGAAACATATTTTAAGTTCCGTGTTGAAATAAAACTATAGCTTAAGTTAACTGATTACAGCTGCCAGGTATATGATTAGGAAAGAGATGCAACCCATATTTTTTTAGTCATAGTAGCTAGTATAGCGACAATTTTTTCGGTATGCAGTCTTTAAAGGTTACATTAAACGACAGCTGACGCGAGAAGAACTGAATTTAAAGAGATGACAAAAACTGAGTGATCATAATATATGGAGAAAAGAGCTTACTTACCTGTGCTAAAATTAGACAATACAGGTGCAACAAGAAGAGAGAGAACCAAAAACATTGTGGAAATTTCACTGAGTTTCTCCCAGGACGCCATCTTCTTAGCTTGGTAAAAATGTTGAATTGATTGAAGCTCTTGTCGGATATGGCGCCAGAAATATTACTCGCTCTATTATAAACTGTATTCTCTAAGTGCGTGGCTTACGAAGTAATATTAACAATAAGATACGGGCTACTCAGAGGTCCAGTTACACCTGTCTAAGATAACTCATTTGTTTAAGTTCTCGGAAATGAATGGTAGCTCGCTTGATTCGAGATTTTATTCGATCTTATATGTCACTATGATATTTGTTTAGGCCGTAAATATTAACTAAGAAAGCCACAATTTTTCAACTTTGAGACGCAGGATGTAAAAAAACTTAATATTAATCGATATTGAATTAAAAATAACTATGTTGTTTATGCAAAACACAGCCATTCGTTGATGCGCACGATAGACTCCTCGTATATAGTTGAACAGGTGGTCTGGTGACACTGTTTGTAGTTCGACAGGGAAATTCTTGAAGCTTCATTCTGTTATCGAGTTCTAAAAAGCTCGTATTTAATGTTTCAAATATCACATCAACTTATATTTTTAAGAGCGTGACTGTAATATTTAAAATATATTAGAGCATAATTAGGGCATAAGTAGAAAAACGGATGGAAAAGTTTCAAACTCATGAATAGTTCATGCGAAGTTAATGATTACTTGTGGAAGCGCTGGCGGCATTCAGACAGGGGTTGGATGGATATATTTCAGTCGTAAAAATAATAATTTTTTTCAGAGAACTCTGAACATAACAGGCTATTAAAAATGTTGGTTTTATTTCAACGTTGTGCTTATTTTATGCTAAAATGTTTTGTCGCTGACAACATTAAAAAAAAAACTATGAAATAAGTTTTAACCACTGTCAAATTTCTTGTTCGCTCATTGGTTAGTTTTCGTCGTCACTAAAAAAAAACGAAGACAGAAATTGATGAGCAGCGCGCTTTTCATCAGGCCCCAGCTTAGATACCGTGTCCTCTCGTCCATTAAATAACAAACAAAGCAAATAGGAAGAAACAGAAACGTTTACACATACAATTTGTAGTCGTAAACGATTTTTAAAAGAGTCATCACAATGTTCAATCAGCCGGTAGAGTTGTATTCATCGCCACCGATATGAAAGTGTATTAATAAGTGATAGACTTAAATTGACAGTTTTGAAACTGGGCTAATGGGGTTCCAAACTATTTGCATAGGCTAATGAATCTTTTTACTGACAGTTGTTAATATTTTTTTTTATTTTCTCGATGAGTCACCTCTCTCACGAGTGCAGCTGAGAAAACCAAAACTACTGTTAGAATGATAAGCTGTAAAATTATCCACAAATTATTTACGAATGATTCACAACATGTTGTTACCACTAAAAGAAGCAAATTAAGTTCATTGTACACACCCGCATGGTTTTTATACCATGCCTTCTTTGTATATGATTTACCTGTAGATGTTGGTATTTACAGTGTCCAGTGCGAGCTCTGGGTTTTTTAAGAGGCGTAAAAAGCCTGCGAAATTAAGAGCGTCCGGATGGAGTTTGACTGAAAGCGTGGGCTTGGTCAAAATTAAAACTCTCAGAAGCCTGCAATGCAGGTGTATTTTGGCGAGGGAGCGCATTTTTATTAAGTAAGCGCCATCTTGGATTCCAACTTGGAATAGGCTTGGGGCGAGAGGACATGAGTCGTCCTAGGGAGTAGGGGTGAGGGTGAAAGAGGAGTAATGGGGAGGGAGAGGGGACGGAACCCACTCTCCACCCACTATTTCTAAGCAAGCATGGCGGCGAATCTATTCGATCACACCTTGCACACGGGAAACGCCTGTACTGCTGGGTAAACTGTCAACTGAGAACTGCCATGCTTTGCTTACTGATGAGATCTGCAAAATCTATTCAGAAATGAGCTGAAGTTTTAACTGATAACTGAGTCATGGTTGAGAATGCAACTGAGAGGAGATATCCCAGCACTCCCATGCAGAGTTTTTTTAGAATTGCTCGTTGAAAACGAGAGTAAGTACTTATGTAGCTGAACAATGAAAGGAAGTTCGCTCTCCTTAGAATTAATCCAAATTATGACAATAATTACGAAGGCGTCATTACACGTAATATAGTTGAATACAGTAAAACCCGCATGCAAGAGCCTGGTGGCTTAAGAAGCCGCTGGCAGAAAGTTTCCATTTTAAAACCCAGAAATATGAGAACCTGTTTAGATACGCAAGATCAAGCAGGTTCTTATATGGGGGCCGTACATTTGAATTTCACTATATCAGGAGCTCCCGTCTATACATGTATTCAGAAATAAGTTGTGTCGGGCTTATAGTCGTACAGGTGTGGGACCAAGTTAGGGTTTATAAATTTCTCTGGTGATCAACAAATATCTTTCCTTCATAGAACTTAATTAAGAACCTACTAGGCCAATAACTACGGTAACCCCAAAATGTGGTTAAGTATACTCTGAGCTTCAGATTTTTCTGATAGACAGGACCAAAGACCGAATCAACAAACACCTTATTTCCTCAAAAAAAAGATGAAAATGAATTGTAACTTGAAACTTGTTGTGTTGGCATCAGTCCATTTGACTTTTTGGAAATAGAAAAATCCAGTTATCACCTCAGAGAGATCTCAAGCTCATAATCTAGTTGTTATATAGCGTGCGATAGTTTAGCCAATCAGTTGGCAGTATTTGCTTTAATTTTGTACTATACTGGGAATTTACGTTGTCGTTGCCTTTACCCACGTGGTTTGCTTAAGTTTTAATTATATATACAAAACTAGAATTTTCTTTTCCCACACCATAGTGGGGTTTGTTGCCAAGCCTCAAGCAATCTGTACTGTTTCCGCGTCTAGTGTCTCTAGTGTAATTCTCTCCTACACTGTAACACTCTCCGTAATTGTGAATGGCAAAGTATTCGTATCCTTTGTCTTTAGCCACTCGTGCACACTGGTTCACTACCTGATCCAATCGCGTCGTGATCCGATCGATGTGGCGGAGGTTGGTGAACTGGTTTGACATTGCGTGATGAGTCGAGACGCCCAAAAAACACCCCTTTTGTTCAAGTTTTGGGCGTCGTTCTGTAGGATGTAATTATAGACGATTTTTGTAAAGATTTCAAGTTGCAGCGGAGTTAATTGACGTTAGATTAGGTGAAGTGGAGGAATAATCCTCTCGTTTCATCAAGAGCAAGGTTTATCGCGAGTTCACATTGCTTATTTGTGGCTTCATAGGAAAATTGGCACATCATGGCACCGGTAATGCAATCATGCGGGTTATAGTAATACTGCATCATGACTTTTCATGACAAATGACAGCTCATGTGTGATATTACGATATCACAAGTTACCATAAAATAACATTACTTGTCGTGACCTGTAAAAGCAATTTAAATTTGAACGAAAGAATAAACAAATATACTTACGTAAAGAATAAACAAATATACTATCTTCCATTCCAATGCCTTGGTTGCAGGTCGCATTTTTAGTGTCATTGGCGTGATATTTGACCGTCATGTTTTTCCCATATAGGCAAAATCCTCTCCTTCCAAGTGCGTACAACGTAACATTGTTTTTCTTAGCCCGATGAGCACACTTCCTCACAATTTCATCCGTTTTGTCCCAATTTACCTCGTCAGTGAAATCATGGAGTTTTGAAAAATGTTTGTAAACTTTGAGACATGCCACCCTAAAATCTGGTAAAAAAAAAACAAAAAAAAAATAGAAAAACAAGATCAGTCCTTTTTGGTAAACTATAGTTGCCAATGTTTTTTATTTCTTCCACATCATTAATTTTGATTATTTTGTACTCGGACTTTTTAATTGTATTGTAACATATCTCGTTCCCTTTATAAAGTCACGTCATACTGACATAATTCAGCTTAACAATATTGGCAAGAGAGAATGATAAATTGCCCATAATGTTTGGAAAAAAAAACCGTTACGTTTTTCCGAGTGTTTTTTCTTTAACTTAGTCCAAAATATATGCTTGAAAGTCAATGTCAGACTCTGCTGCTCTCAAGTGTTTATTTGTTTGGTCGGACGGTCAGATTTAGTTCTGCTAACATTGATCGAAACATGACTTTAAATTGGACTTGAATTTGTGATTGCTCAAGTAAAAAAAACTTCAACGGTCATGCTTCAAATTCGTCATTGGGTCTCAACCAGCTCAGTGTGGCCGCATCATGGCCGAAGATTGTTCATCATGGCCGAAAATTGTTGGGAGTGATTGCCTTCAATTATAAACAGTAGCGTTTCTTCTGACCTCTACACGTTACTTGTTCAGAACCTTTCTGGTCAGTCTCGAGAGTCCTAATTCTCTTCACGCCATGCAAACTGAACAAAAAATGGCTTTCTTAGGTATGTCACTGGGTCTTGAGTAATTGCAATGTTTATCAAGGGGCCTCCCAGGGGTTTGGGAGACTTGGAAACATTACCATTTATATCGAGGGAGCGGGGGAAATTTTTAAGATTAATTTGGGAGAACAAGGGATATCTTTACTATTAAAGAAAACTTTGATACGGCAAACTATAGAATATATTTATAGGGAATAAGGAATAAAAGTAAATCTTGAGGAGATTGAGGGAACATGCTACCCCCGGAGAGGCCCTCTTTATTTGTGCTTTTACCGTTATAGCATTTCTCTCCACGGACCCCCACAGGACAGATACATCGAAAACCTTTATTGGTGAAACCAGCTTGACAAGTGCCATTGTTCCAACATGGGCGGCTTCCACATGGATTCTGTTTAGAAGAAGAAAATAGGTAACATTAGGTGTTTGGAGCCGGTGCCCTTGCTTTTTCCCTCACACTTCCTCTTTATCTGACACTTCAGAGGAACCCGGTTAAGAGGGACAACAAATGGACGTGAGAAAGTGTCAGTTCTACAATTCCTTGTATGAGAGGCATGTGACTTGGGAAAACTAGAAAAATTTTCATTGCCCTTTATTGATGATAGACTAATTTGGGAGAAAAAATATAAGATCAGATAGTCCAGATAACCTACTTGCAAAAAATTTCAGACGATTTTAATTTCGGACAAGAAGTGTTTAGTCGAGACAGGGCTTGACAGACGTAACGGCTTGATAGAATTTGTACTATTTTCTCGTCGATGCATGTATTTTTAAATCTGGATGGTTCAGTAAAACTACCATCTCCTGGTATTTTTTCAGTTTTGTAGGCGGGAATTTAGTTTTAGCTACCACTGTTGTTGTCCGAAATGAGATAAAAAGTGTGTGAAAATTAAATGTCAGAACGTCCAAAATTTTTTTGCAAGTACTGTCATTGAGTGACTATCACAGCTCTTACTTCGACAGCGTTATAAGTAAAGCCGTTCATGTTCTTTAGTGCAAACTTTTTCATGTCATGGGTGACATCATTTAAATCACACTGACGGCTTCCGTCCTTCAAAGGTCCTACATTAATGGACACACAATTGGGCTCCAAATAGCACTGCAGCCGACAGCTCCCCTCATTGAGAACCTGCTCAGTCCTGATCACATGACCAAGCAGAGCTTTGTTTGGTACTTCTTCCTTAAATATCAAGGTGCGGTCTTCTTCATCTGTTCACGTGAAAAAAACAATATAAAATTATAAAAGACATGCCTTGCAAAAGGGATGTGAAATGAAGAAACAGTTGACCAAAGTGCTGTATGCAGGGGGAAAATGGGCATAAGCAAACTTAAGTATCCTTGATCAGGGAAATTAACTTAAAGTAAGACCCTACGAAGAAGATAACCAAAGCACCAGTCAAGATTTGAAAACAATAAGGGTGTCATTATAGCTGCCAGGCTTTACTCAGTGCCATGAAAAAGGATCGTTGTTGTAATATAGTCTTTTTTTCTACAAGAATATATTTTATAAGAATATCGAGGCTTAAATTTGCTAGATTTAAAAATATTGATAATATAATTTAATAATATTTATTTTTCAGAACAAGCCCAAGGCTGAGATTTTGAAAAGATTATAACTTTGTTAGTTAAATACAATTACTTGTTTTAAACTGAACCGTATAAAATTCTTCCTTTCTCTGAACTACAAAATGTCATCGGTGACAACATTTAAATCACACTGATGGCTTCCGTCCTTCAAAGGTCATTTTCTCTACCGATTTTCTGCGTTTTGCAAAAAAAGGAAGAATATTTATCGAGCCGGAAAATTCTTGCGCGAACGTCCTTAAACAGTTCGTCAACAATACTTGGTGCGAGGCCATATTTTACTTTGTACATTAGTATAGCGATATCTTGAAGTTTTCGATTCAGTAGTGAAGGTAGCTTTGCACGAACTAAAAGGTTTTCGCATGTTTCTGAATGGGAGTTAAATAGTACTCTAACTGCGCGTTCTTGCCGGAATCCGCTATATTTTTCTGCTGTCCGGATGGATGATTTGTAGATTATCAATTTTTCTTCATCATGGTAACAAATTGCGCAGTCGCATTAACACAACAACTTTATGACTTGCTTTTGTGCAAATGTTACTGACATGGCTGGTAAAATTATGCTTGTAAGTAATTTGATTTGTGAAGTGTTGGTAATGATCTGATCTTTAATCTGCAGGGCTTCAGTCTGTTTATCTGGGCCAATGTTTCTTGGATTAGTAGTAAGACATTGAAACTTCTCTGTGTTGGCGAGTAGAAAGGTACCCTTGTGCCATGACATGACTAACTTTCCTTGATGCTGTAGCCTGGAAGCCCCTGGAAGATGCGTTGTTGTAGTCCGACCGCGTTGCATATAGCTGATGGTCGTCTGCATACATGAAAAGGTTTGTGTCTTCTTTAACCAACAGGGTCATGTCATTCTGGAATATGTTCCATAATAAAGACCAAATGAAGATTCCTGAGGACAACCTTTTAGACCATTCAATTCTAATAGTGCCAATTTTTACACGACTGTATATGTCATTCAGAAACGATTGAATTAGATCAAATCATTGACTAGTAAACCCATATAGCTTCTCAGCTTGATGACTAAATTGTGACATAGAGAGTAAAAAGCTTTACTCGTGTCTGTAGAGAAAATAGTCACTAATTGTTTTCTGTCGATAGCGTGTTTCCAGTCGAAGTATCACTAGTGTGGTTTCACAACTGTGATTCTTTCTGTATGCTGTCAATCTTGGAGATAGGGTAGGGTCAAAATGATAGGGTATTTGTTTGCTAAGCAGTGATTCGAAAACCTTGTCAATAATCGAAAGCGTCGTGATAGGTCGATAATTTTCCACATTGTGCTTGTCCCTTTTCTTCAAAATGAGGACTGAGTTCTCCCCTTTTCCACTGATATACCCGACCAGTTACTACTTTCAATACATCTGTTGTGAAGATTGTTCGCTGGTGCAATGCCCTCTGCAGCTTTCTTCATTAATTTTGGCATTATTCCAGTGTCACTGCAAGATTTCCTAGGATTGAGGTTTTCAAACAAATTTTGTACGTCTTTCGTGTTTATATGTTTGAACTGAAATGAAGAGTACTGTTACTATAGTTGGTTTCGATCATTTGAACACTACGGTGGTTCAGTGTTAAATTCATTTTCAGTTCAACTGATCACATGGTTGCCACCAATGTCAGATGCAATAGTAGAGAAATAGTTGGCGAGAGTCTCAGCAACTTGCCTTTGATCTTCAATAATGCCATCCTCATGTTTGTTTTTAAGGAATATTGTATTAGCATCTTTTGTTTTGTTGGCCAGGAAAGGAAGAAATGTGTCGAAAAAGTCATGTGGTTTGGACTTCATTTCTTTAGACTTTTTGTACCAGTAGGCAGTGAGAGCTCTCCTTCGGTCGCGAGTAGCCATATCTCGATATCTCTTTCTAAGTTCAAAGTTTTCTGGTGTGCGGTCATATTTCCTCTGGATTCTGATAGCCGCTTTCCATTCCAGTTTAGACATGAAACATACATCTCTTTCACGAACCCGTTTCTTTCTCATGGGAGCATGTTCATTTGCAATACTATCGAAAAGATTTCTCCAATAGTCATAAGCATTATCTAAATCATCAAAGATTTCACCAACATGCCATGGAGCATCAGCAGATCCTTGTTAAAGTCAGTTAGTTTGTTTGTTAGTTTGACAGTGGACTAAATTCTTGGCTGCTGAATTTTTACCCTTTTGTGTCATTTCGCCATAATCATACTGTGAGGCATGTTCTCGGGATTGTATACGCCGCTGTTCTTGAAAAGTTCAGGGTTTTTTGTAACCATCACATCAATGAGTGTCTGCGAGGTTGCCGTGGCCCTTGTTGTTTCATTTTTAAGGCAGTGTAAGGCAGTAGACTTCTTCTAGGTATCTCAGGATTTTTCCCTCGGTACGATCTAACCGTAGTCTGTCTATATTTAAATCACCAATAATGATAACAGTTTTCTTTTTGAAACGCGCCCTTTGACAGATGTTGTTTAATTCACTCTCGACTTTTTGTAGGTAGTTTCCGAGGGTTTTATTTACTTTCTTGGAGCTATTAGACGGTATGTAAATTGACAGCACAGAATGTCATGCCTATTTTAACATATTTTAACTGATCAACTGCTATAACTTCTAATATTTTATAGACTGTCGGCAGAGTGAGCTTTCTTGATGGAATTGTTGTTGATATATAGCCAAGTGGGTCACCTCCTTCTTTTGCTATGTCCATTGCCTAACATAATTTTTTTTTTTATTGTAACCTTGCAGTTTGAATTGACTGTCTGGATAGGATCGGTCGATTTTGGTCGATATCACCAAAATTTTTGCTTTCAGAGATCTGTTCAGAATAGTTAGATCTTCGAATTTGTTTTGGATGCTGTTTATACAGCTATTTCGAGAAACGTTGTCGGAAAAAGCACAAAACTGCACAAGCCAATCCCGAAAGGTAGTATGGGTAGACGTATTGAGCTACTGCACGTGTTGAATACTAATGAGTATAACAACAAAATAAGCGCGAATTTCAGGTTTTCTTT
>Ga0126337_10001885_pt1 | contig 13035 bp, 8 predicted proteins | sample DipCmetagenome_FD_92527 | JGI IMG/M metagenome (GOLD analysis project Ga0126337, IMG submission 92527) | Coral microbial communities from La Bocana,Puerto Morelos, Mexico - Diploria C A metagenome | ecosystem: Host-associated > Invertebrates > Cnidaria > Coral | place: La Bocana,Puerto Morelos... | reverse complement strand
TTAAGAGCAGAAAGGGGATCGTGTAACAGTAATTTTAGTACAGAATGTCAAAGTTTAGATACCGAATTCCGACTGAAATCCTCAATGAAACGTATGACAAGTATTTGATGTTTCTTTAGAAATTTAAAGCGATCCTAAAAATTATTTTGGTTTCATATTCGACGAATTTACCGAGGTTGACTAGTCTATTTGAGACCGTGACAGGCAGTCTGATAGTCCCTGACTGATCACAGATACTGGGGGATGTGATGCTCTGCACGAGCTGGGTAAATAGCCGAAATAATTTTTAGGATCGCGTGACATTTCTAAAGAGACATCCAATACTTTCAATAGGTTTAAATGTAGCCTGCGAACGCAGACCTATTTCTGGCTGTCGCTTGTCTCGGCCGAAAAATACGGTCTGCGAACTCGAGCCACGAAACGATTTCCATAACGTCAAACTTTTGTTTTTTTATTGACCAATAAAATTCACCGATAGAATATGACACTCGCGTACATGCACGACGCTGCGGGAACCGGCGATAAATTTTAGAATTGCGATGAGCGCCGTCGAAACACCGAAGAAGATCTTAACTTCCGAGGCTTGTTTTCTTCGCAAGGCAAAAGTTTCAAGTAAAGAAAAAATAAAGGTGTTTGGAAAAAGTGTAGTGGCTATTCACTCACCAATTCTGCGTGCAACTGAAGCCGATCTGTCCGTTTACGTCGTAAGAGCTCTCGCCGCCATTTGTTATAATCGTCTGCTTCGGTATAAGAGAGCTTTGGACAGAGTCGAAGAAATTGAAAATGAAATCAAACAAGATCTCAAATATGATGGCCCGTTCCGAGTCAAAAGACTCGCTAAAGAATCAGGACAAAAGCCAGAGGCAAAAAAGAGTTTGAAGTTCGGAGATGCAAATGTCAACAACAATACACCCCAAAGTATCACGTTCGTTCCGAGGGGTGGAATTGGTGCCTTTCCATCTACAAGCCCTTCTCTGCCTGAGTACCGCTTTCACTTTTATTGCTGTTAGCCCTATTGCTCCAGTAGCTACGTTTCCAACTCGTGGTTTTCTAGCTCCAAATGGCTTGCTTCAAAATGCTTCGGAGAAATAACACCAGGTTTCACTGGCCGATTGTTGACCTGCACGGCACAAAAACAAGTCGACTTTCAGAAACCAGAACGGCCCAAAATTCAAAAACAGATCGCCAGGCTTCCTCTTGATGATTATTGAACCGTATCAAAACCGAAAACCTTCCTGAACACGTCGTCCTCCATTTTTTTTAACGCGAGTTTGCGAGAGCTCCGCGCGCGATTTCTGCGTGTTACTTCTTCGGATATGCAAGGTAAAATATTATTGGTCTAAAAGACCTGACGTCACGGAAATCGTTTCGCGGCTCGAGTTCGCAGACCGTATTTTTCGGCGGAGATAAGCGACAGCCGGAAATAGGTCTGCGTTCGCTGGCTAGTTTAAATTTGGTGTTTTTTTCTGTCTAATAGAAAACCCTTCCTCCACACAGTAGTAATATGGGAATGGAATGAATAATGTTTCGAAGAGTAAGCAGTATTTCCCGGTTTTACGGTGCCCATCTTAACATCGAAGCGAGTTGCGAGTTTCGATGTTAAGCTGGGGACCGTAAAACCGGGAAATACTGCTTACTCTTCGAAACTTTATTCATTCCTTTCCCATATTACTACTTTCGTCATTCTTCAAATCACCGTGATTTCACCAAAATAATCTGATAAAGTCCCTGTAATAATGTTTCGGGCTTAACCTTATTTTCTCCATGTGTAACTTCGGTGCTGCTCCCACTGTCATCATGTGGACAGGAAAGCATAGTCCCTTTCTGATAATGAACTGAGTTATCTCAACGACGAGTTTCTTCACTAATTCCTGACATATTTCTATGTTTATGGGCTGCATTCTTACACCAGTGGTATGCTCTCTTCTTTCCATTCACGTAATTAGCAGGTTTTCTTTTATTCTCGTTTCTAGGGAATTTGCTTCTTGGTTCCTACTGCATCACTTTGTTCTTCTGAAGCCTCTGTTCAGGTATTATCTTGCTGAAGATCTTGCGTCCAAGTTAATAAGAACAGACAGGCATTGCACCTCGGCAATGTTGATAAAGTAATAAATTCGGTGAATGGAGGGAACTTGTTATCTCCATGCGTCGTTTGATACAGGCAGCCATTGCACCTCGGCAATGTTGATAAATTAATAAATTCGGTGAATGGATGGAACTTGTTATCTCCATTTCCTCGTTTGATAGTCTCTCACACTGACTCCCCATTTCGGATGGCCACAGTTTGGGAAGACTTTCAACAACTACTTGTTGTCGTGTTGCTCATTTAGTGTTTCCAGCTCTTCTACTGATTGCATAGCCAGATCACGTGTCTTCAGAAAGTCCGCGAATTCCCTTAATGTGAATCAACTTTTAGGATGAATCTTCGACCAGTTCTCTAGCTATTTGCGGAATGCTAATGCAACCATAGGGGAATGGCCAAATCGGTTTTAAAGGGTTCTCTTTGATTCTGAGTAAGGGTCAGCTGTTTTGAGAAAGTGTTACCCTTCAACGACGTTTTTTGGTGCCCCGTTTTCCATGGGAGCCAATCTAAAGGACCTTGCAGCCTCCATACCTTTTTCGTTATATACTGTGTTTCTATGAAGGCGGAACCATAAGGAATTTTTGTCACCTCAAACAGTGTGTAGTAATGCTTACCTGAATAGTTGATGTGCTAGGTGTGTTGTTCTGAATATCACCTTGTTTATGGAGAGTTTGGTCTATCTAGAATTATTCTGTTCTTGAAAATCTCTGGAATGAAGCGAGGGAATGTTGTGCTGTGCTGGTTGGGATGAACGAGACTGGCAAAGGAATCTGGCTGCTCACAGAAGTCAGATGTGGCAGTTAGGATATATAATCACATACAAATCTTCTTCCATATCCTCGTTCAACGGGAACTCCTGAACATCCGTTTAATGGGGTTTATTTCTTTTCCTTCTGACCTTGCCACGGATTAAGCCTTTGTTTTGGCACTTTCGTACCTCTTTAACCTCTCATGTTCTTCTGGTGTTTCCTTTTCCACTTTTTCTCAGTTTCTATTTTTGCGTATTTCATTTCCACTTCTTTCATTTTTAAGAGGGAGATCACAAAGTTTGTGATAAAATCGATCCCTTTGAGGCACGAGTATCGCCTGTCTTTTTAGAGTAAGACTATATTTCAGTGTTACGAGAGCACAGATCTTCCTTTTGCAACTGAAACATCCTTTCAGCGATTCTAATTCAACGCTCCCTTTGGCCAAATAAGTTGCTGCTTCGATCCCATCACTAGACTCTTTCTTCAATAGCTGTGGTACATATTTTGACTGTACTTTATCTAAGTCTTCTTTCTTGTTTGTAGTGGGCATGCTTTAGCAAATAACTTGCGCGCGTAATCGTGTTGTTAGAACATGTGCGTTGAGTACTATTGAATTTGCCTGTTCGTTAAGATAGTTCGTTATCTTTATTTTAGTTTGACGATGAATAAATCATGGAAATTTACTACTGCACGTTGCATCAAGTGGTCTACCATTTCTGCGACCTCCTGCACTATTCATTTTTTTCAGACGCGAAGGAACCAGAATAGCAGCAGTGTCATTTGGTACTGACGCAAGACTGGAGTTCAACTTGGGAGAGGCCAAGGTGGACACGACTGAGAAGGCTATTAAAGCCATTCACAAAATCATGTACATGGGAAGGGCTACCGCGTCAGCGCTTGCTTTGCGAATGGTCAGGGGATTAGTTGTACCACAAGCTCGTAAAGACAGTCAACGGGTAATGATGTTTATCACAGATGGAATGTCAAACATCGGTGGTCCTTCCCAAAAGGAAGCAAAACGTCTTCGCGAAAAAAAAAACTTTGAGATTTATGCAATAGGTAAGAAGGTGCATCTCCCACAGTCATGTAAACTTATATAGTAAAAAGCGTTAGTTTTAATTCAATCACGTTTATCTGATGTAAATGGATTGGTTGCTTTCATACAGCTAAAAAAGGCAAACGCGAGTCTCAGAGAGGACTCATCAAGACTGCCTTTGTCTGCTCTTGAGATGTCCCTCAAACAATTCATTCAATATGGCCTAATTTATGTTGTTGTTGATCAAGCATGGGGTCAAGATGGCTGCATATTGGCCAAATTCTTTTTCTGTTTCTTTATGGACCGAGACGAAGATCCATAGACACGCAAAAAAACGAGCTTGGTCAATAAAGGATTTTTTATATGGGATAAAACACCAAAACGTGATAAATTTTCCTTGTGGGACAAAGCCCGTATTCCGAGCGAGCAAGATAGCTCCATCTTGCCCGCTCACGGAGCTAGTCATTTAATAAAAGCAGTTAATTGACTCTTAGGTTTGAACTGAACATTTTGAGCTTAGGTCAGTCCAGAAGGAAGATAGCCATGACTTCGTTTAGAAGTGCCAGAGTAATTTTTTGAATTTAATGTTCTTTAAATGTTTATTTACGTTCTTCAAGGTGTTGGAAAAAGAGTTCGCATACGTGAACTGATGGGCATTGCGTCTGCTGACGAAAACCACGATCATGTGATCTCTGTCAAAAACTATAAAAACCACGGTCATGAGATCTCGGTCAAAAACTATATAAATCTGCAGAACGCCATCAATAGAGTGGTGTACAAGAAAGGTACGTCAAATAGCATGTCTTTCATTTCTTTTTATTTGGCATCGAAATATTCTTCTGAGAAGAATGTTCCATTTGCAGTCCCCTCTTAAGAAACCAACAACTTAATTGAGACTAAATACAGTGAAAACTGAAGAGTTTGAACGATGCAAACGATACGAATGATGCCAAATGGTAAATAGCCCGACCTTTAGTGCAGTATGCAAACCATTAGGCCACCATGAACCTCCCCCCAATAAGGCTCAAAAATAGATTTTCAAAGCAAGATCATGGAACCACTGTATCGAAATTGTGCAATTCTATGCCAGATGAAAACAGGAAGATTCAAATGTATATAGTTTAGAAACACTAAATCTCACGGGAATATCAGTGATGCGTGTGACAATTTTATGACAATTTTACATTTTACACTAAGACATAAATCATCTTAAAACAATCCTATCTTAACTTGTAATTCATTTTTAATTGTTTTTAATTATATTTATCTTTATCACACCCAACGACGTTTTCTTTTTTATCTTTGTTATCTCGTGGCGTATTTGGAAACTAGCTTGCAGCTAAGAGTATTGATTACGTTAATAAAGCGATTGATTAATTGATTGATTGAACACATTTCTCAATATGATATTTCCAATTTACTCTATTTGTTCATTTTTATTTCAAAATTTTGTTGCTTTTTTTATAGATTATTCTCCTTGTGGAGTGAGTCCAGTAGATTTTAGGGCTCGAATTGTTGGTGGTAAAGACTCAAAAAGAGGATGGTGGCCCTGGCAGATTGGACTATACAAATACAACGATAATGGTAAACTGAAGTCGTTTTCGTTTGTTGGAAATGTGGAAACATAACTTCCTATATTAGTACACCTGATAAGTGAATAAAAATGGTGAGTTTTAAGCTCGGTAACGAAATGTAAAAGGTGAATTGATCAACATGACTCGAGCGTGGGACAAAGAAAAAAATTGTCCAATTTTCCACCTTCAGGCCGGCTTTTGACAAAAGTTAAAATAGCCTGTAACTGAAAATGTAGGTGTTCACAATTGTTTTGTCGCGGATACGGCAAACAGAGTGTACAATTAAGTGTTTTGTTAAAGAACAGCATTTGCAAGCTGACAATAATACTAAGCGGCTCCCAACCCAGTATAGTATTCTTTTTAAACAAAAGTCGCCTAATTTACACATTTTTTCTTATTTTTTTTATGGTTTTGTTTTTCTTATTATTTTAATCTCACCTTTTCTTACATATATCTGATCATTTTGCATTCCATTTTTATCCGTCGAAGGCATTAGATCGACAGCCGAAAGCTTATTTTCATTTTTAAACTTTTTAGCCAGCGAACCTTTTTATATTAATTTTATTATATTGAATTTCCCTTTTGTATCTTTTGAGATTGATACATTTTTTGCCTTCTTGTTTGTTCTATTGTTTAAGTTCCTCCAGATCTACAGCTTATTTGTGGTGGTGCTCTGATATCTCGTCGATGGATTTTGACCGCAGCCCATTGTTTTTACCACAAAAATCCGATAATTGGGAAAAAGGAATTCAAAAGTAATCCTGGAGGGTAAGTGAGCTAGCCCTTTCCATTTTGTTAGTTCTAATATTCGTCCGGCTGTCTCATCTGCCCTTCTGTCCTCTTATCGACTGCTTATTAAAATTGACTATCTACGTTGGAGGCTTATTCCAGCATTTGCAGTTTCTCAAGGATAATTCCATGGAATTTAGCTGAAGATTGATGATCGGGGCGTAATGACACTTAATTACACTTAATGCGTTTTGTGGTTTAGATACACTTCTTTAGGTTATTCAAACGAAAATAGTGATACCATTCGCTTTTTAAAATGCTTGCATAAATACCTGAGGACAATTATGCGTCTACAATAAAAGAGACAAAAGCATCACTTGCAATACGATAGAATGCTTATTGTCTCGGATATGTCTGCATGGACTGGAAAATATTTGCCTGTCGGGCAGGACAACGATCTGTTAGTCTTGGCCCTTTGCGTTCCAATTCAGTTATTTTGCGCTTCGTCACTCCCATTCAGTCAACAAGTATACATATTATCTTCCCTCCAGATACCTGGTTAAAGTTGGTGACTACAACTTGTTAAGGGAGGAGAGATCTCAACAGGACATTCGTCCAGAGAAGTTCTTTGTTCATCAAGATTACGTGGATGGTAAATTCGTGAATGACATTGCTCTCATCAAACTCATGGACAAAGTGAAACTAAGCCCCTTTGTGCGAACTCTGTGTCTTCCAGACAAGGATGAGGGTGATTTGGCAATCCCCATGAAATACGGCTTTGCAACTGGGTGGGGTGTAACACAAGCCTTGAAACCTCTCGAAGAACCCAAGTCTGAAAACAAATACTCAACACGTCTTCAATACTCTGCGTTCGCAATTCAAAGTGACGAACTGTGTGCAAACAGATCCGTGATTGCTGTTAACTCTACAGTGGCGTTTTGTGTCGGAGATGGAAAAGGTGGAAATGGTACATGTCATGGTGACAGTGGAGGAGCTTTTGTTCGAGAAGGAAAAAGAGGAGAGGGCTACAGATGGGTGGCTACTGGACTTGACAGCTGGAGTCTGGGGTGTGCTCAAAAGAACCAGTATGGATACTATACGAGGGTGTATCCATTCACTGATTGGATAAAGAATACTATAAAGGAAAATTCCGAGGAATAAGCTTAGCATTTGCGATGCACTCGCGCTTACAGAAAAACATTGGATTGAAAACAAAAACGCTACTATCTAAAGCATTGTTATTAACTTCTTTTTGTCCCAAAAGCATTTATTAATGTAATATTAGATGTTAAAATATGTGTACAGGTTTAAAGATAACTTAAATTTCTATTAAAAACTCTGCAAGGGCAAATGCCTTTACCTTTCATAGCTAAATGCAATCAAAGTCCCATTCACGGACGATGCGTGATTCTTTTTTCTCTTTTATTTGAATCTTATTACAGTGAATTCTAGTGCACAGAAATATATGTTATTTGCCGGCTGGGAGGTCCGTACAGTGAAAAACTGTGACCGCGTGCTCTAGCAGAGAACAGAATGGGTCAATGACATTAAACTGGCTTTCAGATTTTTGAATCGGAATTTTGACAAATTTGACACAAATTGCTATTATTTTGGCCGAATGTAAACAAGCTAAGCTACTACTCAGCAATAAGTATGGCTCGCGGAGACCATTGTTGACAACAGTAGTGTAAAAACTGTACGAAAATTTTGCTCGATTCCGACAAAGCACGAAGTGAAATAATTCTCAACCGACCGAATGCTTCGATGAAAATATACTTAAGAAGTAAAAAAACGACAGAAAACACAAATCAAGCTGCATCTGTGTAGACAAGAAGCTTTATTTTTGTAAAAAAAGCTCAAACAACACTTACATACTGTGAAGTAACGCTCTTCTGCTTAGTGGCGACCTCCCGTCATCTCAGCAAAGTGACATTAATAATTCCGTATCATCGCTCACCCGACGAGTGATCAGTGCGAAGCTTGCTTTGATATTCTCTCCTGTGCTCGGTGTAGAACCAATGAAAGCAGTCTAGGTTTTGAAACTTTGCCGCTAGTTCGGTAAATCATGCTGCAAGCTGCTGCAACTGTGTAGCTCCTTTCAAATACAACTCAGTATTTCGCATTTCCATCCGCAAGTTTTGAGCTCCTTCTTTTGTAATTTTCACGTTTTCCTGAGCTACAATGCGTCCTTATTCCTCTGGACTAGAAACCATTACCTGCCTTTAGATCCAGATTAAGACATCTTTTTTCTCTCGAAAAGTCCTCGAAACTAAAAGCTCAGAGACTGACGCCACTTTACTCCTTTGCAAAAAATAGGTTCGCACAGCGTACATGTGTGGCTTAAAATTACTGAGGATAAAACTGAATTATTTAAGAAATGAGACACGAACATTTTGAAGTTAAAATAAGCCCTTTTATAAATGGCTTGTAATTGAATTCGAAAACAACCGTAACCTCTTAACTCAAAAGTTAACTTAGAAAATATTGTGCTTATTACAAACATAGGCCCACAATGTGTGTTTATCTCACTTTTATCCTACTTGTAATTACGATATAGTAAATGAGATGCTGGCGTAAATCAAATGTAATAACCAATTTTCCGAATGTTTGAGATTTTATTTTTTTTTTGCTAGAGTGTAGGTATCTTTCAATCAATTAATGAATTAAACAGTCAATCAAATCAGTCTGTCAGTGTGTCAGTCAGTCAGTCAATCAATATTTCACTGAGTTTCATTTTCACCAGAACTCACATTGGATATGCGATGATATATAGACCATTAGGCACATAGCACTGAGTTGGGTATAACCATCTGATGTCCCACAAGCATGAGTGGAACAATTGTTTAATTAAAAGTGCGCACAAAATATAGAAAACTAGACTTAAGCCAAAATAAAGATGCCTTCAGAAATTACATATATGCTTACCATATTTGTAGAGCATGGTATGATTGCTGATATACCATGATCATGATGGCTAAGCCAATGAAAGCTTAAACTGAATCCAGTGATCGAGTTCTTAATACTATACTGACTATATTAGTAAATTAAAAAAAAAATAAATTAATGAGACAAATCCAAACATCATATTAATGTAAGGTTTAGAAATGTTTTTTTTAAATATATATATATACTTTAGCTACAACACATGTATGATAATAGTATGCTAATGTTCCGATAGAACTCCAAAGCGTAACAATATATTTCAAATGACGGCTTTATTGTCAACTGATCGCTGAATGACCTCATCAACGAATTTGAAAGCAACAAAATTTAAAGCAATAAAATATAGTACCATCTTGTTTCCGGAAGTTTTGAGAAGACGGTCACCTTCTGCCCTTGATTTATGATTTTTCTCAAACTCATTTGGGAGCGCGGCTGATTTTAAATTCCTGTTCGCTGAAGGAGCAATGTTAACTTCCGAAGGTCCAAGACAATGAATGTTGGCTTATAAAAGTAAAATGGCTCTGAATAAATGCAGGAAAAAAGTCCCATGTCCAGGTTTGTGTGAATACACCTGAATGTGAATCATCAAAGTAAACAAGTTTCGTTATTTGTAGGAAGGGACGAAGCTTTCAGTACGCAAAATAAATGATAAAATACCGAACGCAAAAACAAGCTCAAAATAAAAAACGACTTGCCTTGAAAGCTAAAAGCTGGGGATAAAATTGAAGATCTCTTCGCAACAAGGAAAATCGCCGACACCACCACTAACTAGAACTCATTCTTCTCCTTGGACCGCGTGATAAGGCCTTAGCTCTTGTATACCAATAAATAAAGGAATAAACATCTCGGATGCTGACAAAGATTAGATTACACTTTGTGCAAGCCACAGAAAAATGTTTGGTTTGAAACTTCAGTCGAAAGCTTAGGGAAATGATTGGATTCTTTTTCATAAAAAAATGAAAAAAGCCTCGACTGGAAGCGGTTGAGCACTCACTGTAGGAGAAAGCTATTTTATGCACTGTCGCTTACTGCGTGTACAACAGAACAAGATAGAACGGAGTGCATTCGGGGCTTCTTTGTTTTTTAGTTTATTTTTTCTACAATATCCAAAACTCATAGATTTTATTTTTTTTTCAATTATATTACAGGTGTGGGCTCAAATCCCTCCTGCTAGTCATTTCATTTTTTCATTTTGAACTGAGCAGCAACTGGTCTAGCAGCCCAGTTGTTCGAAAGCTGGCTAAAGATAATTTGTTTTTCAAAGTCTCTTTATTGCTAACCATAAGCTACCATTTGACACTTTCTAAACTCAAACTGTTAGACTGTTAGTGGTACTTTGAAACTAACCCATTGCCAAATGTAATGTTGATATTAATTCTAGGAATCCCCAATCTCTCTCTGAAGTATCAAGCCCAAGTCCGTCCATTGCATACCCAGTCCCTTGCGATAGTGTACTTAGACCCTTACATAGGTCCGATGAGGCAAAGAATTCTAAAAGAAAGTAAAATCTAATTTTCAATTTTCGACCAACAAGGGAAGGGAGTCTAAGCTACCATTTTGAATGGGATTAAGGAGAATAATTACATAGGTGGTCAGCATAGCTATTATTCTTTAATTATTTAAAACTGTCCAATTAATGATTAATTTGGATAGTTTCGATAGGATTTTCCTTTAATTTCCAATTTAGAAAATATAGGACAGTTTTTCTGAGCCAATCAAGTCCAAGAAAAAACAATAGGTAATAGAAACTAGCCAATCCGTTCAAAGCGTAGCATAGCGTCAGCACTGTAGCCGCCGTGGTCCATAAACACGCAAAAAAAGAACACTGCCAGTATCCAGCTATTTTGACTGAACAAGGATATATTATATGGAAATCAAAGGAGACCTATGGTCAAAATCGTGGATTAATTAACAGTTCACTTGTTTTTACAAGATGTTTTGCTGTTTCCAACACTTTTCTTGGTCTAACATTGTGAAACTGGTAATGGTACTTCTTACTTAGTTTGCTTTTCAATTTTATAGGAATGGTTTGTGATTCATTTATAGGTTTTGGCAGAGTGTTTACAAAGCACATGGTGTACAGTATTTATTATCATCGCACTTTGTAACTGATGATCAGTACCACAACGGATCACAACAAGTACATACATATTCAGGGCCACACTTAATACATGTAAAGCTATCATGAAAAGACTGAATCGCATTTGCCATATTAATTTCATGTGTTCCATCTGCTACAGTGAAATTTAGTTTTTTCCTAGCTGTCTGTAATAGCTCATGGACAGTTGTGTGTAGCTGTGAACTCTGAAATCTCTTTCTAATTTGTGCATTTTTGTTCATCTCTCTGACACGTACATTCTCAAGGTTGTTTTCTTTTGTTTTAAAATAGTCCTTCCTTTTTAAACTTCTTACTTGAGAGGGATTTGGCTTGTAACGTCACATTTCTTATTTTCACTTAACATCCTTTAGTTTTCCACTTTTATGTTTTATTTATTACCAACTCCTAAACGATTTGATTTTTTTGGATTTTTCTTTCTTTAAAACGTTTCTTTCTCTAATCCGATCCGTGATGCGATCCGTGATCCAGTCCGATCCGGTCCGATCCCGATCTTGTGGACGCGACCTAAAGTACATGTCTTTGCCCTTGAAACACAATACTTTTCCTGTTGTTTATTACACTTTATTGAATAACAGTTATTCAAGCCACAAACATCATTGACATAAAGTAGTACATCTGTTTGTTTATGCTTATTTGTTCTTGTCTTTATAATATTCTTTACAACATCAGGTATATCATGTATATCAATATCATGAGTCATACAACGGTAATTAGCTGAACAAGAATTTTTTACAACGGGTCTCCTTCTACACAATCTCATGGCAAGGTAAATTAAAAAAAAAAACAGTGATAGGAAGTTTTTAATTCCAGACGAATGTGGCGTATTTTACATAATGTACCGCTTAATTTATACTCCACTTACTGTTCTCTCTTTGAACATTTCAATGATTTCCCGATCGTAATCTCGATGGTTCTCTATCACGGCAGATATATTTACAAGTAAACTTTGACTTACTTCTTAACCGTTTGGACACTTTTTCATCTCCATACCTTCTAGTATTTAAGCTTGAATCAGTACCCAGGTGTTTGGGAATTTTCCACTCAGTAATGACAAACTCTTTCGTAGGACTGTATTTCCACTTTATTCCCAGCTGTTCATGCAGTACTCGGCAACAAGTCAACAATTCACAATCCTAACCATGACAATCTAAACTTTGACATTCCGTACTAGCTCTTAAGTGCACTTGCATCAGTCTAAAATTACTGTTACACGATCTCCTTTCGGCTCTCAAATGGCTTTTATCTCTAAGTTGTCATGTCTATTCACTTTTGATAACTAGGCGCCTACAGGCGTTTACTCGGGCTACTCTTAATGACATAGCGTAGTAAAATGTGTTAAAAGTACTACTGAAACAGGAACAGGAAGACAATTGCCCGTCATGAATAATTTTACTTGTGATTATTTTTGTCTGCTGGTAGTAGAGCGTTCACTGTATTGAAGTTCACATTTAAAAGTCTGAGTAATTCTGTGTGGATTAAGAATGATTGTCTGGTTAATTGGACAAACTTGAACTCATGCGATCTATGATGTCGCCAGAAATTACGTGCAATGATCCTAGATTGCTAATTTTTCATGTTTAGAGGAATGTATCATAATCAAGATTAAGCAACGTCTGTAGCTGCCAACTACGCTGGGGCCAATAACTCGTATTCATTCAGGTTATTTAATCTACGCAACGGAAACATCTGAACATTTGACATGTCTGAAAGGTCTGAAAGATTCGCTGCAACAAGAAAACGATACGCTAGCTTACAAACTTTGTGTACAATATAGAAATACGAGCAAAATAACCAAGCGAAAG
>Ga0126337_10001884_pt1 | contig 13036 bp, 12 predicted proteins | sample DipCmetagenome_FD_92527 | JGI IMG/M metagenome (GOLD analysis project Ga0126337, IMG submission 92527) | Coral microbial communities from La Bocana,Puerto Morelos, Mexico - Diploria C A metagenome | ecosystem: Host-associated > Invertebrates > Cnidaria > Coral | place: La Bocana,Puerto Morelos... | reverse complement strand
GTTCATCATCAGAGTTTATCATCGGGGTCAAGGTTCATTATCGATATTTCATGGACGATTTAACATTATTTGTGACCTCCTGTAACGCGTGCCGGACTGTGCCTTCGTACCAACACCTTACCCCTGTCGGCCGTACCCCGCAGACATGCTCGATATGGCCAATCCGTACCCACGTTTGGGGCATGATAGAGATGAGGGTTTCATTGCTTTTCAATTTAGCTAATACATTTTTGCATAAATCAATATCTACACGGGTTCACAAATATTCTGCGTGATTCACAAAATATGTTCAAAACATACGTATTGCGGAAGAAGATACAGCATTCAAAGTTTCATCGTCACTATCATCCATCTTATCTTGATTTCTACCAGTATCATGGCCAGTCCGGAAAGCCGGCACTACTTGGAGGGCCATCCCAGTTAGTCAGTAGCTAGTAACCATCATTTACAAGCCATTTAGGCCATTTGGAAGGGGAACAAGCCTACTTAGGGGACTTACAAACCATGGTTAATCATCATGATTAAAACCTTCATCGTCATCATCATGCATCATCATGATTATCAGCATCATTGTCATTGCCAAATTATCAAAGTCATTATCATTCTTTCCATTTTCTATGATAATATCTAGAATAAGTTCAAACAGTCATGCAAAATCGTTTCTGTGCGCGGTCTTCTTTGAAACCCCAATCCACAAACAAGATTTCTATGTGAGTTCGAAGTTTTGCGGACCCAAAAATGAGGTGTCAAAGTGGATAGATTCCATGAATCTACACAGTTGGCCTCAATCTTGGTCTCAATGCGCCAAATATCCAAAGCTTTTGCACCGCCTTTCAGCCGCGAAGCACCCTCCACAAACTCCATCAACCTCGGCCATAGATTTTCAAGGACCAAATTACCAGCAGGACGGCTTTCTGAGATCGTATGAGCCCAAGTTGGTTGATCATGCAAAGATCACCCGCTGCAACTTACGCAGTTGATGGGAATTGTGTCAACATAGCCCTGAGAAACCACTGCTGAAATTGGTCGGTTGGGAACACCAGAAATTTCCTCACGATGAAATCTAAGTGAGGAATACCAAACCCATATTTGAGACCATGGCATTTAACAGCCACATGTTTTGAATATGTCTCATAACTGGTACATAAACTAAATGCCAAATAGTCTACATGCAAAAATCCAGAAATGGAACAAACAAACCACGCCAAACTAGATGTAGACAGCAAATTGAATGACAAAACTGGACAGGACTGGCCAAACGGAAGAAAACATATTGGGCAACCCGATGTTCAGACACTGGTGCCAAAACAAACGATTTTTCGTAACAACCCGATTCTTCATTCAAATACTTCCAATCCAACATAGTCCAACATGTTTTCCCAATTCTCACATTTTGCCAGTCAAAAATGTGCAAGTTGCTGAATCGGTCATCGAATCAAAAGAAACCGCTTGAAATTAAATCGAACTTTCCAACATATATCAACATATCACAAAACATGAGGAAACACAGACACATGGCAAACATCGACAGGAGCATTCGTGTTCCCAGTACGCACTGCCAAGTAGCGTGATTTCACCGTCTCCGTTATCCAAGAATTCAAAAAGACTCAACAAATCGTGATACTCCAATTCCAATTGGCTCATCCAAAACCTGAGCTGCAAAGAATTAAAGGTGCGGGATTCGCAAAAACACTTTTTCGGACTCGCAGAAGCCCCAAATCTCAGGACCGCAGTCGCCATCAGATTCATCACCAACATTTTGAACCTCATCACGATGATAGTCATCATCATCATCATCATCATCATCATCATCATCGTCATCGTCATCGCCATAGTCATCGTCATCGTAATCGTAATCATTATCTTCGTCATAATCGTCATCACCATCATCATCATCATCATCACCATCATTTTCACAACCATCATCGTCGTCATCATCGTCACCACCATCGTCATCATCATCATCACCATCAACTTTATCAACATCAGCATTATCATCATCACCATCAACATCGTCATCACCAGCATCTGTCTTCTGACATTCTTTCTGACATATCTTCTGACATTCTTTCTGACATATCTGCTGACATTCCTTCCCGCATTCTTGCTGACATATCTTCTGACATTCTTTCTGGAATTCTCTCTGCATATCTTCTGACATTCTTTCTGGCATATCTCCTGAGATTCTGTCTGACATTCTTTCTCACATATCTTCTGGCATTCTTTCTGACATTCTCGCTGACATATCTTCTGACATTCTACCTGACATTCTTTCTGGCACATCTTCTGACATTCTTTCTGTCATATCTTTTGACATTCTTTCTGACATTCTTTCTGGTGTGTCTTCTGACATTCTTTCTGACATTCTTGCTGGCATATCTTCTGACATTCTTTCTGATGTGTCTTCTGACATTCTTTCTGACATATTTCTGACATTCTTTCTGTCGGTTGAGGTGTGGCAGGAACACTGGCCGCGGAGGTTCGCGGTTGAGGTCCGGCTCGCGGTTGAGGTCCGGCAGGGTGGCCGCAGAGGGTCGCGGTTGGGGCCCCAGGGAGCACTGGCCGCAGCACTGGGCGTGGCTGCTTGCTGTGGGGGCGAAAGGAGGCGAAGGCGGAGGAGGAGGAGGCGGCGGAGGCGGAGGAGGATGAGAAGACTAACATAAAATCTAATAACCCTCACCTGACAGGTGGGGAAAAACCATGGCCAATGCCTTGACGATCCTCGTCGTCTTCCTTTTCTTCATCCTCACCACTGTCATCCTCATCATCGAACTCAGTAACATCTTGATGGGCATTCGTCCTCATGATCATTACCACCAGCGTCATACCATAACGATCCTGATCACTGCATCATCACCATCATCATCACCGATGACATCACGATCTTCCTCACCATTATCATCATCACCATCATCACCATCACAAGCACCATCAGCATCATCAGCATCATCATCATCATCATCATCATCATCGTCGTCGTCGTCGTCGTCGTCGTCGTCGTCGTCGTCATCATCATAATCATCATGATCATCATCGTCAGCATCATCATCATCATCATCATCATCATCATCATCATCATCATCATCATCATCATCACCATCATCATCGACATCCTCGTCGACATCGTCATCATTACTGTCATATCGTTGTCATCTTTTCGGGTGCCAATGTCTGGCTTTGTTTTTGATTTTTGTTTCTGTTTTGAAGATGTGTTTATGATTGTACAACGTGATAACGCGTCAAAGCAGCCATCGTAGCCAAGATAAAATCAACAAGGGCACTGCCACAAAGCGAAAAGGTTTAACAAGCCACAAATGTCAAAAACAAAACAAGAATAAAGAAATCGCCCAGCAATGTCAAGGCTGGCAAACTTGTTCTCTGTTTTTTCAGAGGGGCTTGTTGTGATTTGTAAAAAAAGGGATTTGGAAGGTTATGTAATCTCTTGTATTTGTTTGAAATTTTGAAAATGCAATGCATTGAGAATCAAACGCAATTGAAAGTATCTAAATGCTACGATGAATGTTGTTTTTGGGTGGATTTTGTCGACTGTCATAAGCCATTTGAAAATGGTATGATGACTTGACCAAATGATTGTAGTAATTCAGTCAATTACATGGCTCTACTGAAATAATTTCTGGGCTCTATTGAAATCATTCCTGCCTTCTTGGCTGAATGTCCTTTCAAATTTCTTGACTTGCTTAGGATTACTCAGGATTGATCCAGATCAATCCTACGACTCCAAAGCTCGAAAAAAAAACAAAGAAACCAAAAAAACAAAGATTTGGCAAGTAGTCCAGAGATCAGAGTAATTTCAAAAAAAACAGTGTTTTGTTTTTTTGTTGTTTTTGTATTTTTGTTTTTCTTTTTTTGGCTTTCCAAACATTCATGATAGCTTCTGGTGTGGCAGTGAAATGAGCAGATAAGAGAGGAGTACATGAGGCAGATGCATGGCTATGCAGTGCTGTTGTGAGTTCTGGATTGCACGACCCTTACTAATTGTGGATTTGGTGGGTCCCCAAACCTGAATCCACAGCCCACAACAAGACTTTTTAGTTTTTTTCCGCGGACCCTCCTTCTACCAAAGCCACTTCAGTTTCGGAGATTTCACAAGCTTCGAAAACTCCTCAAGGTTGATGGCACCATCACCCGATGCGTCCATGGTTTGGAAAAGCCGCTTGACCTTCCGCATGTACTGGGCGATGTCCTGGCGAAGACACCAAACTTACCGCTTTCCAAAGGACCAACCCATTCTCAGATACAGATGGAGTCGGTCCTTCTCTTTCTGTTTGAAGGCCAGGTCTTCATCTGAACTGGCAGTTTTCATAGTCTGCTGGACAAAGACCTGCACGCTCTTAAAAAAAAAACATTAAAAACAACGCAGTACAGAAACACAAAACACAACTCAATACCTTTCGGTTCATTGTTGAACGAGAATCAGTACTCAGTAGTCCACAATTCACACTAACAAAAATTAAAAACCTCCACAGACACACCAGGCTTTCAAGGTTGCTCTCATGCCAAGGGACAGCATTGACCACATTCAATACCTTAATTCAACGCGGAGTCAACTTCTGACAACTAGCCTCTAAGTAAGTATTTTTTTCCTCGTTACAACGAACCCTGATGAATATCTCTGTGTCAAGTCGGAGTAATGTCTCATCCTTTCCCTTCGGCTACTCCAATCCCGACGTAAATCTCCGCAAAGAGTCTCTATGGATTTGGCACTTAACAAGGTGTTTGGAGATGTCTTAAACCTTCACCGAACAAACACTCTTCAGCATTAAAGATTCTGTCGCCGTCGTTTTGCCAAGCAGCAGCGAAGCCCAAAACGCAGCGATACACAAGAAAGAACAAGGAAAACCTGGGCAACTGAGTGAAAAAAACGACTGTGTAGAAATCGGCAAAGCATCAGCATTTTCCAAAGAATGACGAAGCATCAGTCAGAGCCAAGCCAAGATGCCATTCACTGATCGATTCCACAAGAATGCGACAAGAGGGACCCCAATTCGCGAAGAGTATTTCAAACATCGTGAGGATCGTTCTGGTGAATGTCCCATAGTACCTGAATTCACAAAAGCAAAAGAAGTGAAAAAACGCCTTTTTTAAACACATGCAAATGTCGTGAAGTTTTTTCACTTCTTTTGCTACGATGTCTCACGAAACCGTCTGACCATTGTTCCGAATCCCAACGGGAAATCCCCAAGTCCGAATCCAAGGTGCAAGAACACCCTCTCTTTGATCTCGGGATCTTGGTCTGGGTCACGAATGAAATCGCGACATAAAGTGCTGATGAGTAGTCCGGCTACACATTGGAAGAACACCAACAGGCAAAAGCTCCTGTCGTTGTGGGCGATGCTGATGTTTTCATTGTTTGCTACTAGTGGTAGTATCGCACAAGGCAGTGGCGGAAGTTTCAAGAATAAGAAACCTATACGAAAGATTGGTTGTTGTGAGCCACAGATGGCAAAGCAAAAACACTGATGGATGAAACTGTCACAACTGCCTAACTGATCAACTGACAAACTGTAACTGTCCAACTGTCTATAACTCACTAATTGACCAATTGACTGTCCAACTGACTACCTTATAACTGACTAACTGACTTACTGACGGACTGACATACTGACTAGCTGACTGTCTGGCTACTTGACGCAGTGACGAACTGCCTAACTGATCAACTGACTAACTGACGAAGTGGCTAACTGTCTAACTGACAACCTGATTTATTCATGAACTGGCGAACTGAAAAACTGAAGAATTGACTAGCTAGGTGATTAACTGACTATCTGGCTAACTGACGAACTGACTAATTGGCACAATGACAAACTGACTATCTTTCTAACTGACTAGCTGACTAACTCACTAACCGACTAATTGAATTATTGACTAAGTGACTAAGTGACTAACTGGCTAACTGTCTAACTGCCTAACTGTCTAACAGACACTTGACCAACTGACTGACTGCCCAATTGCCTAACTTACTAACTGACTAATTGCAGTACTGACGAACTGATTATCTGGCTAACGGACGGAACTGACTAATTGAATAACTGACCGAGTAACTGACTAATTGACTAACTGTTTGACTGATTAACTATCTAGCTGACTAGCTGACTAATTGACCAACTGACTACCTAATCTAGCTATCTACTGATCTCACTACCTTTCCTATCTATCTGTCTGTCTGTCTATCGGTCTATCTATCTATCTATCTATCTATCTATCTATCTGTCTGTCTGTCTGTCTGTCTGTCTATCTATCTTTGTTTCTTTCTTTCTGTCTATCTATCTACCTATCCATCCATCCATCCATCTATCCATCTATCCATCCGTCCATCTATCTATCTGTTTACCTATCTATCTATTTATCTATCTATCTATCCATCTATCTATCTTTCTTTCTATCTAACTATCTATCTCTCAGTGTTTGCCACATCTATCACTCTCTGTTTTTTGACATTTTGACTTACGAATGCGCTTCGGGCCACAGCGGCGGCCATGTTTCAACATTTTAACGTCCAAAACTGGCCCCAACCCTCATGTTTTTGGCATTTTGACTTGAAAATGGGCTTCGCGCCACAGTGACACACCACTTTTTGACATTTTAACTTCCGAAAGTGGTGGAAACCCTCATTTTCGTTTTACCATTTTGATTTGAAAATCCACAGCTTCGTGAAAGTTTCCACATCCCAACTTCGAAAAGTGGTCCAAATCTGGTGTGTTTTGTACATTTTGACTTTAAAAAAGCTTCGCTCCGCAGCGGCGTGCCATTTTTGCACATTTCAATTTCCAAAAGTGGTCCGAGACCGTCAGTTTGTTAGCATTTTGACTTGGAAATGTGCTTCGCGCCACAGCAGAGTGCAATTTTTCATTTCTCATCTGACCAGCTGGCTCCGCACCCGCCGCTTTCGCTAGCCTACTTTTCGACCCTCAGGACCCACAAGTCATTGGAAAACAATGTCTCGAGACTTTCCTAACATTTCGGACACCTCTATCTTCTTTCTTTTATCTTCTTTCTTCTGATTCTTTCTCTTTCTCTCTTCTACTCGTCTCTTCTCTGCTTTTCATCTCTCCATATTGTCGGAATTTTGAGTTCTGAGCTTCCTTCGATCATTGATGTCTGTTAATCTCCGTTGCATCTACTCTATGAATCAAGAACCCTGTTGTGTGTGGATGTGTGTCGTTGCGTCTGTGAAATTGCCGAGGACTGTCACTGGTCTCCAGAAGAGCATATTCAAGCTCGCGGAGATGCATTTGACCAATAGTTGTAGCGATGCTAGCCTTAGCGATAACTTCAAAGTGAGGAAACTTTTTAAACACCTAGGTATGGTATTCAGTACACTTAGAGAAAAGGTAGTCCGCGGCTCAGTGGCATGCTGGTCATGTGAACCATTCGCACAGCCCGGACCAGCTTTCCGATTCGCAAGAGTCGAAAGAGCATTGGATTAATAGGCAAAGTCGTCGTGTAGAAGACTGCAACTTCAATCAAAGACGTCACACTCACTGCCACATCCAAGTAGTTCATCCATACTTTGAAGAAAACAGTCCTCATGATGGCAGAAAACAGTATACCAAACTTTGACATTCATTTCTGTTGCAAGGTCTCTTCCGGCATGTCTAGGAGGGCTTTGAGGGTAGGTTACACTGATCATCAATATCCCATTGAAGCCTGAAACACAGGATTCTCGTGACAGCTTGCTTTCTGAAAATTTGATTTAGTGCGGAGTAAGATGAGCTGAGGATCCGCATCACACAAACTCGTAGCGTAACGTCAAGGCAAAAAAATGTGGTGAAAAGTATGTCCCCCACAAGGAAGATCTGGTTCCAGGTCTCCATGTAAGAGGACAAGTCATTTTTGTAGATTCCAAGCGCAGCACCTGCTTCTTGTCCTGAGACCTGGAGCTCAAGGGCCATCCAAAGGACATTGATGCAAAGAACCAGCGCAATGACAGTCTCGTACTGATTCGATTGTAGCCAGAGCGAGAACTTCTGACCTCTGGTCAACCTTGCCAAAACAAACTGAAATGTAAAACTATGACATACTATGACATACTATCACATGTGACATACTATGACTATGTTTGGTCCACTTGTTGAACGAGAGATTCAATGTTTCGCATGTTTCGCGCAAGGCGCGACTCCACTTCATCCTCTGTTCGGCTTGTCACATACCTCACATGAAGAGATGCAAAGGCAGTTTCATAGAAATGTTTGGGGGACCCACTTGGCAAGAAAACCTAAGACTTTTGACTCTTGGGCCTTCATTGACAATCCATCTCGATTTCCAGGTTCGGTCAGTACATGTTTGGCCACAGCAATCTAGGGAAGAATGGGAAACGGTGTGCTGGGCCCTTTGCCTGAACAGAAGAACCACAATCCATAATCCCGTTAGAAGACTGGTTAAAAGGACGGGTTTGCCAAAAAACAAGTTGAATGTAAAAAATTGTGGAAAGGATTCCGCTCAGCAACATGATGTGAGCTAGAAGGGCTACAGTCGGAAACTTTAGTCGCATCGATTTTCCGGACATGCATCAGTTAGCTTGCATCAATTATAGCCATACCTATGAGATTAAGTGAGCAACCCTTTTTTGGAGATGAAAATATATGTAAGGGTATGGAAATCTCAAGTGAGCAGCGTTCTAAATTCCATATGTATTCGTCACATCTTCGGCTTACTAGAATTCATGCCCGTCGTAAGCTTTTTCCTGAAGTTCGTAAGCAAACCGTAATCCAAACGTAAGAGGCATGCACAATCGACTATTTTGGATGTTCTTCAAATCATCAGAACACATTGTAATTGTGATTTTGATGTGACTTTGTTGTGACCCTTTGGCAGTCATCAATCAGGAAATTGATGTGACTAAAGTTTCGTTCCCAAATATATTTCCAGATATTGTGGGAGTGTAGGACTCAGACATCTACGAAGTGCAGCAGAGTTGCTCTGTCTTGGCACGCAGAAATTTATCCAGGTCAGTTGCAAACCGAGCCTGCACCTGCACCGTCTCGTGGTCTTCCTCCAGAACCGCCAAAATGCTACTGGCATGCAAATCCTTCAATGCCTGCGCAGATCCCAGGATTCGAATCAGATAATCAAACAGCATAGATGGAAACCGGAAGTCAATATATTATTGCTCGGCATTGCTTGAGCTATTTCCATGTCTGTTGAATCACCTTGTTGCTAAATTCCACAGTCTGTCCCAAGAGAGAACAAACATCATTCGATTCATGGCTTCTGAGGGTTACAGGAATCGCAAACCAGTGGCGCCTTGTGCTGCTCTTTCTTAATCTCACTAAAACCTGACAGATTTATTGACTTCGCAGACTGGTGCAATGTGCAAACTCTGCTCTTGCAGTGCCCCTTCAACCCTCGACATTTCCCCATGTTATGACATTTTTTTCTCCAAGACAAAGGCACTAAGGTCGCGGGTTCTCGAATGCTTTCCCGCTAGATCCTGGAGAACATGTGTAGAGCAAAACCACCGGTAAACAAAGCATTTGACAAAGCAAAGAACAAGACATGTAAATTCACAGCCAATGATATAACAAAAGGTGAAGCATTTACAAGGCGGATCACTAAACTTACAAATCACGGAGCTGGCTGCCTCCAAGTTTTTCTGGCACTCAAGTTTGCAGGGTCCGGCAAGTTGTAATCTGCAGACCCGGCTCGGGCAGACAATTCTGCTTTCTTATGTAGGGGCCAAAACCGTGCAAAATTTGCAAAATTTGCAAAATCCAAAATCCTAGTGAAAGGTTTGGATTTTGGATGTGGAGGGGTCGGGGGATATACCCGTAGGCCATTCAGCAACGGTGTCACAGAGTTTTCCCCGAACCCCCGCGGATGGATATCCTTCTTTGTCATAGATTTTCTTACCCCACCTGAAGGGTAAGAAAGTCTCGGTGGATCTGGCAGAGCCGGGTTATGCGGAAGGCCACTCCCTGGTGGCTTTAGGCATAGGGGGCCACTGTACCCTGCAAAGATGGAAAAAACAAATTTTGAAAAAAAAAGGGGGGGTACCAAAATCGGCGACAAAGCAACCAAATTAGGCCTCTTCAGAAAAAAATGTCATAAAAAATTGGGAAAACTATAAATATCAATGCGGTGTTTTGTGCGGTGCCAGTGCTATTTGAGAGGGCGCAAAAAGCTACAAATACCAGTGCTTTAGGTCGGAAGGTACCCAAAACATCGCAAACAGCCATTCTTTTTGCGGATCTGATTCAAAAAACACAAAATAGTCTGCAATCTGCGCGTTTGTTTCTAATGGGGACCTGTGCTGCGGCATGGCATGTGAAGTAAAAACACGTAGCTTACAAACAGTGTTCCTGGCAGCGGAATAAGCAAAAGCTTCAAACCGCTGAAAATACCCGAACATCGCAAAAAAACAATGTTTTCGAAATCCATGCAAATACTTTTTGGAAAGGGTTTCTCTAAATCAAAACAGAAGAGAACTTCTGAAATGGAAGAATTTTGCATATTGGTATTTTGATTAGAAAGCGTTGAAAAGAACTGTTTTAACCGAAAAGGGACCGATTTTATTGAGGAAAACTTTGATCAATTTAATACGGAAGACTCTTACTTGACAGGGTTCGAATTTCAGACAGGGTTCGAGACGGAAAGAAGGATTTAAGAGCCTTAGTGAAAAGGACCGGTTGAGTTTTAAGAAGAGTTTGATCAAAAATCATAGGTTTTGTTTTTGTTGAAAAGCAGTAGTTCAATACGAGCACAAGTAAGTATATTTAAGAAAACAATCCTCAATGACTATCAGCCTTCCTGCAACAAGTGACTTCACTTCAAAACAAGCATGGTCAAGATGAAAGCCACCTGTGTTTGCGCTTGTCCTCTGGTCACCACAAACGACAGAAAACGGTAGACTTTTCAGGGGGGGTATACATTGGTGGAATGTGACGAACGGCTCCCCGAAAGTGCCATCTCTTACTTTTTGGGCTGTGCTTGCGGGCTTCACCTGCCAGTCCTGCACTTTGAGCATTTCATGTTGGGAGCGCAAGTGCACCACCTCTCCCTCTTTCTCTATCAAGCCCCTTTGCAGAGACTTGACTCTTTCTTCTAGGTCTTTCACCTCATGGCAAGAAAGAATTCCGGGGTTCGAAATGGTTTGAAAATGCCATGCTGACCAATCCTTTTAAACAAAAGCGAGAAGCAAAAAAAAGGTTCTGCAAATGTACAATGCCAGGATTGGGTGCCAAAAAAAGTTGTGGAAGCATGTAAAAGAGCTGGTAAGGGGCCAAGAGATGCCAGGAGACCAAACGTTTAATCTTAAGCAAAATGTGTTTTGACGAAATGAGTAGACTTCAGGGAAGGGTGAAGGAAAACCTGTTTGATGGATCAGTGGAGGCGAAACAGGAAATGTTGCAGCCGTGCAAGTTCTCACTCTTGAACACGGCAAGCGATGATGATGATGATGATGATGATGATGATGATGACAATGACGATGATGATGACGATGACGATGACGATGACGATGATGACGATGATGATGGTGATGATAGTGATGATGATGATGATGATGATGATGATGACGACGACGATAATGATGACGATGTTGACGATGATGACGATGATGATGATGATGATGATGACGATGACAATGACGATGACTATGACGATGACGAGGACGATGATGATGATGATGGTGATGGTGAGGATGGCGATAAGGAAGAGGATGAGGATGAGGATGAGGAGGATGATGATGACGATGTTGACGATGATGACCATGATGATGATAATGATGATGATGATGAAATGACGAAGACGATGACGATGACGATGACGATGATGATGATGACGATGATGGTGATGATAATGATGATGATGATGCTGACGATGATGATAACGAAGAAAATGCTGACGATGACGATGACTATGGCGACTGCGATGACGATGACGATGACGATGATGAGGATGATGATGATGATGATGATGAAGATGAGGCGGAGGAGGAAAATGATGACGACAACAATGACGATGAGGATGACGGTGACGATGACGATGACGGTGACGATGACGGTGACGATGACAATGAGGATGATGACGATGATGACGATGATGACGATGATGACGATGATGATGAAGATGATGATGAAGATGATGATGATGATGATGATGATGAAGATGATGATGAAGATGATGATGATGATGATGATGATGCTGACTATAAGGAAGAGGATGAGGATGAGGATGAGGAGGATGATGATGATGACGATGATGATGATGATGACGATAAGGAAGAGGATGAGGATGAGGATGAGGAGGATGATGATGACGATGTTGACGATGATGATGGTGCTGGTGCTGGTGCTAGTGCTAGTGAGCTAGTGCTGGTGTTGATGAAGCCACCGAACCCCCCCTCCCGAAAGATGTAGCCCCCCCTCCTCTCATGACAGTCACTGATGAGATGACTCGTGCGGTCGCTCAGAAGCTTTAGGCTCCCATGCATAGGACTAGGCTAGATTCAAATCCAGCCAGCATGAAGGAATCTATTGCCGAAAAAGCTCTGCTCTGAGTTTCCAACAAAAAATCGCTCAAGTACAAAGCACGTATCAGGCATATACAAGATACGAAAGAAATCAAAGGGGTTGCATTAGGTGTGGAATTTGAAATTGGAAAAGGCGGCCACTTGCGGCCACTCGCGGCCACTTGCCGAAAGCGGCCACTTGCGGCCACTCGCGGCCACTTGCCAAAAGCGGCCACTTGCCGCCACTTGCGGCCACTTGCCCTCTGCGGTCACTTGCGGTCACTTACGGTCACTGGGCAGGTTTGGTCGGTCACTTGCTCCAGCGGCCACTTGCGGCCACTTGCGGAAATCGAGTGGCTCTGCAAATGACCGCGAATAACGAAATACATTGCCCCTGACCACGTGCCATCTGGCAGATGGCCTTTGGAGTTTGTAGTTACGGAAAAAGTTGGAGATTTTCCAGGCAAGGTCATGGAAAATGTCAGACATTTTCCACGTTACTACTCATACCTCTTGGTAGGACTGCAAAAGGGTTCTATGGAAAGAGAATTTTGTGACATAGTAGCT
>Ga0126337_10001883_pt1 | contig 13038 bp, 5 predicted proteins | sample DipCmetagenome_FD_92527 | JGI IMG/M metagenome (GOLD analysis project Ga0126337, IMG submission 92527) | Coral microbial communities from La Bocana,Puerto Morelos, Mexico - Diploria C A metagenome | ecosystem: Host-associated > Invertebrates > Cnidaria > Coral | place: La Bocana,Puerto Morelos... | reverse complement strand
TGTCTGAATTGCCCGTTAAACTGACCAAAGTCATCTCTAATCATAGAGTGGCCCATTCGAAAAGCTGCCGTTGCGAAGGCGTTTATAATCTCTGGATTGACGTCTGGATCATAACCGTTAAAGTAGTTTCCTGTGGGTTCCAGAAGAATTTTTTCACGTTTTCGCTGAAAGATAGAAAGTATGGTTTAGCAGGGCCTTAGATATACATATCTAATTTCGCGTTGAAGTTAAGGCTTAAGCACAACACTACCTGTAGGAAAAAAGATGGCGACTGGTACATTTACTCAAAACCTTGCGTGAACGGCAACGCTCATAAAAAACATACAGATATATTCCAAAATCTTCTAACCGTTATTTCCAAAAATATAAGTTCTGACGATTGGGGGACGAATTAGTCAAAAATTATAATTCTCGAGGCACGATGGAGAAGTTTCATGGGTCGTTTAGGGACTATCTAAAAATTTCGCAAAAGATTCTTAGTCAGCCGCTTGCATGTATAACTTATTGATTTAGTAGGTTATTGCCTCTAGTTTATTGATTTTATAAACAATCCTTTCCTATTTCTAAATGAGAACTTAAGTTTCACATATTCAGTTTTGGTCACATTTAAAGAGTGTTTTTTAGTGGTTGTTCGCATCTGGCGTAGCACAGGTTTTTATTTTTAGAACTAATCGTTGCAGGGATACAGATTATACTGTAAGGCGGAGCATACCTATAAAAGATAATACTGACTGACGCATACTCAATAAACTATTTACATTGAATGTCTCGCGCTGGTGTAATCAGACTGAATTATGCTTTCTCTCGTGCCTGAATGGGTGCTGTCACGCAACGAAAACATATATCGAGAAATATTCAGTGGATAAGTCAAGAAATTGTTATTTTAGAAGAGATAGATAAAGAGTCATTTCTCCAAGTTTTGGGTCTCTACGTGTTCCAAAACTTCAGATATTCGTCGAAATGTTTTGTGAAAATTATAGAGCCGCCATGTTGGTGGAGCTCTTTGCTCCACCAACATGGCGGCCGGAACTTCAAACTGCGCTTGTACTGGTGTCCAAACGAAGCACGAGGATAAAAACTTTCGTGACTCTTTAGCTTTGGATTTTGAAATTTGATGACGTCAGGTGAAAACGATTTATAAATACAACTGTTACTACAGCGTACCCTTTCCCTTGAAATATTAAATACTCACCAAGTCTTCATTGAAGAAGACAGGAAGCCACTCCTTGAACGTAATGTGTTGTAACTCAGCAATTACGATTTTTCGCGCCTCTTGGAAGAGTTTTTCATCGCACCATGATGGATTAAGCACATGAAGGTACTTGGCGATGCGATTGTGCTCCCGGGCCCAAACAATGTGCGTGGCCATCAACGCTGTCGACAAAATTGAAAAAAAAGTTGAATTGTCAACCTCGTTCCCAGGGATTTTCCCTTGAAGGTTCAAGGTAAAAGCCCTGGGAACGAGGCTGTTGAATTGTTCCATTCCTGTGGCTAGCTGATCAAGATCTAGTCACTATTATAATGAATTATCGTCATTATATTATAGAGACATCAGATTAATAAATAGTAGGAAGACAATTATAAGGTTTGTGTTCGCGGGCATAAACATGTTTAATTGAGCCCGACTCATTTTAGCCTCCAGGCGAGGCATAAAATGAGCTCTGCGAAAGGCCCAAAACATGTATGCTCAAGAACGTAAACTTTTTTAGAATTATTATCACTTTGGAGGTCATCGACAAAATAAAAACTAAAAGAATGACGACAAAATCAACAATCGCGTGAGAGTTTACCAGTTGAATTGTTCTTATTTTCTCTCAATGAAAATACCAATGCCATTAGGCCAAGCTGGTAAGTCTAATCAACTTCGTTCCCAGGGCTTTTCCCTTGCCCTTCCCACCTTCAAGGGAAAAGCCCTGGGAACGAGTTTGCAGTCTAATTACAAAATCTTACCATTTGCAATTGAGTTTTCAAAATTGTAAAAAAAACAAGAAGAAAATGATTGAATGAGCTTTTGTTCGGAACAGAATAAAGTGGATGCAATAATGATGTGACCGTAAATCGGAGTTTTTCTGAAAATGAAAGTTCGATAAAGTTTATTCGGAAGTGTTGAAATTCTAGCTGACTAAAATACATTTAGCCCCCAGAATGCGCCACAATGCCAGACAAAATGATAATATCGTTGATTCTACAAGTTGTTGGGTTTCAAGCTCTTATATCGAAAGGATACAAGATGTAAAGCGGATTACGTAAACGATTTACCTGGATTTTCGTTTGTTCTCTTTTCACCGCCGTGGAAACAAGGTTTCGTCGTGGAGTTAGGAGATCTGCAGAAAGTTTCCGGTCCGGCCTTTGGCAGGATAGGAGATTGGGCCGAGCTCAAAGGGAACGGAACAACTCGTAGCAACCCGAGGTTAGCCCTCCGGTCACGAAGGAGTTCTGCCTCTTTACAGTTGGCACCGTAAATTTGCGATCCGTCAATGAAAGCTGAAACAACGTTTACCTGCAAATTTAAAGTAGAGAATCTGACGCCGTAAAGACATGTAAATTTGGTAACAAATTGTGAAGAAGATTTTATAGCTAGGCATGTGAACAAATAAGAAAAAAAAAAACACTTTCTTTTAGAAATGCATGCTAGTTATGTAACACTTTCTCGTGATATACCATGAAATATATCACGAGACACTTCTCGGTATACACACGAACTTGAAAGTATCATACTTTGCAAAAAAACTTGACCAATAAATGTCCAGTCATATTACCAAACGTGGAGGCGCGGTGGGCTCATGGCAAGTGTCCTGGACTCGGATCGAGCGGTCTGGGTTCGAGCCCTGACCAGGGACATGGTGTTGTTTTCTTGGGCAAGATACACTTTACTCCCGCAGTGGCCCTCTTCATCCGGGTGTACAGATGGGTACCGGCAAATTTAATGCTGGGGGTAGCCCTACGATGGAGTAGCATCCAAGGGAGTGTTGAAACATTACTAATTGCTTCGTGCTACAGAAACCGGGATAAGCTCCAACCAATGAGCCACTTAGCTCGTATGCAGATTTACCCTTTATCATCTTGACCAAACAGGCTTGGTCAATAACCTATACAAATCAAACAACCTTACCTGTTCACCGTTTTTAATCGCTGATCGATGGAGTGGCATGCACACAGCACTTCGATTATTTTTCAATTCATTCCCTTGTAGAATCTCAATACCGATGCATCCCTCTTCAGGTCCCCGACATGGAAGGCTGTTATTTCCACAATCCACAGAATCGTTTAGCTGCGTTAAAGTGATGTCATGATCCAGGAACTGTCCCCATATCATGGTCAGGTGCGTAAAGTCCGTTGTTGCGTTATCATCGTTGCCCGTGGAGCTCACGAACACTATCTTGCTGACGTTTCGCGCGTTCGGAAGTGGCTGATTGTTCGATCCTAAACTTCGAGGCGCATGCTTTCCGCCCTTATATACAGGTGGCAGGAGACGTGAAAATGGCCGCTGGGCACTTCCTCTTGTAACGTTGCACAAGTTGTTGCACGAGCCGTCGAACGTGCGATATCGACGAATGAAGCAGCTTAGCTGAATGTTCAGTGACACCGGCTCACAAGGTCCTGCTATCATCGACTCCAGAACACGGCGAGTGAATGAATTTCCACCGAGTGAAGGGTAAACCAACGTAGATGCAACCGTCAGGAAGATGAACCGCTGTAGAACCCTGTGTTTTGAAGCTCAATAAGCAGGAGCACCAAAATAAAGAAGCTATTTCTCAAGTTTTAAGTTATTTTTTTTGATTTGACTTACAAAATTATGCATTCTCAAAATGAGAGTATCTTGAAAAAGGACTTTTTCTTGCATAAATCAAAACACCAAAGACCTACGGTAAGAATTAAACCAAAGCTGAAGAAGTATGGCTAAGAACCAGAAAATTGGACTTGTTCGAAAACGTTTTGTCTCCCTGCTACTTAGTCATAGTAAGAGAAATTGTCCTTGGACAATTCTGTCCAAGTGGGAAAGGTGCAATGAGGTTAGCCCAATGTAAAGTGTGGGGAACTATAAGGGATAAGCGTGTAGGGTCTTAAACGCCCTCTGCTAAGGATGCAAACTGAAGGTGCAGGAGACTTCAATGTCTAAGCATTTTGCAAATGTAATTACCAAGGTAGAACATCCACATAAGTTATTTAAAGACCCAGAGTGCCTGGGGTCTGGGGCTGGAATCCTCGAACATTCCTGCACAGCATACTGGCGCTCTACCAACTGAGTAACGAGGCGGCGGCTATCTAAGCTTTAACATTTTAATATTGCCAACAGTGTTCACGTAACAACTTCCTTCCTTGGCAACCTTCACCGTTGCTAGTCCTTAACAAAAGTTATGTGCTTGAAACAATTTCAGCACCTCTATTTTAGTAATACAATATTTTTTTTCTGTACTTACCTTTGTTTTTGCATTGTTTTAAGTTCACCAGCGCTCAAGTTACACCTGTCAGGAAAATGAAAAAAAAAAAAGAAAAAACTCATGCAGACATTGATTTCACTGCAAAAAAAAAACTATAGAAGGGTTTAGTCCATGCTGAATTGAAAGAAACTAATATAAGCGATTTGATGAGTCCTTTTAAAAATGAAACATGCAAACGTTTATCCTGAGTTCTAAATTAGGACAGATTGAGCTGCGATAGCGAACGAAAATAAATTTGTTAAAATTCCCAAAAGAAAAGACAAGAAATCGTAATTTTTTTCTTAATAAAACATATACACACTGTGTTTACTAATAAATTTCCTCTAACACCATAATGAAACGCTTTCCGATGTAATTTTTCTCATTTTTCGTCTCACCTCCTTTGGAACATTAATATTTCAAATTAAAAGACCACTTAAGGAACACAAAATCGCTCAGGCGCGTAGCTCCATCATTTCGTTGATGAAAAACCCTGATCTTCTCTCTGACACTAAACTATTCGCCATAACATTTTTTTATTCTGATTCCCACTGTACGAGTATTAACACTTGTCCTCTTAACACAAACTCCATGAAGCGAATTGGGGCCTAGGACTGGAAGCTACTCGATGTAAAGGTACAAGGATCAAAGGTCAATTGAACAAATATATACATGAGTGACTTTTTCGAGAAAAAAATATCACTTTCAATTAATGGCGAATACTCACAGGTACGACAAAAAATTCTCTTTCCAACTGATATAATCAATCAGGATCCAAGGTAAAAATGAAACACGTTAGACTTCCGTTATAACGAATTCCATCTCTACTGCGGCTTGCCGGTTTGTCGTCGTGATCATAGGAAAAGCAAAATTTCGTATAACAGATTTTACTTCTTGGCATTTTAGTCGGAACTTTGAACATGCACAAGTCCATATTTTTTATATCAGTTCGTCTGTTTTAAAGCTATATATGCATATTGTGGTTTAGTCAAATTAAAAAGACTGCCAATTGCGGTCATTAGATAGCAATTGACCAAACTGTCTTGTTTGTGACGCAGTATATATTGCATTCGACTGGTTAAGTCACATTTCAATTGACCAAATTGTCTTTAAAATTGAGTCGAGTCGAGGGAGTGCTGTAACACGTATTTCTTATTCTGCCTTCTCCTATTCTCTGGCTCACTTTTCGAAGTCTTTTAATTTACGTGTTAGTTCTATAAACATTCTTCCACTTTCTGTCGCGATCGCGTTTGGCGTCAATCATCCCGGCCATTAATTTACTCGCAATTTTTTTACCCTATGTCTTTCCCGGTACCGCCAGTGTTTCTACACTACGTTGTCGCCGCGTCTAAGAATGGCCATGGTGTTTACAGTGCTCGTTTTGAGCTCACCTGGCTTCATGTTTTTGCTTTTATTTTCTTGACTTTTTTGCTGTGAAGAGACTGATAGTTGCGTTACTCGAGTTAACAATTGACATATTAAACGACATTTTTTAATTTTAGCCTTTTGTAAAATCTGTCGTATGATCGACATCGTGTTGTAAGCATATGGTCGAATACTGTCATCACGGGTAGAATAAACGCGTAAGATGGAACGTTTCAGTTCTTTCGTTGTTCATTTCGTTATTCTACGGTTGTTATCGTCAACCGATTACAACAGTGCCTGTAAGTTTACGCCTTACGTACGATCATAGCCACTAAGGTATGTCACTGGAGATGGAATAAATTTGGGCAGTTGATATTATACATGCGTTTGACGGAGGTATGGATATTGTCATCCTTTTTTCTACTTTTTTAAAAAATCTAGTTCAGTTCTAGTTTTAATTTAACAAATAAATGCCACCATTTAATCATTTAAATTTTTTTTTGGTTATGAGAAAGAATTTCTAACTTGATTTGTTGTGCGATGATGGTTCGTTGATTTGAAACAAGTCTTGATGAAACCTCAAAGTCTAAAACGTTCTGTTTGCATCATAATCATCCGTCCTTCTTTTTTCTAGTGTGATATTCCAATCAGCAAAGATCCTTACGATTTTATTTTTCTGTTTTCTCCTTAGTTCTAGGTTCGATTGAAAAGATGTATCAAACACTCAAGACTGTGTTTGACCACAGTTTCAAACACCTCGAAACGCGTCGAAAAGTACTCAGCTACGCGTCGGTATTTCAATGCTCTTCTCAGTGTTTAATTTGGAAGCGTGGTCGAACACGGTCTAATGATGTATTATCATGATATGAAAAAGTCCTGAAAGGTTAGTTCATTATGTTAACATACCTTTCTCCGAACAGTTATTTTAGGTCTTCAGAGAACTTTCCTGCAAATTTCGTCACTTCGAGCAGCAAAAAGGACTTATCCGTATTCGACTACAATACCAGAGGGTAGCAGTCGATGTAGTAGTTATATTCAGTTTTTAGGCGCGAACATATATTTTTTATATCACTTCATTTCTAATTTTGGAACGATGTCGCAAATGGTGAAATACTTCGAAAACAAATAAAGGTTTACTATTTCCAACTAACGACTTCACTAAATTGATTACTTTTTTACCCTACATTTATAAGAACAGTTGCTAACTGGCACCAAAGAAATTGAATCGCTTCATTAAGTTGTCAAAAATGTCCGAAAGAAGCCGAACTCCCCGAAAGTAACGTCAAACAATTGTGGCGGCTAAGTTACCGACCCCCCTCCCCCGAAAGGAGCGAGCCCACTCCCAACCCCTCTCCTCCTAAAATAGTGCTACTAAGGTCCATATTTGTTGTTTCAAACAATAGTCAGGTGAAAGTCTGACGAAAGCTTTTACTTGTGGAGGTAGCGAGTGTCGTTACTTCGAAAGTTTACAGAAATTGAAATCATAAGTCATAAGTCATAACTTAAAATCCGAAAACATTACATTCCAAATGCTTGTATATTGTTGGTTAGCTTTTTAACAAAATTAACTACAGTTCAGTACCCACTTGAAATTGTTTATTAGGCCGAAATATAGTTTATTTTTGGCTTACTTCGCTCACTGAATAGTTGTTTACATAAAGCAACAAAAAACATCGGCTAAATTTTTGGATTCTGTTCAGTAACAATTCAAAATTTTACAAGAATTTACGATATAACAATACAACAACTTGATTTACTAATTACTTGATTTTGTAATAAAGTGGTGTACCGATTTGTAAGAAATCAGTAGAAATGCTATGTCACCTGTGACGATATATTTGTATCCAAATATGATATGATTTGTAGCCTTGAAATCTGGTTGGTTGTTTTCTTTTTTAGAGTTCCATTCGCATTGACGGGGAAAAAGATGCGATTTAGAACTCAAAAATATTGCGATTAATTGAGAATAAATCTCACTTGCCCGAAGGGCCAATCAGATTGCAAAGATCACCAGTGGTTTCAAAATGGTGCAATAAAATGACAAAATTAACTTCTTTACAAATTGGTATGATTTCTACGTAGATTATTGTGGAAATGGTAACTGAGATGGACTGAATTAACGTATACCTTTAGCGGTGTCTCGCGTCCAAGCGATGTAGCGCGTCCGGTTTAAACCATACATACCTAAACCCCTATATCAAATTAAAGCTTAAAACTGGCTATCAAACTAAACCAAGAATTTTGAAATAAAATTAATTGTCGCTTTTTTTGCTACCTCTAAATTCGAGCGTGAAGATGCTCTAAAGCTATATAAGCTGAGAAAGGCTTATGAATTTTTTCAAAACCTAAATGTCTTTCAATCTACCCCAAAGTCAACTGAGAGAGCGGCAAACGATTCTATACATTTTGATTTCGTCAACTCCTGGCTAAAACTATACCTTACTTATTTAAACACAGAAATTACATTAAATCCGATAGAAATAAAGGAAATACTAGCAAACAAGAACCCAAAAAGCCAACATCAAGTACCAATGGAGTCATTTTGCTATGAAATGTCGTTGCATAAGTATGTAACAGCAAATCAGTTGTTCACTTGTTTGATAATTGCAAGAAATTAATGATTCACCTTGTTTACCACCTCTTTACTGAGACTTCCTTAATTCCCCAGCGAAATTATTTCCTTGCAACAAGCCAACAAAGTCATGTAATTGTAAGATTAGAACGAGAATCATCTTCCAAACAATTTCGTATCGGTTCACCCTCGGCCGACGTTTAGTTCATTTTGTTAGCTTCTTGCATCAGATTTCAAAACAAGTCAGTCCATTTTCACAAGCAAAGACGCAATTCGATGACATCAAGGTTGCAATAAAAAAAACACTCGGATACAGCTCTCAAGGATGGACCTGTTTTAATCCCGAAGCTTGCTTATCAAGTACTCTCTTTATCACATCTTAAAAGTTCGATTCCTCTTTTCCCTGACGATGTTAACGTCCATTGCTTTCACTTCTTTTCTTTAAAGACGTTATACAGACATTTTCTTCCGAAATATTGAAAATCTATAAAAAAAAAATCCTCCTCGACAGCGACCCAGCTTGATGATACAGTTCCGATAGCTCGACATTCTCATCTTCGCGTTCTCCACTGAATACTTTCTCAGCAGTTCTCAGTTTAATTCCGTCCTTCTTCTCTCTATTTCGCTTGAGTTGTTCCATGGCTTCTGTAAACTTTCAAGTAGCGCGTGAATTAAGGGTAAAGAGCACGTTGATCATGTTCCCGTTCATGAGGCAAATTAACTCGAAATCAGTCGCCGCCATATTACTTCGGTTGGGGCAATTCAAAGAAAGTGCCTATTCGTCGTAGGAGAGTTTCTATGACTTTGCTCCTTCTTTCAGTTCGTGAAGGCATAGTTCGAGTCTTTTTACTGTTATCAAAATTTTACGATGGATGAAACATAAGTAAAATCATGAGCCAAGAACATGGCCGATTATCGCGACCCGCCCACGCTGCACAACTAAAGCACATAAAATATAATACCTAACTGCTGTTTTCCAGATACGGAAAACATTACTAGATCTTTGCCTCTGAATCTTCTTTAAACCCCTATTATAGTAATTGGAAACTTAACGTACAATTGAAAATTGAACTAAAACACTTTATACGAAAACAGCAGACACTGGCCATTGTTTCATCGAATTACAAGATAAATCTGGCGTCAGGGTCCTTCAGACATTGAAAGTAACTGAAGCAAAATACATATTGAAAATCCAAACAGTGCACTCCCTTTCATGTTCAGACGGAAAATGTAAAATTGTTTTTACCGGAAAAATTAGGTTTTTTCCGTTAACGGTTAGTGACAAACAAAATGCCATGATAGATGGAATGGATGGAAGCTTAAGTAATGTAAATATTATACTATTTTCTTAATCTTCTTCATAAAATATTACACTACTTTCTTCTTACCTTTTTGCTTGAGTCAACCAATTTTGGCCTTACTTGGAGCGCAACAGTAGAATTTGCTTTTCGTGATCAAGCTTGTGAATATTTCAATGAACCATCCTTGTTTGGGAATCGTGGGCGGAGCTCCGCAGCTCCAATGACAACCCATGGACGTCAATTAAAGCACGTGCTTGCTCGTGACTAGTTAAAACGCGTCACGTGTCCATTGCAATATGTCATCAAAACATCTGAGGTCTACCGCAAAAGGTAATTTTGGGCGATTTATAATGAGCGATTTAAAATGAGCAATCAATTCAGAAGAATTTGTTTTAAATCGCATTACGAGATCGCAAATTTTTTGTATCTTTGGGCGACTAAGGAAGCCTTAGTGCCCTAGTTAGGGTATATACTAGACTTAGCGAGTAAATAGCTAAACAAATAATCAAACGTATCTGGGCAATTTTTTTTGTTTAATCAAATCGAATTTGCGTGCCCGAAAAATATTCCAGGGATATTGCACAAAATAAGTCATTTGATCCCAAACATATTCAAAAATATGAGAAGCTCAATAATGGGCTCCTGAATATATTTGTTCTATGACCTTATCTTTTCCTTAAAATCTATAATCATTATTGAGTTTCGCCTTCTGAAGGTTATTGCTAACTCGGGCAAATATCGGCGCATATGTTTTGTGTGTGGAAAGGAGGCGGTTGTTTTGCCACGCGGCTTGATAAAGGAAGTGCTCGTATGCATGTAGGTTTGTATGTTATTTTGATGGGGTTGGTGGTAGGCTCAGTATAATAGAAAGTGCGTCACCATTAGGAAGATATTTCATTCAGCTTCTAGATCCCTATACGCTCTATCGTCTTGCTGAAAGGGCTGCAAAAGGCAGTATAGGGAAACTGCGTCAAATACCTTCAGGATATTTCATTCATACCGATTTCTGTACTATATCACGTTTGGAACAAAAGCCGCTAAACGAAATTGCGGGAATTTGATTAGTAGGAGGCAGGGTGGCGAGTGGTTTACTGAGGGTGTCGGACTGGAGTTGTTTCTTCGTAGACCCTTGTTCAACTCCTCGGTCATGCTTGTAAATAACCAACTGGTCTGCATCCCGCCAGTTGTGATTTTTTTAGCTTATTATATAAGTTGATACATTTGTTTCTTTCAGTTTAATTGGCATGCCTGATGACTGGCCAGATGTAGCTAAGCGCATTGACCACTATAAACAGCAACATTTAAACAACATTCTGGACATTTTTTTGTTCTTCCTCTAAACAGCTAATGTAGTTCTGCTAGTGGTAACGAGTGAGAACTTTCAATCTTATTTTCGTCAGGACTGACTATCCGAGTGATTCAACTGCCGACGGATGTTTTTAGCATTCAAAATGGTCATTCTGACACTAAAGAAAGATCAATTAGACTTGATGCTTGAAACTGAACTAAAACTCTAAATGAATTGTATATCCTAATATCAGACTACCTTACGTGGTGGAGTAGTTTTCGTCTTCGAATTTGTTTTGTCTGATGTTGATTTTTTAAAAGGCTTGACAAACACCTTGGGAAAAAATTGTCTCGTCCCAAATTTATCTTTGCCGTTCTACTCCTGAGCACATTTTGCATTTGCTGAAACTGTTTGTGAGGCCATAAATAACTGAACAACTTTAAAATACTGGACTTTAAGCAGCAATACTTCTGAAAGGGCGAACACGCCAGGAATGCGCACACCTGACGGGTAAAGGCGCGATAATTAGAACGAAATATAGAACAAAAGGACGAAAAGTTCTAATTAAACATTAAGATCTCCACCCCGTCTCAAAATCAGAAGGTTCTCATTACTAAGCGACTTATAGATCTCTCACCCTCCATTGATTAATGAAGGCTAATTTAGATCCTCTTTTGTAAACGTAATAACTAATACTTCCCATCATGAAACAAAGAAAACAACAATGTATTTCGTCAATACAACAACCAGCCCGTTTCCTCCCGCAGCCCCTAAAAAAGTCAATATCAGATCAAGGGCTTTAATTCCATTTCAATAAGTTGATTTAGTTTCCTTTGGAGGATGAGTCTTGGTGAGTACTCATTTTGGCATGATAAAACTCTCCTCATCTATTTATCTGTTAACCATTCCTTGTTGTTCATTTTGAGTTAAAAATAGAGGACGTGAGTCATTTCAGTTTATCCACGGGCATTAAGTTTAGACGTACTCCGTGCAAGGATTTGTTGAACACCCACATGACAACAGGACGTTTTATTTAACAACAGTGACACTCGTTACACAAGTATAAAAACCGCTATATCTATCTAACCGGCAAGCTGACGGCCTCACAGTATCGTACATGTCTAAGCAATGTTTTAATATTAGGCCTAGTCAAGTTTGAATTCTACGGTTAGCCGTACCACCCACACTAATCCGTCACGCTAATCCGTCACGCTAATCCGTCACGCTAATCCGTCACGCTGATCCGTGACAAAAACGGAGCTTTTCTAAAACGCTCTTCAAACCGGAGGAATTCGAAAACGCCGGCTTTGCCTTTCCAAGCACTGGACGGAAAACACTTTGAAAATGATAACATTTTCGAAACGATAACATTACAAAAAATCATCTGATTTCCTTGAACGAGTTTACCTCAAGCACTGATCACCCCAAAATGCATGACCGACCGAATTATTGGCATGGTGTGGGCGAGGCCTTTGTCTACTATCCTCAACAACACAGTGATTTTCGATCTTCAGAGGTAAGTACTGGTCGTTCTGTTACGTGTTTCCATTAAAAGCACGAGTGTCTCTTTTAATTTTTTATTTTACTTTGGACTTACGAATATTTATTGCCATCAGTATAGTTTTCGTACCATGGGAGAGTTTCGAAAGAGTTGTCGTTTAGCAATCTCAGGGAACGGAATAAAGTGCAATTAACCTTTCCGGTGCATCTGAAATGTACACATTTGACTTATACATGTATTATATATTTAGTACAAATCTACAAGCGTTCTATCAGTAAGGCCACTCTCTGATTGGCTGAGTTACTCACTTTCTATTCTGTTGTAGTGGCCTAGCGCTAGCAGTGATAGAAATCTCGAGCTCATAATCTAATTGTCAAAGAGAATGATTATTTACAATGCTTTTAACAAGTATGGTGGAGAAATGGACAAAAAAAGTTTCGGAAAAAGTATTTTATTTACACAGTCACGTCGAGTCCTGTTCTGGTTTATTTCTTTCCGGTGCAACTGCCATATTCCGCTGATTTGTAGTCATGTCCTGGTTCTGGGGACGAAGAACGTAAAAGACGAAAACATTTTGTGAATAAAATGGT
>Ga0126337_10001882_pt1 | contig 13041 bp, 13 predicted proteins | sample DipCmetagenome_FD_92527 | JGI IMG/M metagenome (GOLD analysis project Ga0126337, IMG submission 92527) | Coral microbial communities from La Bocana,Puerto Morelos, Mexico - Diploria C A metagenome | ecosystem: Host-associated > Invertebrates > Cnidaria > Coral | place: La Bocana,Puerto Morelos... | reverse complement strand
TTCTGTTCCACGATGTTTTATTCAAGTATGCTGTGAACATTTGCAGACAAGCTCATCGGCCTCCCTGTGCACGGAGAGAGACCTCTACGTGGCATCTTTTCCGGGATACTGGCGGCTCATGCTCCTCTGCTTTTCAACTCGGTTGAGCATTTGTGCATATTTTTGCCATGCTCCGGATCTTGCTCAACATATTTCGCTACACACCTGGATGTTTTCATGTACTCCACATTGTGGCAATTTGATGCATGGGATCACCAAATGTAACTACATAAGTGGTTTGAGTAGGCTTTCGTTGAGGTACCTTTGCCTCTAACCAACCTTGCATCGGAACTCCGGGCCACACCAGGTGAAGAGGTTTGTTGAGGTTTCATTGAGGTTTGGTAAGGTATATCTGGCAGAATTTGACTTCGTTTGTTTTTTCTGCATTTGCCAGACTTGGGGGAGAGGTTTGTTGAGTAGAATCCACGGTTGCAAACGCTAGTCAAACCAGCCTTGGACACTTGCGCCAACAATCCACAATGTTCCACAACTTTCCATAAGTTTGTAAACTTTAAAAATTGTTCACACTTCAAATCTTTGATCAAACGTCAATGACTTTCCATGATGCCAGTCATGGAGAACCATTGCATGTGACATTTGAGAACCAAAACATACACAAACCATTCTGATTTCAAAGATCAAACCTGTGCTGACAAATGCTGACAATATAAAAAAAATATATGTGTGATATGTGTGTATACTTCAAGACCTGTAAAAGGTTTTAATGAAACAACTTTCAAACTTATATATTTTTGTAGAATTTGGAGTTTTATTTGCAAGACTTGGCAATTGTCACAGATCAAAATGAATGAAGGGAGATTGCAATGAAATTGCAAAGAAACAGTTTTGAATGATAAACATGTTGAACATGACCCAGCAAGTAAGTTGACCAATGAATCAGGATACGTATTTTCAGCAAATGCACCTGCTGTTTTAATTGATGCGACAAAGCACAGGCGCATGTTTCATGTGTCAAGGAAAAATGCCAGGCGCAACCAAGTTGACAAATGAATTATATGGCAATTGTTTGGCTACTGTGGCCAAGACAATATGGTTACGGCAATTTATGAAACAAATGTCCTGTGGAGAAGTCACCCTTGGAACACACGTTTGAGCCGCTGCAGTTTGCTGTGCTTGAAGCTCTTTGGCGAAAATTTTGGACACATGTTGCCCAAATTCACTGGTGCATGCTCCCAGCAGGTCTTTAACACCAGTGAGGCTGCCATTGTCATTCCTGGCCACCAAAGATGATCCAGAGAAACACGCACGACCTGGCTTTCGACGTATCAGTTGAGAGTAAGCTCCTCTAGCGCACCAGATGCGCAAAGGCTTCTGAGTAGGGCCACCAAAATGTTGAAGATATGTTGTGATCTTGTTGGCTCTGACAAATGACAGGACTGAGGACATTGGAGGTAGTTGGCACATGCAACTGTCTAAAGGTTGCTCCAAACACACCTGTAGCCACGACACATGCCAGCAGGAAGAAGAGGGCTTGCACGCGCATGTGTGCCAAACACAAGATGACAAATGATGAACATGGAGGCCCCATCCAACACAAACCATGCTCTATAATTGACATCAGGAGGTTCATCCACAGTCGCAGGCCAGAGCTCATTAGACAGTTGTGCTCCTCAGAACAGTTGACATCCAGGCCAACTCCATCAAACCCAGAAGACAATGGTGCTTGTGTGCGGTTTCCAGTACCACGCCAAAATTCCACAAAATGGTGATGTTTGACATGTGGAAAAAATCTTATTGCAAAGGCTCTCTGACAGACAAGGGCTAGCTTTCTTAGCAATTGTCCCACGCCTTTCAAAATTGGGTACAAAGTATCCAGAAGACATGGCCAGATTCGACAAGGCACTCTGACACCGCTGCACACCTGCCCATGTTGAGCAGGGCCAAAACCACAAGTCAGAATAAGCGAACATTCTACCACAACACTTTAAAGCTTTTCCATGTGTCAGGGTGTGTGTGTGTGTTTGTGACCACTCACAAATTAGCAAGCCTCCTGAAAGGAAAATAGTGAACTGCGTCCACACAGGAAAATCCTAAGGCCTGCGCCACTTTTGCCCCAACATCCCGACGCACAACTTCCTGCCCCCTGATGGTGGAACTTTTTCATTTGTGGCACATGCGCTCTTCTTCTTCTGCCTTTTTTGCACCTGCTGCGGTTCTTTCAAGCCCATCCCGTAGACAAATGGGAGAAATACCAGTCCCGTCTTGGCAACACGGGCACTGGACTTACTGATGGCTGCAGTTCCAAAAAAGAAGGCACTTGCCGGCAAAGGATGCTACATGTGTTCATCCACAGTCTAGCTTGGCCAAGACATGGCAAGACAAAGTCACCTTTATATCATGTAGGACTGATGCTTGTGCAGAAAAGCAGGTGCTACAACTCAAGAAGATCACAGCACAACAAAAAGCTATCATACAGAAATCATAGATGCGCAGAACAATAGATGTGGTGCATGCAAAAATGATTCGACCCAATTCACTTGCCAGCTCACTTTGTATTTCTGAATTGCAAACGAGGACAACAAGTCTCAGACTTGCCCAAGCTCAGACAAGACATGGCAAAACTCAAGCATGCGCTGACATGTGGCCAACACTCAGTCAGAGAGTTGCTGACATTTGGCTACCACTCAGACATTTGCTGACAGTTGGCCAGTTCAGCTCTTGCCGCTTGCCATACTTGACACGTGGAAGCATCGAGGTAGTGACAAAAGTAATTCCAAGATGTCGTTGGGAATGCACCCTGGCACTTGGACAAATTCTAGATCAGATCACAGAGCTTCCAGTGCTCTTGCTCTCTCCCAGGCACCAGCATGGAGTTCGCCAGAGCACCCCTCCAAGGCACGTTGAACAATTTCTTGGACATTGAGATTGGATACTTGTAAGTGTCCTTCCAGATATTTGGATCTGGCGCCTTCTTGAACCTGAAGCAAAACCGATGGCCCGCCGATCCCATAAAAAGCGCAACGTGGCGCAGCCAACCTCTGTATGCTTCACTCGGTGCTGAACTTGCAGGAACGACAGCCGCAGGCACCACAAGTTCAGCAAGCTCTTTAGGAACGACGGGTTGCAGGAACAGCAGATTGAAGCTCTTCAGGAACAACAGGCGCCAAGACACTTGCAGGTTCAACAGGTTGAAGCCCCTCCGGAACAACAGGTCAACAGGCGCCAAAACACTTGCAGGTTCAGCAGGTTGAGGCTCTTCAGGAACAACAGGTCCCAAAACACTTGCAGTTTCAACAGGTTGAAGCTCTTCAGGAACAACAGGTGCCAAGATATTTGCAGGTTCAGCAGGTTGAGGCTCTGCAGGAGCGACAGGCGCTGACGCACTTGCAGGTTCAGCAGGCTGCTCAGTAGGCAAGGCCACATCTGGCACCTGCATTTCTTCATCTTCAAACTCATCCTCAACTTCTGCCTCTTGAACTTGTGGTAGTTCCACTGCAGGGACTTGTGACCTGCCTTTTCCCTTCCCTTCTGCTGTCCTTGCCCTCTGCCTCTTCCTCAGCCTCTTCCTCTGCAACGTCTGTTCCCTTTGGCTTTTTGGCAAGAGCTTTGTTCTTTTTTGCTGCTTCTGGTTCCTGAACAATTATTTAATGACATGCAACTAGAAAAGCAAGATACAGAGACAAACGCAAACACACGCTGATCACAAAACAAAGCACGCGATTAAACAAGTTTCTACCACAACAGGTGTCAGCTCTTTCCTTCTTGGCTTTCTCTTGCAGCTCACTCCACTTCCTCTTCATCATCATCATCTTGGGACAAATGCTCTTCTTGATGTCCTTGATTCATCTACTTCATCCTTGTCCAAGCCATCAAGGAAGTGCGGCGCAAGCTCAAGATTTGACACAGGCAACTTTCTTTTGTTTGACACCTGCTGCTCTTCCAATCCAAAATGAACTCCCTGAAAGAGCCATCAACCGACTCCGAGATTATGTCACAGCAGCGACCAGTCAAGTCACTTCGTGGCAAAGACTGTGCCTTATCATCTTAGTTGAGGCCCGAAGTGCCGCCATTGGCAATTGTTGAGCCTGAGGTTTCAAAGTGATTCCAACACCTTCTTCAAGAAAGACACTTGGCCACACTGCCAGCCACTCAGTAGGAGTGTATGCAAAGATGAAAGATGCGCCAACATCAACTGATTGGTTCAGCACCCAGACATTGTCACGCAATTCTTTCAGAGGCCAAGTGACAGTTGCCCATGTTCTATGTCCAAGACATAAGACAGTTCTGTGGTCCACAGCATGCCGGAGAAGAAGACCATGAAGACACATGACATTGTTCCGACCATCCTTTGATGTGACAAAGCACATATGAGCAGAAGTGAAGATACTAGAATACAGACCAAGGTTTAATTTCAAATTCAAAACACATCACACATTGCAGTGTCCAAGACAAGTGTCTTCATCCTGGTACCCTGAATGGCCCATTTGACAATTGGTAAAGTGACGGACCCATTGCCATGCTGCATGGGACTTCCCATACTGTTCTTCAGACAATGTCCAAGTCTTCTTCTTGAAGATGTTTCCAAAAATCTCCGCGGCCCTGCGGTATTTGGCATGAAACGACTTCTTGAACGATGGTGAACTTACTTTCTTTCCCCAGTTCTTGGAAAAGACCTCTTTGCTAAGCTTGGCTGGGTAGACAAATTGCTACCTCATGCGGTCAATCCCGGCAGGAGTTGGACGAGGAGGCGAAATGCGAGCATGATGCCCTTCCATCATCACGTTCCATTTCTCGACAGTCTTGCGCAGGAGTCTCAGCGTCCCCAGCGCGACTGCCTGCTGCGCCAGCAGCTCCTGAAGTCCAGCCATGATTTTGATCTTCATGTCACGGGTTGCCATGCCACCTCCTGACACACTGGATCAACTATATACTTGGAAGGGCTTATAATCCTGCTGCAGCGGTCATGAACTCATCACATGGCCAATGAATCAGTGACAACACTTGCAATATTGATTCAATGCCCACGCACATGGAACAGAGGAGAAATGCGGCGATCGATTCTTCCAATTTCCAAAATGCAAACACGATTTCAATTTACAAAAACCAAACTATATAAACGACCAACCACACAACCGTGCCAGCCGCACGCCACCACATGTTTGGCATGTAATGACATGTCAGACATAAGTTTGGGCAGCTGCGACCCCAGACGACAATCGAAACAAACCGATTTCCAACTTGAAAAATGCCTGCCTACAAGACATTGGTAAAAAGAAAACCAATAGTAGAACATCTAAAAACTTACGACAGAGTTACGTGAGTCATGATGTTATGAAAAAGCTCTGGTCAATTTAGGCAAAAATGGTGAAAAGTTATGATCCAGGTATGAAAGTCGCTAACTTTTAAAAAACTTTACTACACCCTTTAATTTTCATAAGTCCACATAAAGCCCAAAAATTTGCGGAAAAAATCTCACCTTAGGTTTGGAGGTCGTAAACCTAGGTTAGGCAGTTTATAACTATGGTGAAAACAGTTTTTAAAATTAGCTTTAAAGGGGGTTTGACAAAGCATACCTGCCCATCCCAAAAGTCTTGCTGACATTAGTATCTCATCATCTTCCGTACTTCCAGGCGCTGCTAGTGCTTTCTGTTAGTGTCTTGGCGGTAGCAACTCGAGATCTACGCCCTTTTCTGGCTTGGCGCCCTTCATCGTCATGTTGGACATCATCATCATTTGCTGAAGGTTCAGCTCCCCACCGCACGCGGCAGTGCTCACAGCATCACCCTCTCCAAACTCACGAGAGCTGTGGGCCTTAAGACACACTGATGTCCCAAGGTTAACCCTGAGCATCGCATATTGGTTACAATCAATGTATTGATGATGGTGATTTAAAAATCAATATCTTAGATTGATTTTTGGGACCACCTCATGTACACTTTTGAAAGCCTCAAATCAAAATACACAATCAATATCCAATCCAATCATTACGTTCAATCAATATCCGATAAATTTCCAATCAATTTTTTTGGTGGCAGCATGATCACTCTGTTTGGACATTGCGAACTGCATGGTGGTCTTTTCCAAAACACTCATTTTGTTCCTGGCACTCGACCATGATCCTTTCCAAGCCCATGGCCTTTTCCGAAGCCTTGCGTCCCCTCGGTGATCTTTCTCACTCTTCCTCAGGATCGAAGCTATCTATCTGCATGCTTGCAGTCAACAGAAAATGGACCAGAAGCCTAAATTTAGGGAATAGTTTGGTTGTCAGCTTGGTGCTCCTGACACCAAAACTGCAGCTGTGGCACATCTTAGAGATGTGTCCCACATAATCCACATGTGTATTTCTGCTATGTCAGTTTTGGAATGCCCATCCTTTTTTTAATTTGAAAATGCACATGAATTGCTAGGGTGTGTGCGTGCGTGTTCCCAAACATTCACTAAAACATCTTTATAATAATTCCAATAAAAAAATATAAAAACCTACATGTAAATTGCAACATGTTAATTGCAGGGCAACAGTTTTTTCGCTGGTCTTTCTACCTTCCCCTCCCCACTCAACAGAGCATTTTTGCAACACAAGTGTTGTCATGTGCACATGCGGTGGAACCCACATTTTTCACAACTGTAGATTCTTTTCAAGGGGGTTCTAAGCATGGAAAAACACACACCATTGTTTACAAAGGTTCCTTTCTACATTTTCCAAAGGTTCAAATTTCCCTGTTTTTGAAACTTTATACCCAAGCATCGGTTGTGCTTCAGGAACACCACCTTTTTCACAAAGGTTCTGCTGTGCTTTCTCTGCAGACATTAACACAGAACCATAACATCTCTGCAAATTTCAAACAATTTTTTGCATCAAATGCCAATGAATGCTCAGGGTCTGCGTTACCGACCATTCAGTAAAACAAATTTAGAAAAGCAAAACAATATAAATATATAATATTTATTTAAATATACATGTATATCTTTATTTCAAAATTCCCATTGGAGGAAAACATTTCTTCCCTTCAGTGCTTGCACCTTCTTTTCCCCACCAAACACACATTTTTTTCATGCCAAGCACTTGTTGTCATCTGACCCTTTTCCACAAAGGCTCCTTCTTTTCAATGGAGTTCCATAGAATTAAAGACACGCATTTTTACAAAGGTTGCTCCCCAAGTAGCGACTGTGCTTCAGGAACCGCACCTTTTTTTTTAAGGAAAGGAAAAAACAAAGAAAAGAACAAAACAAACCAAAAAATAAAAGATAAAGAACAGAAAGGAAAAGAAAGGACAAAAAATGGAAAAGAAAGAAAAGAAAGGACAGAAAAAAAACAGAGAAATAACAACAATAATTTTCTTAAAAAAAGAAATAACAAAACGAACAAAAAAAAAGATAAAGAAAGAAAGGAAAAGAAAGGACAAAAAATAGAAAGAAAACAAAAACACGGAAAAAAAGGAAGAGAAAGAAAAAACACAGAAAAGAAAGAAAGAAAGACAAAAAAGAAAAATAGAAAGAGAAAACAAAAAAGACGATGCATAAAACACAGGAAGGGGAAAAACACAGATAAAAGAAACACAAGAAAGCTAAAACACAGAAAGAGAAAACATGTAGGAAAAACAAGGAAGAAAAAAACGCAAGAAAAAATAAAATCAATGAAATTAAAAACCATAAACAAAAAGAAGGAAAAGAAAACCGACAAAAAACACAGAGAAAGAAACACAGAAAAAAAACATAAAAAAGAAACAAAAAGAAAAAGGTAACAAAGCAAAGAAAAGACCAAAAAAGAAAAGACAAAGCAGAAAGGAAAAAAACAAACATGTAACAATCAACACTTGGCAATGTGTTTCAAAACTTGTTGTGGAAAATTTTGCTCAGAATTTGCGCCAAAACATCTCAAACCAAGACTGCCCAAAAACAAACACACTGAAATCAAAAAATCCAAAGAGAAAAATATGATCAAACCTGATCAAATCTATTTTGATCAGATTTGATCAGATTTGGTTTGATCAGATTTGATCAGATTTTTCGAAATTTGTTGAATTTCAGGCTGGAATTTTTTTGGCCACTATTGAAGTCGTTGCTTCCCGCAATTTTTCCTTGAAAAATGAAACCTGTGAAGTGGTAGGTTGGTAAGGTCTCACATTTTTCTGACTTGTTGAAAGTTTGAGGGGCGCCCCAAAAAAAACTGGCAGAAAAAACCACCAGTGAATTGGCAAAGACTTAGGTTCCCAAAACTCTTGTTTTTTTGGAGCGGTCTTCTTAATTTTTCATTCCGGGATTTGAGATCTTCATCTCAAAGCTTTCAACTCAAGGATTTCGGATTTTCATGTCAAATCTTCCTACTTAAGGATTCAAGATGTTCATCTCAAATTTTCCCACTTAAGGATTTGATACGTTCATCTCAAATTTCCCTGCTCAAGGATTTGGTTTTGAAATCTCAAGTTTTCCTTTCTAAGAGTTTGAGATCTTCACCTCTTTTTTCCCAATCCCAGGATTTGAGATCAAGATCGCGCATTTTACCACTGAAGATCTCTCAAAATTTTCAACTCAAGGATTTAGGATGTTCGGTGTTCATCTCAAACTTTCCTACTTGAGGAAATTCTTTTGGAATCTCAAACTTCTATTGAAGAGTTTGAGATCTTCATTTTTCCCAATCCAAAGATTTAAGATGTTCATCTGAATTTTTCCTACTTAAGGATTTGAGATTCAGCTCTCAAATTTTCCTTCTTAAGAATTTGATTTGAAATCTCAAACTTTCCTACTTGAAATCTTCATTTTTCCCAATCCAAGGATTTGAGAACAAGATCGCACACTTTACCACTGAAGCATTGAAAATATTCACCTCAAATTTTTCAACTAAGGGATTTCGGATGTTCATCTCAAATTTTCCTACTTAAGGCTTTGGTTTTGAAACCTCAAGTTTTCCTACTTAAGGATTTGAGATATTCAATCTTGTTTTCCCAACCCAAGGATTTGAGATGTTCATCTCAAATTTTCCTACTTAAGGATTTGGTTTTGAAATCTCAAGTTTTCCTACTTAAGAGTTGGAGATCTTCATCTATTTTTTCCCAATCCAAGGATTTGAAATCAAGATCGCACATTTTACCACTGAAGGATTTAGGGTATTCATCTTAAAGTCTTCAATGCAAGGATTTGGGCTGAATACATTATTTCTGGACCTGAAGATTGCAATTCAATGAAAAAATTGAAATGTGAGCCTTTGAAATGTCACTGTTTATAATGCAAAGAGAAAAGCAACAAATGAAATTCAAAGATGAAATTGGTACGCTAAAATAAAAACACAAAAAAATGTGGCACTCCAAATCCAACAGGTTGAAATTGGACACGTTTAAAACACCTTGAATTGTGCAGGCACACAAAATTGAGAGATGAAATCTACAAAGTACTTTGATATGTACCAAGTAAAACTGACATTTGGAAACCCGTAATCAAAAAATGTATGTTGAAGATGTTGAAGTTCATGATGAATTTTGAGATGTAAATGTTGAAGCAAAAAAGGGATCCAATGGTTAAAGCTATTTGATGTTGAAGATGCCAGGTAAATGTAATTGAGCCATAATTGCAGGTTTCCATTCCATGTACACAATTGTCATTCCAAAGAGCTATTGGAGGATGATTTTACATGATTGGACAATCAATATCCAATCAGTATCCAATCAATATTCACAATCGAAATCCTGGTCAATATCCAATCAATATTTTGCATGAAAAAATCAAACTATTGATCGTCAAATCAACTTGCCAAATCACTATCTGAGAAGCCCAAAATATTGATTGTAATCAAAATGCCATGCTCAGGGAAGTTCTTCACCAACCTTACCGAGTTCCTCATTTCCATCAGCAGAATCAAAAAACGCTACTTCCTTCCGGGCCATCGGGTATAACCTCATGTGGCATTGCCTGTTCACTAGGGCAGAGCCCTCTTCATTTTGCCAGCAGTGCCTTGCCTTCACCACACTAGACAACAAATTACCAAAAAGAAGAGAACCTATACGCAAGCCTTCTGAAGGTCACCCGGAGGACCAAAAAACAACTTTGCGGTATAATGTCCAGGTACAGTGGATCTTCATAGCCAAGCTAGTTTGGGGATCAAGATCTCAAGATCCTGCTGAGTAATCGCTCAAGCTCTTCACTTGCTGGCTCGGCCGCCGTTTGCCTGGGGGCTTCCGCTCACTGAATTTGTGAGCGTCACCTTGTCAGGGTTCTCACAGCCTCAACACCTTCTCACTGTCTAGCCATAACCAACGGTTCATCACATGCTGGAGTCTGACGCAAAGGCAGCCCTTTGGCACATGAACCTACTGAAACTACATTCTACAAATCCTTGCGAGCACAGCCCAGCGGCGAGATATACTCATGCATGAAGAAGTGGTATCCCGATCGCAACCAAGGCGAAGAGAACTATGCCCAAAACAATCTATATCTATTATATCACAATGTTCTACGGATACCACCATGGTTTCACATATGTATACATTAACCCTAGTCGATCCAAGTGTTCATGCAGCAACGCTGATCAAATCGGCCCAATCACATTTTCACATGCAGGAATTGAATCTCTCACTTGACTTGCCAAGGAAATTGGAAATGCACAAACACACATTCGGGAATCTCAAGCATGTTCATGTTGGATGGTCATGTTGTTGGTATGCGCCTGTAACCACTTTGAGCATCCTGAAGCAAAACCACACCTTTCCTTACAGGCATGGGCATCCACGTATGCAAAGACCAAAACGGCTTGTTTTTGAAAGCAACATGTGTCTCTGATGGACAACCAGCATATGTGCATAACTTCGCAAATGTGATCTAAAATGCAAGATCCTTCAATGGCACAGCATTGCAATGGGTCCACTATAACACGATGAGTAACATTCTGTCTGGCGTTCAAAACTGTCACAATCAGCTATCTACAGTGTCAAGCCCTAATGGGCGCCTCATGCCATCAAGGTGGCTGGGACTCGCACGAGGCCGCAAATTTTTGCGGGCGCTTCCTCAAACGGCGTTGCTTTTCCTGCCGCGGAATTTCTATGAAGTTCATTTGAAGTTGCATACGGGCGGATGCTGAATTCCTGACACAAGAGTGCCCAATACTTGCTCTCGCCAAACCGTGCAAACAGCTGATCACTGCGCGGGACGCATGGAACGATCCAAAATCAATGGCATCCAACATGATCATCGTATTTTCCAATACGTCATGACTTGCCCGCCAAACCTCACGCACTGTCAGGCGGCCTGTAGATTTTTTTGGCTTCGGTGAGAGTTCTTACTTGCCTTGTTGAGGATTAGCCTTGCAAACTTGATATTCTCCACGCTCCCTGCACCAAAGGGTTGAAACAACGCATAGTTGGCACAGGGTGCTTTGACATTGACCAAGATGGGTCAAGGCTTTCAATTCTGATAATGCGCCGTGGCTTCTGACTCGGTTGAAGGAAAAGTCTCAACCTGATCTGCTCCAGCTGCAAGTGGTGCGGCAATGGGAGCTGCTGCTGGGTTGCCCAGAAGTTCAGCACCAACCCGGGCGCTATAGCCCATCGGCCACTGCGTCAACAATTGACCGCGAATCATGCCCAGCACTGACAATTTGGCGCCAAGCTTAAATCCAAGCAGCAAAAAGAAAGACCACCGCGGCGTTTTGGCATCAGCGGAGGCTTCATCTCATGGGGCAAATGCTGCTACATCACCCGGTGTCCTGAAAGGATCTAACTCGTCCTGGCTATTTATCTATCACATGAACTTTTCACAGAGCCAACCCCAACGGATATGCGTAAAGAAAAAGGAACTGCAGTCCTGGCGCGCTTGGAGCGAAATGGACGGATCCCGAGTAAGCGCTGCTAGCTACCCGAGTTCTGGTTGCAGCGTCCAAATAAGGCACTTGCGTGGTAAAAATCTCCAGGACACCACAAGTTTGAATCGAACACATAACATTTCCTGGGTAAGCATCGGGGGGAAACAAAATTGCAGTCCTTGGGCTCTTCGAGCCCAAACGTTAGTACAAACATAATGTCTTCGAAGAATCTCGTTTCTCCGATTGAGAGCCGAGTAGAGCAAACAAGCATACTTCCTACCCTGAGTCTGTTAAACTACTAAATTTACTAACCTTAAAATTTACTATTTACTAGGAAAAATTTACTTTTTTAACTACTAATTTTTCCTACTAAATTCATTGAATTTACTATGCCTAGTAAATTTACTAAACTTACTAATTTAAATTACTAAACTTACTGTTTTGAAAACTGCACCAAAACTGCACCAAAACTGCGCTTTTTTTTTTTGAAAAAAAACATGTGCTTTGATTGAAAAATTCACGTTTTCTGTGGAGAGCAAATGAAGAGTTTGGATGTTGAGTGTGTTGTCCTTTTGCCTGTCAGACGTTTGTTTGTGTGCTTGTGAAGTATTTATTTGTGAAATGCTTACTTGTGTAGAGGTGCGTACTTGTGTGCTTGTGAAATTTCTACTTGTGAAATGTTTACTTGTGAATGCTTACTTGTGTGTACTTGTGAATTTCTTACTTGTGAAATGTTTACTTTTGTGAATGCTTACCTGTGTGTACTTGTGAACTTTTTACTTGTGAAATGTTTACTTTTGTGAATGCTTACTTGTGTGTACTTGTGAACTTTTACTTGTGAAATGTTTACTTTTGTGAAAGTCTCGATATGGTATTTAGAAGGAGCAGGTGCAAAGTTTTAGTAAGAGGTTACTGGTCTTTTTCAACTTGTACATTACGCACAAGTAAAAAGTTATACTAGTTGTGAAAAGTTAAATCGCCACACAGGTAAGACGCCATACGGGTAAATCTTTGTTTATGTTGAGTGAGTTTTGGGCTCATCAGCGTTTGTCACAGTGAGGTTTGATTATGAATCATTTCGCACCACAATCAGTGCTCATACAGAACTATATTGGGCAGCAATGCAATTTACATGTCCAAAACACTTCCGCAGCAAACACCACCACAAAAACACCAAAAACACAACCACAAGAGCACCAAAAACACCACCACAAAAACACCAAAAGGAACAATCACAAAAAAACACCAAAAAG
>Ga0126337_10001881_pt1 | contig 13043 bp, 11 predicted proteins | sample DipCmetagenome_FD_92527 | JGI IMG/M metagenome (GOLD analysis project Ga0126337, IMG submission 92527) | Coral microbial communities from La Bocana,Puerto Morelos, Mexico - Diploria C A metagenome | ecosystem: Host-associated > Invertebrates > Cnidaria > Coral | place: La Bocana,Puerto Morelos... | reverse complement strand
TACTTGTTTCAGAAATGAAATAAAAATTGGGGGTCACCGTCTTCGTTTGAGAGATATGGCGTGTGGAAAACTAGTGTGATTTTGATAAAGTGGTGCGCGTAATTCAGAATGGTCTCCAGGATTCTTAGGATAAAATGTCAAAGATAAGTAAACAGAGGCAAATTACCCTAACAATATTTTGTATAAGTGAACCTGTGGCGTTAATAAGTTCAAATATTGCCATCATTTTCACAAACCTTAACCCTTAAAGAGGCATTTGAAACTGTCGCCCAGCTAAACCAAGAGGTCAAATGAACGTCATTCGATGGAGCGTTTTGCAAAAAATTAAAACTTCTACTCGATAGATTTTCTTCATTTTTTCGAAAAACGTAGAAAATCGATAGAGAAAACGACCCATCGAAAGAAAAATAGGGGTGACTGAACGTCCAAGATTGTGAAATCCACGCAAAGTTACAACTATGACCATTTGCCCTATTATTGTTCACTTTACTACTTAGCGCGCGCGCTCGATGTATGACGTGGCATGTGAATTTCGTGCGCAGTAAGGATGCGCAGAAACAATTGGCGCGAATGTCCTTAAAAAGTGTATTCGGCCACCTTACGCAGTTGTGAAATTTAAAGCCTGACGTCATGGGTTCGAATCACGCGGCTAAATTTTTTCACAACTGCGTAAGTTGTAAATAACTGCGGTCATAATAATCTTATTCTCCAGTCTGTCTGTCTCAAACCCAATTCTCATCCACAACCTATCTCTGCTCATTTTCGCCGATGATTTTGTATGTAGTTTCTATGTGTAGTCTCTTATTGAACACAAATCTTATATCACAATCATGATCACAATCATTGCCGCTTTGGCAAGAGCTTGGCCGATGCACATTTCCCAAGGACATTCGGACGTCCGTTGATCAAAGTTTCGCAACGTTAGCTTAGCTGATGTTCAGTTTGTAACAAAAGCACTCAAGATTAGATGTTACTTCTTCAGACTTGCTCTCTCCAAATCTTCAGATGTGAACGCCATTGGTAACAGCTCTGAAACACTCAATTTCTTGTAAGACAGGTCTGACTTTACAAGGTACACGTCACACTCTAACCCAAACTCCGCTAAAACTTGTCTGCAGGCTCCGCAAGGAGCAATAAATTCTTCCATATCAGTTGTGATGGCAATGGCAGGGAATTTTTTAAAGCCCATACTCACAGCCTTTACTAGGGCAGTTCTCTCAGCACATATCGTCAATCCATAACTTGCATTTTCCACGTTACAGCCATCGATGATCTCCCCAGTGTCAGTCAGCAAAGCTGCGCCGACACGAAACTTGCTGTACGGCGAATGAGAATGTTCCTTGGCTTTAATACTACGTTTCAGTAAAGATGTCAGCGTTGATTCTTGGTAGCTGTTTGTACAATCGGTTCCTTCCATATTAAAGCCTTGCTGTTGTGTAACACAAAACGAATGTAACCTCCATGTAACCGTGACCACTACAATCACGTGGTTCAACGTGGCAATTGACTGACAATGGCGGCTTGGTCTGCAGCAATCCTTCGTCTTGTTCATCAGTTGAATAACTTTACTCGACCAGGTGAGCCGCCTTCGAGTAAATTTATGAAATTCTTGATTACGTGTTTCTGAGCATAAGATCTGAGTTTGTTGTAAGTCGTCATGTATAACGTGACATCTGCATGATTTGTCGGTAAATGCTTTATTATTTCTTGTTGTTGTATTTATTAGACAATACGGCTCATAAAAGCTTATTATAAGTATATTTTAAGGTGGCCGAACACAGTTTTCAAGAGCCTATACCTAATTCACCATTACTTTCAAGCTATTTATCCTTTGGCGCCCGTTTTTTGCAAGAGTCAAGATTAACCACAGAAGAGTATATTCTCGCATTTTGGCTAAGGTGTGACCTGTTGCCATGGCAACGGGGCTAGTAAAAAACAAGGCATAAAAAATGGTTTTTGTTTATTTAAAAAAAATCCAGTCGATAGATTTTTTTCATCATTTGCCCACTACGAACTGACACTAAATCCCTTCTGTCAACACTGTTCTTATAAAATTTTGAAATAGGCGATTTTCGTAATTCTTCGTAACTCGTTTTCACTGTTTGTTAAAAATTCAGATTTTTTGCGATAGATCATTTACGTAGTTTCTGAACTATTGTTTTGCCAAATTTCTTGAAATTCTAACGACTGGATCGTTAGAAATCGGCAGGTTTCTGCAAAAGCAACCGGTCTCAATTTTTTGAGCAACTGCGCATGCGCTGCATTTAACTGGGTTCTTTTGGTAACAAAGAAAAGCTAAGAATTTCTGGGTTCTTTGCGTCGTTACCCTGCCTAACATATCTTTATAATAACAGAATAAAGGCATCAATACACTGCGTTTAATAATAGAGAAAAATAGCACAGAAAGTGTGGGGTTTTGAATAAATAAAATGATCGGTCTATTGACAACATGTTTGTTTTTGCAATCCTTGTGCGCGCGCTGAATCACATCAGCAAAAGCGCGCCTGAAAACTGTGTTCAGCCACCTTAAAGGATAAATATCTACCGTATCTAAACAGAGAACTGTTAAGAATGCTGTAATCTAATTGGCTGAGCTATGCGAGCAAAGAGAATTTACATTTTGATGATCAATGCAAACAAGATGATTTTCTTTTTTGCATCGCAGTATTTTATGACAGGATCAGAAAATTCGCTTGCTATCAAATGCTTAACTGACTGGTTTGGTTAACAGGTTCCTCCAAGTTATCTTGCAAGCCTTTCCTTGTTGATGGTGTCCAAGTGGGTTACATTTCACCACAAATTTCCAGCTTCATTAGGTCTTACAGTGACGTATTTGTGATGGTCAAAGGAAATGATGGTGAAATTACACATGTTACTTTGACTCCACAACTTAAAAACTTCACAGAAAGAACCCAAAAAATTACTGAGGTCATGGAAGATCTGAGACTTAAGGATGTGTTTAGTACTTTAAAAGGATGGAGAAATGAGGCAAGTTGAAATTTGTACCAGAACTGTGTTGCCATAATATGCATGTACACTGTATGTGATGCACACTTAAAAAGAACCCCTTTTGTGATTGTACTTTCTTTTTGCCAGATAAGTATTTCAGGTGTTATGAAAACCAAGGCATGCAATTCTTGTGTAGTCCAAAACAACAGAGGAAGACCACAGTATAGTCAGTATAAAAATATAGACATGTACATCTTTTTAATTGTCTCAACTGGTTAGTCAAATGTTGATGATATTTTGGACATAAAAATATAGAGGAAACGATACCAGGATTCATTATATAAGATGTAGAAAGCGTTCTCTGGTAAAAATTATGTAAAACTTGTAAGCTTTCAACAGCCAGTCTGCCGTCTTCGACGGACAAAAATGAAATGGTAAAGTAGATCTAAAAATTTGAATATAACGAGCGAATGGCAAATATTAAACAGAATACGTGTGAAAGAATGTGGGAAAGCTAGAAGTGTAAAAACTAGTGTTTGTTCAAAAGATGTTGTATTTTCCTGGTAAATGGCATAAGTTGTTGTCGGCCTCGGCGGTTTTTGCTGTGTGCCAGGATTCCAGCGTCTTTCTGATGCGGTTATTGCCTTTGTCGATTATCTTAGCATTGTTGAAGTTGATGGTATGATGTAAAGTCCAGGCATGTTTCGTTACATTGGAGCCTTTGGTACATTGTTTAATATTTCTGATATGTTCTTTTCGCCTTGTACTAAACAATCTCTTTGTTTCGCCGATGTAACTCCAGGGACAAGATCGCACCACAAGGGATTTTATCTACATTGTACTGGTCGTCGGCGCGAGGTCGAAACTTGGGGACAAAAAACTCTTGTTGTAGTGTTTTGATGGGTTTATTGGTTACACAAATATCATGACTTTTGAGAATTCTAGTGAGGGGCTCAGTAATACCTCTGATGTAAGGAAGGACTGCGAAGCTCTGATTATTCGTTGGGTCAGCCCAACTGAAGAACATTCGAACTAGTTCTTCAGGTGAAGGTGTTGGAGGAGTCAAAGATTTCTTTCTTATGATATCAGCAGTGACTCTTTGTGGGTAGCCATTAGATTCCACATTTTTTCACACGTATTCTGTTTAATATTTGCCATTCGCTCATTATATTCAAATTTTTAGATCTATTTTACCATTTCATTTTTGTCCGTCAAAGACAGCAGACTGGCTGTTGAAAGCTTACAAGTTTTACATAATTTTTACCAGAGAACACTTTCTACATCTTAGATATTTTGGACGTTCACTTAGTTAACATAATTTATGTTGGTGTGCTAGCAAGATTAGATGTAATAAACTTGGTATCTCTTTAATACTGCCAACTTAGTAATTAAGACAGCTGAGCGTTATGTTGATATTAACTGTTTGTGACTAGACAAGAAAGTATTAGTCTAGTTATGAATTGTAGTCTTAATTACTGAGCTATGTCCATTTTCTTGTGAAACTTAGGCATAGAAATTCTACCTGTGCACAGTTTAGTTCATGATTATGTATGATTATCCTAGGTTACCAATAATCGTTTTGTTTATCTCTATCCTCCAGCAGCATCTGAGTAGACCCTTTGTGTTTTCATTATTTTTAAGATGTATCCTGTAATGCCTTCATTTGACAGTAAACCATATTTTATGATGGAGAGATCAGCAACCTGTAAGTCAGCTATTATGAAAATGTTTTTTCCTGATGATTTGGTCATAGATGGTACTACTATTTCAGTATTACATTTATGAAAATGAAAGTTTTGTCATGGACAAGAGGCTACAAAGAAAGTACTTACTGACCGTGACCAGACCGTAACCTGTCACCTTCCACACACTGTTCTCACTCATGATCTGCAGGAATTTAAGGTCATCCATTTCAAAGTTATATCATTATAAAATCATTTACATGTTGTTAGCTATTCTCCACAGGTCTTGGCCGTTAAGAACTTAAGAGTAAATATGTTGCTGAATAATTTTGTTGTAACTTATAACTTTAATTATTCTTTCCTTGTCTGTTCTTGTCAGGCCTGTTAGGGACTGTGCAGTATGGTGTTCATGTAAATGGTTATTATACTGATGAAAGGGGACATATGTTTATGTGGTTGGCAAGAAGAAGTCCTACCAAGCAAACTTGGCCTGGCAAACTGGATCAAATTGTAAGAACAAGTCATTTGAAGTGTAGATGACACAATTAAGAGAATTTATTGTGTATAGCTACAGTGTGATAAGCAAGTGCAAAATTGTATATTCAGTGGTGTAAGCTGAGTTAATTGAATCCACTGTGAGTTCTAGTTGTTGCAGCTGTGACATAGTGAATGTACAATGAAGAAGAAATAAATGCAGATGTCAAATATATCATATATATACCGGTATATAGTCTTGTTAACTCAGTGAACAAATTCAAGAGATCTTGTCCCAGGAATGTTATTGAGTGAACCTTTCAGCCTACTGCCCTCCAAAATTTCTCAGTGAAGTGAGCACAGCTGAGGAAAAGATCTTGTGATCTGTTCTGTTATAAATTTATAAATAGAACCTCTGCACAGGGAGTTTTAATTTATAGGATTACTCATAAAGTACATTTAGAGGTACTGGTAAATTATTTCTGTCATACTCTACATTTCTTTCTGCTCTCATCACTTTCTTGCCCGCTTTATACCAATAATGATATAACCCTTAACTTATTGTTTTGTTCTGTTATAAAGCACAAGGAAGTGTAGAGAGCATGAAACAAGTGTAGAGAAAAACAGCTGCAGGTCAGTGTTCTTTGTTCCCTTTGAAATTTGGATGATGATTTGGATGAGCCATATGCATTTCTTAGATTTGAGCAAATGATATTCTAGATTTGTTGTGCTTATGCCATACTACCTAGCAGTTTTTGTTTTTCTGTAATTGAAACTGATGATTGTTGCAGGTCATCCAAAACGTTTATTTCAAAACTGTGAGCATAAATCTGGCAAACTTGTGTTAGTACAAGTTCCTTGTCAATCTACATATGTTGTGAGGAATTTAAACAGTGGTTTATTTATTTCTGGATCTCTTGTTGCTCACTAGTGAAGTTAGCAATTTGTTCCAGATAAAGAAGCTCAAGAAAATGAACAAGCACTTCTGAAATTTTATCATACATGGACTGTTTTTATTTTATATACTGCTAATGTTCATGAATAATTAATATACAGTTTCATATTTATTATTTAGCTTTCACTATTATGATGTTTTGTAAAAAAACAAAACAAAAAAAAGGAAAAAAAAAAGTGTTATATAGTACAAACTTGTAGAGTAAGTTAAGTATAGTGTAAACAGTTCCCTAAATAAAAAACAAAAATATTTAAAAAAAATCAAGAGATCTTCCTTTTTGTGATGGAATAAAATACTCCTGGCCCAGGTTGTTTGAAAGGTGGATAACACTATCTACCAGATAAATCGCTAGGATGGTTTGTTTTGTTAATGCTTAAACTCATTATCTAGCCTTCAAACAACTGGGCCCTGACCAGCGACATTCATCCAGTCTTTTCCCCATGTTACATCTGGCTACAAGACAATTGAGCTTTTAGCACTAAAAATAATAATTATTTCATTCACTTTGTATGTATTTGTGTCCACTTATATAATGAGGTGTCTGCAGAGAAGTTATGTACAATAAATAAGCTGGGAAATTAACTTTGGTATCATAGCTGATGTCATTTAATACTGGTCTGACTGTATTTTTTTAACCTATTCTAACAAACTCCAATTCATTATGCCAGGAAATTGGGGCTTTGTTTTATTTTTTTTTTAATTGCCATTAATGTAACTTTTGACTGTAGGTGGCTGGTGGCATGATTTGTGGAGACGGAGTTCAGGAGACCTTGATAAGAGAATGTGCAGAAGAGGCATCTATTCCAGAGGAGCTTGCTAGGAAAGCTACTTCAGCTGGATGTGTTAGGTACTGCTCTCCAGCCATTGCCACCTGCATATGCACTTAATGTTAATGGTTCATTTTCTAGCATGGCGTTTTAAACTTCATTTTAGAGCAGTTTTCAATATCAAGTATTGGAAGTAATTAGGGGATTAATATAAGAATAGGTCTCCACTAAGCAACACTAACTGATATGTTTTGGTACAACTTCATGGAATAGTAAGAAATGAATATAGTTTTTTTGGGTTTCCTTTGTTGCTCACCAGCTATTTCTTTGAAGATGACAGAGGCTTATTTCCAGAAGTGCAGTTTGTTTGTGACTTAAAACTGCCTCATGACTTTCAACCAGTCAACAGTGATGGGGAAGTTGGTGAATTTTATTGTTGGTCCATGGAAAAGGTGTGTTGGCCGACTATCATGGAATACTAATTTGACCTTGCCTACAGGTATTTATTACAGTGGAAATCACTCCTTATAACTAATATTTGTTTGCCCATTTCTTATAAGTTGAGTGTTTTTATTTTTCTTTATAACAGGTGAAAGAGAAAATAGCAACAGATGAATTTAAACCTAACTGTGCTCTTGTTGTGCTGGACTTTATGATTCGTCATGGCCTTGTTACACCAGACAATGGTGAAGTGCTAGCTTCATAATCTTTTAGTTTGTTTGTGTTACTTCCATTGGGACAACTGTTTGTAACACTTACATGGTTGTGGTTTAATCAGACTTATTGAGAAAGTTTTTTGACAGTTGTTTTTCTTGTTGCAGAACTCAATTATGTTGAGTTTGTACTTGGATCCCACAGACCACATTTCTAATATGTGAATATCCGTTTTAAGAGCTAAAAAGGAGAGAGAGGAGAGACCTTGTATAATTGTTTACAGTTTCATAACCAAGAAAAGTCAGTAGAAGAACTTCATGGCTGTAGAAAAATGACAGAGAGCTATCATCTCCATGTTCATTGAAGAAACCAAAGCATCAGTTGAAGTTGAAGAAAAAACAAAAAAAACTACCAATAAACAGTTCATTATTTCATGAAATAAAATCGCCAGGAAACAATTAAAATTGAAGTAAAATTCCATGTTGATCATCTATCACTGGGATCTGAGTTCCTTGGAAATGATGCCATACCAGTGTACTGTATAACAAGGACACCTTTACTTATTAGAGACACTTAGATCTGCCATTCATTGTTTGTGTTAGATAGATTTCATTGTACCATTATCAGGGGTGTCACTTGCTACAGGCACAGCCAAAGCATGCGCAGTAAATGGCCTACACAAAATTGGCAAAAAATAGAATCTGATATGGACTTCCGGAAATTTTATGCAATGAATATGTTTTGTAAATGAAATTTTTGAATAAAAACAACTTGGCTTAGTCTGTGGTGATTTGAAGCAAAGCACTGAGTCTGTTTATTGTGGCTTGTTAGAAGAAGTTGTATAACAACACGTCTTGCTGCTACAATGAGATACTGGCGGCAAATGAAGCCATAACAGTCAGTAAAAAACCAGTAACACTAAGTAGTGAGAAATGAAAATCCATGTGACTGAAAATCACTGACAAACTATTGCAATCAGATGTTACAACAAGTCTGTTTTATTCACCAAGCATTTCATTTCATAATGGAGCTCTGGCCATCAAGCAGAGTACCATATCCATATATATGAAAGAGAAGGAAGCCCATGAATAGATTTTCTCATGGTTATTGTGGCTAGCAGTATTGCTCATGGGTGCATACACAAGATGGCAGCTATACTCTAGCTAATAGGTTGACAGAGACATGCAGCCTTGGGTTATAGCTTCCTACTTTGATATTGGCCTTCCATGTTATGGCCAATTGACACCTGTCAAAAAGGTATTTGCTGGCCAGTATCACATGACCATATTGTGGGCTCAAATTCAGAGCTCATTGAGGATGCAGTTTTTTTAAGTTAACTGCTGACCAATTGCTGGTTTTCAATTGGATTGTGGATTCCGGGTATATGTAACTTGTAATCAGGGTCGGGTTGTTTGGAAGCCAATTAAGACTAACCCAAGATTAAAAGTTAATAACCAAAAATAAATTCTCACCCCTGTCTCAGACCTGTTATCATACATGTATAGGCCAACAAATGCCATTAATGGTGCTCCTTCAAATTGTAATTCAAAGAAGCTACATTGTCTTTGTTAGTATTTTTCATTGAACTCGGAAGATGTGACAAGTTGCCTGTTTCAAAAATACAGTAGCTCAAAGCTTCTCTTGCAAATTTCATTTCATTTTTCATGAGTGTTTAATCAGAGCCATTTTCTAACTGAAATTTTGAGTTAGAGTTGAAGATGTAAATATTCGAAAAATACTTTATTGAAACATTTTACAAATTAAAGAGTTTAAAGTTGAGCTCTTACTTCCTTAAAAATCTTGGCAAACTACACATATTGCTATATATTTGTTGTGTATAGCTGACAAATCTGGATGTTCAAGATCCTTTGTGAGCTTAGTGATGCTTTGTTGATTCAGAATAAGTTTCTCAATGGTATTCTTAATTACATTGTTGATAAAAAGTAAATTGTTGCATATATTCATGTATTTAATTTTTAAAATGTAGCATAAAATTAAATGGCTGAATACCTTGGGTGATTCAGTTTGAAGCTTTATGGATTGGTATGTTTATGCTTGGACTTGTGTTTATGATGTTTGTGTTTATCTTTGTCAGACTTAGTGTTTTGTTGTTTGGGTGAATTCTTGTGCTGATTGTCCTTGTGAACTGGTTTAGAGTTTGGCACTTTTTTCTTGGTTCTATGGGACTCTGTATCTACAACAAAATAATGAAAATATATTACACTTAATCGAAGATTCCAAAATAAAAATATGTAAACATGTAAAGCTAAAACTACAAGTCTAATCTTTGATGAAAGAGCATGTGTGTATACCATGACTGAGAACAAATAGAAGCTGTTACACAAAATACCACAACAAATGGAAATTATACAAGGATTAACACTTTTGATACATGTGAACTTGCAGTGTATGTTAATTTGTTTAGTCTGTCAATGTAAATGGCACCTGTCAGAAAATTCTTTTGAGGCCAGATGGGCATGCATTGCATGATGATCAGACATGTACCTGCTTGTTTGGGTTTCTTTTTTCTTGGCTCCAGTGTACTAGCTAACACATTGCGAAGGAATCTCTTGTTTGTTGCTGGAAGAGGACACCTCTGCCTTGAACGCAAACAAAATTATGAGTTAAATGATTGGAAATGACATTTTTTATTTCATTGTTAATTGGCTCATTTATGAAAATACCTGTGAAAAAGAAAGAACAGCTTGATGAAATGAGCAACTCTGAGGACAGAGATCAAAGGAGACATACATAAAGCAATTTTTTTTAATGAGGTTAAATGAAATTTAGGCAAAGTTAAAATCAAGCCAATGCTGCCATTCTCCAGGATCGAGTGGGGGCTCCAGGGAGGTCTGCAGGGACACTGCCATTTGCTTTTGCTGGAGTTTGCTCTGCTAGCTTGCTTGCTTGCTTTTCCCTCCCTCCCTCCCACACATTTTTGAGTAAGTATCAATTCCACACACTGGCATTACCCTTTCAGTGTCGTGTTGACAGGTGCCTGGAGGTGGGCTGTGGCTCGGTTGCCATGGTGACCTCCTTACTGCTGAGGAGATTGCTGCCGTCCTCTTTTGCTACCTTTACTGCACCTAGCCTCCAATATTTCAATTGGCTTAAGTAGAGTTTAAAAGTAAATTGTTGCATATAATTGTAAGGAAGTTTGGGTATGCCCTAGGTTATTAGAATCCCAGACCATTTTTAGCTTGGGCGACACACTATCGATAGTCACGTCTGAAGTAGTTGATAACTACACTGTAGCTATAGCAACACGAGTGTTTTGTTATACCTACCATCCCATTGGACCCATCTCTTCTGCTCTTGATTTAGCTCTCTTTGCTTCTTGTAAGAGCTCCTCTTGGGCAAGCCTAAACCAGTAAATAAATTTGAGTTCTCTCAGGAAATTATCACCATCAAGGTGACATAGGTGTTTCTATTGCATTTTAGTATAATTTTATTAGGCAATGTAGTTTAAATATATGCTACAATCTGAATATGGTTGAGTTACTTGTGCATTATCAGCCATTATTGAGCAGAGGCTGGAGGTCATCCACATAATGGCAACATTTTCTGTTTTCTCTAATGATTTGAGGAAGATTTACAAATATCAAGTCCTGGATAATTAAGAACACTAAAAAAAGCATATATGTGACTTAAAAAACCTCAAAATGTTTCTGTGAACTGATAAGCGTGTATGCTTATCAGCTAAAGCATGAAGTTTACTGGTAATAGTATGCTGAAAAATGATTGGAAATCAATATTTGAAGGACATTTATTACAATTCTACTAAGACAATTAGGTTATTTGCTCTGCATTTCCAGGAGATGACAGATGATCTTGCCTTTAGCCTCATCAACTATCACCCCATCAAAAATAAGAAAAAATAATATAACGTAATAATATAGCTATAGTTAAATAGAAACAAGTCGAAGTTTGGGAGAACAAGAAATTCTATGGGAACCCAAACAAAGGGGGCCCTAGACAAAGACCTCACTACACCCAGTGACTTCTGGATATGGTTCATTCTCAGTTTGTATCAGTCCTTCATGATGCCGACCGTATCGAATTCAGTACCCTGGGGACATTGCATACAATCAAAATCCATACCCAGGGGGCAGACCTAAAAGTAAAATTTCAGTGGGTAGTCCCCCCCCCCCCTATCAGCTTGACATTGACACACACAGAAAAAAGTCTGAGTTCTTATCCAGAATAATTAATCAAGGTCTCGGTTAGGGTTATTGCTTACCGAGACCTTGATTATTCTGGATATCACCAAATGTTTTATTATACATTGAACAAAAAACAAAATGTTAGTCATGTTTTTGCTTCTTCACTGACAGCAAGAAACACAAAAACATGATTACTTTTAGAAATTATATGAATTTATGATTGACAATCGCAGTTATACACACAATTTAAGCAGTTGTGAAATTAAAGCCTGAAAAAAATTCAGGCCTGAACGGGATTGGAGCCCAATCCACAATACTTCTGCAAAATAATGCACCCAAGTCATACATGACATGTCTTGACTGCCCATGACGTTGACATGTTGAACTTGTAACAAACACAGAGCTTTACACTGTATATTTGAAGAATAACAAACATCACAGCCTCCATTTGTCAAAAATAACCACGAAAATTTTCCACAGACACATTTGTTTCTTGCAAAAACGTTTTTCGCCTGCATTACATCCATTTTGAAATCACTGGTTATTCTTGCAATCTGATTGGCTCTCGGCAGTGCGATTTATTCCCAAATTGCACTCCACTCAGTTCAATTACCATTATAAATTATAAGTACGGATGGATACAATTTCAATCTCGACCGACTTAATTTACTTCTAAGAAAGTTACCCGATGCTTGCGGTTAAGGCAAACTGTCCACCTTACCTTTCTAATTCGTTGTTATCCATTGCATGTGAGCCTAAAGTTCTCTCTAAATAGTATACTACACACAACTCCCTGAAATGTTGCCATAAAAAACTAAGAATAAAATATTTCTGACAATGCCGCGACTACCTCAGTCCTCGCGAGACCCTTACGATTCCTTACATGAAGAACTGGACTGGACGCTGGACGCTTGCAGGCTCGTTGAACCCCGGCGCTAGGAGCGCCTGTCATTTCTTGCGAATTTTCGTTTGTAGTCTGGTTTGGATTTATGTAGCTTTGACATGTCGTTGTTTGGTGCAACCAGTCAACCTTCCACTGGTGTAGGGTTTAGTTTTGGGACTCCTTCAAGCACAGGTACAGGATTTGGTGGTTTTGGGGCAACCCAGGTGGGTAGTACACCCAATAAACCTCTATTTGGTACAACAAGCTTTGGCAGCGGCTTTGGAGCAGCAACCACATCAACGGCTACTGGAACTGTGTTTGGCTTTGGCGCTAAGACAACCGCAGCTTCCTCTTTTGGTAGGTGGTTAAAATATGATTATATTTTAGCTTATTAGCCGTTCTTGATGCCGTATTATATCCATCCTTTTATTAAATGTATATGTTGTAGTTAAAAATTAAATTCAGGTAAAAGTATCTTAAGGGGTGAAAGTTTCCAAAGAAACTGTGGTGCTGCAT
>Ga0126337_10001879_pt1 | contig 13045 bp, 8 predicted proteins | sample DipCmetagenome_FD_92527 | JGI IMG/M metagenome (GOLD analysis project Ga0126337, IMG submission 92527) | Coral microbial communities from La Bocana,Puerto Morelos, Mexico - Diploria C A metagenome | ecosystem: Host-associated > Invertebrates > Cnidaria > Coral | place: La Bocana,Puerto Morelos... | reverse complement strand
GTTAATAAAAAAAGGAGAAAAAAAAAAAATAAATAGGATTTGGGTGGGGGGGGGGGGGGGGGGGGGAATGTACCTCATTTAGGAGTTAAAAACGCGGTTTTGGTACATTTTAGGGTATTGAGCCGAAAAAATAGGACAGGAGATAATATGTTAAGATAAGAATTGGTACCTTTTAGGGGAAAAAAATACCAGACCACGCCCACAAAACAGGATCTTTGTACTTCTTGGTATTTCCAACGGGCACCCTCGTCTTTTGTATATGGGAGTCCGTCCCCCCAGGATATTTTCTTATTGATATTTCACAACTGCATTGACGATAATTGTCAATACTGATAACTGTTATCGGTGTTATGACTTCATCTTAATTCTCGACCTAAGTGCCGTTGACGTGTGTACTTGAGCACGTACCCTTTTTCCATGTCTTAGCCCCCTAGTGCAGCTGTGGCAACATTAATTTGGGATTTAGTCGCTGTTAATTGATATTTTTTAGTGTTGTTTTTCTTGTTTTTTTGTTTTGTTGTTGAATATTTTTGTTCCCACACCGGAACGATGGCTGGGTGTCAAGGTACTCTCTCTCAGATGATCTGGTATCTTATCGGGGAGGAACGCGGAGCACAAATATTACATTTATATGTAATATCCTGCATGGATCAGCGAGTTATGATGCACGGGGAAAGTTCTGAGCGCACCAAAGAAGCGAACGTATTGCTCGAGGCGCAGTCAAGTAATTGGAATTCAAGACAGACAATTCCCTTTGTGTCATCGTTAATTCATGTCTGGAGGGACAGTACACCTACAAATTTGTTAGTAAGGTGCATGACAATAACAAACTTGTTTGTCTTCAGCCTTTCAAGGACTATTTGTATTTCCCATAAACCATGACAGTTCTATTCCCCTTAGAGAAGAAAGCAACCATTTCTTCGTCTGGTTTGAATTTAAGATGACTCAAAACAGTTTCCGGTACTTTCCAAGACTTAGACTTCGAAAATTTAAGCTACCTCTGAACCCATGATGGTGTGTCCGTCTAGACGAACAATTAGACCTTAACGGACGGACAAATCAATGGACATATTAAGACGACTTTTACGTCCAACATTTTTTTTTCTTCCAGTTCTCGCACTATGACGTCTATCGTCACAGTGAGAGAACTTGTCCGTCAAGGAGAATTGCCATCTCTAGTGTGAAAACGGACATTGTTCATTCGTACAGTGCGAATTACGCCATCCGACAAGCATGCTTAACAGTCATATGGCAACGATATAGATCTGGGACAAACACATTAAAAGCTGGTTTTGAGAGTATTTCGTGGCATCTGTTTCTAGAAGCCGCTTATCAATACGTGCGTAGGGAGTTAATCAATGGATTACAAAAGAATCAAAAAAGGTGCAAAAAGTAATAAAATAAACAAATAAATAAATAAATTATTGTTGTTGTCAAAACTTTATTTATAGCCTTGCCTTTATATATTATCTTTAATTTTCCTTTCCTAGAAAGATAGCGACAAGATGATATAAAGAGTCCTAAAGAATTTTACTAGTAACCACTGCAAGCTAAAGACTATGTAACATTTGAACCGCGGTTAAAAATCAGGTCAGATTTCGTCTTCCCTGTTATTAAAAACTCAAAACCATTTACCTAGAATTTGCCCGGAAATACGTGCGTAGGAAGTTAATCGATGGATTAAAACACAACAAAGAAAGGTGCAAGAAAGTAATCGATAAATAAATAAATACATTTTTATTATTTGAATTTTTAAAATTTTATTTATAGCCAAAGACGACAACATTTACACTGTCTTTAATTTAACCGACAAGATGATATGGAGAGTTCTAAAGAATCATTTTATTTCTAGCCATTACAATTTTAAGACTTCTTTATTTGGACTTCGACCTTACTTATTAAGAACTCAAAACCATTTCCCTTTGAATTTCCCTTTGGTAATTCACTGTTATTTCGAACTTCCGCTATTTCGTTTTCCCTGTTGGTTCAAAATAGCGGGGTTCAACTGGTATTCATGAAAAATAATGAATTTCCTTGCATGGTCTTGATTCCATATTTAGAGACACCGATGCTTGTCATCGAAGCTATTTCGTTTAATTGTTAATACTGTGTAAGAAGCTTTAATTATACAAAGAATGACGTATCATAATCTACTGCTTCCTGTATTCCACGCTTGCAGAATTTTTTTTTTAATTTCACTCCAAATTGTAACTCCGAATTGGAACGAAGTGCAAACTGAACTGAGAAATTGAATATAATTTATTGTGCAACAGTTTGAAAAGAAAATGTCGCCAGATGAAAGTACTGGTCGACACTACACATGCACTGAACGACAGCGGGTGTGACAGGCCTTAGAAGAAAAACGTGATTCTCTCCAAGTACAACAATTCCAAGTTGTTTTTTCAAACATTCAATGGTGAAGACCGCTTTTGCAGTGATGAAAGAAAATTTCAATCGCAGTTTCTTTATTCCTTGAGTATTATTTCAGACCACATTTATATAAATATAACCTGATGGCCCGAGGCTAATCAGTTTAGTTAAGAAGAATTTTTATCTCAATTTCAGCAAAACATTTAGAATAAAAATCTACATCAAAGGTTTTAATAAGGCGATCAATTATCTTCAAGCATACTGACTATAACTGTAATTACTAAAGCGGTGATGTTGCAGAGGAGCTTAGATCTGCAGTAGATAGCAAATATTTGCCATCTATTTAAGGCAGTGGAATTACGACAATCGTAAAAACAGAGTGACGTTTTGCTATTGTAATTAAACTACAATCGATTCCTTTAATACAGAAAGCTAAGGGCCAGGGAAACGTGTACGCCAGGATAATGGAGGTGTCCGTATTATACACTCTGTTTTTATATAAGACAGAGGCTGAATATTCTTATTTTTCTGCCGATTTTAGACTGAAAATATTTTTGTGAATTGCGTATGACAATTCTCAGTGTTTTCGAACGTATTTGGAGGGTAGATAATTCCTTCTTGCATTAACACCAAACGTGCGGCTAGTGTTGTTTCTGTTCCTTTTCGGCTAGTTTTGCCATTTGGAGCTTGGAAACATTGATACGGTTTAGCTGAACACATATACTTCTTCCAGTTTTGCCATCGATAACAGACATTCTCGTATAACTATTTTTGTAATCCAATCTATGATTTCTATTTACTGAATTTTCGGTGGCCTCAGTCCAAATTCATCACATAAAATTAAACTTTTTCAATCAGGATTAATAACGTTTATACCAGTCATGTACTTTTTAGTGAAGTTGATACTGCTGGGACAACATAAAACCTCAAATTTTAAGGATTGGTGATATCTGTTCATTGAGCCAGACTGTTAAAAATGCTATTTTTCAGGCATGCAATAAGTTGAAAAGCTTGGAAAACACGCGTATAATGACTACGCTTCCACGACTTGTCTAGACACGCCGGTGTTACCATTTATTTTCATATTAGTCTTCGCTGGTCTTCGTTCTTCATCCGTCATTAGAAAACCGTACTAAACAATCCTAAATTAAAGTTTCTTTGACGCACTGACTGACTGAAAACACCATAGGATTAGTAAACACTGAATGAAAGGTATTAAAGGACCTCAGTCAAGACATTATAAGATGTTTTGGCTGCTTTCAAAATAACCTTTAAATTGAAAACCTAAAATGATAATTTATTTAGATAGAAAAGCACCAATAGATAATAATTAACTCCAAGGGAGAGAAGATGGAGAAGATTTTTAAAGGATTGCCTACGTACAACTTGAAAAATTCAAGGCTAAAATTTCAAGATGTGCAAGCTGTGACGTACCCCGCCTTAAAGAGTTCCCTTGATCTTAGAAATGTTCAAAAATATCGATCAGCGTATCAATTAATAAATACAAATAGCCCGTGAAAAGCTTAAGGCAAACAAGTCTGTTAGTGTCATGTCCCTTACTACCGAATTTACAGGTCTATTCTGTCCCTCTTACAATTAGGCCACTTGACGAGAAATAACTGTCAAGACGAACACATTAACTCACGTGCCTCAGAAACAACAGTCATTGGTTTTACCATTAAAACGAAAACTATTACTCTAAAGTCCCGAAAACTTGAAAATAATAATTCTTCTAGTGCAGGAGCTGTTCAGTTAGCAAAACCGTGAACGATAACTCCTCACTCTTTTGACCTATGCGAAAGCCCTTTTATTGTCACGCAACGCATAAACTTTCAAACGTCCTCAGTAACAAAAAGAGGAATCCGGTCAAGCATAAACGTAAAAAACTTTTCATGTTTCTTAGAGGCTCTTACATCTGATTAAACTAAAGCTTCAGAAGGATCAATTATTTTTATTTTTAGAAAGCCCTTTTATTGTCACGCAACGCATAAACTTTCAAACGTCCTCAATAACAAAAAGAGGAATCCGGTCAAGCTTAAACGTTAAAAAAACTTTTCATGTTTCTTAGAGGCTCTTACATCTGATTAAACTAAAGCTTCAGAAGGATCAATTATTTTTATTTTTAGAAAATTATGACGCCTTTATCTACGGGGTTGGGAAGGGGCGTATTTGTATCGGCGCGCGGAAAAACAAATGGCAGACATAGTTTCTGAATGTGTCTTTTAATTTCAAAGGTTCAACGTTTGCCGTGGGGGACGAATATGTGAAAAATTTAAAATTTTATTTTATTGTACACTCTGCTTATAGTTTATTTCAGGTTTTTTTTTACCCACAAAATTAAGTTAAAATACAGTTAAGGCAGAAACCTTTAGATGCATTTCGTTGGAGATAACTAGAAAACTGCGGTAGCCGTTAACTCGATCGAGTTAATGATTAACGTTCTCCTTAAATTTGACTTTATTAAAATACATTAAAATAGGGCGATAAATCTAATATCATTATCATCCACGCCACATATCTCCCAGATGCGTATGATCCATCATAAGGTTTGTAACTGGCTGCCAACCGTGTATTCCATGTGCTGGTGCCAACTGAGTGTGTGTAGTGAGTGTGGGGTACATACTCGTGGAACATCCAAAAGATCTCATTGAGTCTATAGGCTCGTTGTAGTTGTAATAATATGGAACTGTGTTGCACTGAAAACAAGATGGAGGAACTTGGGTCTGCGTTGCTGGGCAAGCGGTAGAAATATGCGCCTCGTCACTATCGTAGCTGTCTGGTGGAAGACACGTTCTTACTTCCTTGCGATATTTGGCTCGTCTGTTTTTAAACCAGACCTAACAAGCGAGATTGAAAGAATAAAGATCGGTTACGTTCGAAAGACTAATCATTTGAATGCCGCCTTAAACATGTAATTGGGTTTAAAGTTCGTTTCAATTACCTTTTATTTAAGCCACAAACGAGCAAATGGGTAAACGCTTGTTGTTGAATTGGCTTAGAATGTAAGCCTTAATTATGGTCAAGTCTGTCAAATGGCCCATCAGCCCGGAGCTTATCCCGCTTTCTGTAGCATGAAAAGACTAGTTTCTACTCCCTCTTGGATAGGATGCTGGTTCATCTATTTACCTGAATCCTGCTTTCTTGCAGATTGGTCTTGTCTGCCAGTTGCTCTCTGAGCTCTACATCTGGGTAATGTGTTTTACTGAAGGATTTCTCCAGGATTCCCAACTGCTGGTGCGTAAAGGCTGTGCGCGTGCGCCGTGGTGTACGGCGAGTTTTCTCTTGTCGAGCTTCTAAAATAACGTCTGAGAGAGGATAGAAAATCATTGGTACAAAATGTGTTGGTTAAATTCTGATCAGCAAATCGTGCATGTGATCGGGCTTCGGCACACTCATTGCACTGTATGGAACATTGTATAGCATGCCAGTCGTTCATTATTTGAGAGGAACCTTTGGGTGTCGTGGCCAAGTGATCTAGCAGATTCAGTGGGAAGCTGAGAGACCAACATTCGCCATGAAGTTAGTCCTTTAGATCATTCCATCAATTTTAAACAGAACTAAAAAAAACTGCCAAGATTACCAATGTCCTGGTGGAGGTAGGGGATCTCGTATTAAACTGACGGAATGTTCTCGTCATCATATTCCGTTGGGATTGCCAGCACCTTATTTGGTACCGCTTACAGATAAAAATATGACCTAGCATCCTGTAACGTATTTTCATTTTCACAGTAACATAAGTGAGTGTTAGACTAGATATGAACAAGTCATAACTGTCAAAACAATATTTATATGTAGTCGTGACGAATGCTAATTAGACAGGATAACCAATTTTTGATTTCATTATGGTACCTCTTAGAGCGTACAATAACAGATACACCACGCCTATCATGGGCTGCTTAAGGCTTTTTAATCTAAATTTCAGACAGACATCTCTGCATCTCTGTCAGTGTTATACAAAACTGGACCAGCATGCTTGGGCTTCAAACGTGCTGCTTCACTTTGACTAACAAAAAACCATTCTTAAATGTCAACCACTTTAAGTTTACTGTCCTTGAAATCAATTTGTTTAAACGGATAGCCATTTGACATACTTTTTCGGCGCCAGATTGGTTCAAAAAGACATTTTGTTTGGATAAGATTCGCGATAAAGAAATAACCAGGTGTGGTAGATTGCTATCCTTAAAATTGTAAACGAGATTACCTCGCGTCGGTTTAATGAGCCTAGAGGTTAGCCTTGCTGAACATACCTTTGACATTCTGTTTATGAAGGTATTTGAAGATGGATTTCTCATTAAGATGTAGATATGGCTCTTCGCTCCTTGTTAGCTTGTTTACATTGACTCCTAGTTGATATCGGTGCGTTTTCACCTCGTTTACTGTTCTTTAAGAGATGTTCTCGAATGAATTGATAAACGTTTGATCAAAGCTGGCGCTGTTATTTTGCTCTAGTCAGCTTCAACAGCCTAAATCACATCATCTAAGCCATAGCATTGAAAATATCTGATCAAAGTGCTAGGGAAATAAACTTAGAGACATAACGAAAGTGAGTCCGGCTGCAAAAACGTTGTCTGCGACAAATGATGATGCCGAACTATTCTTTAGAATACCATAAGTAATTTTGTGGTTTTGCGTTCATTAAATTAGAACTCGCTTTTCTTTTCTCTCAATTGGCAATATAGTCTCATATGATGAAACATCACTATTAAAAGAGTAACAGTTGTTCGTGGAGCTTTAATTTGAAATCATTTATTGGTATTTAAATAAGGTGTTCTGTTTTGCCAAGAGGCAACTTGTTTTTATTTGACATAAAGCCAAGTCTGTACGAAACGACTGCTCACGTTTCGCTTTTGATGGGCCTGAGCACTATTATAATAATCTAGTTCTATTCTTCTGAAGTACACACTCCATTATTTAAACATGCGATTTGTTTTTATAGAGATTATAGATCTAAGGAGACTAAAGCTTAGAGATTTAAATGTCACAATCAATACCTTACCATCGATTATTTTAAGGAAGACAGGGGTATGTTCACAGATTTCATTTGTTGCACACTTTCCTCTCACAGACGAGCTGATCGCAAATAATGCCTTAGTGTTCTTCTCGCATTTTGAACCTTTGGCGCAGATTCGATGATCTAACTTCATCGACACAAGACATCTTTCATTAGACACTTAGTGATTTACTTTAGTGAGCACCATATTGGATAAATTACAACTTACCAGCTAGTTTCACAGCGAGTGAAAGGGCTTCAGTCGATTTCGAAGGTTTGGGTTCCTCCTCCGTGTTATCAGTCGGCGTGGACGAGTTCTTTTTCAGAATGCTTTCAATCGAGAATGGATTGGTATCCATTATGGAGTAGTGTATTGATTCCTTCGGTGTACTCGATTCTTTTAACAGACTGTCAAATCGTTTTCCATCCCTGACTGCTGCGCCTCAGTACGTGCAATGCTTGTACTTTGACAATGCAGACGCTTGTATGTGTGTCATGTGTGCTTTTCATAATCAGATCGTGTTAGCTTACAAGCTGCTGTAGCTGCTAATGTAATTAAGCCACGCACGTTGACATTGATAAATGCTCCAGAAACTGTCGCAGATGCCAGTAGTTAACGTACCAGCAGCTTTGAAAGAAGGATTTTAGTCGTGGAAGACAGAAGGTGAAAAACTATAATTCATTGACATATTTGCTCCAAAATATGAAAGAACATAATCATTTCCTAGTTCTTTCATCCTTACTTATTTTAAGAATGATGTGCTAATGCCATTAAATGAGCAATTAGACACCTTAACGTTTACACTCTGTCAAGGACCGCTTATCTCCTTGTGGAGTTAAGTTGCAAGATGTTTCACCTTCGTTATCATAAGAGCCAAGTTTTAATAAAAAAAAGAGTGATTGCCTGGTGTGTATCAGGCAAGGCATATGTGTAATGGGGCTGTTACTATTCACATGTCATGAGATTATAGTATCAGGCATACAAATCCCTCAATAGTGATACCCTTCGTCGTTATGATTTATTGGTCTCGCTTTTTCTCGACGGCATCCATCAGCAGCCATTTAGTTAGTTTATTTTAAGTTTTCGTCCTGTTTACAGGATTAAATTGTTTTCATTCTAAAATGCTCACCGACAGAGGCGGCGTGTGTGAGATAGTATTGGAATTTTGTTCATTAATACTCGCCGATGTTTATCGCCTATCGGTTGATAAATGAAGGCATAATCTATGGTTTTAATTACGACTTAACGCCGAACATCCGCAAAGTAAAAACAAGCAGATTAAACATGGAAGTATGGCGCGACAACTAGCTGTTTTCTAAGTTTTTCTAAACTTGAAAGTGCATATGAGCAGAAAAGTCCCGTAGCAGGAATGTACAGTGCTATCGTGTCACATTTGTAGTTCATGTTCCCGGCCCGGGTCCATGTTCAGGATATCTTATTGATCCAATAATTTTGCTAAGAGTAGAAGCAACCTGTGTTCGTATGATTAACTTTGGCTTTATATGTTTCTACCCAGGACTAAGAACAAAAAAATACTGAATCTCACAAACCAGGATTAGTTTCATTCGAGACTCTAAAATCAAATTAAAACCACTTTTTCAAATAGCATTCGGAAGCTGTATGTACCATTGTCTACAACTAGTTTGTATACATGTTAAAACACTCAGTGAAAAAAAAAACCAATGTCTGCATGAGACCATTTTTACCCCATGTATCGTTTTTCAATTTATTCGGTTCATTATGGATGATTAATTACCTAAAGTTTAGCATATTGTATGTCTATCTTACTCCAATTGCAGGAAATTGTTTTTCATTCAGGATTTTCGCGCATCGTATAAAAGGTTAAAGCTCAGCTTGGGATCTTACAACATTGGTTATACTTTTTCTGTTACAATTTTTAGATTATTTCACGGAGATTGTACTAACAAAAAAAGAAATCAATAAAACGTACTGATTGTCTTTATAGCTTTGTAGAGCGAAATACTACATTTCGCAAGCGAGTCAGTTGAATTGTCGTAGAATAAAATTTCATTCATTAACAAACCGAACTTTCTCGAGGTTCTGTCATCGATAAGTCGAAAACGTAATATTTTTTCTTACTATTTTAGCCTTGTATGTTATCATTTTACGTATTTTTGGTGAATATTAAGTCAAAAAATATTACAACAATTGAAGAACATTATTTAAAGATTATACATAGGGACAACGTACCACCAGGCTTGATTCTCAAGGCTGCAAAATATTTCCATCTGTTGTTTCAGACTACGGTTTACCATGCAGTGTTCCAATGAACTAATTAATTAGCGCTAACCGCCGAATTGCACTGTCCGGAGAGCCGAGGCCGCCATACTGTAATTGAATTAGTCAAATGGCCTGTTGGAAAACAATAGAACCTATGATAACCACGTACAGCATAAACCTTTTGGTAATGCTAGACGTTTACTTTATAAGATGTTTTGAGAGGCAGGCCCTTGATTAGAAGATAGAATAAGATTTCATAAATGAACAAATCAAAAATGCAAATTCGATTTCTTACGTGTTTTTACCGCCTACATTCTCCTTGTACATTTATTTAGTCAGCAGAAACTATATAACAGAAAGACGTCTTTTAAGTCTAAAAGAATTTTGTTTCATAATTTAACTGTGTTAGTTTTCCTTGGTTAATTACGTGCAATACTCTCAATATTTCCTTTTTTAGAAGCGATAATGCATTTTATCAACATCGTCTATCTGGGTTTTCTGGCGCCAAGTTGGTAAACTTAAACTCAGAAGTGTTTCTCCGATAAAGAAATTAACTGATTAAAACGAGTAAAGCACGAAGTCGGGATGATGATATAACGCTGTGGAAACGTAAATTACTTCTATTAAGCGTTCATTGTACTGCTTTCGCACTTTAACGATAACGCATTCAAGAAACCATTTAACAATGTCACTTACCTCTGTGGCATTAAAACAGTGACCTCCTCACTGCTTGTCAGTTTATTGTTAACATTTTTTTAGTGACCCTTAGCCACTCAAAAGGTTATTTTCTTATAATGAGATTATTAACCACTTTTGTTGGCAAATGTCTTAAAAAGCTAATATTTTAATTACCAGTAATATATTTTGTAGTTCTATATCTGTAAGGTTAGTAACGAACGACGTTTTGGCTTTAGGAGCACTTAAATTATTCGACTGTTCGGAAAACGTCACCTGACAGGTAGTTGGATCATTTACAATTTCCCATAAAGATACCATTGGCGGTATATTATAGTAGTCGCGATAAATTAAAAGTATAGGTCTGCTTTGAGGATAAGTGTCGATGACATTTCGTGCACACTACATGAAATAGAGAATCAGGAAAGCCACTGATGTTGTTGATTCATGAACTGCATTGCTTCAAGGAATTTACTTATTCTGAATTGAGCCACCCTTGGAAGGAAACCTACTTGAAACGAAAAAGAGGTGGCCCAACATGTTTTCCTTGTGGCCCGGCCTAAAGAAGAAAGCTCATCTGCTTTACGCGATAGATCGAGTTATCCCAGCCTTGCATGGGTGTTTGGACAACAGATCGGTACACGTACCTTTTCTATAAGTATGCTTTTGCGATACTATTCTTCAGCCGATGTCTGCTCAGTCCTCTTAGCTTGAACTTGACGTGAGATGGGGTTATGGGCATTTTATGCTAACGAAACAGCTAAAGTACGGTATTTTATGATATCACCAGAGTAAGGCCCCGCGCGCCATTTTCATGGAAAACCATAAGCCACAAGACAAAACTGAGTCCAAGCACAAGTTCATTACCTAACAGTTCATCCAGATGATAGATAATCAAAACTTGCTCGTGCGATTCCTGTTAGTATATTTCCACTACATAGCAAAGTCAAACCCAGGCACTGTTTGCAGGAGCCAACAGCGGTATGATTCATATTCAGTCGATGGTTCTCTCTCATTCAAGAGGAACCGAAAGGTCGCTAAATACTGAGCTTGAAACGACGCCGACATTTTATTGAGTCCACAAATTTAAAAAAAGATTTGTGAACTGAGGCGTGAAGCAAACTTAAGTCGCTCGTAAAGTTTTTGATGGTTTGACATATTTTGAAATAAATGGCAAGCTTTTATTGTGGAATCTTTTTTGTCGTTGTCCCGCGTGCGGACGTCTGATATTTCATTACGTACCCGCATCATATTTAGGTTCAAAGAGAATTTTCAACACTACAGTGGTGAAATGATATGACTGAGTTAGGTCGGGCCAGGACAATTTTTGGCTCGAGTTCAGGACGTACCGACCGAGCGCACCACTCAGTCAATAAGTGCATAATATTCTCTGGGAAGGTGAGTGACTGCACACCCATTTAACAAGGACGGTTTTGCCTCTCCTATACTTGGACTCCGCTAATTTGAACTCGGTTATTTCGAATTTCCCTTGGATTTGTTCTTCAGTCATTTACTATCAGTTAATTCGAACTCTGGCTATATTGAACTGTTTTTGGTACCTCTGTATCAGTTCCAAAAAGCGGGGTTCAACTTGTTAATACCACAATACAGCAAGAGTAACTTCAGTATCCGAATTATCTTTTACAAAAATGGACAATCAAACTAGCTACCATAAACTTTTGTAAACCTTCAGTTTACCGTGTTTTACGTCTCGCGGACGGGTTCGAACCTTATCGTCCACAGTGTCGGAATTTGTCCGACGCAAACTTCACTCTTCCCCATTCTGCTGAGGGTTGTGTTATAGGGGGGGAGGGTTCAATAAATTGAATTAAAAGCCAGATTTCCCTCTTGAATCTTTGTTGATGATGAACAGGCATAAGCTACATTAACATTTTGTACATTTTTATTGTCAGTTTTTACCTTTGCGTTTTTGGAGAAACTGTTCTCTATGTTAATTGTGGTCAGCACCGTTACTCTCGCTTGCTAAATTGCATGCGAGTGCCATACTTCTACCCGGAACACGACTGGATCTAAGCACCAAGTTCACGAGTATCGCATATCCCGATTTTCGCCACTAAGTCTATCTGAACTTTGTTCCCTGCAAGGGGGAGGGAAGGCGAAGGATTTGCTCTTTTTACGTACAACTTCGCGATCTTGGAACCTACTATCGTCTGAGACTACACTAAGGAAGCGATCGCCTATCATTCTATCCTTGTTTATCCCCGCCACACATGTCCCATATGCGTATGGTCCATTACTTGGTTATGGGTACACGACATCGGATACGATATACTGCTAAGTCCATTGACGTGTGCGAGCTGAGCATGTGAGGCTAAATGCGTACACACAGATGACGAAACTCCGCAGAAATGTCTAAACGTTTCCCTTGTACCGCTACAGTTGCAGTAGCACGGTAATGGCGTGTTGAACTGAACACGAGATGACAAGTTTTGAGTTGGTATCATCTGATAGGTGGGTGGAATGTACTCATCCTCACTTTCATAGTTCTGATTGCTATGCACAGGGATATATTTTCTTTTGTCTTTTCTATACTTGGCGCGTCTGTTTTTAAACCAAACCTAAAAAGTAAAACATGTTCCTTATTACAAAAAACGGCAATAAAAATGAAGAAGGCGCCATGTTCATCCCGCGTAGACACCAAAATGAGTTAAGTACGACCTCGAGATTCATACCCAACCCCCCCCCCCCCCCCCCCCCCCCCCCCCTTTCTTTTCTCCCCCCCCCCCCCCCCCCCCCCACGAGGGAAG
>Ga0126337_10001878_pt1 | contig 13049 bp, 16 predicted proteins | sample DipCmetagenome_FD_92527 | JGI IMG/M metagenome (GOLD analysis project Ga0126337, IMG submission 92527) | Coral microbial communities from La Bocana,Puerto Morelos, Mexico - Diploria C A metagenome | ecosystem: Host-associated > Invertebrates > Cnidaria > Coral | place: La Bocana,Puerto Morelos... | reverse complement strand
TCATTAATGTTATTCTGCGTGAGATCCAAGATAACCTGCCATCATTGCTGGACAGTGCACTGCGCATGTTGTTACAACTGCTAGCTCACTGGAAGACTGCCATCTCTGCTGGCCCTGGAGATATGGTAATTTGACACTGTTCATAAACTTCACATATACCGGTACTTGTCTCATATAGATGTAATGATCTGTACTCAATCAGCAGCCAAAATTCTGGACCAATGATTTGGCAAGTCTCCCTCTGTACACTTTATTGTGTTCCCTTTAATCTTGCCAACAATAATTATACATGTATGTACAACATGTACCAGTGTAACATGTCTGTTCTGTACATGCAATTGCCAGTATGTGTGTCATTCTCGAAAAGTCTTGTTTGTTTGTATTGTTAGACTGGACAAGATGTGCAGCTGGAATTGTCTGCACACAGTCTTCTAAGTGACCAGGAAGTTGACAGGATAACTGTTCTTCACAGTGTGGAAGGTTTTGCCCTTGTTATGCTGTGCAGGTATACAATGTAGTTGGGTCTTTTTCGTTATTGTTTTTTTTTTTATTTCCACGCTCACAGAGAAAAACTACATTTACTTACAATGCAAACTGCTTACAAACACTACTTACAATGCAATACTTTGGTAACTTCATTACAGTATGTTGCGACTTACATCTATTTCCTGTTGTTTTTTTGTTGCATTAATTGTCTTGTTTTTCGTCAAGTCAAGCTTGCAACAGGCATTTTTTTTTTAAGTTTGCAAACAAGGTGTTGTTAATTCAAGCAAATGTAGAATGCATCTAGTTGTTGTCACAGGAGTTTAAACTTCCTTTGAAATGTAATTGAGGATGGTAGATGAAAGTCAATCAAAATGATATTGGTTAATAGTCTCTTGCTAATGAGAATTGTTTTTGTGGGTAGTATTCACCCTGTGATACGAAAGCTGGCCTTTCTTGTGCTGAAGGAAGTGAGAGTGTTATGCAGTTTAATGGACCTCACTGACAAGGTACTTGAAACTTTTTGTTAATAACTAGTCAAGACTACTTTCTTGTTAGTTGGAATATGGTCGTTTTCTCAGTGATAGAAACATTGGGTAAGTTGTTAGTTACATGTGTCTGACCAGAGTAACTTTTTTCCAGGCATCAGGTCATGACAACCACGTTATGGTTGTTATGTTTACTTATCGCTATGTTGAATTGTTGCTTTTTTTTCCACCAGGAAAAATCTGAGAAAGTTGTTTTTGATGTGGTAGACCAAGTGTTTCCAACTGTCCTTGAGAAAGTTCTGCATTCCACTCCACAGAGTGAGAAGGTACTAGCTGTAAACTGCTGGTTGCCTAAAAGTTTCAATCTTACACTGTACACCCATTAAATCAATTGTATTCTCTTTTGTTAGCTCTTCTCAGGACCTTTGGGTAATGTGGACATCTTAGTTGTGAATGAGCGTTTGTCAGGCAACATGGACAAGGAGACAGGAGAACAACTGAATATTGCGTTGCATAGCCTGTTCTGGTCATCAATTATGGCAGGCCTTCTTAACAAGTGGTATTTGCCTGAACTTTGTCCCTCTGCTCTGCAGTGCTGTTGGCCTAATGTCTTCAATCGTCTTGTCACTGTTTACTCGTTAATTGATTCAGGGTATGAGCTTGTAATATTAGTTCAGTCACATACATGAATTCAAGTTGCATGTTACTCAGACTTCATGTATGTTTTTCACTCACATACTCCTAAGAAAACCTTGAAAACGTTCTAGAAATTTTATTCTGATTGTCAGTTCTTGAAGTTGGAATAAAACTGGTTTCAATTGGTGCACTTAGTGATACTTCAGAAATGACAGAACTGAGAAAAATAAATTAAAAAAAAAATAAAAAACGTCACTTGATTTAAGTGTAGAAGTGAACGGAGTTGAATCTTAACTTAACACAACTAGTGACAGGAGAGGATTTGGACTTGGGACCTCTGGATTACAAATCCAGTGCATTATTCACCAGGCCATGTTTATCTCCCTTGAAACCAGTTACCACTGTCTATCTTTGGGTGTTTTCCATTCTCTATTCCCACAGAGTCTATCAGCAACTCGTAGAAGTCGTAGAGGAATAGCAGAAGTGATACCTAGAGTGCTCTAAGAAACAACTCTTACTGACAGGCTGTTTTGTCCTGATTGCAGCGCATCTGGAATAGATTCTATCACCAGTCTATCATCTGTGTACAGCAGAGGACCAAAGAAAACCATGAACGTGAACCATGTGTGTTTATTTAGAAATTACCTGATATTCGCCTGTTGCGCTTACCCTCGATCACCTCCACTGAGGAGTGACTCTCCAGAACAGGACGGAGGGTCAGTTGATGTTAAATCTTCTTAACACTGTTAAACTTTCAGAAAGTAATGTTTCCTCGGTGAAGTTTTAGAGTGTTGTCTACACATGTTTTATTATTACCGGTAGTTGATTGATTTGCCATCCCAACCACGAATAGTATACTAAGTAATAGTTTGCTGTGGAATGCTGTGAAACCCCTGTTAATTTAAACACATTGGTAACTGTGGGTCTGGGTTTCAAACAGAATTGAGTCTTAATTTATTGAGATAATGTTACTTATCTACCTTACTGTACATTTCAGAGCATCATCAGAGGGTTCAGAAACCAAAGGCGACTCCAGAGTGAGTTTTACGATACAGCATTTTTGTGCTGTCGTTTTTAACACATGCTTGCCGGCACTTTCTGGATAACAGAAAAAAATATATTTGATGTAAAAGCAACATATCAGACTAACTTTAGTCACAATTTTCTTTCCTTTCACAGCCGCCTTCCCCTGGCATGGTTGACAGTTTGTTCCGGTTTGCTGTCCCTCTACTGAAGAGTGATTGTTCAGACGTCAGGGAGGCAGTCATTGTTGGGCTTGGTAGAACTAGCCCGTGTTCCTACAGGTTAAACACTTAACATGTCGTTGTTAATCACAGATATGTAGTTTTTTTAAAGCAGTACCTTTCTGACTAGGCCTGCTCATTCTAAAGTACTAAGTGTGGTCTTTCATGTACGTTCAGATGTGAATCTAGTGGGCTTAGCTTTTCAACGATATATGTTTTCATCTGATGCCATCTTGCTTGCTTGCTTAACTTGTCTCAAAAACATCTATAACTTTATTTGAAGTCGGTCTATTTTACTCTTATACCAGTGTTGTGTTTGTTGAACCGTGACATCAGATGCAATGATTTATATGATATTTTATTCCTTATACCTTCCAGGGAACTACTTGAAGAACTTCACTTTTTCCTCCGCGAGGTTCTTGACAGACGTGCAGAGGTATTTGTCCACTGAAAGGGTTTTACACAATTGCAGAAGTGCTCGATACAAATATGTAGAGTGAAAGACAAATTTAGATAGAAACTGTTACTCGAGTTTCACGCTTGAAGTGATCATCAGACTGTACCCGTAGATGAAAAAAGATAATTATTGACTCCTGGAGGGCGGGTGGAGCGATCCTGTTTCTGATTGGCAGCATAGAACCTGTTCTGGTTTCTGCATTTTGATACAAGTTCAGCTCTTTTGTTTAGGAGCGTTACACTGCAGAGTTTCAGAGTTTCAAAAAAACCTACGTATAATTTATGTAGGTGGAATAAGCAATTGCTGATCGCTTTGGTTCAAGACAATATATTTCTATAATGATATTTACCTTGTGTTTATCTGTAGAGTGTTAGGCGAAGAAGAAAGCGAGATGTTTTGAGGGCGTATATGGTTAGGATATTTGAGCTCAATGCTGAGCATGGCTGTTTCAGTGACAGGTTAGCGTGTGTTCTGGCATTAGTGATAGATTTGTGTCTGCAACCCTTACATTTTGAACATGAACCTTGTAGAATTGATCTACCTCCCAATCCGTTGACAGCTTGACTTCCCGAGTTTGAATTGCACCTAAGATTCCGTTAGTTTTTTAAGCTACGTTTCTGTCCAGTCTACTTTTCCAGGCCCAGAACTGATCCAAGCCTGAACTTAGTTTTCTCTAGGTGAAATCACTGTAACTTGCAACGAGCATTGCAGAGCCATAGGTTATCGCTGGTGATTCACAAACAGCATCACATATTTATACTCATCATTTGTTCCTTGTTTTATTTAGTGCCAGTGAGCTTGTATTGGAGGATGGGTTACATCCAACATTTATTGAATACATCGAAGGAACAAGGTAAACACAAAGTTTTAAAGAATTTCTACCCAATAGACATGTGCACACGCTATAACGTCATTCCCAGTTGTTAAATTCAACTTGTCCGCACACTTCAATGTATTCTTCTCCCCTCTCGTTTGCCATCATCACTTGTCGAGCACAGTTCCACGTGAAGCTGTGCAATGTTTGCCAAACCGTAGTAAAAATAGCAACACTGTGTCTTGAATTTGAGGTATTGTTAAGTGGTCTTGTTATCAACAGATCCTACTTGGAAAGTGAAAGCGACAAAGACATGCCCGCAATCATGCAGCTGCGACTTCATTTTGCTCGTTTTTTATACAAAATGATCGCCTCCGTCCCTGGTGAGTCACTTTTTACTTTATCTTTCGTGATTTTTTCAAAGGTTGTAGGTCTTCTCGATATAAAGGCGCCTGAACAAGTCTTTTCGATACATATTGAGGTCTTTTCGATACACATTTATAATATATCTGTTTTGCGTCTTTTGTGTGCAGAGTAGCTGTGTTCGTGTTTAGATCGCACTAATCAGTCATCCAGGAATGAGGAGTTATCCTTGTTCGACTGTGAGGTACTTAAGCATAGCAATTCGTTTGCCCAACTGACTGCAACTCTCTTTATTTCCATAGCTTCTCTTCAGAGAAATCTTCTCCCTCATGACATGCGGTGTAACCTGTTTTTCCTGTTTAGTAGCTGGTGCGCTCACTTTGGTGTCAAGGCCCCTGGACATGAAAAGTAAGCCGCCTGTTATGTTCGCTTTGATGTTATATCGCATGCTTTGTGGTTGGATTTGTGTTTCAATCAATTAACGGAAATCTATTTTTGATTGTCATCATAGAATCTCACTTATTCCAAGTGCGCAAAGCAATGATTTGGAGCTGGCTTCTCTTCATGTAAGTAATAAAATTTTCAAATACTTACTGTTACAGCTCATTTAGGCGGGGGTACACGCAAATTTAAGTGAAATGTTACGAAGCTTAAGGCGGGATTAAAAGGAAAAAAGTTTTGGAACACCACAAAACAGACAGTTAAACGCCACCCAGGCTGGTGGGCAACTGTTTGGTGCACGTCTACCAGTTTTTAATTTCAAATTCTAATTTTAAAACAATAGCAAATCTTCAAAATTTCCTATTTCCATAAATTTCACTTACCCTTTGAGAAAAACGATTTATCCCCAAACATACCAAAATCACTAAAAAATTTCTAAAAGAAGCCAGAAACGTAGATTTGTGGGATGAGCAGAGACATTGAAACGTGCACGAGATATTTGCGTTAAAACCATAATACCCAGCCCAAACTGCGGCCTTCAGGTGCATCCCCGTCTTAAGATTAACATTTCTGATTGAAACTGAACACAAGAAGGGCAGGGACCAACCCTCAGGAGAATGATTAGAAATTTCTCTTATGGTCAACAAGCATGTTTCTAACCCTTGTTTGTTGTTGTTTTCATTTCAGGCTATGTGTGGCTTGTTGCAATGTGGTCCTGTTTTTGATCCTCACGGGCTTATCACTAGGGGCTATCTTTACAACTGGTTACAAACAGTTCTAAACTCACCTAAAGAAAAGGTAAGGTTCGTCAAAGCGGGGGCAGGCATTTACTAAACATAAGAGTTTCGTTACTGAGACAGTATTTTGCGTTACACTCTATAACACTTGTTTTTTCCGTCAGATCCATCAGCTGGGTCACGATACACTGGTACATCTTTTGGAGAACAACGCCAACATCCCGTCCCTACTCCACTGGGTAATAGACAAGTGCTATACGGGTGCGAGGCTGGTGGTCAGCGGCTGTTTCAAAGCACTGGTTTCTGTGTTTACGAGGAGGTAACTTCGCTTTTCAATTGTTTCTATGTTCACTAATAGCTGACCACAAGTATAGTCCTGTGTAGTATTGGTACCTGCGTCCAAGGTCGTCGATCAAGAACACGTTTGCAGTGAAGAGAATATTTGCGAATATTTTGCTAATAAAAAGGCGAGACCAAACAACGAAGTCGCCTCACTAAAGGTGCGACGATGTGCTTAATCCATCACCAAAGTCTTTCCTCGTTGTCCGGCGAAACATTGTCTGTTATCTCAAGCTGCCCAATGTGTGTTGATTGTGCTTCTAAGCGTTTAGAGAAGTGCTAAGTGTTCTGGAAGAGTATGAAAAGGTGGTACTCATGTTAACCTATCCACCTAAGGCTGGTTTTTACATGCCACATCCTTTTTTGCTAGATGCTAAAAAATTAAGAATTGTCTTTTTTGATTACTGAACAGTGAGTATCCTTGTGAGATGATTCCTATTCTCAACGTGGTGCTGTTTAAAACTGCTGATTCTTCACTGGACATACGAGAGAAGGCGGCTCAATTGTTTCAGCTTCTAGAAAGGTAGAACTTTTTGCGTTTTTCTCTGTTCTCAAAGAGGGCCGCAAGTTTATTAGTTTTTTTGAACCCTGCATGTTCCAAGTAAAGTAAGATTAAATCAGATTTTACAATAATATTCTTTTGTTTCACAGGCGATTCTTTCCTTTTACAACACCGAGCTTGTCTTGTGCATTCCGTTGCTCCTACTCACAGTGCCAAAGGACATTATCTCAAGCGCTGGCCACAGCACACCCTGAAATCACCATCCACATGTTTGAAGGTATGTTAGACTTTCCTTTATTTGTTCTGATCATTTCTTGTTATCGTGATTGCTGCACAAAGTGGCGTAACGTTAAGTCTTGGCGTTGGTTTATGATTGGCACGGTTCACACTACGGTGGAGTACGGAGTAAGGCTAGGTCCACGGTCCACACTAAACCGTCACGAAAACGGAACTTTCCGAAAACGTTCTTCAAACCGGAGGAATTTGAAAACCCGACTTTTCTTTTTCTTGTTGACAGAGAACATTTGAAAAAGTGAGCTTTTCGAAAACGATGTCATCACCATAATCATGTGAGCTCCCTGATCAAGTGTTCCTGAAACACAAATCCAAGATCACCGGTGATTGCTGCGTTTTAAAATTCTTCCTTTGTAGTGTGAACGGAAAACATTTGATGCGTTTTCAGAGTGAACCAACGTTTTCAAATTACTTCGGCGTAGAGTGGACGGGACCCAAATCAGCACCATTGTTAAACTTTGTTAAAAAAAAGTAATTAAATGTAAGGAGAGCTTGATGTGTGCTGGACTTTTGTCTTCTAACAGAGATGACTGCCCGCTTTGAGATGACATCAATTGTCGGTCAGCGGTGTATTCTGCAGTACATGCTCCCTTGGTTAGCGAACATCGAGCTGGTAGACTTGTCAAACGCCTCCCCCACTCCCCCAGAGTTAAACATAGAGACAGAAGAAGAAGAACGTAATGGTGCTATGTCTCCTGTAAAGCTAGAGGGGGAGGGGTGGGGCTCAGTTGAAGCTACACAATTGGTGCTCAACAATCTGTTCTACATAACTGTTAAGGTGAGTCACACTTTAAAATCTCCCTTAACAGTAATTTTTGTGATTGTAGACAAGCTACAAGTTTGTCGCTTATCATGATATTTTTTTCTGTTCTTTGCGTAAGAACAAAGCATTGCGTAATAAATTATTAATGTTACTTACTCCATGCGTTTTGTGTTTTCAGTATGACGAGCAGCTTTCTAAAGAGATCGAGGAGGCTTGGGGCAGCTTGTGTGGCAGTCGATGGGTGAATAACGTGCATGAGATACTGGCTTATCTTATAGCGCTTGCTGGCGTCATTGGCAGTTCAGAAGTACTTGTCCACGTAAGTCACACGTTTTGTTTCGATTCTTATTTTCAATCATTACAGGGGCAAGCATTGAAGTCCATAACATAAAGGGAGACTTTTCGGCTTGGTCAGTTATTTCTCTAAAGAGCACCATATTACCGACAAATTGATTCAAACTGTGCTTGCAATTTCTTTTAGGCCAAGAAGCTTGCAGTGTATCTAGCACGTGCAAACCAACATAAAACCATCGAGGAACTCATGGAAGAACTCAAGGTAGGAGAACATGCATACCTGGACTTGGGTATATTTTTGAAAAAAGCTGTCTTCATCTTCGGTCATTATGTTTGGTTTGTAACGCTTCTCTCACCGGATTTCTCAAAATTAGCTGGAAGGACTCATGCTCAATCAATTTAACAACTTATGAATAACTCAGTAAAATTTGTGTTGCAGCTTACCGAAACAGTGGCATCTCAGTTTGAACGTTGCGACGGTGCGCCATTTTTTCGTCCCCTTCAAAAGTCGTCCACCAGTCGGGACTCGGTCACTGATGTCACGGCAGGGGAAGGGACAAGGTCGTCAACACCAAAGGGGACTGAGAAGCAGGAGAAAGCTTCCAGAGAAGAGACAAAGACAGAAGAAGAACTGTCAAGAAAAGAATCCAAGGACGAACGTAAAGAATCAAAAGAAGAGAGACGAGATGCTGCCAAGGATGACAGGAAGGAAAAAGGCGACTCTCTTCCGAGAGGCGTAGACAGTGGTGAGTGTATGCCAAATGGCTCAGGGAAATCTTACAATGATCTCCTACAGAACAGTTTGGTTATGAGCTCGTAGTGTTACAGTCGAGTCAAACCTTATGACGATATATCACATTTGGGGGTGTGAAAAGAGATGTGTATTTACTTAAAGTATAGCCATCTATAATTTCTGAATTCTTGGCAGCTCCTATGTCTGAGCCACTGAAAGTGACTGTACCACTAGCAGAGCCTGAAGAAGAAGATCCCATTGAAGAGGGAGATAAACCTGAGGGGGCCTGGGCACATGAGTGGGTCGTCATGGCGCATAGGCTTGTTAGTGCTGGCGTGGCTCTTTCGTTACCAGTGCCTGAAGGAGACAAATACTTTGCACCCCTTCCTGATATTCTGCCGTTTGCACCATATGTGGCTTCCCTGTACAGGTAAGACTACAGATAGCATTCTGCCCAGTAATGTCCTTAGCTCGTGAACTCGTTATGTCAAATTCTAGTTCTGCCAGCATATGCAGTGAGGGAAAAAGCTCTAAACTGTTACAAATACATACGTACAAAATATATTTTTACCCCTTGCCGCTAGTGCGGTAGTCTTTTCAGCAGTGTGTTTTGTTATCTGTATCTGCTGTATGTTTAACTGGCATGTGTTACTCACACATGTATAATTCATGCTGTATAACTGGCATGTGTTTGGTTTGTTTCCAGGTGTAACTTTGCTCTAATGCTGCTAGCTGAACTAGTTCTTGACCAAGCTTCAGTGGATTGGGGAAAACAGCTTCCCCTCATGCTTCATGTTATTTTCCTTGGTGAGTTTACCTTATTTATCTCTTCGTTTCATTGCTTGAATAGTATCACCAAAAATTTGTCGCTTAATGGACGCAGATAATGGATGATGCAAAATATTGCGAATTCTTCGCTGAGAGTAGAAACACTTCAAAATGAGAGTTTATGTGATAAACATGCTGCATACTGCTGAGAATCATGGAATGTCGATATGTGGCATACTCGCAGTCGTAACTTGCGTTAACGTTAATGCATGTTTCGTGAATATAAGATTATTTGGAACCAAATTTACCGAGTGGGAGTGTTGTTTTTTGAACATGATGAATTACATGCGTAAAATGGATTGCTGAGATGCGCGGGTCGGGACGGCTCCATACAGACCGTCTTATATCAACACGTCCAGTACTACACACTTCAGTTCGCAATAGTTCCTAGTAGTATGAAATACAGCTGTGGTTTCGAGACATTTTGGAGCGCTGTACGTTCGTGTGTTTAACATCTGATTGACGCTCTTTGTGTTGAGTATCCTAATACATGCGTTTGTTTTTCTCCTTAGCTCTGGATCACGGCAAAGCCTTGGTTTACGAACACAGCAAGAGACTACTGATCAACCTCATCATAGTATTAGTGTGCAGAGGGGACCACGTATCTTTAGCCCAATCCCTCTTTAACTTTATCACCATCTCCGAACAGGGTCTTGGTAAACATGGCCTGTTGAAATCTTCCTGGACACTTGATGTCGGTAACCTCGTAGGTGTAGCTGGTTCCAGTGCAGGCGCTGGGACTGGTGCCGAAAATGAAAGGCAGGGTCCTTGTTCTGTGGAGAGTAATGCTGCTGGTGCGGGCACTAGCACATCCGGGTAAGTTCAATTGCCCAGTGCTGTACATTGGTCACTGTAAAGAGAAGAGTTACTTTGCATGTGAGCTGTGCCTTACCTCAACGTTTGGAATTTAATCGTTGAAAAGCAGCTACGGTGCACAACTGTTTTCAACGGACTATCGTCAAATGTATAATAAAGCATAGAAACCACTGAGCTATCGCGAGTAGAAGTCTTTCACTTTTTTTTCGTTGCTAATCTCTGACAACAAAATGAAGGCGGAGTGTTTTACCTTTCTACATGTTAAATCCTTTTTGGTATTTTTTCTTGGCGTACATAAATTCAGCATTGCGTTTAAGTGTCCCATCTTGCCGTATGGTATTCGTGGAAGTATTTTTACTCCCCCCTGTGCACAGGAAGGCACTGAGAGTTAAGTGTCTTGGTTTATTAACTACGCTTGACTTTGAACTTGGCCAAGGCCAGGGCTTGAATTCGAACCCCTGGATCCGGAGTCCACCGCACTGACCATTATTCCATCGCATCGTGACTGTCAGTTGTCTGCGTATCAATCATGAAAAGGTTGTTGGCAGTTTCTCTTTGCAGCCTTTCCTAATGTTTGCGCGCTGATCCTTGCTTAGGTCTGCTGCTGGCAGCAGTTCTCTGGAACAAACTCTACCACCGGAAGAAAACACTGCCAATAGACTTGTGGAACAGATCCAGGAACTGATTGAATTTCTAGCAAACAGGTGAGCAATTGTGGTTTTGCGGGATCACTTTTTTCTAAGATTTTGTACAGCCTTACCAATGTGGGCATAACATAAAAAGGATATCAGTTACTTCAATGGTCAGCTTTTAACATGCCGTTCTCTTATCTCTCCTAGCGATTGTAAACCTCTGTGGGCGTTTGAAGAGATCACTCCTCGTTCATACAAAATCAAGAGTGCTCAGCAGTTAGAGCTTTTTGTAGCGTCAGTAGTACAAATTTTCCAAGCATCCGATCCAGATAGTAAAGTACAGGAGAAAATGGCACAAGTGGCTCTCCAGTGGGCCACTTCATGCTCCTCAAGGCACTATGCTGGCAGGTCCTTCCAGGTGTTCAGAGCTCTAAAGGTCCCTTTTTCCTGGTCCATGCTATCTGACGTGGTGTCGAGGCTGGTGGAGTCAGTAGGGGATGGTAGTGAAGACGTGCAGGTATGTTCGGTTGATAGATATTCTGTTCTAGCTTGAGTAGTTGCTCATGAGTTTATCGTGACTTGACACTTATGGTAGTAATAGACTGGTTTGTATGCATTGCATTTTAAGTGAACAAACTGGGTGTCTTACTCTATTTACGTGTACTAAATGTTGGTGGAAATTTTGAAATCGTTCAAGACAGTTCAATCACTTAAGCTGTAAACCTGCACCAGAGATTGTAGTTCCAGAAAAAAAAACTGGACCGATTGGTTTATCGCTATGGATTCTAATCGCGTCCGTTTTAATGGAGTCTGTGATCTTTGTTTGCTTTCAGTAACTATGCAATCAGCTTTGCTCGAGTTCATTGTGGTCCATTCAAGTTTTTTTCGTAGCTTTATTCGTAGTTTTATTCTCTTGCTTCACAGGGTTATGTCATGGAGATTCTTCTGACGCTAGAAGCCGCTTCTGATTGGACAATTGTGGACCAATCAAACACGACCGAGTTGTCGAGTAGCCTGGATTTTGGGCTCACTTCTCACCTGGAAGATGAAAAAGAAGACTTTGTTGATGGAATGAACTTAAACATCTTGAGTTCTAGCGCTAGCTCGATTAGTCCACTGACAAAGATTAGACAAGGCGGCCACATTCGTTCTCTCAGTAGTGGGTGTGAGATGAAGAGACACTCTTCTCTTTTTAATCAGTTTGGACGCCTGAACGGTACCCGAGATGATCCTCATCTTAGAACAAGAAGGTAACATTTCAAATTCATGTTAACTTACCATCCAGATGAAATCTGCCAATGTAATTCTTTTTGGAGAATTTTTAGTCGTTATTGTAACAGTTGACGACAGTTGTTTACTCTAGTACTTTTCACTTTGAAAAGTTTTGTTTAGACTTTTTTAAAGGGGGATTGTTAATCAAGCGCACATTGATGTGCCAATCGAAAACGTAGATAGTGAGTTTGAAAACTATTGGAGAATGCATTCTTCAAAAGGAACCTAAAACCTTGCAGTAGATGGATAATTGAATAGGTTCTTGCCTCACATGATCTAATACCTGAGAAGAAAAAAATATTCCACAAATTTGATTTGCATCTTTTTTATTCAGCGTCAGTGTACAGTGCCTAAAGACACCTTCTGAGGCCATCAATCCCCAGAGCCAAGCAGACATGGTGACACGAGTATTTTGGATCTCTGTCTCTTTACTGGAATCTGATTACGAGCATGAGTTTCTTATGGCTATTCATCTACTTAACAAGGTTAGTACCTCATTGTATTGTGGAGCGAAGCCGACACTAACGTCGTCACAACGTCATCACAAGTTCGTGTAGCGTGATTTGTTACCGAATGCACGCCTCGAGTTATTCCCGAACTATTTTTGTTTTCACTATTTTGTGAACAGCAGGGGAGAGAGGGATAGCCCAGTGTACCAATGTACTTTTATCAAATGAACTGTGAAGTGAATGTCTTCTTCTCAATCCGCTTTTTAGTGGACTTTTGATCATCAGGATGTCTTTGTAGGTACTTGTACCATAATTGATTTTGTTTTGTTTCGTTGATTATAGGTACTGTCGTTTCTGGACTTAAATCAACACGACTCCCGGGAAAAACTCGACAAAGTTCTTCACAGGCTCAAGTGGAATGATTTTCCAGGACTACAAGCACTACTGCTCAAGGTTTACATTCT
>Ga0126337_10001876_pt1 | contig 13049 bp, 11 predicted proteins | sample DipCmetagenome_FD_92527 | JGI IMG/M metagenome (GOLD analysis project Ga0126337, IMG submission 92527) | Coral microbial communities from La Bocana,Puerto Morelos, Mexico - Diploria C A metagenome | ecosystem: Host-associated > Invertebrates > Cnidaria > Coral | place: La Bocana,Puerto Morelos... | reverse complement strand
CGTCTAAGAGTAACAAATGAACCACTGGATGATGTACTTTGTCGTGTTTAAATACCGGACAAGAAGCATTTTAGTTGCACTGCAAGTCGAAGCTAAAACAGCCCTAGTTGAAAAGTCTCTCATTCCATTCTCCACGGAAGACATGTTAGAAGCCAAACACAAGAATATCAAATTTTCTGGAAACACTAACCTCCATATACAATTCCAAACTGTCCGGATCCAAGAATCTCATCAGGAAATACTTGATACAGCTGACTAATGTCCTTCAAATGTAATAAAAGTAAAGACAGTGAGACTCATGCAGGTCGAAGTGGAGAACCAGTGGGGCAATTTGCTAACAATCAAGTGTGTCACTGACATAAGAAATGATGTAAGAGTTCAAAACGGTGTAGGCCTTCTTTCAGACACAAACAGAATCAATACAAAACTCACCAGTGGAGCATCCTTAACTTTCTCCTCCTCATGAGTTACTTCCATCTCTACATCAGGATTGCTCACAACTGAATAGAAATTCAAATAAATATTCAGCATTTAGTTGCTTTTCAACATAAACTTGTAACATGACAAACCGTTTGTCATGTCAAAAGTTTACAAGAGTCTTACAGCCAATACCATCATCATTCATGGCTAAACTGACCAATCACTTTCAAAGGACCAGACTTAGAGCATCATCGACTGACAAACACTGTTAACATGACACTGAAGATGACTTCCGTATAAGTTATGAGATTGCAGTTACCAACAACAGCTCTCTTTCAGAACTACCCTAAACTATAAACTTGTATGAAAAATAATGAATAGTGGGGCATGGAGAGGAGACCAGGTGAGGTAGAATCCACTCACCACTGTTACTTGATGGAGCAACACTTGTCGTTGGAGTGACGCAGCCTGGCATCAGAGCAGAGCGGGTGACACCAGCCCAAGCCTGGCCAGCCACTGCGCCGATGCCACTATCTGGGTCAGGAGTCTCATTCTCATCTTCGACTTGTCCCACATAGTACACCATGTCTCTTGTCTTCATTTCAAAACAGTGTGGAGCTCGTGTGGCATCTGTTGCTAGAGGGTCAATGGTGGAATCAACTGACAGTACTTCAGACAGCTGAATTTCCTGCATAAAAATAGTAAAGACCAAATAAACAATAGCTTCTATTTGGTGCAAAATTAAACTCAGATATTTGTCTGTGGACATTACCTGTCTTGAGAAGCAAACAGTGTTCCTAGAGGGTGTGGCTTGAGAAATACTGTGAGCTTTGACGAACAGATATCGTCCAGTGACAAAGGTCTGAGGTCAGCATATTTTCAGCCAAATGGAGGCTGAACATGTTTATTATCCTTCAGACATTTTTTTGCAACATGTACAGTTCTGGATATTGGGGAATATATCACTTGGATAATTGCCAGTTCTAGCTGGCATATTCAGTCACATGATGGATTAATAGACCAATCATGGGCGAGCAATTATATTTTATGGACTACAATAACAAACATCAATACAAATTACAGTACTAAAATTAAAAATAGGAATAAGAATTGATGAATTTAGCACTACTTCATCATTCCAGACTCGCCAGTTACAAGGTGGCTAGCAGAAAAATAGCTGAGAATGTTGCTGTGAAACCTTATTATGCAGGTAACCTTATTATCCAAGTTTTTAAAATCTATCAATGGTAGCTACCCCTTTTCTGTTTGCAAATTTCTATATGAACAATAGTTTGCCCCAAGAGCAATAAGTGTGAAATAAGAGCACAGGGTGAAATCCATGTAACTGGATGAGAAACCTTTTGATTTCAGTCCTTTTTGCCAGCCAATTAGCAAATCCACAAATTGAAGTCACAAATAACAAAAAAAGTAACTTAGCCTGAAGCAAACCTTGTAATATCTGTTACTTGTAGAGTCTTGGAATAGTGTCAAGCACTTTGTATCTAGCCTCCAGTAGTGTCTTTTCCTCTGAAATGTAAATTAATATGTAAGTCAGAGTGTGGCACAAGACCATCAGAATTAAGGCCATCCAAGACTAGGTTCACACCCTTCAAGAACACACTCACAAAGACAACAATGAGAAATGTAAAAAGTAACAGGTTCCACATGGTTGAAAACCTTTGTTCTGCAGCCTGATGTTGAGTTGAATGTGTGAGGTTAATAATTCCCTTTCCAGACCCGCATAACTGTCTATCAACTACTAGTATGACATTAAATTGCAAAATATTTTCTTCTTGTTTATTTTTTTTAAATATAATTTCCTTATCATCAATATCAAACAATGAGAAAACTACTTTGCAGTTTTTCCAGATGCCCAAAGGCAAAGTTAGTCACATGTGGCACCCTGTTGCTTCTAGAGCACAGTCCTTCGCTTGAAAGAATTATAACTATCTTTCATTGTAAAAGATTGGATTTTTGCTTGAGGATAGAGTCACAATGCTCTGTAGCTTTTCTACAATGCTGGTAAATGTAGTTTGACAGACTAATAAAGATCATTATGTAAGTTCGGCTATACCATGCATTTGGAGAGCCAGAGGCACGCAGTTGAGAGGAGAAAGTAAAATGGGAAAAAGGTGCAAAAGAAACTAATTATTATTTAAAGAACAAATGATAGAGCCCCTGGGAAGCTACCCTTAAGCAGCTTTCACAAACTCTTCAAGAACTATTGATAGAGCCACTGGGAAGTTGAACTGCAAATTTATTCTTAATTCTTGTAATTGTTTGTACTGCTTTTGCCCATTTGACAAGTTTCCTCCTGACTTAACTCTCTGCGCCTAGGTCTTGGAGTATGCTACAATACCTGAGTATCCTTGTTGGTAAAATGAACCATCCATCCCTGCTTTAGCACTTTAGATCCTTTTCTCTTGGTGTGCTTTACAGACACTACTATCCTCTGTAGTGGGATGTTGTTACTCATAGTGGGAGTCAGCTGCGCCAATTCACAATCTGGCGATGAAGGACTTGCAGGTTCAAAGTCTTCCTGACTACTGCGGCTTGCCGACTCAGCCTCAGTTTCGTTTTCGCCATACTCTGGCTCGTCTGGAATATCATTTGTTAGATCCATTTCAGAAAAATTTTCTGATATGGCACTTGAATCAGTAGAACCTAGTGAACCTAAAACAGGAAGTGGAAGATGGGTACATGAGCATTTCATAGCACATAGACGCCACATGAAAAATTGTTATTCACACTTCAACACCGTATTTAATCCATGAATAGACTTTGAATGTGAAAAAAAAACCAGTCCTGCACGTTGAACAGTGATATTGCTTCTTTAATGTCTACTATTAATTTAGTATACATGGTGGCAAGAATGGTGGTGTGATGGTTAGACACTGCACTGAACTCCAGTTTGAGCCATTCAAGCCCTCCAGGGGTCACTGCATTGTGCTGTTGGGCAGGACACTACCAGGTTCTCTCACACTGCCTCTCTTAGCTCAGGCATTTAAATGGGTACCAGAGAGTTAAATTATGCTAGGGGTAACCCAACATGTAGTCGCTTTATTCTATGGAAATCAGGAACAGCTTGGGCAGCACATGTGCATGTATGCCCAGACCAACTGGCCTGACCTAGACTTTACCTTTACCCAGTAACTAATCTGGTATCAGAAGGATAGGAGATTTATCGAGACCAATGGCTTACTGTCACTGCTCAAAGGTACAATCACGCTATAACATGATTGCAACTGAGACACAAGCAGGCATGGCTTTATGAATTATTTCTGCAAGAGTCTGGTTGGATGTCTGCCAGGATATAAATCCCCCACCATCCACACCGCAGTATGGCACACAACTGTGCAATTGGGCTATCTGGATGCAATTGGGCTATCTGGATGCAACTGGGCTATCTGGATGCAATTGGGCTATCTGGATGGCAGTTCTTATACAATACAGTATACAGTTGGGATTCTTAACAAGTTTCTGTTTCTGTTTCTACTGGCCCTGAAAAGCCCCATTGAGGGAGTGGTCAAGTAATGTATATTTATATAATGATATTGCTAATATCATGCTGGGTTTCTCATTCTTGCTTTTGCTTGTCAGCACAAGTACGAACAAGAGTCAATGACAGCTGACTTATCTTTTTTTTTAACATCAGTGGTCACTCTGAGTAGTAGATGTACAATAATTTAACATCTTACACTTGTCTAACCTGTTTCTAGAAATGACACTTCACCCAGGCAATTCTTTGGTGCCTTTTCAGCACACACTTTGCGATGGCAGTTAAATTTACAATCTGCAATGAAAAAAACTCCTTAATATTGTACAATCGGTTTACACTTTTTGTAACGATGCAATGGACTATCTCTTTAAATAAACATGTGTTATGCAGTATTGATTACCAAAAGATTAATTGAAATCAATTTCAGAAGAGTAAATTAATCAATACCTTTGCATTGAACACCTTGACGAAACAAGCCTTTTAACTGTGGAGAAAGTTAAACATGGCATTAAAGAGTTAAATAATAATTGTTTTAATTAAAAATATTTCAACACGACACTCCCATCAGCTGTCACTAGCAAAAGTAATTAAAGGAGTAAGTTTAACTACAATACAACATTATGATAATTAATCAGTTAATGCAATATGAATATCCAAACACATGATTTAACAGTTGCCTTACTCAAGATAATGTTGGCTAGTGACCTCTCAGAAAGAGAACAATGGGAGACCCTGTGTGCAGTGTGCTGGTCTCATTTGAGCCCAATTGTTATATGTGTTACAGGTTAAAATTAAATTCAGGTCAAAATTCAATTCCTTTGTCTCTTAACCCTACTCATTGATTATGAATACTTAGGGTTAGAAGACAAAGGAAATTGAGAATCAAACCAGGTTAAAATAATTTTGACCTGAATTTAATTTTGACCTGTAAAATATGTGACAGCACTCCTGTTACTAAGTGAAGTATCCAATTAGTTTACAGATTCAAGCTCATGAGCTTGACTCCTGTCAGGAGAGCTTGGTAATTCTTGTCTATGAAGCTTAATGTGACAGAAAGAAATACTCACAAACCCACATTCCTACATAATTTTTTACTCTTCACATTTGTACAGATGTATAAGCCTTACGCAGAGTATTATTTTTTTTGTTCCTGATGATGCTGTGGCTCAGTAAATTAAGTAAATTAACAGTAGATTAAGGCCTCATTAGTACTACTTTAATTTGTCAAAATTGTTAATCCCCACTATATTTCACAAAAGCAGTGGTGACTACTGTTGAGTAACTAAGCCCACATCATGTATTAAAAAGTTCTTACCAGTCGCTTGCAGATCTGGCAGACAGTAGGCTTTTTGTATGAATGGATGGCAAACGTGTGTGGAATCTGGATTCTGCCAGACATTGCTCGGTCTATCCATATTGGCCGTCCACTCCAAGTTGCTCGTCTGTCTCTTGATGACGGAAAGCTATCATAAAAAGAATTTGACTGTTGGAAGGGCGTGTCATTCCAGCCCCCAACCTGAGAAGCTGGTCTTGGCAGGGTATTTGAATGAGGAGCAGTATTTAGTGCTACAGTGCTGGTGCGATGCCTTAAGCCTGAACAATTATTGGGTATCTTGTATGCGCATCTCTTGTGAAAATTACCACCACATCCTATAAACAAGAAGTAAGATCAATGAGCATCAGGCTTTTAGGCAGATGGGTGTCCAGGCATCCTGTGGACAGCCACTTTTTATTGAAAATTTTACTTACATTTTTTTATATGTAGCCTTAAGCTTATAAATTGCTCACTTGAGCACATTTTGGATGGCTACTTTTCAAATTCTGGCTCAAAGCATGATGAGCGTTAAGCATAAGAAAATATGTAACCAGTCAAATCTGGCTGCTCCATGCATGACGTTAATGCAAGTTTCAGTATCAGTATCAGTCTGTTCGTAGCATTGATTAACCAAACAAATTTTTGGAAGTTGGGAGATTTTGCACAGTGAACAGACATACTACTTATCACATCTCATGATAAACTTGCATTTTGCATCCACTCTGCTCTTATGACTTGGGGTAAATTCTATAGAGTGAGAGGAAATTAGCTACATGTTTGAGAAATCTAGTGGTAAAAGAGGGTCCATCTTTAATGCCATTGACAAACAATTGCCCCGTGCAATAAAATATAATTTTACTAATCAAAATGTGCATTGTTGCTATCAACAGCCATCATACCTTCACATTTGAGTCCTTGTCTTATAAGACCAAACAACATCTGAGCACAATAGTCGCAAAATGTTGGAGACCTATAGGAGTGGACTATAAGCTGATGAGGTCTAATAATGGTCTCATCTTCTGGTACTTTTGCTGAAAAAGAAAAATATGTTAAAAGTTAAGATACATAAAAAAAAACAAAAACAAAATCAAATAGACTCCGATAAATAGTAAAAAATAACTAAATATTATATAATCAGTTGAGTAAGGCATGACAGATGTTTGGCAATGAAGGTTTGGCTTCAAAATTATGATACTGCCAGGCATGGGCAAATTTCCTTGTTTCCAGTGATAACAATATTGTCACCTACAATTTGCGCATTTTGCTGCTAATGATGTCAAAGGCCAACAACTTGTCACTGGAAATGGAGACAGTTGCCTATGACAACAACAAAGTACTGTATGAACGATATTAATTAACACCTCATCAGACTTTTGCCACACCTTACTCAACTGATAATCGTAGTCTGTAACAGCTGATAATTTTTTATCTGACCTGCCCCCTGTGTGATTGACAATCTATTTATACAGGATAAGAGAAAACTTTAAGTGATCCCATTGCATCCCAGAAACACTTTTATTATCTCTTACCTGAAACAACAACTTCAATAACGGATCCTTCTTTTTTTAATTGTTCCACGCTGGTTAATTTTTCCAAGATGTTTGTTGTGGAGTAGTTATGAAAGAACAAGATGACTTTATCTGCTATCCCAATACAGGAGTGTTCTGGAAACTAGATCAGAGAAAACAATGTCCTTTGTTAAGAAAGATAAAACAGTACCTGCAAAAGTTTTCCAAGTTTCTGTCAATGCCAAGCTTTTCTAACCCCATCGATCTAGCGTGGGACATGTGTTAGGGGTTTGTACCACCTGTTTGCACAGGTGGAATGTTGGAGCTTTAGTAAGACCACAATTACCCAGCCCCACCCAATTTTCTATTTCTAATTCATGCTGGAAGCAATAATTACCTGGAAAATAAATTGATTTTATTAGCACCTATAACAATCGGTTTTGGAAGCAATACACCTCTGGAAACTAACAACTGGCATTTTATTTAATCTGGGCCATTATACCCATATTTCTCTGGGATTTCAGGGGAAACAATTTTTTCGTTTTCAGCAAGAGGGCAACTGGATTTCACAGGCGGGCAAAGCTTTTAGAACTGAACTTCCTTAGTTTATGAAAGACCTCCCTCTTGATGGTCAAACCAGCTGGGAAAAATAGTACTCACAACTGGTCAATTTGCCTGGCATGGTGCCTGACTGATTTCTATGTTTGACTACCAGTGACAAGGTAGATTTACCTGTTTACAACAGGCATTTGCATCTGCAGAATCTGACCTCTGTTAAGCATTCTGATTGAGTAATCAAGTAGAGTAGCCAAGCACATTCACACTGTATACCTCTCCACACAGTCAAGGCTGTTCAATCTGCCATCCTTGTTTTGTATTCAAAATTTTTGCATGAGTGGGTGAGAACGGAGCTCTTGTTGACTTAAAAAGTGCAGGACTCCAGTGAGGTTTATCAACTCAATTTTCATATGTAATTTTAAGATCAGAAAATGTAAATATCTACCAAGAATTAAAACTGAAAAATTAAATTGCCTTTGACATTGCCTGAGCCCCAAACTAACCTGTCTTATGCAAATGGCCTCAGGCAAGAAATGTTGTCAAATGCCAAACAAATACTGAGGAGGGGATGGAGGGGCTTGGAATTGATAAAACAATAAACCTCTTTTTTTTGTTATTAGAACAGGCAAAAAGCTAACTCCATAAATCAAAAAATTCATTTGGATTGTGATCTAAATTTGGTCTCTCTCCCAACATCTGCACTCTCATTGAACTGATAACAATATAATGCTCTGTCCCTCATTTAGGTAACCCCAGTTGGACAATTTTGTCTTCACTGACATCTGTCTGCAAAAAGGCATTGAAGCTGTGATTAAAGGGTATGAAATTTAATACGAGCATGTAAAACTAGACAGGTTAATTGCTAAATGCACAATAAAACTCATCAAAAAGAGAACAGTTGACAGAAAGTTGCATGATATCAACTGGCCATTTAGATGCAACAAAACACAAAATGACATGGTGATAAAGCAAAGCTTATGTAACTTGACGTAAATGCAAAGCATATCCACTGTGTATGCAATATATAAGTTGCTCATATAATATTTCAAGAATATACAAAAGAATTTTCATTTACTAATATCGTTTACCCTCTTTCATTCAAATCAATGTGTGACCTTGGACAAATTAAAGATATTTGAATTTCAGATTCATTTCACTACTCTTGAGAAATTCTTATTTACAAGATGCGATTTAAACAGCTGGTTTTCTTGATATCATCTTGAAATCAATAGATAAATAAAGAAATGAATAAACAGATGAATGTGAAGGAAAAATTAAATTTCATTTAGTATATTTAAGCTCCCATTAAAAACATGCTCAAATTTAAAAAGGCTATGTTTAAAATGAAAGACCAGAAACGAAAATAAAATAATTAGGCAACTATTTACAGCAGAGAAAGCAAAATACGTATATTTATAACTTGACTAATTTGCTCGAGTTACCAATTAATCTATATGGAGCTTTGTAAAAACATTTAATTTGAGAGTTGCTTTGGCAATGTGGACTATTGAAGGCCACGTTTCTGACAAATACATGCATGTGTGAACAAACTCAATCGGATTTTCCATAGCACTTGTTTTACTGTTAACGTGCTAAACGGCAGAAGAATTAGCAAACTGGACGTTACTTAAATATTTGTCGTGATAAATTCACATTTTAAAAGCCTGTTGAACTGAGAACACTATAGAAAACAGGAAGTACTTCGCGTGTGCCCAGCAAATGTGATTCTGTAGCACGCCGCATTTTCAAATGTTCTTTTTCAAAAGTAACCGATGAAAAACAACAGACTAAAAATACCATTTCTATGAGATATTTCAGGATATAAACTTAGGTATGGTGTATTTATGTGGGCATCCGTGGACTATAACATATACACGATACACGCGTGCGTTTTGCAAACTCTCTGTTTCGGATGCGCCGGCGACAATTGCCTATATTCAGTTTCTGGCTGCAAGTTTTTAGTCTTGGAATATAGCTTCGAAGATTTTACTAGAACGTGCCTAGCATGAATGAATTAAACCGCGTGACAACAAAATAATGGATCTCCACCTTATTTTAATACACGTTGTTTTCGCCATTGACATGTCCCTCACAGACACTCAGGGAGGTTCGGGAAAACTAGCGTACCGAACCACTGAAGTTACTCAAAACAATAAGGCGGTCTGGTTTGGAAAATAAAGAACATGGCATGATTTTTAAAATAAAATTTTCGATCATATGTACAAAGACACGTACATGAACTGTCATTTTAAAACCGATATGAGCGCTCAACCGCTTGACCGTTAAATAAACTACGGTAAGCTTTAAAAACAAAACAAAATATTTCTCAGTAACATACGTTAGGGGAATATTTTATTTGGTTGGTGCTTAATTCGAGAACTAGAAGATGATCGACGAGATCATAAGAAAAATATAGCTTAACTTTGCGAGATCGACATTAGTACGGACGGAATCGAGAGAATTATATAGAACGCAGCCGGTCGCTGGTCAAGTCAATTCGTTCGAATTGACAAACAGTCACACCGAGGGACGAATGGTGTCGGAGGTTTACACTCTGTGATATTTGAACGCTAAAGAGACCAACTGCGGTTAAAGTAGATAGGCTGGTGGTCAAATAAGCTTAATTATACCTTTTGATCGAGGAACGAACACGCCAACTCTTTCAAGGCCGAGAGGTCCTTTCCTTCAAAACCGTAAGTTTCCCGGGCCAATCCGCACTGGAAAGTAATGCCTCTCCGCGGACAGTCTTCAGTCATGACTCTACACACAAATCATCCAAGAATTTGCTCCTTGCATCAATCAAACACAACTTGAAAAGGCGACAAATTTGGCTGGGTAAAGAGTTATTACGCGCTACTGTCGCTACTGGAAATATTTCCCTAACAATATGGGCGACAACATTGTCACGTGACAAATACATATTGCCCGGCGAAAAGAGCGAATAAGACGTGTTTCCGGTGGCCGATAGCTTCCGGTAGGGAAAACGCGATTACGGCCTTTTATTTGTGCAGTGAATGCTACAAAAGCAATCAAGAGAAACAAAAATTATAAAGGTCTGCATTTATGTCGAAGATTATAGCTAGACAAATGCCTTCAGATTAGTTTATAACAAAAATATTTTACTCGTAACTATTTAACAACGAGGAAGAGGACATCTTTTTTCCTTTTCCGCATTAAAGTTCTGCGACAAAGCGTGATTTTTCTAATGATTGCGCAATATATGTATGATATATTAGTCCGCTGCTACAAGCTTTGATTGCATGCACGCAAATTTTCTAGAGAAAATATGGTCGCTTTGGCACTTTTTCTTTCAATCTATTTTGCACGCAAGATTTCTCCCTCTCTGCATTTCACCTCAGCGCCGTGACAAATCAGGTCAGTGGCATCAATTAATCCTGATGACGTAAATACACTTTTCCCGTCTGTAATACGTCACAGCAAATGTAATCACAGCTAGTGTGACGTCAGAAGCCTTTAAAAATAGATTGAAAGCCCCTAATACCAGCTGTGAGGCTACATCTGTTTGTTAGTTACTTGTAAACAGAGCAGTTTAGGGTTACGGCTGTTGTCTACAGTTTCTCGATGGCGCGCTCCGAAAAAGCGAGAGAAACTCGGCGATCTATTTTTCATTATGAGAAAATTCCGAGTCCATAAACTTGGAAAGTGATGTTTTTGTGAGAATAATTTTAAGTTTGCGTTACTTAAGAGTCGCGACTGCCCCTTGGAAGAAGATTGGAGTGGGTATTCCCCTGGCCCCACAGATAAAATAGGCATTTAGGTATGGCAAACACGCCAGGCAGGAAATAATTTCATAACGTCTTAGAAGATCTGAGAAAAGGTATTGGATTTCCGAAATCCGGAAGGAAGATATTGGTTTAAGTCTAGACTACAGTGAATTTTCCAAATTCAGTTTCTTAGCCAGTCTGGGCTGTCAGGTATGTTTTTGTCTGAATGAAAGTAAATACATACGTTATTCAACTCCATTGGAGTATGAATAAAACACGACGTGAGTAATATCGAAAAAAAAAAAACTTCAGGGGCAGATCTAGTGAGAGGGTGCAAAGGGTGCGTTCCCTTCCTCCCCTGAGATGAAGCCTTTTACTTCGAATTCAGTTTTAAAATTTGTTTCCCTCACCATGATTCAGTTATGCCATTCCTTTGTGGTGTAACCGCCTACAAAGAAAGAATGTTGGATCTGCCTTTATTATTGCTTTCATTTGAGGCGAAAATACGTTTACAAACGGGATTCGAACCCATGACCTCTGCGATACCGGTGCAGTGCTCTACCGACTGAGCTACCAAGCCATCTTAGAAGCTGATCCCGTTTAGGCCTGAATGTTTTTTCAGGCTTTAATTTCACAACTTCTTAAGTTGTGTGTGTAACTGCGATGATCAATCATAAATTCACATCTTTCTACGCAGTTCAAATATGTGATCTTGCATACATTCATTTGCATCCTTCACTTCTACGAGTACATTACGAACTCACGAAGTGACCAGCTCCCAGATGGCGTGTAGCTCAGTCAGAAGAGCACTGCACATGTATCCTTTCTATTTATCAATAAAGAAACTGTTTATGTTCAATTAATAAACAAAGAAGCCTTAGCCGTGTATTTGACTTTGATAAAAAACAACGGGCTTTTGAGAACACGAGGAAATGTAGAAAACACGAGTCGCAGGCAAGTGTTTTCTGTATTTCTCGAGTATTCTCAAATCAGTGTCAGGAGTAGAGCTAATGGGGCGAAAAAAAATAAAACATGCTTTTTCTCTGTCTTATTTGCTCATATACCATGATGGTGGGTAAGCCAATAAAACGTCTTAAATTGCCTTATTCAATGTCTCGCTTTTTAAAAGACCAATTATACCGTGCTCTCCAAATAGGGTGAGCGTACGAGTAATTTTACTGGATGCACAAATATTTACCGGCAATCTTCTCCAAAACGCTCGACGGAAAAATCTGTGAGATTTAGAAACAGATAAAGGCCAAGAATCTCAAGGACAAAATCATATCAGTCCAGGATAACTTTGAAGCTCAATAGTAATTATATCATCTGGCCTTGAAATATTTTTACGTGGAAACGTTAAACGTCAAGCGCTCATGTAGCTCTGTCGGGCGTTGTTTAGTTGGGATGACAACTTGCTGACTTACGAAATAAAACGCAAATTTGAAAACAGGGCACTATTCACTTACGAAATTATTTTAATTTGCGGAAGTTGGGTTGAAAGAAAAGTTCCGATATACTCAGTTACTTCGGATGCAACTCAAACCGGTAATAAATGTTTAGTAATCATTTTAGTTAAATGAATCGATCGTTAAAAATATGGTACGACCCGTAAAGATAAATATTCAGTGTCACCACCACCGTATCTTAATTTGCATAGCTGAAAATTAAAACGGCCTTAGAGAAGCATCGGGTATTTTAAAAAGGTATAACTTCTTTTAGGACACCTTTGGCCCCTTTCTTTTATTTTTTGCCGTCCGGCTAGCTTATTCAGACTGGAGGAAAATCCACGAAAACGTTTCGCTCAAACCTTTGCTCAAACCGGAACTTTTAGTACGTAGGTTAGCTACCACAAAGTAAAAGGAAGTGATAGATGGAAAGATAATCGAGTATTGTGGTCCATTTAATCAGCAGCTAACAGAACAAAAAACCAATCGCATAGTTTCGGTCAAAAGATTACAATCTGAGATCAAAATCTCTTGTATCAGTCAAATAGCAATGTGAACAAACTCTATAACGCCTAAAAT